>Ga0255338_1006332_pt1 | contig 10123 bp, 8 predicted proteins | sample MeOH1_35cm_T4_19_FD_203715 | JGI IMG/M metagenome (GOLD analysis project Ga0255338, IMG submission 203715) | Sandy soil microbial communities from University of British Columbia, Vancouver, Canada - MeOH1_35cm_T4_195 | ecosystem: Engineered > Artificial ecosystem > Sand microcosm > Unclassified ...
GCGGACCACAAGCAAAGATGGTTCTGCACCTGCGAAGTTCGCCCGTACTGGCGGAATTCGCGCAGAAAGGCTAAAGCGCTGCGCCGGCTGCGCGCCGCGCCAATATTGCATTAGGGAGAATTTCGGGATGTCGAATAACAAGCAAAAGATCGGCTGGATCGGCGTCGGCCGCATGGGCTACCAGATGGCGGAACGCCTTGCGAAGGCGAACTACGACATCTCGATCTGGAACCGCACGAAGTCGAAAGCCGAGCCGTTGACCAAGTTCGGCGCCAAGGTCGTCGACAAGCCGGTGGACCTTGCTGGCGTCGACATGCTGTTCGCCATCGTGTCGGAAGGCAAAGACCTCGAGGAAATCTATTTCGGTCCGAACGGCATCGTGACGAACGCCAAGGGCGCGTTGCCGAAGACATTCGTCGATTGTTCGTCGATCTCGGTTGACGACTCGGCGCGCATCCGCGGCCGGCTGAAGGAGCGCGGCATCGAGTTCGTCTGCGCGCCGGTGTCGGGCAACGGTCTCGTCATCAAGGCCGGCAAGCTGTCGTCGGTGGTGTCGGGTCCGGAAGCGGCGTCGAAGGCCGCGATGCCGGTGATCGAGGTGTTCGCGCCGCGCGGCGTGTCTTATGTCGGTGACGGCGAGCTCGCGCGCATCTGCAAGATCGCACACAACGTCATGCTCGGCGTGGTGATCGAGAACCTGATCGAGATCACGCTGCTCGCCAACAAGATGGGCGTGCCGCGCCACGCGTTCCTGGCCTTCATGAACAACGGCGTGATGGGCTCGATGTTCACCGCCTACAAGACGCCGGCTCTGGTCAATCTCGACTGGTCGACGACCTTCACGCCTGAGTTGTTACGCAAGGATCTCGATCTCGGTCTTGAGCTCGGCCGCGAATGGGACGTGCCGATGCCCGTGACGGCGGCGACGCGCGAGGTCATCCAGCAGCACATCGGCAAGGCGCTGTCGCAGCCGAACGGCAAGGAAATCCTGGCCGAAGACTTCGCCAAGATGGCGGAGACCATGGCCGAGCTCGCCGGCATGAAGCTCGCGTCGGAGAACAAGAATGTGAAGACGGGGCTGGAGGTCTGAGGCTTCGGCATCGAGTTGAATGAATCGCCGCGAGCAAGGCGGGACTCCCTCTCCCCTGTGGGGAGAGGGCTGGGGTGAGGGGGTTCCTGACTCTCGAATTTGTAACCCCTCACCCGGCGCACTGCGTGCGCCGACCTCTCCCTATGGGAGAGGTGAAGAGAGCAAGTGGCGAAGCCGAGCGCTACACCAACTCCACGCCGCCCTCGGCCACGACCTTGCCCGCGTCCAAACGCACCACGCGTGTCGCGATGCGCTTCACTTCGCTGGCGTCGTGGCTGACATAGATCATCGGCACTCGCGCGTCGTCGCGCAGCCGTTCGAGATACGGCAATATCTCCTGCTTGCGCGTCGCATCGAGCGAGGCCAGCGGCTCATCGAGCAGCAAGAGGCGCGGTTGCATCAACAGCGCGCGGCCGAAGGCGACGCGCTGGCGCTCGCCGCCCGATAGCCTGCCCGGTCGTCGCGCCAGCAAGGGGCCGATGTCCAGCAACTCCACGACATGCGCGAAAGTTTTGGCATCGGCCTTGAGCCTGCGCATCCAGCGGCCGTAGTCGAGATTGTGCTTCACGGTGAAGTGCGGGAACAGCCGGCTTTCCTGGAACACGACGCCGACGCCGCGCCGCCAGGCGGGAACGTTGATCCCGGCCGCATCGTCGAACAGCACGGTGTCGTCGAGCGCGATGCGGCCGCGGTCGGGCTCGATCAAGCCGGCGATCATATTGATCACGCTGGTCTTGCCGGTGCCGGAAGCGCCGAACAAAGCCGTGACGCCGCCTTCGCTGGTGAAGGAGACGTCCAGCGCCAGTTCGCCGAGTCGTTTTTGGACGGTCACGTCGAGCACATCACTCTCCTCGCAGCCGGATGGCTGCGCGCCGCGCGAACCATTCCGACATCATGAGAGCCGCAAGCGAAATGATGATGGCGATGATGACCAGCTTCAGCGCGGCGGCATCGCCGCCCGGCACCTGAGTCAAGGTGTAGATCGCCGCCGAGATGGTCTGTGTCTCGCCGGGAATGTTGGACACGAAAGTGATGGTCGCGCCGAACTCACCCAAGGCCCTGGCGAAAGCGAGCACCATGCCGGCGATGATGCCCGGCAGAGTGAGGGGCAATGTGATACTGAAGAAGACGAGCACTGGCCGAGCGCCCAAGGTCGCGGCGGCCTGTTCGAGCTTGCCGTCGACGGCTTCGATCGACAGGCGGATGGCGCGCACCAGAAGCGGAAAGGCCATGACGCCGCAGGCTAGCACCGCGCCGGTCCAGCGGAACGAGAACACGATGCCGAAATTGTCGGCGAGGAAGGCGCCGACCGGCGCGCGCCGGCCGAGCGTGATCAGCAGGAGATAGCCGGTCACGACCGGCGGCAGCACCAAGGGCAGGTGCACGACGGCGTCGAGCAGCGACTTGCCCCAGAAATTGGTGCGCGCGAGCAGGTAGGCGATGGCGATGCCGAACGGCAGCGACACGATCGTCGAGACAACGGCGATGCGCAGGGATAGCGCGACCGCGGTCCATTCTTCGGGAGAGAGATCAAACATGCACGGACTCGTGCCCCGGACGCGGTATACCGTGCAACGTTGCACCGCTGATCTGGAGCCGTCTCGAATAGCGGACCTTCGACGGTCCCGGGTCTGCAGCGCAATATTGCATATTGCGCCGCGCCCGGGACACGAACGCAGCGGACACCTTCGTCACGACACCGGCTTCACCAGAAAGCTGAAGCCATACTTCTCGAACACCGCCTTCGCCGCGCTGCTCCGCAGAAAGTTGAGATAGGCCGCCGCTTCCGGCTTTGCCGTCGCCGTGAGCGCGACCGGATAGATGACCGGTGGATAGGACTCCTGCGGGAACACGCCGACGATCTTCACCTTCGGTTCGACCTTGGCGTCGGTCTCGTAGACGATGCCAAGTACGGCCTCGCCGCGGGCGACGAAAGCGAGCGCGGCGCGCACGCTTTCCGCCATCGCGAACTTCGGCGCGGCGGCCTGCCAGGCGCCGAGCCTCTCCAGCGCGGCCTTGGCGTATTTGCCGACCGGCACCGCCTGCACGTCACCGGTGGCGATGCGGCCGTCGCCGGCGAGCTTGGCGAGATCGAAGCCTTGGCCGATCGTGACGTTGGTGAGCTTGGAATCCGCCGGCGCGATCAGCACCAGGCGATTGCCGAGCAGATTGACGCGCGTGTCCTGCCTGATGACCTTCTTCTGGACGCCGTAATCCATCCAGTCGAGGTCGGCCGAGGCGAAGACGTCGGCCGGCGCGCCCTGTTCGAGCTGCTTGGCGAGCGCGGAGCTCGCTGCATAGCTCGACACCACCTTTACGCCGGTCTCCTTGGTGTAGGCGGCGTTGATGTCGTCGACGGCGTTCTTCATCGATGCCGCGGCGAAGATGGTGATGGTCTTGTCCTGCGCGGCGCTCGGCTGCGGCGCGGCGGAGAGGGCAAGCAATAGGCTGAAAAAAGCAAGAAGCCGTGTGGCCATGGCGGTTCTCCTCGGGCGCACCAAAGCGCCCTGATTTTCGGTCAGGGGAAGACGTCGTCGGAACCGCCGTTCCGGCCGCACGCTGCACGCCCAGTGCGGCGCGGGTCTGGGAACTATCTAGCAAGCGGAGGTATCGGTGTCACGTGGGCAGGGACCGCTGTCGTCCCGGGCGGCTGAGCGCTCCTGAAGGAGGCCCGGGATCCATACGCCGCCTCTCTCCCCGCCTCATCCTGAGGAGCATCGCGTAGCGATGCGTCTCGAAGGATGGGGCGGCCCCATGGTTCGAGACGCGCTGCTTCGCAGCGCTCCTCACCATGAGGGCCGGGAGAGGCCGCAGGGTATGGGTCTCCGGCTTCGCGGCGACGACACCCCGAAGGGTGTGGGGACGACAGCTCAATAAGCCGCTACAAAGTCGCAGGGAAGAAACGAGACCGAGACCATGACGGGCACAGCGCCGATCGAGGGCGAATTCGACTACATCATCGTGGGCGCCGGCTCGGCCGGCTGCGTGCTGGCCAACCGCCTCTCCGCCGATCCGTCAAAACGTGTGCTCATTCTGGAAGCAGGCGGCCGCGACAATTGGATCTGGTTTCACGTCCCGGTCGGCTATCTCTTCGCCATCGGCAATCCGCGCGCCGACTGGCTGTTCAAAACCGAGCCGGAGCCCGGCCTCAACGGCCGCGCGCTCAATTATCCGCGCGGCAAGGTGATCGGCGGCTGCTCGGCCATCAACGGCATGATCTACATGCTCGGGCAGGCGGCCGACTACGACAACTGGCGCCAGCTCGGCCTACCGGGCTGGTCGTGGGACGACGTGCGGCCCTTCTTCCGCAAGCATGTCGACCATTTTCTCAAGAGCGAACATCACGCGGCGGGCGGCGAATGGCGCGTCGAGGAACAGCGTTTGTCGTGGCAGATCCTTGAGGCGTTCCGCGAAGCGGCGATTCAATACGGCATTCCATCGGTCGCCGACTTCAACACCGGCGACAATGAAGGCATCTGCTATTTCCACGTGAACCAGAAACGTGGGCGCCGCTGGTCCGCGGCGCGCGGCTTCCTCAAGCCGGCGCTGGGCCGGCCCAATTTACGGCTCGAGACCGGTTGTCTGGTCGAAGGCCTCGATTTCACGGGTAAGCGCGCGAGCGGTGTGCGCTGGCGTCAGAACGGCGAAGCGCGCAGCGCCAAATGCCGCGGCGAAGTGATCCTCGCGGCCGGCGCGATCGGCTCGCCGCAGCTGTTGATGCTGTCGGGCGTGGGGCCTGCCGCGCATCTGACCGAGCACGGCATCGAGGTGCTGCTCGACAAACCGGGCGTCGGCGCGAACCTGCAGGATCATCTGCAATTGCGCACGATCTACAAGGTCTCAGGCGTGAAGACGCTGAACGCGATGTATGGCTCGCTGTTCGGCCGCGCTCAGATGGGGTTCGACTACGTGCTGCGCCGGCGCGGGCCGATGACCATGGCGCCGTCGCAACTCGGCGCCTTCACCAAGTCGGACTCGACGCAGGATCGCGCCAACATCCAGTATCACGTGCAGCCGCTGTCGCTCGACAAATTCGGCGAGCCACTGCATCCGTTCCCGGCCTTCACGGCGAGTGTCGCCAATCTGCGGCCGACCAGCCGCGGCACGCTTACGCTCAAGTCGCGCGATCCGGCCGCGGCGCCGGCGATCCGCCCGAACTATCTTTCGACGCCGGAGGACCGGCGCGTCGCCGCCGATTCCATCCGCGTGACGCGCGCCATCGTGTCGCAGCCGGCGCTGCGGCCATATGCCCCGATCGAATACCTGCCGGGCGCGCAGATACGCGACGACGACGAGGCGGCGCTGGAGAAGGCCGCCGGCGATATCGGCACCACCATCTTCCATCCGGTCGGCACCGCGCGCATGGGCCGCGACGACGACGTTCGCGCCGTGGTCGACGCACGGCTGCGCGTGATCGGCCTCGAAGGCTTGCGCGTCATCGATGCGTCGGTGATGCCGTCGATCACCTCGGGCAATACCAATTCGCCGACGATGATGATCGCGGAGAAGGGGGCTGCGATGATACTCGAGGATGGGAAGTAGTTGTCATTCCGGGGCGCGGCCGTAGGCCGCGAGCCCGGAATCCATACTCCGAAGCGCTGCGGCGTATGGATTCCGGGCCCGCCGCTTCGCGGCGTCCCGGAATGACAGAATCACAACGCCCGCAAATGCCTGATCGGCCGTCCCGGGGCGATGCCTTGCGCGGCGGCGACGATGGCGTTCGCATCGATGCCGTAGTGCCGGTAGAGATCGGCCAGCGACCCGGTCTGGCCGAAATGCTCGACGCCCAAGGCGCGCGTGCGATGGCCGTTCACAGCGCCCAGCCAGGCGAGCGTCGCCGGATGACCGTCGAGCACGGTGACGATGCCGCAATGCGCCGGCACCTCTTCCAGGAGACGTTCGATGTGCGAGCGCGCATGCACAAGCCCGCGTTCGCGCGCGCGTTGCGCCGCGGTCCAGCCGGCGTTGAGCCGGTCGGCTGAGGTGATTGCCAAGAGGCCAACATCGCGGCGGTCTTCCGCCATCAGCCCAACGGCCTCGATCGCCTCCGGCGCGATGGCGCCGGTGTACGCGACAACCACCTGCGCGTTCGGGCCGGGCTCGCGCAGCCAATAGGCGCCGTCGACGATGTCTTGCTCCAGGTCCGGCGTCATCGGGCGCTGGATCTGCTCGACCGGCCGCGTCGAAAGCCTGAGATAGACCGAGCCGCCGGTTTCATCGCGCAGCCAATTGCGCTCGGACATCTCGCCGCCGCTCTTTTGCATATAGGCGAAGGCCCAGCGCATGATGACGGCGAGCTCGTCAACATAGGCCGGCTCGAACATGGCGAGTCCGTCCTGCGCCATGCCGATCATCGGCTCGGCGATCGACTGATGCGCGCCGCCTTCGCCGGCGAGCGTGATGCCGGAGGGCGTCGCAACGACCATGAAGCGCGCGTCCTGGTAACAGGCGTAGTTCAATTGATCGAGGCCGCGCGCGATGAACGGATCGTAGAGCGTGCCGACCGGCAGGAGCCGCACGCCGTTGATGGTGTGTGAAAGGCCAAGCGCGGAGAGCGTGATGAAGAGGTTGGATTCGGCGATGCCGAGTTCGATGTGCTGGCCTTGCGGCGAGAACTCCCAATTGAAGGTCGAGGGGATGCGCTCGTTGCGGAAGGTGTCCGACGTCGCCTCGTGCGCGAACAGGCCGCGCCGGTTCACCCATGGGCCGAGATTGGTCGACACGGTGACGTCCGGTGACGTGGTCACGATTCGCTGGGCGAAATCGTCGTCGCCGCGGCCGATTTCGTTGAGGATGTTGCCGAAGCCGCCTTGCGTCGACATGGTCGGCTGGATGGTGATGCTGAGCTTGTCCGGCACGGCGATCTCCGGCGCTTCGAGCCGCCGGGCGCCGCCCTGCGCGAAAGGCACGCGATCGAGGAACGCCTGTAGTTTCTCCTCAGGGAGCGGCAGGCCCTCGAACCGGTCCCATTCGTGGCCTTCGCGCACGTTCTGCGCGACGCGATAGGCGTCCATCTGCGCCGGCGTCATCAGGCCGGCGTGGTTGTCCTTGTGGCCGGCCATCGGCAGGCCGAAGCCTTTCACCGTGTAGCAGATGAAGCAGGTCGGCTTGTCGGTCTTGACGCTGTTGAACGCGTCCAGCAGCGCCGGCAGGTCGTGGCCGCCGAGATTGTTCATCAGCGCCGCAAGCTCGGCATCCGAACGCTTCTCGATCAGGCGCGAGACATCGCCCTGATCGCCGATCTCGTCATTGAGCCGCTTGCGCCACGCCGCGCCGCCGGCGAACACCAGCGCCGAATAAAGCGGGTTGGGGCAGTTGTCGATCCAGGCTTTGAGCTTGTCGCCCCCCGGCTCCTTGAACGCCGCCTGTTGCAGCGAGCCGTACTTCACGATGACGACGTTCCAGCCGAAGTTCTTGAAGAGCTGTTCGTAGCGCTCCCACAGGCCCTCGCGCACGACGGCGTCCAGGCTCTGCCGGTTGTAGTCGATGATCCACCAGCAATTGCGCAGGCCCTGCTTCCAGCCTTCGAGCAGGGCTTCGAAGATGTTGCCTTCGTCGAGCTCGGCGTCGCCGACGAGCGCGATCATGCGGCCTTCTGGACGGTCGGTGCCCCAGCCATGCGCACGCACATAGTCCTGCACCAGCGATGAGAAGAGCGTTTGCGCAACGCCCAAGCCTACCGAGCCGGTCGAGAAGTCGACGTCGTCGGCGTCCTTGGTGCGTGAGGGATAGCTCTGTGCGCCCTTGTAGCCGCGGAAGTTCTCCAGCCGCTCGCGCGTCTGCTTGCCGAGCAGATATTGGATGGCGTGGAAGATCGGCGACGCATGCGGTTTCACCGCGACGCGATCGCTGGGCTTGAGCACGTCGAAATAGAGCGCCGTCATGATCGTCGCCAGTGACGCGCTCGAGGCCTGATGGCCGCCGACCTTCAGGCCGTCGGTGTTCTCGCGCAGGTGATTGGCGTTGTGGATCATCCAGCTCGCGAGCCACAGCACCTTGCGCTCGAGGGCGGAGAGGAGTTGGACAGATTCTGGCGTCTTCGTCATGGCGCGGGCCTCGCTTCTGCGTCGTCCCCGCGGAGGCGGGGACCCATACGCCGTGCGCTCTCGATAGGCTGAGGCGTATGGGTCCCGGGCCTCGCTTCGCTCGCCCGGGACGACAGCTTCTTGAATTGTGCGCCCGGGGCGATGGCGATGCTTGCCAATTCGCGCTATATTGAGCGGCCGTATTGATCTATTTTGCTAATATCATGACAAAAAAGAGCGGTTTATGCCAGGAGCCGTCAAGCTCGACGCCGTCGACCTCAAGATCCTGCGTTACCTGCAGGACGACGGCCGCATGAGTCTTGCCGACCTCGCGCAAAAGGTCGGGCTGTCACCGTCGCCCTGTCTGCGCCGCGTGCGCATCTTGGAGAGAGCCGGCGTGATCGCGCGCTACGTCGCCGTGCTCGACCAGCGCGCCGTCGGCCTGCCGGTGAGCGTCTTCATTTCGATCAAGCTGGAGAAGCAGCGCGAGGAATTGCTCGACCGCTTCGCCAAGACCATCGCGCGCTGGCCGGAAGTGCTCGAGTGCTATCTGATGACCGGGCCGCGCGATTACCTGTTGCGCGTCGTGGTGCCGGACCTGCCGTCCTATGAGCGCTTCTTGAAGCAGAAGCTGACGCGCCTCGAAGGCATCTCTTCGATCGAATCGAGCTTCGCGCTGGAGCAGGTGAAATATACGAACGTGTTGCCGGTGGCTTAGCTGCTTATCCCTCACCCGCAACCGAACTCGGGCTTACCCGAGTTTGGCGGTGACAGCCTGTCATCGCCCGCGAAAGCGGGCGATCCAGTACTCACGACGTTTCCGGTGAGCCGAGGCGCTCGTGTTTACTGGATGCCCCGCTTGCGCGGGGCATGACAGTGATGAGCGTGTCCTATTGGCGCGGCTACTTCACCTTCACCTGGATCGAGCCGAGGCCCGTGATCGAGGCGTCGATGGTGTCGCCCGGCGTGATGGGGCCGACGCCTTCCGGCGTGCCGGTGAACAGCACGTCGCCCGGATGCAGCGTGTAGAACGACGACGCGAACTCGATCAGTTCGGCAACGCCGATGATGAGGTCCGAAGTGTTGGCGATCTGGCGCGGCTGGCCGTTGACCGTGAGCTTAAGGTCGAGATTCGTCGGATCGTTGAGTTCGTCGGTCGTGACCAGATAGGGTCCGAGCACGGAGTAGCCGTCGATCGACTTGCGTAACGAGCGCTCTTCCGGCCCGCGCACGGTGATGTCGAGACCGATGCAGTAGCCGGCGACGTGTTTGAGCGCGTCCTTGCGGCTCACGCGGTCGGCCTTGGTGCCGATGATGGCGACGAGCTCGATCTCGTGGTCGGTGCGGCGGTCGGGATGGCGGATCGGGATCACGTCGCTCGCGCCGGCGAGCGAGCTGTTCGCCTTCAGGAACAGGCCGACGCGCTGGATCTCCGCCACCTGGTTCTGGTGGTGGATCTGCGGGTCGGTCCGCGCTTCATCCAGATGCTTCTTGTAGTTCACGGGCGCGGCGACGAGCTTGCCCGGATTGGCGACCGGGCTGAGCAGCTTGGCCTCGCTCAACGCGATGCTCTTGGCGCCCTTGGCGGCGGCGAGCGCGGCTTTCTGGATTTCGGGCAGATGCGTGATCAGGAGATCGGTGGTCGGGAACGGATAGCGCGCGGCCGGCAACACATCGAGCGCCGCTGTCACATCCTTGATTTCATTTCCTTCGACCAGGCCCAGGCGATTATCGTTGAATCGGCAGAGTTTCATTATCTTTCTGTCGTCTTGCTGGCGTCACGCGCGGGTGCGCTGACTACGGTTTTGCAAGCCGGCGGAAGGTCCGACAGCATCAGCGGACGCGGTGGCGGGCCCGGCGGCTTGGGCTTCGGATGCAATACCTTATCCGAGAACCAATAGTCGAGAGCCGATGCGCTGCATCCGTCGTCGCCGGGTACTGGCGGTTGTTTGCGGCAGTTCGGCGAGTCCGCCGGGCACTTCAGCCGCACATGGATATGATCGTGGTG
>Ga0255338_1006333_pt1 | contig 10118 bp, 8 predicted proteins | sample MeOH1_35cm_T4_19_FD_203715 | JGI IMG/M metagenome (GOLD analysis project Ga0255338, IMG submission 203715) | Sandy soil microbial communities from University of British Columbia, Vancouver, Canada - MeOH1_35cm_T4_195 | ecosystem: Engineered > Artificial ecosystem > Sand microcosm > Unclassified ...
GAGTCCTGGATATCCGTAAAAACGAGCGTGATGCAGCCGGTGGGTGCCGTGACGGCCATCAGACTTTCTCGGGTACCTGGGCGGTTACCCACACGAACTCGGAGATCTAGACCGGCTCGACTCCGGAATGGCTCCGGCTCCGCAACCCGCCAACTGCATGTCTCGCGTCCGGCAGCTACACTCCTGCCGAACTGCAAGGAAAACGGTCGATCTTATTGTTCCCAGCCGGCGGTCCGCCGCATCCGGAAAGTCCGCACTCCACGGGGAAGGGTTCCGGAACGAGCGGGGTCAACAACCGCGCGGAAAGCTTTCGCTGCGGCCGAAGGCCTACGGATCACGCCGCCTGGATCTCCAAGCCCCGTGGAGCGCCGGCTAGTTAAGCAAGTGTCGGCGTTCTAGCCGGCCCGTGACAGGGCTTTGTGCCGCGGTGAATGCTGTTTTCTTCCGGCCATACTGTGGCTTCCAGTGAGAGATCCGGATGATGTCTGACCGAATTCGGGTCGCGGTAATCGGATGTGGGGCGAGCGCGGCGCACGCTCACGCGCGGGGCTATTGGTCCGCGGGCGATTGTGATCTCGTCGCCGTTGCTGACTCACACCGGGAGAGCGCGGAGCGGTTCGTAGCGGCGTTTGATTGCTCCGCCCGGATCTACGACGACTACCAGGACTTGCTGGAAGATGAGCGTCCGGACGTCGTTAGCATCTGTACCGGCCCCAGGTTACAGCCGTCCGCTGTGTTGGACGCGGCCTCCGCTGACGTGCGGGCGATTCACGGGGAAGTGCCGCTCGCCCCGACGTGGGGAGAGGCGAAGGCGATGCGGAAGGCTGCGGGCCAGAAAGGCATTCAACTTACCTTCAACCTGGCGCAGCGATTTCAGCCTGCGGTCCGCGCGGCGCACCGCCTCCTGGATAGTGGCCGCATCGGCGAAGTGCGGCACCTGGAAGGTTGCTGCGCCGACCTACTGGACCGGGGAACGCACTTGCTGGACCTGTTCCACGTCTTCGCGGGAGATACTCCGGTGGAGTGTCTCCTCGGACAGGTGGATTGCCAATCGAATCGAAGCATTCATGGCGTACAAGTAGAGGACGCGGCACTCGCGGAGCTGCGGTTTCGCAGAGGGATCACCGGCCTGATCCGAACCGGAGAGGACGCGGACGACCGCGAGGGGCTGCGCGTGATCGGCTCCCACGGGGTGATCGAGCTGACCGGAGCCGAGCCCGGCGTGCGATTTCGACGTGAGGACGACGCAGCTTGGCGCACCTTAGACGAGCTTGAGCTCGGCGACTGGGCGACCGCCACGTCCCTGGGCATCGCCGACCTCTTGCAGTGCCTGGACACCGGCGACGAGCCCCTGTTACGCAGCGAGCGTGCCCTGCGCGCCACCGAGTTGGTGTTTGCAACCTACGAGTCCAGTCGCAGCCGGGGGCGGGTAGACCTGCCGCTGCAGACGGAAGACTCGGCGCTTTTGGCGATGTTGGCGACCGGTGAGATCGGCTCCCACGCGAGGTAGTTACCGGGACAGAGCGCGTCGGCCCAACAGCCGCCGCCGTGCTCACTCCCCATATGCACGGCTCTGGGTTAGAGGAGGACGACGTGAAGATTGGCTTTCGCATCCCGGGAAAAGCCCGGGAGATCTCGTTTGGTGAACTGTGCGCCTGGGCGAGGGAAGCCGGGTTCGGATCCATCGACCTGGCTGCTCCGGATCCGGAGAGCATCCAAGCGGCGCAATCCGCTGGTCTGGAGATCGGTACGATCGATCTCCCCGTGCCGGCGATGAAGAACCTGCTGAGCCCGGATGCGGAGAAGCAAAAAGCCGGGCTCCAGAGCGCCAGGGAGGCCATCGACGGCGCCGCCGCCCATGGCTGCTACCGGATGTTTTTCGTCCTGTTTCCGGAAGAGTTCTCACAGAAGCGAAGTGAAAGCTTTGCCGTCTGGAAGGAGACCTTTCCGGCCGTTGTTGCTCACGCTGAAGCGCGTGGCGTGCGGCTGGCTCTGGAGGGCTGGCCCGGACCGGCGCCTCATTACCCGGCGCTGGGCTGCACTCCGGAAATGTGGCGCGCGATGTTTGCCGCCATCCCGTCCGCGGCGTTCGGGCTCAATTTCGATCCCTCGCACCTCGTTCGCATTGGCATCGATTGGCGCCGCGCGCTCGACGAGTTCGGGGATCGCGTCATCCACGTCCACGGCAAGGATACCGATTTCGACTCTGAGCGGCTCTATGAGCACGGCAACCTGGGACCCACCTTCCGCAAATCCGTCGGGTTTAGCGAAGGGTGGTGGCGCTATACGATACCGGGTGACGGCCTGGTGGATTGGTGCCGCCTCACCGGCCGGCTGGAAGACTTCGGCTTCAACGGCGTGGTCAGCGTCGAACTGGAGGACTACCGGTATAACGACACCTGGGCGCTGCAGGCGGACGGCTTACGCCGCAGTCAGCAGCACCTGGCCCGCTGGGTTCGCTAGATTTGTGACCGTCCGCGTATGCTGCCGCGCAACCGCCAGCACCGCAGGGGGTTCGGCTTCTCGTCGCCAGGGTAAAAGAAATATGTTGGAACAACCCAGCGAGAGAAGCCGCAGCCAGAGTCGGAACACCCGCTCAAGAAACTCTGGTCCCAAGCGGCGGGGGAGTCACGATGTATCACGAAGCAATCAGCGACCTCGCGCTGCCCGCTGGCGAAGCAGAGGCGTTTTGCGACAGCTTGAGTGAAGCCTTGCGTCTCGCGCAATCCGGAAGGGTGCTGCGTGGCTATGAGGCCTTGATCGAAGCCCAGCAGCGGGCATTGGAGCGATGTAATACCCCGGCGAGCGGAAGATCGAAGCTGGTCGGGTGCTATGGAGATGCACTTACTGACTATCGAGAAGTCTTCGGCATCACTCTAAATTAGCAGTCCGCACATTGCAGTCAAGCGGATCGCTGGAACGAAAAGGCGCGGCCTCGCCTGCTCGCCAACATGGAGGCGTCGACGCGACGCCTCCATGCGAAGTGACCCTGCCCTGTAGGTTGATGCACTGCCGCGGCGCACTTCTGGCACGAGTGGTTACACCGCCTCGTACGAACAGTAACTTGAGCGAGCGCACGCCCGTCTAAAGGTCGTCGTCCAGGTCCGGCAGCTCGTCTGCCTCGTCAAACCACTCTTCGTCATCCTCGTCGTGATGCGGATGGTCGGGACCACCCACTTCCAGGTGGATCTCGGCGTCGCCGCTCTTGACGGTGATCGCAATGGCGTTGACGCCGTAAGGGAAGAGCTCCGACTGCGACATCTCCTCTCCGGCGAGGAACCGCAGCAAGTCCTGCGCCGCCGTCTTCAACTCCGCGACGACATGGTCGCCCTGACCGCTCTCGTTGCTCATCTGGATCCCCCAAAGTTGCTTGAGACCTGTGCGCTGCGCCGGAGTTAACCCGGTCGGTGTAACTCCAGGGCGCTTTGTCCCTTCAAACGATTGAACACGCTCTTTTTAACTGAAGGAGCCGCACCGCGTCACGGCGGTTGGGAGAACTTTTGCATGCGCCGGTTACCTGGATTGCTTATCATCGGCCTCACGGCCACGACCGCGGCCGCCACGCTGGCCCAGGATGCGGCCACTACGGGGTTGCCGCTTCAAGACGTCGTACTCTTCAGCAGCGGCGTGGGCTACTTTCAGCGCCAGGGCAAGATCACCGGAAACGGCACGGTGGACCTGGCGTTTCGCGCGGACAAGATCAACGACATCCTGAAGTCATTGGTCGTACTGGACCCGGGCGGCACCGTGCGGCCCGTAACTTACACCACGGCGGACGCCACCAACAATCGCCTGGCGTCCGTGGGGAAGGCGCTCAACCAGAGCGTCTCCCTGGGAGCGCTGCTCCGGCAGCTCCAGGGCGCCAAAGTGCGTCTTACGCAATCCGGCGGCCAGCAGGTGGAAGGGCGCATCATCAGCGTCAGCGTGAAGGCCCTGCCGGTCAAGGATGCGGGAATCATCCAGACGGACGTGATCAACGTGCTGACGCCGGACGGGCTAACGGCCATCCCTTTAGAGCAGATCACCCAGGTGAAGCTGCTGGACGAGAAGCTGGACCGCGAGCTGCGGGAGAGCCTGGAGTTGCTGGCCACCGGCCTGGATGACCAGCGGCAGTCCGTCCAGCTCCGCTTCGCGGGCAACGGCGCGCGGGAGGTGAAGGCGGGCTACCTGCAGGAGACCCCCGTATGGAAAACCAGCTACCGGCTGGTGCTGGACAAGACGGAGAAGCCGTACCTGCAGGGCTGGGCGATTGTTGAAAACACGACGGATGAAGACTGGAAAGAGGTTCGCCTGAGCCTGGTCTCCGGCCGCCCGATCAGCTTCATCCAGGACCTCTATCAGCCGCTCTACATCCCACGGCCTGTGGTTCAAGCCCAGGTGATCGGTTCTCCAGTACCACAGACGTACAACGATGCCCTGTTCTTCGACGCGGCGGCGGATCGCAAGATGGCGGGGAAGCCCGGCGACGGGCTTGCTGGCGGCCTCGGCGGAGGGGGTTTTGGTAGGGCTCTCGGCGCAGCGGGACCGCAGGGACCTCAAGGCCCGAGGGGAGCCGCCGCGCCGGCACCGGCGGAGTTGAACGAGCTGCGGCGGCGGAGCGGTATGGTCCGCGAAGAGATGGCGATGTCCGCCAAGCAGATGGCTCAGTCAGTCGCGTCGGACGCGGACACGGCGCAGAAGGGCGATCTCTTCGAATACGCGATCAAGCAGCCGTTGACCCTGCCGCGGCAGCAGGCGGCGATGGTGCCGATTGTGAGCGAACGGATCGATGGCGAGAAACTCTCGATCTACGATCCGAGCTCCGATGCGAAGCACGCATTGCACGGGTTCCGGCTGACGAACACCACCGGGCTGCACCTCTCCGGCGGACCGGTCACGGTATTCCAGGCAGGGATCTATGCCGGCGACGCGCAGATCACCCACCTGCAGCCGAAGGAGGACCGCCTGCTCTCCTATGCGGTAGACCTCGATCTGGTGGCCGATCACCAGGAGCCGAAGTTCCGCCAGGACACGGTTTCCGTGTCTGCCAAGAGCGGGGTACTGGTGATCACCCGCAAGCAGCAGCGTGAAAACGTCTACACCTTCCGGAACAAATCGGACGAAGCGAAGACGGTCCTCGTAGAGCAGAACCTGGAGCCTGAATTCAAGCTGGTGTCGCCGGAGAAGCCCGCCGAAAAGACGCCCGAGGAGTTCCGCTTTAAGGTCGAGGTCCCGGCCAAGAAGACCGCCGACCTGAAGGTGATCACCGAAAGGCCAGTCTCGGAGACGGTGGCGCTGCTAGACGCCGACCTGAACCTGCTTATCTCGTACGCGCAGAACGCCCAGGTCTCCGAGAAGCTGCGGGCCTCCTTGAAGCAACTGGTGGCGCTGCGACGCAAGGTCACGGAAGTGCAGGCCCAGCGCGCCGCGCTGGAAGGTGAACTGAAGAACATCGACGCTGAGCAGGCGCGCATCCGGCAGAACATGGCGCAGTTGGATCGGAACAGCCCGCTCTACCAGCAGTACGTGAAGAAGCTGACCGAGCAGGAGACCCGCATCGAGAAGATCCGGGAAGAAGTGGCACGCCTCCAGGAAGCCGAGATCGCAGCCCAGAAAGAGGTGCGGAGCTTCGTGGACACCCTCACGGTCGAATAATCGGACATCCCGAGTTGCGGTGGACTGCTCGATCGGAACGACGGTCCACCGCCCCGTGCGCGACCCGCCCTCATGGCGGACCATCGACAGAACCCGTTGCAACGACGCTTGTGGTCCGTTCGATGACGGACGTGGCCCAACGCTAACAGAGCACACGCCTATCGGGAGAAGTATCAAAAATCGAACGCTGGACAAGCCCTCTTGCTACGGGTTCTGGTGGAAGGTGATCCACGGTCCAACCGGTACGCAGCAACCTCATCGTCGGTCCGTTCTTCAATCGCTACAAAACAAGTGGCCGCCCCTACAAGCGAAGGGGCGGCCACTCCAACGTACTAAAAAACTGACGGAGCTACCGGTTTGCGCACCAGCGGACGGCGTTGCGGAAGACGTGCCGCACTTCGTCCTGGAAGTAGATCGGGTAAGACTCATGGCCCGGCTGGAAGTAGAAGACGCGGCCTTTGCCGAGGGTCCACACCATGCCCTGCCACGCCTTATTGCCGTTGCTGCCGTAGGTGCCGTCAAACACCAGCACGTCCGGCTTCGGCACCTCGAACTCGCCTTCATATCGCTCGGTGTGCGGGATCTGGAAGTCCTGCAGGTCGCGTGCGATCGGATGGCGCGGTGCCGTAATCTTCAGGTCTACCGGGCTGCCGTCTTCGAAGTAGCCGCCCTTCCAGCCGCAGTTCGTCCCCAGCAGCGCCTTGAGCGGCTTGGAGAAGTGCGCGGAGTGCGTGGCGATGAAGCCCATGCCGTCGTGGCGGACGCGGTTCACGATGGCGGCGACGCGGTCGTCCTTCACGTCCCCGTGCCGCTGGTGACCCCACCAGATGAGTACGTCCGTGTTCTTCAACGCTTCGTCGCTGATGCCCTGGTCCGGATCGTTGATGGAGGCGACCCGCACTTCCACGTTCGCGAGTCCCTTGAGCCCGTCGGCGATTGCCTGGTTGACGTCGGACGGGTAGATGTTCTTCGGTGCGGTGCCTTCGGACCACACCAGCACCCGTACCGGGGTGGGGGCGCTCAGCGCTTCGTCGACGCTTTCCAGGGTCACGAGCGCGGCGCCCGCGGCGGCGGCGGTTCCCATGCGGAGGAAGGCGCGGCGAGAGTGGAAGCGTTGCTCCGGTTCCGGCTCCTGTTCCCGGGCGGCCTCGAACCCGGTCAGGAACTTCCGGATCGCGTGGTGCGCCCGGTGCAGCCGGGAGCGGATCGTACCGATGGGGCAGTTCTCAACGGCGGCGGCCTCTTCGTAAGTGGCGCCTTCCACGTCGCACAGGAGCACCGTGGCGCGGTGGATCGGCTGCAGCGCTTCGAGAGCGGACGCGAACTGCTGGTCCATCTCATCGTAAAGCAAAAGCCGTTCCGGATTGGTGGACTCGTCCGGCACGTCCAGCGGCTCCGCGTCCTCCCCGCTGTGATCCAACGACACCAGCGCGTGTCGCTTGCGGCGCACACGGTCCAGGTGGTTGTTCGTCATAATCCGCGCCACCCAACTGTAGAAGTGGCTATTGGCGCGGAAATTCTTGAAGGCGCGGTAGGCGTCTACCAGCGTCTCCTGGAGCAGGTCTTCCGCATCCTCCGGATCGTGAGCCAGCCGCCGCGCCAGGCGGCCAAACGCCGCGCGGTGGGATTCCACCAGGCTGTTGAAAGCGGTGTCCAGATCGGGGTGGTGATTCGTCGTTTCACCCATGACTACGGAACTCCAGGATACGAGGGGAGCAGGTCAGGAGAAGGAGTGCCGCCTGACACTAATCCAGTTTTACTTCATTTAGATCCGCGAGGGTTCCAGTCTAACCCTGTTGCCGGGGCCGGGCAACGTCTTTTTAGCAGATCCTCTACTTCCACGCTCCCCCTTGCGCTGTGAACGGCTGTTTGCTTTTTAGGACAAGCCGGCAGCGTCCGGGTTTATTGATCTATTCCTTCCAGGCAACGGCCGAAAACACTGCAAAACGCTCTGCTATTTCGCAACAACTCGACGGAACCAATGCCTGGACAATTGGCGCTTGATGGCTTAGTCGCGGAAATATCCAACCGCGTTGTTGTCTCTCCAACGAAGGAGTAAGGCTCGATGAACCGTACGATCGCCGTCCTGTCGCTTACCGCCACCGTCTTGTCCGCTGGTCTGTCTTTCGCTGCCGATGAAGCCAAGCCCGCCGCGAAGCCGGAAGCCAAGCCGGCTGCTGCGACAGCTCCCGCGAGGAAGGCTGCCAAAAAGCATGCCAAGAAGACCGCAAAGAAGGCTGCCAAGAAGACCGCCGACGCGCCGAAAGCCGACGCGCCGAAGGCGGATGCTCCGAAGGCTGCTGCTCCCAAGTAAGCGCAGGTAACCGGTAGGGAGGAGCGCGCCGGATCGGTTGATCCGGCGCGCTCCTCGGTTTTCTACTGGGATCATGTCCTCCGAGCAGCGAAGGCTCTATCAGGAAGCCTTCCGGGCGCGGGTGGCGGCCCAGTTTCGCATCGCGGTGATGGACTCCCGCATAGTGACCGCGATGGGGATCACCTCTTCCGCCGCCGCGTTCAGATCGGGTTCGGCCAACTCGCGGCGGCCATCCGCGTAAGCGGTATAGAGCGCTTCGTTGACCACCTGCTCGATCTCCGCGCCGGTGAAGCCCTCCGTCTTCGCGGCGAGGCTGGCGAGGTTGAAGCGCTCCGGCGAGCGTCTCCGCTTCCGCAGGTGCACGGCAAAGATCTCTGCCCGCTCGTCCGGTCCCGGTAAGTCGACGAAGAACAGTTCGTCGAAGCGTCCTTTGCGAAGTAGTTCCGGCGGGAGGTGCCGGATCTGGTTCGCGGTGGCAAACACGAAGACCGGCTTTTGCTTCTCCTGCATCCAGGTCAGGAAGCTGCCCAGCACCCGCGCGCTCACGCCGGTGTCGTGCGCCTCCGAACTGGAGCCCGCAAACCCCTTTTCAATCTCGTCGATCCACAGGATCGCCGGAGCGACGGCTTCAGCGGTCTGGGCAACGCGGCGGATGGCGGCCTCGCTTTCCCCCACGTACTTGCCGAACACGCGCCCCATATCGAGGCGCAGCAGCGGCATCCGCCACTCCCGGCTGATCGCTTTGGGGACCAGGCTCTTGCCGCAGCCCTGAACCCCCAGCAGCAGAATGCCTTTGGGGGTAGGGAGACCATACTCCCGGGCATCTTCACTGAACGCCTGGTGCCGTCGCCGCAGCCAGCCTTTCAGGGCACCCAGACCGCCCACATCCTCCAGTGCTTCCGCGGTTTCGTAGAACTCCAGGATTCCGCTGCGCCGGACGATTTGCTTCTTCTCGGCAAGCACCAGGTCCACGCCGTCGTCTGTCAGCGCGCCATACCGCACGAGCGCCTTCGCGATCACGGCTTCCGCTTCGGAGAGGGTGAGGCCCAGCGCCGCCTTGAGGAGTCGCTCCCGCCCATCGGGTGAAAGGCGGACCAGTGCGCTTTCCGGTCCGAGGTCCGTCTCCAGCGAGGCCAGTAGCTCCGAAAGCTCATCCAACCCGGGAGGCGGATAGTCGAGGGTGAGGATCTCCTTCTCCAGATCATCCGGCGCGTGAAAGCGCGGGCTCAAGAAGAGGATGTGCTTGCCCTGGGCGCCCAACTCGGCCGCGAGGTCGCGGAGCTTGCGCTGGAGGGTGGCGTTGTCGAGGTAGTGGTGGAAGTCTTTCAACACGAAGAGCGCCGGCTCTTCGTAGGCCGCAACCACGTCGAGCGCCGTCAGCGGATCGGGAGCCGGCAAGTCCTCGGTATCGGCAGTGCGCTCCCCCCGGTAGCGGTAGCCGCGGGTGGTGGTCCAGGTGAATAATCGCCCCTCGCGCCACTCACGGGCGAGCGGGATCAGCAGGCGCTCTTCGGCGCGCGCTTCCTCCGGCGTAACCAGCGCGATCAGCGGCACGCGGGCGCGCAGCGCGACTTCCAATTCTTCATACGTAGTCACAGAACTGGTATACCGCCCTCGCGCGGCGCTGTCGCAGTCGACTCCCGGTTAATCCACGCCAAGTGCCGCGCGCTCTTGCAGTTATAAACGAGTGGTTGCCCGGAGCCATCCGGGCCCAACCTCCCGCGATCACGCTCCATACCGCCAAGCCTTGCTGCACGCCGTGCGCCTGATCACTTGCCGCAGACGGACATAGTAGTCGATTGGTTGCCCGGACTCCCGGAGCCAGCCGGGCCCCACCTATCGAACCGGTTACCGTGACGCAAAGCCTTGCCGAATTCGCATGCCGACTTCGGGGAAGTGGTTATACGACCAGCCTACGGAATGATGTCATCCCAGCTCAAAGGCATGCCGGCATCCCGGAGCTGCTGCCGAAATCTCTCCAGCAGTTCCGGTGTGGCGCGCACGGCCGCCGCCTCCACACGGTTCTTGATGCAGAACGCGGTTAGGTGTCCGGCCACTTCACCGGCCAGCCATTCGGTGGGGTGCATCCGCGCTGAAGCCAGCGCCAGCCGGCTCGCGCCGAAGTTCTTGGCCGCCGGCAGCAGATTCGCTGGGCCTTCTTTCGGGATGA
>Ga0255338_1006334_pt1 | contig 10114 bp, 8 predicted proteins | sample MeOH1_35cm_T4_19_FD_203715 | JGI IMG/M metagenome (GOLD analysis project Ga0255338, IMG submission 203715) | Sandy soil microbial communities from University of British Columbia, Vancouver, Canada - MeOH1_35cm_T4_195 | ecosystem: Engineered > Artificial ecosystem > Sand microcosm > Unclassified ...
CGGCGCGCACGAACAGGCCGACCTTGGAGTAGCGCAGCCACAGGCTCAGGCCCAGCGCGACGAGGGCGCCGACGGCGATCACGGCGATGCGGTAGGCGGGCACCGGGGTGCCCAGCAGGTCCACCGAGGTGCTCAGCAGCTCGGGCGCGGGCACGGACAGGTTGCCCTTGCCCCAGGTGGTCTGCACGAAGTCCTCGATCACCAAGAGCAGGCCGAAGGTGACCAGCACGACGGTGAGCGGGTCGCGGTCCTGCAGCAGGCGAAAGCCGTAGCGGTCCAGCAGCACGCCGACGACGGCCATGACGGCCGGGGCGGCCACCAGGGCCACCCAGAAGTTGCTGTGCGTGGCAATCGAATAACCGAGGTAAGCCCCCAGCATGTACAGCGAGCCGTGGGCGAAATTCACCACGCGGCGCAGGCCGTAGATCAGGGCCAGGCCCGAGCACATCACGATCAGCAATGCGCCGTAGACCAGCCCGTTGAACAGGTTGATGGATAGCATGAGAGCACGTCTCCTGGTTATGGAACTTTGGAACTTGGCGTCACCGCCGCGCGGGCGAACCTTCCGATGCCCCGGGCTTGCTGACGGGCCGGAAGCGATGACGATCCATTCATCGTCACTGCGGCGGCCATGGCGGGAACGGATGGCACCGGCTGATGCCAGATCGGCAGGAAGACGTCATGGCGTTCGCGGTCGGGGGATGACTGGCCTTGACCGCGGATGCCTCTGCGCGTTAGCGCGATAACGGCACGGGGTGGGCCTTCGGCTGGCCTGCTGCCGTGAGCCGCTGGCAACCCGTGGAGCGCGGTGGCTCGTGATGGAATTCGGTCATGTTGTCTCCGGTACGCTTTTTTCGGCGAGGCGATTGCCTGTCTTGCGTGGAGTATCAGACGAGTTCTATGAACTGTGTAATGAAGAAATCATCTCATCCATATGAATTAACGTATGGGTTGAGAGGCGCTTGAGACCTCGGCAGCGTCACCGAAAATCATCCGTTGGACGGCGCCCGTCCGCCTCTCGCCCAGGGCAGGGGCGAAGGTCAAAAGCTCTCGAACAGGCCCCCGACGTTCAGGAGCTCGTAGGTCATCTCCGGCCGCCGCTCCAGACTGCGCTTGATGGCGGCCGGGATGGCCTGGCGCGTCTTGCGGCACAGGCCGGGCTGCTCATGCACGAGGATCGTGATGCCGCGCAGCGTGCGGACTTCGTTGGGGCTGGTGCCGATGCTCAGCCGGATGCCCAGCTGCTGTTCCATCAGCGCTTCGACGCGCCGGAGGTCTGCGAGGCTGCTCAGGTTCTCCAGCCGCTGCAGCAGACGCTTCTCTTCCTCGCGGGTCAGGCGCAGCGCGCGCAGGTCACCGCCGGGGTTCTCCAGCAGGGCATCGCGCCCGCAGTTGCAGGCGCCCGGCGGGCATTCGGTGCGTATCGGAAACGGGGGTAGGGCAGTCGTCATGGGCACCGTCATCCTGTAGGACCCGTGTGCATTCTCGCCGGAAAGGCAGGGTGCGGCCAAGCGGTCTGCCGGCCGCGACGGAGCGGGCCTGCGGCCGATTGGGTGTTCAAAATATTTGAACTCAGACGTCAATCCCGTTGAGGACTGCCGTGTGGATTCAATCCTAGACTCGCACCACGCCTTGCTGCACTGCAGCACATTTCCATCTGGCAAAGGTTGCAATCCATGACCGCTTTCGTTGACCGGCCGGCGCGCTACAGCCTGACCGCCATCGCCCTGCACTGGCTGCTGGGCCTATCCCTGGTGGCGCTGTTTGCGCTGGGCCTGTACATGCACGAGCTGCCGTTCTCGCCCCTGCGCCTGAAGCTCTACAACTGGCACAAATGGGCGGGGATGGCGATCCTGGCCCTGTCGCTGGTGCGCCTGCTCTGGCGCGTCACCCACCGTCCGCCGGCGCTGCCGCAGGCCTTGGAGGCGGCCATGCCGGGCTGGCAGCGCCTGGCCCACCATGCCACGCATCACCTGCTGTATGCGCTGTTCTTCGCGGTGCCGCTGCTCGGCTGGGCCTACAGCTCCGCGGCGGGCTTTCCGATCGTCTTCCTCGGCGTGCTGCCGCTGCCCGACTTCGCTCCGGTGGACCCGGCGCTGGCGGAACTGATCAAGCCCTGGCATGCCATCGCAGCCTATGCCATGACGGGTCTGGCGCTGCTGCATGTCGCGGCAGCGCTCAAGCACCAGTGGGTGGACCGTGACGGCCTCCTGCACCGCATGCTGCCCGGCCGCGCCTGAGGCCGGCCCTGTTTTCCCTTGACGGAGATGTACTCGTGAATGTGTCCCCCACCTTGACCCGCCTGGCCCTCGTGTCCGCGGCCGCCTTGCTGGCCCTACCGGCGCTGGCCGAGCAGAAGCTGCTGCCCGCGCAGAGCGAGATCGTCTTTGTCAGCAAGCAGATGGGCGTGCCGGTCGAAGGTCGCTTCAAGAAGTTCGACGCCCAGGTGGCCTTCGACCCGGCCAAGCCGGCCACCAGCAAGATCGCCTTCACGGTGGACACCGGTAGCGCCACGCTGGGCGTGCGCGAGACCGATGCCGAGCTGCCCAAGCCGGTCTGGTTCAACGTACCGAAATTCCCGCAGGCGACTTTCCAGTCCACGGCCGTGAAGAGCCTGGGCGGCGGCAAGTTCGAGGTGGCGGGCAAGCTCGCCATCAAGGGCGCGAGCCAGGACGTGGTCGTCCCGGTAGTGCTGACCCAGAGCGGCGCGGCCACGACGGCCAGCGGCAGCTTCACCCTCAAGCGTCTCGCCTTCAAGATCGGCGAGAACGAGTGGGCCGACACCTCGATGGTGGCGGACGACGTCCAGGTCAAGTTCAAGCTCGCGCTGACCGGCGTGGGCAAGCTCTGAATTTCATTTTTCCACCCTTCATTTCTCAGAGAGTCACCATGAAAAAATCCCTCTTCGCCCTCGCGGCCGCAACGCTCGTCACCGGCCTGGCCCACGCCGCGCCGGCGGCCTACGCGATCGACCCGACGCACACCTTTGTCACGTTCGAGATCGACCACTTCGGCGCGACCACGAACCGCGGTCGCTTCGACAAGAAGGACGGCTCGGTGCAGTTTGACCGCGCAACCAAGTCCGGCAAGGTGGAGCTGACGATCGACATGAGCTCGATCAACACCGGCACGATGGCCTTCGACAAGCACCTGCAGAGCGCCGAGCTGTTCGATGCGGCCAAGCACCCGACCGCCAAGTTCGTGGCCGACAAGTTCAGCTTCAACGGCGACAAGGTCACCGAAGTGGCCGGTACCCTGACGCTGATGGGCAAGACCCAGCCCGTCACGCTCAAGGCCAACAAGTTCAACTGCTACCAGAACCCCATGCTCAAGCGCGAGGTCTGCGGCGGCGACTTCGAGACCACCATCGACCGCACCCAGTGGGGCGTGAACTACGGCATCGACTGGGGCTTCTCCAAGGCGGTGCGCCTGGTCGCCCAGATCGAGGCCGTCAAGCAGTAAGGCGGGATCCGATGGTTCCGGCCTGAAGCGGCCGCGAACCCTCGCAGAGGGCCGTGCGCGGGATGTCCGCGCACGGCCCTTTTTCCTGGCGCGGTCTTGTGGCCGGGTCAGACCAAGCCCCTGCGCCGATCGGACCGCCGTGGGCGGACGGGCCGGCCCACGGCCTGCCGTCAGCGGGCGGGAATCAGCCGGATGCCCACATCCCCCTCGCGCTCGAGCTGGCTGATCAGACCCAGTTCCCAGTCGAGGTAGGCGCGAAAGCCTGTGTCGCGAGCGGCGAGGTCCTTGTGTGCGTACGGGCTGTACCAATGGTCGTCGTCACCGGTCAACACGCCCTCGTCGCCGCTCTGCGCGGGCAGGCCCTCGGCGATCCAGGCGTCCGTGCCGCCGCGGATGGCCCGCACCTCATGATCGAGCCGTGCCGCCAGCTCGGCCGCCACGCTGCGGGCCAGCACGCCGTCGGGCGAAGTGATCAGCACCACCTGACCGGCGGGCAAGCCGGCGGTGAACTCCTCCAGTCGGTCCGGCACCGCAAAGCGGGCGCCGGCCACATGGCTGCTCTCGTAGCCGGCGCGACGGTCCACATCGAAGACGACCGCCTTCCCGGCCTCCAGCAAGCCGGCGGCCTGACGGGGGGACACCACGGCTGCGGGCGGCCGACTCTGCAGCACGCGGACCGGCTCCACCCCCGTCACCAGCGGTGACCACTGCGGCGGCGTGTACACGAACACCTCATGGCCGCCCAACTGGGCCAGCCACGCGGCGCTCGTCAGGGCCCGGACGCCGTCCCAGTCGGCCAGCACGATGCGTGCCCGGCGGGTCCCGACATATTCATCGGTGGCCTGCACCAGCTGACCACCGGGTGCCCAACGCCAGCCTTCGAGATGACCGGCCTGGTACTCCTGGCGGGTCCGAACGTCAAAGCGGTACAGCGTGCGCTCGCTGGCTTGCTCCTCCAGCCGGGTCAGCTCCTGCGCCTCAATGCGACGCACGCCGGCGCGGCGGGCCACCTGCTCGGCGCGTTCGCGGGCCGGGGCCAGGGTCTGTGGGTCGGGTTCGGGCAGGTTGGAGGTTCGGCCGTGCGCCAGCGCGCGGCCGGCCAGCAGCCAGGCCATGGTGCCGTCCTTGAGCGAGACGACCCGATTGGGAATGCCGGCATCGATCAAGGTCTGCGCCCCAACGATGCTGCGCGTGCGGCCGGCGCAGTTGACCACCACCAGGGTGTCCGGGTCGGGGGCGATTTCCCCGATGCGGTAGACCAGCTCGGCGCCGGGCAGGCTGTGGGCGAAGGGCAGGCTGAACTGCGTGAATTCCTCCTGGGTCCGGCTGTCCACGACGACCACGTTGTCGCCGCGCTCGAGGCGCTGCTGCAACTCATCGACACCGATCCAGGGCGTGTGCTTCTCATGCTCGATGACTTCGCCGAAGGCCTTGCTCGGCACATTGGTCCCGCTGAAGACCTGGTAGCCCTCGGCGGACCAGGCGTCCGTGCCGCCGGCCAGCACCGACACGTTCCCCCAGCCCAGCCGCACCAGCTTGGCCGCGGCCTGGCGGGCGAGGGTCTCATCGGCATCCACCAGCACGATGCGCGTGGTGCGGCGCGGCACGAGCCGGTCGATCAGGCCTTCGAGCCGCCACAGCGGTGCCGAAGTCGCGAACAGGATATGGCGGTGCGTGAAGACGCCGGTCTCGCGCACGTCCAGCACCGCGATCTCCTCGCCATCCTCCAGCGCCGCCTTGAGTGCTTGCGGCGTCACCACCGGATGACGGATGACCTTGGGCGCCGCGAAGTGCCGGTAGGTGCCGCCCTCCCTGCTCTCGAAAACGACGCGCTGGTCGAGCCGGTCGATCGCCAGGCCGTAGAAATGCAGGTGCAGGCCGGGCTCATCGCCCACCACCTCGATCGTGTGCACATCGGACGGCGTCAGCGTGACCGACGCGCCTGGCACCACGTCCACGGACCGCTCCTCGACCAGGCGATCCCGCAGCGGATCGCCGGTGGCCTCACGGCGGAAGAGCACGTTGCGCTCGTTGCCGACGATGCCGGCGATCATGGCCCAGGTCGTGTGGTCATGCGGTGGTGCAGCGTTGCCGGGCCGGCCGGCGGAGAGGTACAGGGCGAAATGCCCATCCACGTCTTCAGCCAGGCGGTAGATCTGGGCGGGGTTGCTGGCCGAGACGGGGAAGTGCTCGAACGGGAACAGTTCGCGCCGCAGTCCCAGTGCCTCAAGCGTCGTGGCCACCGTGCCCAGGGCCTCGGCGCTGGCGTTGCGCGGGTCGGGCACCAGTCGCCGCGCCGTCTGGATGAAGGTGGCCACGGCGTGGGCACGTTGGCTGGCGATGTCGCTGCCGCTGAAATCAAGGCGGATGTCGGTCTGGCTCATGGCGAAGGCGGGTCCAAGTGTGAAGATCCCCCCACCCTACCGGTCTTGCGTTCGCCCGACCAAGGAAGAAAATCAGCTATCCATATGCACTGAAATTCGTTTTTCGAGGGGCAACTGTTGCCTAGAGTCGGCCGGACCACTTCCCGTTCCGGATCGAACCGTCTCATGAACAAGCGTGCATTCCTGCGCTCCCTGGCCGTACCGCTGTGCCTGGCCGCTGCAACCCTTCCCTTCACCTCCGCGAACGCTTCCAGCGACACCGGCGATTTCCCGAGCAAGCCGGTGCGCATCGTCGTGCCGGTGGCGGCCGGTGGCAGCGCGGACAAGCTCACCCGGACCCTGGCCGAGCGATTGAGCACGCTGTGGGGTCAATCGGTCGTGGTGGAGAACGTGGTGGGCGCCAGCGGCACCATCGGTGCCGCCAAGGTGGCCAAGGCGGCGCCTGATGGCTATACCCTGCTGCAGCAGGGCGAGGGCCTGACCCTCAATGCGCTCCTGTTTCGCGAATTGCCCTACGACACCCAGAAGGCTTTTGTCCCCGTGATCAAGGCCGTGGTCAATCCGCAGATCCTGGTCGTCAACCCGGGCACGGGCCTGCACACCTTTGCCGACTACCTGACCCGCGCCCGTGCGCGGCCCGAGAGCATCAGCCTCGGGCTGCCGGGCAATGGCGGCATCGCGCACGTCGCGCACGCGATCCTGACCCAGGAAACCGGGGCCAGGGTGAACTACATTCCCTACCAGGGCGGCGGCCCGGCCGCCCTGGACGTGCTGGCCGGGCACACCCATGCGACGCTGATCACCCTGGCCGCCGTCACCGAGTACGTCCGGGCGGGACGCCTGCGCGCGCTGGCCGTCACGACGGCGTACCGGTCCCCCGCGCTGCCCGATGTGCCGACCATGGCAGAGGCCGGGCTGCCGGGTTTCTCCGTCGAGAGCTGGCAGGGCTACTTTGCGCCCGCCGGAACGCCGCCCCAGGTCGTGGACCGGATCAACCGGGATATCCAGACGGTGCTCAAGTCGCCCGATGTGCGAGCCAAGCTGGAAGACATGGGCTTCAAGGTGGCGGCGGGCTCCCCGGCGGAGCTGGCCAGCAGCCTCCAGAGCGAACGCTCCCGGTATGCCCAGGCCATCCGGACCGCAGGCATCGCCGTGCGCTGAGGGCCCGCGCGGTCTGGATTCGGCCGCCGCGTCCGGCGCCGATGGACGCCACGCCCATCCCTTCCTTCTTGAAACCCCACAGACCTTGTCATGACGAATCCGACCCTTCCTGTCCAGGACATTCCCACGCCGCCGCTCGAGCTGGCCGAACTGCGGCGGCGTGCTGCTGCACTGCTGCCCGAGATCCGGAAGGGGGCTGCCGATCGGGAGCGCGAGCGTGTGCTGCCGCATGAACAGATCCGCCGCATCGCCAGCGAAGGCCTGTTGAACTTGCGCATTCCTCAGGCCCATGGGGGTGCCGGTGCGTCGGTGCGTGAGCTCATCGAGTTCGTGATCGACGTGGCGGCGGCGGACTCCAACGTGGCCCAGGCGCTCAGGCCAGCCTACCTGTTCGTCGAAAGCCTGCTGGCCAGCGACGACGAATCCGTGCGCCAGCTCTGGTTCCCCCGCTATTTGCGCGGGGAGGTGTTCGGCAATGCCGGCTGGGAGGTCGGTGGCGCCAATGGCGCGGTCACCGCGCGCATCGTTCGCGAGGGCGACCACTACCGCGTCAACGGCCAGAAGTACTACAGCACCGGGGCACTCTACGCCGACTGGATCAGCTCGGTGGCGCTGGACGAATCCGGGCAGGAGGTTCGCTTTTCGGTGCCGCGGGACCGTGCCGGTCTGGATCTGGTGGATGACTTCGATGCCATGGGCCAGCGTCTCACCGCCAGCGGGACCACGAACCTGAAGGACGTCATCGTCCATCCCGAGGAGATTGTGCCGTCGCTGCGCCAGCCCTCGGGGCCCAGCCGGCGCTCCATCGTCAGCCCCGTGGCTCAGCTCTTCCTCGGTGCGGTCGAGGCCGGGATCGCGCGCAACGCGTTGCAGGACGCGGCCGACTTTGCCCGCCACCATGCACGGCCGATCAAGCACAGCACGGCCAGCCGTTCGGTGGACGACCCCTATGTGGAGCTGTCCGTGGGCGAGATCTCCGCACGGGCCTATGCGGCCGAGGCGGTGATCCTGCGCGCGGCCCAGAGCATCGATGCGGCCTGGGCGGCGGGGCTGGAGGATGCGGCTGTCGTGCGCGCGGCGATCGACGTGGCCCAGGCGCAGTACCTGGCGGCGGAGTCGGCGCTGAAGGCGGCCGAGCAGCTGTTTGACGTGGGTGGCGCCTCCACCACGGTGCGCACACACAACCTGGACCGGCACTGGCGCAACGCGCGCACGGTGGCCAACCACAACCCGCGCCACTGGAAGGCTGCGGTGGTCGGTGCCTACCGGCTCAAGGGCACGGAGCCACCGAACTCCGGCCTGTTCTGACCCGAGGACACCGCGCGGACCCTGTCCATGCGGCGCCGAAGAACCACCACCGCGTGACCGACCCCAGGGGCGGTCCGGGTGCCATGCGGCGGGGCGTGCCTCAGTAGGTGTAACTGACCGGCGGATACTGTCCGTTGAGCAGGTAGTTGCCCACGGCCTTGTACTTGTAGGCGACCGGGTCGTGCAGCGTGTGCGTCCGGGCGTTGCGCCAGTGCCGGTCGTGGTTGTGCTGGCGCAGCGCCGCGCTGGCGCCGCCCGCATCGAACAGCCACTGCGACACCTGGATCGAGACCTCGGAGGTCACGGCCTTCGCTTCCGCAGTCACGACAGCCGCCTCGGCGGCGAGTCGCTCGACCTCGGCCAGCGAGGCCTCTGCGCCAAAGCGTGCGTCGGCCGCCAGATCCAGCTGCAAGGCCGCGCGGTGCACCATCGCCTCGGCCGCTCGGGCATGGGCCGAGATCCTGCCGATGACGGACAGCACGTAGGGATCTTCGGAGGCACGATCGACGCCGCTTTCCTTCAGCGGGCGCGCGGTCCGACCGATCTGGACGGCATCCTGGAGCGCCGCCAGTGCGATGCCGGCATCGATGGCCGCGTGAATGAGCTGCGAGAGGGTCCCGGTGTGATGCCGCTGCGTTGCCCAGATGGCATCATGGACGATCTCGTCCGGGAAGACTTCCACCTGCTCCAGCAGCGTCGTCCCACTCGCGGTGAGGCATTGCCCCATCCCATCCCAGTCGTCCAGACGGGTCACGCCGAGGCGGTCGGCGGGAATGACGACCGACACGGCCTGCCCCTCGTCGTTCAGCGCCCTGATCTTGAGCAGGTCGCAAAAGAGTGCGCCCGTGCTGTAGTGCTTCACACCCTGCAGGATGTAGCGCTCGCCCTGCCGGTGCAGCCGGGTCTGGATATCCCCCCTGAATTGACCGCCCCGCTCCGAATCCGCGCCACCGAACAGCTTGCCCTCCAGGGCCTGCGGCAGGTAGCGCTGGCATTGCGCCGGTGTCGCCATGAGGCGCATGCGCTCGATGAACAGCAGGTGGTAGAGCAGCGCCTGCATGACGTTCGAATCCGCCGTGGCAACGTGCACGACGATGCGCATCAGGTCGCTGATGCTGCCTTCGGGGCCACCCCAGCGCGCGGGGATGCGTATGTTCATGATGCCGCTCTGGCGGATGACGTCGATCGCCTCGAAGGGCAGCTGTCTCTGCGCCTCCCGCTGCGGCGCATGGCGTGCGATCTTCTCGCTCACCGCGGCGGCGGCCTCGACCAGTGTCCGCGAGGGGGATCGGCCGCATGCCGGCGCCTCGCTCGGAGGGTCTGTCAAGCTCATCACGGTCATGTTTCCCTTGAAAAAGACGAACACCGAAGCCTGCAAAGGCTTCGGTGAAGTGCACGCGCAGGCTGGTGTGCCAGCCGCCATGCCGATGGCGACCTTCCCACCGGTGCGCTGCGCGAGGGAAGCGGGCGCGCCCCGGCAAGGGGCGCTGGTCCGAGCAGCAGCTAGCGCTAGGGCAACGCCCGGCCAGCCAGAGTGGGGCCGGGCCCCGATTACCAGCTCTGGTCCAGCCCGAGCAGGGCCAGCGCCTGGTGGCGCAGCTCGGCCAGCCGGGGGTCGCCGCGGTGGCGCGGATAAGGCAGGTCGTTCACCAGTACCTGCTTGATCTTGGCCGGACGCTCGGAGAACACCACCACGCGCTGGGCCATGAACAGCGCCTCCTCCACGTCGTGCGTGACCAGCAGCGCGGAGAAACCGGTGCGCTGCCACAGGTCCACCAGCTCGGTCTGCATGGTCAGCC
>Ga0255338_1006335_pt1 | contig 10113 bp, 5 predicted proteins | sample MeOH1_35cm_T4_19_FD_203715 | JGI IMG/M metagenome (GOLD analysis project Ga0255338, IMG submission 203715) | Sandy soil microbial communities from University of British Columbia, Vancouver, Canada - MeOH1_35cm_T4_195 | ecosystem: Engineered > Artificial ecosystem > Sand microcosm > Unclassified ...
CTGGTAGCCGAGTTTCGTGAGGTTCTCGATCAACGGTGTCGGATCGAGCGTCGCCACGTGCATGATCGCGACGGAATCCTTCGTGCCGCTGATCGGCGGCATCACCATGCCCGTGATGTTGATCTTGTGATCGATGCCGATCACGCGCACGACACGCGCGAGTTCACCCGGACGGTTCGGGATCCGCACCTCGAGACGACTGGATGGTGCACCCGTGCCGAACAACTCGACGAAGGCTCGCAGCACGTCCGTCTCGGTCAGGATGCCCACCAGCTTGCCGCGCTCCAGCACCGGCAGACAGCCGATGCGGTGCTGGTACATCTGCCGCGCGACATCCTCGATCGGCGCGTCCGTGTTCGTCGTGATGATCGAGCGCGCCATCACATCGCCGACTGTTTTGGCGTGGAGCATGTGCTGCAGTTCCGCCTGCTCTTCCGCCCAGATCGGCGGCATCGCCAGGCGCAGGTCCCGGTCCGTGACCAGGCCCACCAGAACGTCGTTTTCGAGGACCGGCAAATGTCGGATGCGGTGGCCGCGTGTCAGTGTCAGCGCTTCCGCAATCGTCGTCGACGGCGACGCAGTAATTACGTCCGCCGTCATTCGGCTACGGACAAGCATGATGATCCGGGGAGAGAGGGAGAGTTTTCGGGGAACCCACCGCCAAGCTAGGGCCGCCTGCTCGCCTCCTGCAAGGCTGTTCCTTTCACTTCAGGAATCCGTTCGGTATTCGACCTGAGCGGCGCCGCCTCAACCGCGGCGCACCCGGATTTCGATCACGCCACCCGTATGGTCCGGACCGTACCGCTGCTGCGCGTCGATCGCGTTCACGAAGCGGATCTCCTCCACGTCGTTCGCCGGTATGCTGCGCAACGTCTCCGGCTGCCCGCGACGCATCCCGTCCACGTAGACAACCGCCAGGTTGCGGTTCACCGATGAACTCGGATTCCGCGGCCGCAGGTACTCCGGCCGCAGCCGCTGCACCACCTCCCACGCACTGCTCACCGGCATGCCGTCGATCTGCTCGCGCGTGATCATATCCCGCGGCTGCCCCGGCGCCGCCGCACTCCCCGGCGCGCCGCCAGCGGTACAGCCAGCCACCACCAGCAGCGCGATCACCCAGGCCACACGTGTGCCACTCATGTCTGCTCCTCCTTCAGGCCTCGATCCGGATGATGGATTTCGTGGTTCGGGCCGGGCAAGGGACTCGCTTGGCCTACACATACGCCACGAAGCCCACCCGCACATGTGCGCGGCCGATCGCAGCATTTGTCAAATTCTGCTAATTGCTTGAGCGGACAACATTTGACTGAGACTTGACCACCCCGGCGCATCCTGGGACGCGAACCCTGCATTGTGTCACTCAGCCCGGAGCGCCCCATGTCGACGCGCAGCCAGTCTCTCTACCTCTTCCTGCCGCCGTATCAGGAATTCACCACCTGGGAGGAGGGTTCCGAACACCACATTCGCCGCCGCGGCGCCGCCCTCGTGTGGCAGATCATCAACCCCGAAACCGCCGAGCGCGAACTCGAGATCGTCCGCAACCGCCCGCGCGGCGTCTCGCTCATCATCGTCCTGCCTTCGGCTTCGGAGATCTACCGCGTCGTTGGTGTCATCCGTGAACTCTCCTCGACTATGCCACGCGGGGTTCTGCCCGCCAGCGCGATCGGCTCGGTCGAAGCCGTCCGAAACGTGTTCTCGAGCTACCCACGCGACCTTCCGCTGCGGGTGCTTCAATACCTCACGCATCACGGCGTGCTGCCGACACCACAACTGCGCACGGACGTGCTCCGCATCTTCGAACTCGCACCCCATACGCCCAGCATCCAGAAACTCTGTCGGCAGATGTACACGTCGCGCCGCACGCTCGGCCGGCACTTCGACGCGCACGGCCTGCCTGTCCCCAGCCACTGGCTCCAGTTCGCACGGCTGCTCCACCTCGCTACCCGCATTCACGGCGACCGGAAAGCGATCTTCCGCCTCGCCGCCCAGGCTGGGTACCCCGACGGCTTCACCATGAGCAATCAGATGAAACGGCTCCTCGGCATCCGCCCCACAGAACTGCGACAGTACCTTGGCTACGAATGGATCATCGAGGACTGGCTCGAGCGGGAATCAAACTGAGTTGCGCGGAGGCGCGGAGGACGGAAGGTAGAGGGACGCTTACGTGGGGGATGCGGACGGAATTGAAAAACGGACGCCGAGCCAGACAGCGGTTCCTCTGATTTACCGCTCGCAAGAAGGTCTCTTTCGTCTGGCAGCTCCGGCGACACGCCGGCCCGAGCAGGAAGCACACGGTCGCATATTTCTGGGCTGCGGGGGAAGGGTTTATAGGCGGGATCGACAGGCAGGCGCTGTGTGCACGATGCTGGGTCACCATGGGCCCTCAGCCTAGCCAGTCTTGGGATCAGGTTTCGCGCGTGACCGGAGATAACGCCGGCAGAGCTGAGCTTGATCAGCGATAGCAAACGCCCCGGCATTGATTGCCCAGACTTCGACTTCCGCAACTTCGTCCAACGCATTGCGTGGATACGACTGATGAATGAGGCGGGCGTGCTCAAGGCGTAGCGTGTGAAAGCTGGACGCTGATCGACGCGCATACCATGCGATCGCTTTCTCTAGGCGAGCAAGAGCAGATTTCGGATCAGAAGCGCCAACAAATCGCGCCAAAAACACTTCCGGGTAGGTGCTATCTGAAAACCCACACATCACGTCAGGCAACATCGTCCGAATGGTGGAAAAGCTCCTCTCAGCCTCGTCGAAGCGCCCTGAGGCTAACGAGCATAGCCCTATGATCGCCCAGCTGTTTGCGACCACACTGCTAGACCCGCGTGACACGTTCTGGTTCAGCGCGGCAACTGCGTGCGCGAGAGAAGCATCGAACTCGCCAAGGTCATGGTAAAGGAATCCAAGGTTAACGTGCATATAAACCTGTCTTGCTGCAGCTGGCGGGCGCGGATCCGCCAGCTTGCTCAACCACAGCTTCTTAGCATCTTCGTACCTTCCGCATTCCCACAGTACCAGACCGTAATTGTTCATGAGACCTTCACAGAACTCAGGCATTGACTCCCTGGATAGTCTAAATACTTCCTCGTACGCTTTTACACTTTCAGGAGCCCGGCCCATGTTCATTAACAACACCGCCTTCGCGGCAAGCCAACGTGCTCTAAATGTGGCGGATCTCTCAGACGCCGGCTCGTATTTCTGAATGAGTGCCAGAGCGTGGACTTGATCACCCCCGTAGCTAAGCAGTTGAGCTTCCAGTAATGCAAGCTCTTCCACCATTTCAGGCTCGTCCACGGAGGACATATATTCGCCTACAAGTGATACCACTCTCTCCAACAGGTCAGTTCGCTCGAGGTCTAAGGCAAGTTCCCCCAATAGGTATACCGCGGGGACGAATGATTCACGGAAGCCATTTTCACGCGCCATCGTCATGAGTTGTTCGACCTCCTCAATGACGATTGATATATCCACTGCCGCTTTCTGATCTTCTGACGCAAGCGCGGCCACTTTCCACGCTAAGTATGCGCGCGAGCGACTGTCATCTTCGCTCTTGTCAGCAAGATTCTTCCATACAGCTTCGGCCGATTGCGGCTGCCTCGCTCGCATATAAAACAGCGCAAGTCTTTCGAGCGCCGTTGTCCGCTGATCGGATGTTTCGGCGTACTCGACCGCGAGCTTGTAAAAGTACTCCGCTTCCTTGTATGCCCTTATCTGGTCAGCGTGTTCAGCGGCGATGCGAGCGTAACGAGCCGATGCTTGGTCGTCGCCGGATTGCTTCAAGTGCCAGAAAATCTCCGCCGCACTCCCATTTTCCCTTATTAGAAAATTGGCGAATTCGCGGTGGAAAAGCCGACGAACCCTTGCGGGAACAGTTTGATACACTGCCTCTCGCACGAGGTCATGCGAAAACGCAACGCGGCCGTCCTTCACAGCGACCAGGCCGAGTGCCTCTAACCTCACCGTAGAAAGCTTGGAGCGTTTTGGCACCAGCTCTCGCAAGGTACTGAGTGATACCGGCCGGCCGGCGACCGCCAAGCGCGCCAACAACGCTTTCTCAACGCGTGTCAGCGGCTTAACGCGCGCTACAATTGACGCGCTTACCGAATTAGGCAGGGCAACCGCAATAGAGTCTTCAGATCGCTCAGACCTTAAGCTCGCGACAGTTTCGATGACGTAGAAAGGGTTGCCACCTGCACGTTTAAAGAGGAGGTCCGTCGCGTGTGCATCTAGTCGAAAGCCGTGAATTACTGCCGTATCCTGTGCAAGCAGTTTTGCCGACTGTTCTGGAAGACCCAACAGCTGTATCTCGCTCTTGCGCGAACTAAACCGCGGAGATCTGAGTTGCGCGAACGAATCCGACAATCCGTTCCTGGCCGCAAGTACTATGTGAACAGGGACTCCCTCAAGCTGATCGATTATATCTTCGAGCACCTTCCGAGATGCACTGTCGCACCACTGGTAATCATCTATATACAACGTCAGCGGTCCATCGAGAGCTAACGCCTCGATTGCACCAAGGATGGCCCGCGTAACGTCCGTGCGAACAACCTCTCGTTTTGACGTAAATTGGCTCGCGACGATCTCTTGGAAGCCAGGGTCAATAATGTTTAGTCGCTCGCGTGTTCTCACGCTTGACCCTTCGGTCATCGCACGAAGGATGACAGAATATGAGTGTCGACGATCTGGCCTACTTGCACGCGCCTGGATCACTCTTGCTCCTTTCAAAGCTGCAAGTCGAAGAAAATGGGCGCATAGATGCGACTTGCCGATCCCAGGGTCACCCGAAACTAGGGTAAAGGCTGGTCCAGACGTTGTGGCCCTCAAATAGCTCTGTTGAAGTGTTCGTAATTCGTCTACCCTGCTAAGCAGCATGTTCCGCGAATACGTTTCTGGCACTCTATCGGACAGCTCGATTCCCGATTCGCGGACGAGCGTGGCGCGCTGGATCCAGATTCCGGCCGCACCATTATGGATTCCTAGTCGATCGAGTTGGTCGGCGAAGTCAGCGCAAGCTTCCCAACGTCCTTCGCGCTCAAGCTCTCTAAACCGATCGCTCACGACCCGGCAGACCATGTCGTGCAATGTTTTCCTCTGGTCGTCGACCCATTCAGCGAAGAACTCGGATGTCGCTGCCGTATATGTGAACATCAGAGGCTGTCGATATACCTCGAAGAGCGCGTCGTGATTTTTGGCCTTTATTAGTGCATGAGCCGCGACTATATCGCAGTAGATCGAAGCGTGCTCAAGACTCACGCTTAAGCGGGAACTGCAGAACTTGACGTCAGGAGCTAGGCGGCGGATGGTGTACAGCGCGTTGGCGAGGGAGTGCCTAGCGGAAGCCGGCCGGGTGTTACCCCACACGACTTCTGCTAATTCGGCCCTGCTGACTTCGTGTTGATGCGCAGCCAGGTATACAAGGATTTCGAAACAGCGATTAGTTGGGAACCGAATCTTTCTGCCGGCGACAAACAACCCTTCTGAGTCTAAGCAGAGCAGTCTCGTCGAGCGCACATCGCGCCATGTTGTCGGACAAGACATCAGGGTCTCCGCGGATTGGAAGGCGCGGGTTGGTCACATCATCTGTCTAGGGGTTATTCAATCGCCAACAATATTAGCGGTTCGCGAATCCGCCATAGCTGGATGGGACGGAATCTAAACGGCAATTCGCTCTAAGGACGGCTCCTCGTGCAGTGACTCCTCCTTGGCGGGAATCATTTCAGTCGCACGTTCAAGCGTTCCGGCACGAAGAATTCTCTGAACAATTTGCGGATCGAACTGTGAACCTGAGCAACGCACCAGCTCAGCACGCACCTTGTCGACAGGAAGAGCGGACCGATACGGCCTATCAGACAGCATGGCGTCGATGGAGTCGCACAACATGATGATGCGAGCTGGAAGAGGGATGTCGGGGCCTTTGAGGCCATCCGGATACCCGGTCCCATCATACCGTTCGTGGTGATGGCGCACCCCCCTGATCACTTCCTCCTTCGTTGTGCTGAGGGTCTTCAAGAACTCCGCGCCCCGCGCTGCATGAGTAACGATCAGCTTTCGTTCGGCTTCTGTTAGCGCCGCATCCTTCTGGATGATTTCCGAGTATACACTATCGATCTTTCCGATGTCGTGGACAAGAGCAGCAGTTTCTATATCGTCGACCTTAGACGGGGATAAGTCCATGTCTTCGGCGATCATCTTTGCAAGCCGAGCCACCCTCACCGAGTGACCTGATGTGTATGGGTCGCGTGTCTCAATCGTCTTCACAAGGACGCGCAATAAATCGCGGTTAGCTGCCTGCAATCGCTGTAGCGACATGTAGGAGTGGCGAATAATCAGTAGCGGAAGGATTACGACCAAAATGCCTTCGACACCCCACTGCTTGTACAAAACGACCAACACGATCGAAATCGGACTAACAAGTACATCATAGACGAGATTGGAACCAGACGAGCTGATAATGCGCGCAAATGTACTGGTGAACCTTGCGTTCTCGATTGAGGCAAACGCGATGCTAACGAGGATCTGATTAGTGAAAAAGAAGGTGACGGCAAGCCCGGCAAAGCTCAGAACCGTGACACCGTCAGCGAGGCCAGGTATTCCACCCAGCGATTCATAAACATGCGTGCCCAGATACAACGAGAACGACACTTGAGAAATGTTGAAGGCGCCCTTAATCAACTTCCGCTTGTGCAGGATCAGCTCCGAAACACCGTACAACGACAGCGCCACGGTCAGGCTGATCGGACGAGGCAGCAGAATCCCCGCAGCAAGCAACGGTATGAATGCAATTGTTGAAGCGGCGCCTGTCTTACCGATCTTGTACTCGATTGACAGCATTTCGGAAAAGATTCCGATTGCCGCTAGGACGAGTGCGAGCGGTATGTATTCGGACGCAATCTCGCGAGTGGACGCAACTTGACTAAGCTCCAGAGCAAACAATGCCCCAGTTACCGAGATCAGAAGTGCGAAGAAAACCGTCGTACGCTTGTTCATCAAAAGTCTGGAGCCCCTCGGTCCTTTACTGCAGGATCGTTACCCCACCCGAAAACAGGGCGAAGCAGAAGTCAAAGAAAGCCAGCATCCAGCGGTCACCTCCTCTCGGATGCATCATCGACCGATATGGCTAACAGGACAGGTCGTGACGCTCCGCTCTTCGCTATGCTGGTGCTCCGCTATGGCCGGACCGGGGGCTCCTTACCTTGGGTTGGAAGTTTATCGGTGGTTCACGAGACGGTTCATGAACGAGTACGTGTGCGCGATGCCGACGCCGATGGCGTTGAGGATGGCGTTGGCGATGGCGTACTCGACGGAATCGTAGACGGGCGCGGCGCCGGAGAGGGCGTGCGACCAGTCGCTGGTATTGCGCAATGACACGACGACATGGCGCTGGCCGGCGATGATGACATCGGCCATGCCGTCGAAGTGGAGATCACACGGGATAATCGGTTCGAGGGCGTGCGTGATCGCGCCCGCGATGAGATCGGCCGTGGTCTCGCCGCCGCGGACGTTGGTCGCGGTGCCGAGGTAGCGGCGGGCATCGGATTCGATGATGATGCGGCAGCGCGGGGCGCCGGTTTCATCGCGCTGCATTTCGAGCAGCTCGATGCGGGGCATGACGCCGTGCTGGTTGAACATCGGCCAGGCCGGCTGCGCTGGCGCGGGGTGTGGTTCGATGCCGTGGTTGCCGTTCTGACGCGGCCTGGCCGGCGTCTCGACGATCGGCGCGAGCGGATCGGGGCGGCTGGGCGCAAACGCGTGCGGCGCGGCGTCGTAGACGTGTTCGACATTGACCACACGCTCGGCTGGCACGTGTTCGACTTGGACCACACGCTCTGCTGCCACGTGTTCGACATCGGCGACTGGCTCGCGTGCGACAACGGTCTCGATGCGCGCGAGCGGCTGCGGCTCGACGACAGGCTCGACATCGATGACGGCTTGGAGTGCGTGCACAGGTTCGGCTTCGACGTCCCACTCGAGTTCAACCACATCGTCGGCTTCAGCGACGGCCGCGGGCTCCGCATCCGGTTCGCAGGTGGCACGCGTGACGCGTTCGGCTGGGTACGGTGCGGGCGCAGTTGCGGGCGCGACCGCGGGTTTCGCGGACGGCGCATCCGCGGGTGGTACAGCAATCGGCAATTCGGGGAGCGTCTTCACGATGTAGACGCGGCCGGCCTCGAGTGCGATGCCGGTCGTGGCCATGAGTGCGGAGCGCACGTTCTGAATCACGCGGTTGGGAGAGAAGCCGGCTTCCGGTATGACGAAGACGCCGGTGATGCGGCCGTTGGGGGCCGCATCGACACATGCGTCCGCGACACCTGTAAGCGCGCGCACGAGCCGTTCGGCACGATTGGCCGCTGCTGCGGACACGCCAGGCTTTGCCCCTATCTGGGCCATTACATCTCCACGCGCGAAAGCACCGGATTGACGCCGAAACATGACGAATTGACGTCGCGCGTTGGCGCGACGGTCCGGTTCATGGAATTCAGATTTTACAGGATGGGGCGGGGAACCCGGGCTACACGTTGCTGCCGAACGCACCAAAAGTCAACGGCGACAGAGAATTACGGCTTTGGCGAAGCAGTTCGGCGATCCGGGCGCCATCGCCCTGTCCAGGCTGTGAAACACGATGGATAGACGATAACACAGTTCCTGGGGGAAAGTGTTATGGAGTTGTCAGGGAACTGTCAGAAATGTGTCGCGCCGTGTGGGGCGGTTTTGGCGGAGTGAGGCGGATGCGGGCGCCGGCGATGGCCTTGTGGGAGCCGGCGACCATGAGGGTATCGCCGGCGTGGAGCGTTTCGCGCCCGGTGGGCAGCGTCACGTCCTCCCCGTTTTCGCGCAGGATAGCCAGGACGGTCGCGCCGGTTGAACCGCGCAGGTCGAGGTCCGCCAATGATTTGCCAACGGCGGGCGAATCGGAGTGCAGACGGATCGGGACGGGTTCGCCGAGGCCGGGCAGCGAGCGGCGGACGGCTTCGGCGCGGGCCTCTTCGGCGCTTTCCGTCTCCTCTTCGGCCATCTGCCGCGAGAGGGCCATGACGATGATTTCGGCGCCGGCGCGGGTGTGGCCTTCGAGGTTGCGGGCGCTGCGCCAGAAGGCGATCGCCAGCAGGGCGAGGACGGCCATCAGCGGCAGGGCGCCGCGGAAGAGCGGCAGGAACGGCTGGGTGATCGCGACCAGCGGCGCGCCGATGATGAAGACGATCGAGATGTGCAGCGTAATGGCCATGGCGCGCCGGGGCGCGGCCGCCGTATCGACCTTGCCGGGTTCGCCCGGGGGGAAGACTCGGTTGGCCAGTTCGAGGCCGACGGAGCGGGCGCCGCGGAAGATGCCGGCGCCGAGCGGAATCGCGATCAGGAACGCGCCGGCGATGGTGACCCACATGGCCGCTTCGGGGGTGAGGTTGGTCACGCGCGTGAGTGCGGCGATCGCGGCGCCGAGCTCGAGCGAGACGCCGATGGTCAGGGCCGCGAGCAGGATGGCGTCCAGGATGAGGAGCAGAACGATGCGCCGCTGCTTCCTGCCTGGCTGCACGGGCTCGCGTGTGCGCAGTCCTTCGATCCAGCTGGTGTACAGCGAGACGAAGTTCTGGATCGGGTGCGGCAGGTTGCGATCGAGCCAGGAAGCGAAGCGGCCCGATTTCCGGATGAGGATCGGCGTGGTGAGGGTCGTAATAGCCGAAACGGCGACCGCAATCGGGTAGAGGAAGTCCCGTGTTGCGCCGAGCGACAGCCCCAGACCGGCGATAATGAAGGAGAACTCGCCGATTTGGGCGAGGCTCATGCCTGTTTGTACCGAGGTGCGGACGTTGTAGCCGGTCACGAACGACAGGACCGTAACGGACGTGACCTTTACGACTATGACGGTCAACGTGATGACGATGACGGCGCCTATGTGTTCGCCGATGAGGCGCGGGTCGATGAGCATGCCGACGGCGACGAAGAAGATCGCGCCGAACATGTCGCGCACCGGCTGGACGAGGTGTTCGATGCTCTTGGCGTGGCCCGATTCGGCGATGAGGGAGCCGGCGATGAACGCGCCGAGTGCGACCGAGTAGCCGAACGAGAGGGCGAGCCAGGACAGCGCGAAGCAGACACCCACACTCATGACGAGGG
>Ga0255338_1006336_pt1 | contig 10112 bp, 7 predicted proteins | sample MeOH1_35cm_T4_19_FD_203715 | JGI IMG/M metagenome (GOLD analysis project Ga0255338, IMG submission 203715) | Sandy soil microbial communities from University of British Columbia, Vancouver, Canada - MeOH1_35cm_T4_195 | ecosystem: Engineered > Artificial ecosystem > Sand microcosm > Unclassified ...
CGGCGAGGTCCTCGCCGGGGTCCGCGCCGGAGACACGCGCCGGAGCGGCGAGGCCGCGGCGGGGGTGATCGTCCCCGAGCACGTGGCGCCCGTGACGCCGCCGGCCGCGCTCATGACGGCAACCGACCGAGCCGCGCCGCGGCCGCTGACCCGCTGACCGATGACCCGAAGCGCCACCAACCCAACGCCCGGAACGCGGATCGCCGCGAGGAGGACGCCATGAAGGAGCTGTTGCCGACCCTCGAGGCGTGGCGCGCGGAGGGGGCCGACGTCGGCCGGGCCGTCGTCGTGCGGACATTCGGGTCGGCGCCGCGGCCCGAGGGCGCCGTCCTCCTGCTCACGACCGACGGACGGATCGCCGGCTCCGTCAGCGGCGGCTGCGTCGAGGGAGCGGCCGCGGAGGAGATCGACCAGGCGCGCTCGACCGGCCGTGCCCGCGTCATCCGGTACGGAATCAGCGACAAGCAGGCGTGGGACGTGGGCCTCGCCTGCGGCGGGACGATCGACGTGCTCGTCCAACCGTTCGTCCCGGACGTGGTTGCGGACGCGGCGGTGGGGTCAACGCGCGACCGCGGTGCGGCGGTCGTCACCCCGCTCCCGACCGACGCCCCGCCGGCCGAGTTCGGGTTCCACCAGCCCGGGCCCGGCGCCGCGCCGGAGCCGCCGCTCGTCGTCGGCGACGACGGGACGCTCGACGGGAGCCTCGGCTCGCCGGAGCTCGACGCGGCGCTCGTCGATGCGGCACTCGAAGCGCTCAACCGCGGGGCGTCGCGAACCGTCGTCCTCGGCGGGCGGTCGCTGTTCATCGAGGCGTTCCCGGTCCGCCCGCGGCTCGTCGTCGTCGGCGCGGTGCAGGCGGCGATGTCGCTCGTCCGGTTCGCCCGCGAGCTCGGCTACGCGACGGTGGTCGTCGACGGTCGCGCGGCGTTCGCCACCGAGGAGCGGTTCCCAGCCGATCTCGTCGACCGGCTCGTCGTGGGCTGGCCGGACGAGGTCGCGGACGAGATCGGGCTGGGGCCAAACGACGCGGTCGCGGTGCTGACCCACGACGTGAAGTTCGACGAGCCGGCGATCGTCGAGGCACTCCGCCGCGGGTGCCGGTACGTCGGCGCGGTCGGGTCGCGGAAGACCCAGGCGGATCGCCGGGCGCGGTTGATCGAGGCCGGGGTGGGGGAGGAGGAGCTGGCGCGGCTGCGTGGCCCGATCGGCCTCGACCTCGGCGGCCGGGCACCGGCCGAGACGGCGCTCGCGATCATGGCCGAGATCGTTGCGACCCGGTATGGCGGGTCCGGACGCCCGATGCGCGACCTCGCCCGGGAGCGCGAGGCGGCGATGGCCGCCGGTCGTACCGACGGCCAGGAGTCGACGCCCCCGGCGGCCGAGCCGGTCGCGACGTCATGACCGCCGCGTCCAGCGCCCCCCAGACGCTCACCCGGGACGGGCGGGTCGGCGGTCTCGTCCTCGCGGCCGGCGCGTCATCGCGGTTCGGCCGGCCGAAGGCACTCGCGCAGCTCGAGGGCCGCCCGCTCCTCCAGTACGTCCTCGACGCTGCCGCCGAGGCCGGGCTCGACCCGGTGGTCGTCGTCCTCGGCGACAGCGGGCCGCAGATCGAGCGCGGGATCCGCTGGCGGCGCGAGCGCCGCGTCCGCAACCCCGACCCCGCCCGCGGGCTCTCGAGCTCGCTCCGCGACGGCCTCGCCGATCTCGCGGCGATGGCGCCGCTCGTCGATGCGGTCATCCTCCTCGGCGATCAGCCGCGAACGAGCCCCGACGTGATCCGGCAGATCGTGGACGCGAGTCGGAAGACCGATCGCCCGATCATCGCGCCGCACTATGCCGGCGGCGGCGGGCCGCACCCGCTGTTCCTTCGCCGCGACGCCTTCTGGCTCGCCCGCGAGGCCGCCAACGACCGCGGGCTCGGGCCGGCCCTCGCCGCCCACCCCGATCTCGTCGAGTGGCTGGACGTCGAGGGGACGAACCCCGACATCGACACGCCGGCCGATCTCGAGGCGCTCCAGGCGGCACATGGCTGACACCGCAGCGGGCCGCGCTGCGGCCGCGGCCGAGCCGCGACCGGGGGAGGTTGCCTGGGCCGAACGTGTGCGGGCGAACCGCGAGCAGGTCGACCGCGTCCGCGAGGTGCCCGACGGTCGCGACTTCTATGCCCCGGTGAGCTCGCTGTTCCGGGCCGATCCTCGCCGCACCCAGGAGCCGGTCCTCGACCTCCTCCGCGGACTTGCCCGGTGGGATGAGACGTGGCTTGACATCGGGGCGGGCGCCGGGCGATATGCGCTTCCGCTCGCGCTCCTCGTCCGCGAGGTCATCGCCGTCGATCCGTCCGAAGCGATGCTCGATGCACTCGCCGCGCAGATGACGGAGTTCGGGACCGCCAACGTCCGGCCGGTCGTCGGGCGGTGGCCGCCGGACCACGAGCTGGCGGAGCGGCTCGGTCGGTTTCCCCTCGCCGACGTCGCCCTGATCGCCCACGTCAGCTACGACATCGAGGCGATCGGGCCGTTCCTCGACGCGATGGAGGCGTCGGCGCGACGGGAATGCGTAGCGGTTCTCATGGAGCGCCAGCCGGCGTCGGTCGCCGACCCGTTCTGGCCGCGCGTCCACGATGAGGAGCGGATCTCGCTCCCGGCCCTGCCCGACTTCGTCGACCTCCTCCGCGAGCGCGGCCGAACCCCTGCGGTGACGATGGTCGAGCGCGAGCCGCGGACGTTCGAGACGCGCGACGAGCTGGTCCGCTCCCTCCGCCAGCAGCTGTGGATCGCCGACGGCGGCGAGAAATACGCCCGGTTCGAGCGGGCGCTCGCCGAGCTTGCCGTCAAGCGCGACGGCGGGTTCCGCCTCCGCGACCAGCGACCGCTGCCGGTCGGGGTCGTTACGTGGGAGCCGCAGTCGCGGGGCTGAGCGGCCTACGCCAGCGTCATCGCCCGCTCGGGCCCGAGCAGGAACGGCGGCAGCCAGGCGGGGATGTTCGAGAGCGGCAGGACGTCGGGATGGAGCTCGATCCCGAGCGCGTCGGCCATGAACCGCCGCCGCGCCGAGATCCGCCGCCAGGCGTCCGGGTACAGGGCGACGAGCTCCGCCCGGACCGATTCGTCCGCCAGGGCGATCCCGTCCTCGATGTTCGTCGTGAACCACTCCGTCCCGGTCGCCGGGATGATGTCGACCTGGAGCGCCATCCCGGATCGGAGCTCGATCGTCGAGCCCGGGCCGATCGGTGAGTTCACCCATTCGTCGAGGTGAAGCTGGTGGCCCGGGTTGAGGAAGATCCCGAAGAACGGGTCGCCGAGCCGGCGGTCGATGATCTCGTGGAGGACGCCGCCGGTCTGACCGATCCGGAGCGCGCCGTACCACTCGGCGACGGCCTCGAAGTACGGCCCGACCAGCCGGTCGACGTAGTCGCCGATCCCCGCCGGTAGCTCGGACGCGTCGCCGACGACGAACCCCGCCCGGCAGTTGAGCCCGCCCCAGAGCCCGAAGGCGACCGTGAACTGGTCGCCGCGCTCGATCGGCCGGTCCCCCGGGCTGAGCAGCCCGAACGATGCCCGCGGACCGGCGGTCAGCATGAGGTGGCACGAGAGCGGCATCCCGTTCCAGCCGAGAAGACGGACCGCCTCCTGCTCGGTCATCCCGGGGCGGAGGCCGTGGATGAGCTGCCGGACGCCGTTCGACGTCTGGCAGGCCGCGTACTCGAACGCGGCGAGCTGCTCGACCTCGTTGATCACCCGCAGCCCGTCGGCCGCGTCGATGAGCAGGTCCGTCGCATTCTCGACCGCGCCGGACGGGCCGACGACCCGGCGCAGCTCGTCGACGAGGTAGGCCGGCGCATCGAGCATCTCGGGCCGGGCATACGGCTTCCAGCCGACGACCCCGACCCGGCTGCCGTGTCCGATCCGCTCGTCGGCCAAGATCGCGGCCAGCGGCCGCGACCGGTCGCGCGGCTGGCTGGGCAGGCTCAGATCCTGGAAGCGGTGCCGCCGCATCGGGAGCGGCGCCGCGCCCGCCAGTCCGTAGCACTCGTTGCCGACGAGGATCGCGGGCTCCTCCTGCCCGTCACGGACCGCGACGATCGCGATTGCCTCCTCGAACCGCGGGTCGAAGCCGGAGAGCCAGGCGAGGTTCGCGCTGTGCTCGCGGTCGGCGTAGACGACGAGCGCGTCGTACCCGCGCGTGGCGGCGCGGTCGCGGAGCCGGGACAGCCTCGCCGGGTACAGGCTCGCGGGGATGCCGGGCATCGCATCCGGCATCCCGAAATCCGGCAGGTCGACCGGCGCGAGACGCGCCCGCCTCGCGGTCGTCATCCTCTGCTCATCCTCCCGGCGGCGACCACGGTTGGGGCTCGCTGGCGTCGCGCTGCACGACGACGAACTCGTCGGCGGTGACGTCCTGCCACGGACCCGTCCGGCCGTCCGGCCACGTCACGCGGATCGCGGCCCGGTCCGCGGTCCCGAGCCCGAAGTGGATCCAGCCCAGCTGGCCGCTCGCGTGGCCGCCGCCGACGGTCACCTCGCGGACCGTGGTCCGGTCGCCCGCCCGGACCTCGACCCACGAGCCGATCGCATCGTGGTTCGCCCCCGACTGGTCGAGCCGCAGAGCAACCCAGTGTCCCGCGGGCCCGACGTTCCGCCACAGCCGCACGTTCTCGCGGCGGTTCACGACGAGGACGTCGAGCGTGCCGTCGAGGTTGAAGTCCGCGAGGGCGGCACCGCGGGCACGAGCGAAGCTGACGATCCCGGCCGCCTCGGCGCCCTCCTCGAACGTCCCGTCGGCCTGCCCGATGAGGAGGTCGCTCGGGTCGCGCGCCGCGTAGTCGGGCATCGCCTCGACGTTCCCCTTGGTGATGAACAGGTCCATGATGCCGTCGTTGTTCACGTCCTCGAACGCGGGGTGCCAGGCGGTCGAGGGCAGGTTGACGTCGCCAGCGAAGGGCCGATGGGCGGTCGCGTTCCGGGTCAGCGCGATGTCCCGGAAGCGCGGCCGGGACGGCCCATCGGCGAGCGTCTGGAGCTTGTTGTCGCCCTGGCTCGTGAGGAAGACCTCGGGGTAGCCGTCCCCGGTCAGGTCCTGGCTCGCGATCCCCATCCCCCAGATGCGGAGCGGCTGCCAGCCGTCGGCCGGGCCGTAGAGCCCGGGCGCCTCGCCGGGCACGATCCGCCACAGCTGCTCCTCGGCGTCACGGTCGTAGTGCCGGTCGTTCGACACCCGCAGGTCGCGCCGAACGCTCCGATCCCACGCGCTGAACAGCATCGACAGCGCGCACCGGCCCGGGGTCAGGGGGATCGCCGGCGCGTAGGCGCGGCCGTCCTGGTCCGAGCGAACGAGCTCGCTCGTCGCGCACGTGTCGCCGGCCTCGCCGGTCGCGGTCCGCTCGAGGTAGTTGCCGAAGGCGAGGGTCGGGAGCGGGACGTCGCCTTCCCACGTCGCGCTGAAGGCCGTCGTCCAGGCGTTGCCCCCGTCGATGCGCCACGCCTCGTTCGCGCGTGCGAACCGGCAATCGCCGAGGCCGCGGAGGAGGATGTTCTCGCCGAGCCGAAGCACGACAAGGTCGGTGTTTCGGTCGCCGTCGACGTCGAGTGGATACGCGCCGACGACCGACCGGAGGTCCGTGGCCGCGTCCGCCAGGCGCTTGAACCGGAGCTCTGCGCCGAGGGGGCTCACGTTCCGGAAGAGCGCTGCCGGCTCCGAACCGCCCGCGACGTACGCGTCCTGCCGACCGTCGCCGTCGCAATCGAAGACTGCCACGCCGCCGCCGACGAAGAAGTCGAACTCGCCGCCGTAGGCGTGGTCGAGGCCTGCCGCCCGCGCCTCCTCGACGAACCGGGGAGGAGGCAGCGCGACCGCGCCGGCCCCGCCGTCGAACGGCCCGACTCGGGCCACGACGCCCGCGGCGACCGCGGCTGCCCCCAGGACGAGCGCGACCGCGAGCGCCCCAGCGACGAGGCGGATGCCGGGGCGGACAGGTTTCCGTGGCACGCTCGGCATTGAAGCACACGCCCGTCGGCCCGCGGATCGCCGCCAATCCGCTGCGGCCGCTCGCTTGACGTGCAGACGCCGGCTCCCCATGCTCCGCTCGGCCGTCCGCCGATGCGATCGTCACGGCGCCGGCAGGAGGGGAGGAGCCAACGACGTGGCGCGCCGAACGGAAGGTCAGCGTCGCCGCATGCCCGCTCTCGTCGCAGCGGTGCTCGCGGTCGCGGCACTCGGCGCCGCGTGCCAGTCATCCGACCCGTGGATCGTCAACGGGTGCACGCCCGCCGATCGTGGCGGCCACTCGGTGGCCCGGATCTGGGACGAAGCGCTGCTCGACCTGATCCGCGAGGTCGTCCCCGCGCCGACCGTCCACGCGCGGAACCTCTTCCACGTGTCCGCGGCGATGTGGGATGGCTGGGCGGCCTACGACAAGGCGGCCGACGGGTACTTCGTGACGGAGAAACACACCGCGTCGAACGTCACCGCGGCGCGCGAGGCGGCAATCAGCTACGCCGCCTACCGGATCCTCCTCTGGCGCTACGCGACGGTCGCCGACCTCCAGCCGGCGAAGGGCCAGCTCGACGCCGTCATGGCATCGCTCTGCTACCGGACGGACTACTCGACCACGGACGGCGATTCGCCGGCCGCGCTCGGCAACCGGATCGCCAAGCGGGTCATCGATTTCGGTCACGGGGACGGTGCGCTTGAGGACGATCGCTACGTCGACAGCGCCTTCACTCCCGCCAACGACCCGCTGCCGGTAGCGTCGCCCGGGACCGTGATGCGCGACCCGAACGCCTGGCAGCCGCTCTCACTCAGCAAGCAGATCGCCCAGAACGGGCTCCCGATCGCGGGCACGGTCCAGACGTTCGTCGGCCCCCACTGGGGTCACGTCACCGCGTTTGCGCTCCACGGATCGGAGACCGGCACGCCGATCGATCCCGGCCCGCCCCCGCACCTCGGTGACGCGACGACCGACGCGGCGTTCAAGCAGGCCGCGGTCGATGTCCTCCGCTACAGCAGTGAGCTCGACCCAACCGACGGTGTCGAGATCGACGCCGGTCCGGCGTCACTCGGGAGCAACACGCTCGGGACGAACGACGGTCATGGCTACCCGAAGAACCCGGTCACCGGCCAGCCGTACGCCCCGAACCGCGTCCTCCGTGCCGACTTCGCGCGGACGCTCGCGGAGTTCTGGGCTGACGGCCCGAAGTCGGAGACGCCGCCCGGCCACTGGAACGTCATCGCCAACACGGTCGCCGACGCGCCCGACTTCGAGCGCCGGATCGGCGGCCAGGGCGACGAGCTCGACCCGCTCGAATGGGACGTGAAGGTCTACTTCGCGCTGAACGGCGCGGTCCACGACGCGGCGATCGCGGCCTGGGGCCTCAAGGGCTACTACGACTCGCCGCGGCCGATCTCGATGATCCGGTACATGGGCGGCCGGGGCCAGTCGACCGATCCGTCTGGGCCGTCATACGACCCGGAGGGACTGCCGCTCGTGCCCGGGCTGATCGAGGTCATCACGCCCGAGTCGAGCGCCCCGGGCCAGCGCCACGCCAACCTCGCCGGCCACGTCGGCGAGGTCGCGGTCAAGGCGTGGCGCGGCTTCCCGAAGGACCCGAAGACCGAGACGAGCGGCGTCCGCTGGATTCGCGCCGTCGAGTGGGTTCCGTACCAGCGCGCGACGTTCGTGACCCCGGCGTTTGCCGGGTACGTCTCCGGCCACAGCACGTTCAGCCGCGCGGCGGCCGAGGTCCTCGCCGCCATGACGGGAAGTCCGTTTTTCCCGGGCGGGCTGTCGGAGTGGACGACCCACAAGGGCGCGCTCCTCCACGAGGAGGGCCCGACCGAGGACGTGACGCTCCAGTGGGCGACGTATTTCGACGCGGCCGATCAGGCCGGGATCTCACGCCTCTTCATGGGCATCCACATCGCGCCCGACGACGCCGAGGGCCGCAAGATCGGGTCGGAGTGCGGACGCGAGGCGTGGGCGTTGGCCCAGCGCTATTTCGACGGCTCGGTCACGGCGGGATGAGGCAGAGACGTCGGGGGCTTGACAAGGATGTAGCCTACTGCGGGCAGCCCTGGGTGGGATCTGCCCGCCCAGGAGGAGGAAGGAAGCATGCGCGTTCGGAGGCTGGCGGCCCTGGTGGGTTCGGCCGCCGTATTGCTTGCAGCGTGCTCGGCCTCGGGCTCGCCGGCGCCGTCCGGCGGCGGTGGAGGTGGCGGCACGGCGGCCGGCTGCACGATCGGCGTCTCGTGGAACAACTACCAGGAGGAGCGCTGGGCGAAATGGGATGAGCCGGCGATCAAGAAGGCGATCGAGGACGCCGGCGGGAAGTACGTCTCGAACGACGCGAAGTCGTCCGCCGAGACCCAGGCGAGCAACGTCGCCAACCTGATCTCGCAGGGCGCCAAGGTCGTGATCATCCTTGCCCAGGACGGCAAGGCGATCAAGCCGGCGGTCGCCGACGCGCTCTCGAACGGGGTCCAGGTGATCGCCTATGACCGCCTGATCGAGGACCCGAAGGCCCTCTACATCACGTTCGACAATGTGCTCGTCGGCAAGATGCAGGCCGAGGCCGTGCTGAAGGTCGTGTCGCAGGGCAACTTCGCCGTCATCAAGGGCAACAAGGCCGACGCGAACGCGGACTTCCTGCGCCAGGGCTATGTCCAGGCCGGTGTCCCGGACGTCGGGCAGAACAGCGACAAGATCAAGATCGTCGGCGAGACCTACACCGACAACTGGGATCCGTCGAAGGCCCAGACGAACATGGAGCAGATCCTCACCGCCAACGGCAACAAGATCGACGCCGTCCTGTCCGAGAACGACGGCATGGCTGGCGGCGTCGTCGCCGCCCTTCAGGCTCAGGGACTCGCGGGCAAGGTCCCGGTGTCGGGCCAGGACGGTGACGCTCCGGCGCTCAACCGGGTCGCGCTCGGTACCCAGACGGTGGACGTCTGGAAGGACGCGCGCCAGCTCGGGAAGTCTGCCGGCGAGGCCGCCGTCCAGCTCTGCTCGAACAAGGACATCAAGGCCGTCAAGAACGTCGGGTCGTTCAAGAGCCCCGAGGGCAACGACATGACGTCGATCCTCCTGACCCCGCAGGCGATCACGAAGGACACCCTCAATATCGTCCTCGACGCCGGCTGGATCACGAAGGACGCGCTCTGCAAGGACGTCAAGGCCGGCAGCGTCCCTGCCTGCGGCTGACGCCCGCTCGATCCCCGCGCATTGATGGGCGCCCTGCGTCGCGGCTCCGCCGCCCGCAGGGCGCCTTGTGTCCCTGTCGGAGACGATCGCGATGAGTGAGGTATCCGGCGTCGCGGCTGGCGCGGCCGGTCAACGGTCGCCCGGGACCCTCCGCGCCGCGCTCCGGTCGGCGCGCGAGCGCCTCCGGGGTGTCGTCCATCTGCTCGAGATCGACACCCGCCTGCTGGGGATGTTCCTCGCGCTCGCGATCATCTGGATCGGTTTCAATATCGGCTCCGGCGGGAACTTCCTCACCGCTCGCAACCTCTGGAACCTGTCGGTTCAGAGTGCCTCGATCGCGATCATGGCGACGGGGATGGTGCTCATCGTCGTGTCCCGGAACATCGACCTGTCGGTCGGGTCGTTGCTCGCCTTCGTCGGCTACACGATGGCGATGCTCCAGGCGGTGTGGATCCCGCAGGCCCTCGGACTCGGCTTCGACCAGCCCTTCACGTGGATCGTCACGATCGTCGTCGGGATCGCCATCGGCGCCCTGATCGGGGGCTTCCAGGGCGTGATCGTCGCCTACGGCGGGGTGCCGTCGTTCATCGTCACCCTGGGCGGCCTCCTCGTCTGGCGCGGGCTGATCTTCCGGTACGCCCAGGGCCAGTCAGTCGGTCCGATGGACGCCACCTACCAGCTACTCGGCGGTGGCCCTCGCGGATCGCTCGGGGACGGGCTGAGCTGGCTTCTGGCGGTGGTCGCGTGCGCCGGGATCGTCTACACGCTGATCTCCGGACGACGCCGTCGCCGCCGCTACGGCTTTCCGGTCCGCCCCATGTGGGCCGAGATCGCGGTCGGCGTGATCGGGGCGCTGGCGGTGGTCGCCGCCGTCTGGGTGGCAAACAGCTATCCGTGGCCGCCCGCGCTCGCC
>Ga0255338_1006337_pt1 | contig 10110 bp, 14 predicted proteins | sample MeOH1_35cm_T4_19_FD_203715 | JGI IMG/M metagenome (GOLD analysis project Ga0255338, IMG submission 203715) | Sandy soil microbial communities from University of British Columbia, Vancouver, Canada - MeOH1_35cm_T4_195 | ecosystem: Engineered > Artificial ecosystem > Sand microcosm > Unclassified ...
AGGCTAGAGTCGAGGTAAAACAGCCAGCGACTGAAAAGGAACTGGAAGATATTAAAAGGTGGGTTCAGGAACGGGAAAAATCCAATATCCCGTGGTAGCAGTATGACCCTAATGCTATAAAGTTCGGGCCGACTTGTACCGGTCCAATCCAGAATTACAGCGTTGTTAGGCATGCAACTAAAGTGGATTAGAAAGGGGTGAGGGGGGTGGCTAAAGTAGGGAGGCCAAGCAAATATAAGGACGAATATGCACAGCAGGCTTATAAACTCTGCCTACTTGGAGCCACAGACAAAGACCTGGCATCCTTTTTTGAGGTCAACGAAGATACTATTAACCAGTGGAAAAGGGATCATCCAGACTTTTCCGAGTCCATAAAAGGTGGTAAGGAAATAGCCGACGCAACAGTAGCGCAAAAGCTTTATCATCGGGCCATTGGTTACGAACATCCTGAAGATAAGATATTTAACGATAATGGGAAAGCAATGGTTGTGCCTACAACAAAACATTATGCCCCTGATCCAACAGCAGCCATATTCTGGCTGAAGAATAGGCAATCGGCAAAGTGGAGGGATAAGCAGGAGTTGGAGGTTAGTAATGTTACAATTGAGGTCAAAAAACCGGTTAAGACAGATGATGCGGGAGCTGATAACTAAGTAATATATATGTCAAGCTCCACAACAGGTATAAAATAATGCCACTCAGCCCAAAAGCATCAAGGGCTAGAGGGCATTTTGCATTTTGCACATTTTTGTGCTACAGAGGGGGTGTATTGCACATTTTTGTGCAGATGATATGCTAAAAATAGTCAAAAATATCAATCATGATACCGGCGAGATATATTCCGACAAGCGGACATTGATTGAGGATGTACTAACTGACGATGGGTATAAGGTACCAAGCCACAAGTTGGGAGCAAAGTTGTTTGCTGATGTGAGTTACCCGGAGGATATGACTGATAGCGAGATTGGTAAAATGGCAAGGCTTGCAAAGTTGATGGTTGCCACTGCAAATATGCTAGGCTATCGAACTGGCAGAGGTATTAAGCCATACAGCGAGACACAGCTAATAGATATACTCAAAATGTCACGGTTTAGAGGCAGAGAGTTTATTGCCAAAATGATTAGCCTGGGAGTTATGCAAAAAAATACTAGGATAGTCGGGGATGTAGAGTCCGAAGAGTACTACATCAATCCGGCTTATTTTTTTGCTGGCAGGAGGATTAGTCTTAACCTATACCTACTATTTAGGGAGCAGCTAGACCCGATACTGCCAGAGTGGGTAAGGTTAGAGTTTTGGAGAGCTACCATGGAACAAGTTAAAGCAAGGTGATCGCATGGCAAAAGTAACAGTTGATTTTAGCAACCTATACGACCTAATTAACCCCGCATTCCACAGGCTGTTAGACGATCAATCCAGATATATGGTACTAAAGGGCGGTGGTGGTAGCGGCAAGTCAATCTTCGCCGGCCAGAAAATATTATACCGGATGGTCAGCGAGCAAGGTCACAGGATACTGATAGTCCGTAAGGTTGCCAAAACCCTGCGAGAGTCAGTATTCAGCCAACTAAGGACTAACATATCAGATTGGGTATTGAGCCAGCTATTTACTATCAACAAGTCAGATATGCACATCAAATGCGCTAACGGCAATGAGATACTATTTGCCGGGCTGGATGATGTCGAAAAACTAAAGTCAATCCACAATATAACCAGCATATGGATTGAGGAGGCCAGCGAACTAGACGCTACTGACTTTCGGCAGCTCGACATCAGGTTAAGGGGTCAGAGTAAAAATTACAAGCAAATCATGCTCAGCTTTAACCCGGTGAGTATCACCCACTGGCTAAAGACTGAGTTTTTTGATGCTCGCAAGCCCAATGCGGTTTTAAGCGAGACTACATACAAGGATAATAAGTACCTAGATAATGAGGCCATAGCAGTCCTAGAGGGTTTCAGGGACATTGACCCATACTATTACATGGTTTACTGCTTAGGTGAGTGGGGAGTACTCGGTAAGACCATTTTTAACGCTCAAATAGTTACCGAACGCATAAGCCAGCTGAGGGATAAAAGGCCAATCAAACAAGGTATGTTTATTTTTGACTATGCCAACGAAAAGATTGTTGATGACTCTGTAAGGTGGGTTGATGATGAGCAGGGTTATATCCGCATATTTGAGGAGCCTAAGACGGGTTATCCCTATGTTATCGGCGGCGATACTGCCGGGGATGGCTCAGATTACTTTACTGGCCAGGTGCTGAACAATGTCAGCGGTGAGCAGGTGGCGACACTTTTGCACCAGTTTGACGAGGACTTATATACTCGGCAAATGTATTGCCTTGGCAGGTATTACAACATGGCCTTGGAGGGCATAGAAGTCAATTTTAGCACCTATCCGGTTAAAGAGTTAAGCAGGCTAGGCTATTATAAGCAGTACACTCGGGAAAAGGTTGACACCTACACCGGCAGCCTGCAAAAGACTTATGGTTTTAGGACGGATAAGTTAAGCAGACCGCTGATTATCGCCAATCTAGTACAGATAGTTAGAGAGCATCCCGAGCTAATAAATGATATACCAACACTTGAGGAGATGCTAACCTTTGTCCGCAACGAAAAGGGCAAAGCGGAGGCCCAGGAGGGCAAACACGATGACCTAATTATGGGGTTAGCAATAGCCTATCATATTAGGACGCAACAAAGCGGATATGTGGATGATTATAACCAAGTCCCGGACGATGACGAGGACGAGGATGACCGCAAAGAAGAAAATTGGTTTGCGTAGGAGGGGCATATGAAAAAACGTATTGTTAAAAAACATATAAGTAGATTTATCAAGCCGTTGATTAAGGATTTGCCGAAAGTCAATTACCGTCCCGATAACGTTGTTAACCATAAAATTATTAATGGCATTTATCACGAAGAGGGGCGGGACAGGGCTAGAGAAGTATATCGTCCATGGAGGACTTGTGTAAAAAAAACTATCCAGGCCATCGAAAAATTTAAGAGTAAACACGATGGAATTATTTTAAGGGCACTATTAATCCGACGCAAAGCGATATATGTACGATTATTCACGCCTAAGGAGGTATAACATGGGCACTCTTATTATATTTGGCATATTCATCTTAGCCGCTGTCACAGGCGGTTTTTTTCTTGGGCATTACAAGCGAGAGGGCAAACTCCCTGATGTGCAATTGCCCAACATTAAAGAGGCTATCGCTGCAGTAATGGCCAAAGAACCAGAACCAACAAAAGAAGAACTCAAAGCTAACAGCTTTTTTAACTAAGGTGGTGAGATAATGGTATGGTTAAAGGACAAAAAGGACACTAAGGAAAATCCCAACACTCCGGACGAGGAAAAGCTAGTCAACCTGATAACCAACAACCAGAACAACGCTGAAGCCATCAGGGGCAAAGATAACTCAGACTCTGGCATAAGTCAAACCTGGGAAGATGAGTCCAAAATGTTTATTGGCGATCAGTGGGACACATCTATAGCCTACCGGACTAAAGCTGTCCGCAAGACAAGGCCGAACAGTGTCAACAACTTTATATTCCCTGCCATAACCAATATATTGGCCAATATTACCGCCAGCGATCCGGAGGCCACTATCGAAGGCACTGAGGAGTCAGACAAAGAGGTTGCCGAGAAGCTAACCTTCCTGTCTAGGTTTAACGACCAGCGGAATAAGTTTCATGCAATCTGGAAAAAGATGGTGCTGCAGTTTATCTCCTACGGCCCGATAATTGGCGGTGTGTTTTGGGACTCTGACTGGGTAGGTGGCACCGGCCCTAATCGGTGGGTTGGAGATGTCAAGATAGTCAACATCGACCGTCGAACGATATACTTTGACCCGGCAATAATTGACCTGGAGGAACGGCTGCAGGAGTGCAGTTTTATTAATCGCAAGTACCGCAAGAAGTTGGACTACATCAAAAACAGATGGCCAGAAAAAGGACAGCATGTTTCCGAAGATAACAACGATAGCGAGCTGCAAGATGAGGGCATGGATCCGAAGCAAGTCTGGCTAATTGAAGCAAGGCACCGGGACTTGCCAAAGTTTATGCCCAAAGAGCGTAAGGAGGCATTACTGAAAAAAGCTGCAAAGGCCGAGGCAGAAGGTGACACATTTAAGGCCAAAGACTACCAGGATATGGCTGCTGGCAAGCTCAAAGGCGTCCATGTGGCTTATGTTGCCAACGGGGTGTTTTTGGAATATCTGCCGTACGAATATGAGGATGGGTTGTACCCTATAGTCTATAAGACCTGCTACTTTGACGAAAACAGTCCCCACGGCTTTGGCGAGATACGTAATATTAAAGTCCCGCAAATCCTGCATAACAAGGCCGATGAAATCGAACTTGAAGCCATGAGCCGCGAAGGACTGGGCGGCATGTATTATAAAAGCAAATCTGTAACACCAAGACAAAAAGAAGAAATTCTCAAAAATGCTGGTAAAGGCGGTGTGTGGCTGGAGGTAGATGATGTTCACCAGTTAAAAGAGCGCGAAGGAGTTAAAACACCTGCCGCATTAATAACCTACAAAGAGCATAAGCAGCGCATGGTTGAGACCATCAGCCAAAATACTCCCATTCAGCAGGGCATGGCTCCAAGTGGCAACATACCTTATAAGGCCATAGCTGAGTTGGGTGCAAGGACAGATGTTAAAACCAAACTGAAAGTCAAAATACTTGAGGACTTTCTAATTGAGTTAAATAAACTGAGAATCAACCGGTTTGTTGAGTTTTACAACGAGGAACGCTATTACCGCCTAAAGGGGCAGGATAACAAGCCGGTAGAGGGTACTTTCAAGGCTGACGAGGTCAAACGCACCTGGAACCGGCAGATTCTTGATGATGAGGGCAACGTAACGGGCGAACAGCCGGAAACCTTTGTCCCTGAGTTTGACGTATCTGTCAAGATTATGGATGAGAAGCCGACAGACAGGAACTACTACACCCAGACCGCTGTAAACCTGTATAGTCAGCAAGCAATAGACCTAGAATCCCTCTGGTACACGCTGGAAGAGGGTAAGTTTCCGCAGACCAAGGAGATTTTAGAGCGGTTAGCTGCTCAAAATGAGGGCTTAGCCATGGCACAGATGCTTCAGCAAATACCGCCAGAGATGAAGCAGCAGTTTATGCAGATGCAACAACAACTATTACAGCAGATGATGACGGGCGGAATGATGCAGCAGGGTGGCGATCCTGCGCAGATGGACGCTTTTCTGGACAGTCTGCCCGATGATGTGTTGATGATGATTCAGCAGATGCCGCAGGAGCAGATAGAGCAGCACGTTCAAGCCATGATGCAGATGCAGCCGGAGGAATTAGAGGCACATATGGAGCAGATGAGACAAGGGATGATGTAAAACATAAAAGGAGAGTATCAAGAATGCCAAAATTAGTAGGGTACAGGTGCAACAATAAGAACGCCAAAGGAGTGTCGAAGGATGAATAAGATAATAGGCAAAATTGGAGTAGTAACCGTGTTTTACAATGGCGACAATATGGAGGTTTACAAGGTTCAGACCAAAAAGGGCGGTATCTACATACATTGCCTTGCTGATGGTAGTATAGGCACAAGCGAGACCTATGTAGGGGCTGGACATAGTGCTTTCGGGGAGGCGGTTAGCGAATGAAATTAGCCGAATATTTCAAGGATAGATTAATAACGATGGATAATATTAACCGGTTCATTAATGACTACGGAGGTTGCATTGTTAAGACAATAAAAGGTAATTATTTGGTAGACCAAAAACCTCCCCACGAAAGCATATTATACATCAGATTAGAAAACCTAATACTGCTTGATTCTTTGAAGCTTATCGATTCAGTTATAATAAATACCAACTATTTAGTTAGCGTTGAAAAACACGCGCCACTAATGTGCGAGAAGGTGAGCGGATGAAAGACTTCCGCTGCTCTAAATGCGGGAAGCTACTAGGCAAAATCGAGGGGAAAGCTGAGATTAAGTGTCCCAGGTGTGGGGAAATCAATATAAAGGAGTGAGTCACAAGATGACCGAGAAAAAATGGTTTATTAGTAATATTGACCCCGTTAAGATAGAATTACCCGAAACAATCAAGAGATTGAAAGGCAGAAAAGAGCTTACGCATGAAGAAGTCTGTGAACTCGAAAGGGAAGGCTTTTTAGAGTATTATGTTTTAAGCGTAGGAGGGTCAATTAAGTCTAGCTTCCCGATTGACGCAAAAGAATGGAAGTGTCTTGTAGGAACATCGAACTAATAAAATAACACCTGAGAGCCTTTGAGCCCCTGCCCTTAACCGGGTGGGGGCTTTTTTCTATTTATGGAGGTGCTTATGATTCTTACGGAAGAGCAATTAGCTGAAAAGTGTGCCGAGTGGCAAGAAACGCTTAAGCTACAAGATTGGGAGATAGCAATATCCAAAGCCCATCCTCACCAATTTGAGTTAAAGGACAATCAAGGCGAATGCAGCTGGGTACTTAAAAAGAAAATGGCCCTGATTAAGATTTTACATGAGGACGATTATCCCGACACCCCATTTAAGCAAGACATGGAGGAAACGTTAGTACATGAATTGCTGCATTTGCATTATGCTCCATTTGATGAAACCAAAAGCGGTAGCCTTGAAGAAATTGCGCTTGAGCAATCAATCCACTTAATAAGCAAAGCATTAGTTAAGTTAAAGCGAGGAGGTGGTAGCGATGGCCAAGAAAGCAACTAAATCCTCTAGTAAAATGCCCATGAAACAAAAGGATATGATGATGCCCGGTATGCCGATGATGAACTCAAAACAGATGGGCAGTAAACCCAAGCCAAGTAAAAAGTCCAGCAAGCGAGGCAAATAAGCACCTGAGAGTGCTTTTCTTATGCCCAAGGGCCGTGATACCTCTTACGTTATAGAGGCAAAACCAAACCAAGGAGCGTGTTAATTTATGATGGCCAACCATAGCCAAAGAAAGCTAATCCCTATGAATCTGCAAATGTTTGCAGAAGGTGACGAACCCCCAGTAGTTCCGGTAGGCAACGAACCACTCGCAGGAATACCGCCTGTTGCGGATGATAAGTTACCGCCTGACGGTGAGCCCCCAGTGGTGGACGAAGAATTTGACGAAATCCTCTACAACAAGGAAACCGTCAAAATCCCCAAGTCTGAGCGCAAAACCTATCTCCAGAAGGGCTACAACTACGACAAAGTTAACAGCAGACTAACCGAGTTTGAGCAGAAGGTAGCCAAGATTCAACAGTTGACCGGCAAAGGACTTGACGAGGCTATCCAAGATCTGGAGCAACAAATTCTAGATGCGGAGGCTAAGCAATACGCCCAACAAACCGGAAAAACGGAAGAAGAAGCCAAGGACTACTTGGAAAAAGATAAGCGGTTACAGGCCATCGAGAACGAATTAAGAGCTACCAAACTCTTAACCAATCTCGAAAAAGCTAAGGAGCCATTCAAGGACAAGATGTACTTTAAGGAACTGGAGTCGGACATCGACCAGCTTATCAAAGAAAACGTTTTGCAAAACCGCGAGATAAGTGTAGAGGCCGCCTTTAACTACCTCAGAGGGCAGAAGCTTGACGAGCTCATGGAAAAGGCCAAGGCTAACACGGTAAAAAGCACTGTAGCCGACATGCACGACCGCACAAGGCGTGGAGTTGTGGCAAATGATGGTGTCGCCGGTGACGATGTGGACACCTCAGATATCAATAAGGAAATGGCTAGCGCATTCGGCAATTCGCCTGCGGCAATAGCCAAGTATGTTAAACAAAAATTAAGGAGTTGATAACGAATGAAAGGATTTACTTGGTCCGGGAATAAAGCCGGTCATAAAAACCCGAATGTTAGAAAAATGTATGTGGCCGACGCAACCGCAATTGAAAAGGGTGAGCCGATAATCTACACCCAAGGTACTGGCATTGCCGTTATCACTGCACCTACCGACTTTGACGATCCGATTTATGGAGTGTCGATGGTCGAGAAGGCCGCTAGTGATGGCACTACCCAAATAGATGTTGTTGAGGCTTCGCCTTATGACATCTTTAAGTATAAGTGCAGCAAGGTCTATACCCTTACGGGGGGCAGCACCACTACTGCAGTAGATTCCAGTATTGTTCCGCAGACAGACAACTTCTGGATTGGCGGTGCAATTAAAATTGTAACCTGTGCCGCTGATTCCAGCTTGGTAGGAAGAGTTGTTAAAATCTCTGATTCTACCGGCGCGACAGGAACAATTACTCTTGCGGAAACGCTCCCGGCGGCCCTAGCGTCCGGCGACACTATCAATCTGTGTCCTGGTTACATGGCCCACGACTATTTAGGCTATGACCTGGACAGTGATTCCATTAACCCGGATTGGGATGCAATCGGCGGGAACGTGCTCAGGATTTACGACACAAACCCCGAAGCAATGGAAGTCCGGTTTACCTTTGAGCGTCACGCTAACGTTGTTTAATCGCTAAATAACTAGAAACACTCCGATGGGGTGCTTTTTTAATTGAAAAGGAGATGATTACAAATGGCATTAACCGAACAGCAATTTATAGAGCTTGAGGGTAATATTCGCACCACATGGGATGCTTATTTCAAGATGAAAAAAGACTATATCCCTGAGTTATTCAACGTAATTAAGCGCGAAACTGCACAGTTTACCGACTACACTGTCGGCGCACCTGGCAGAATGACCGCCTGGACCGGGTCTGTTGCTTATGATAGCTTCGAGAAAGGCTACACCAAGCAATACAGACCAACCAAGTACACCACAGGTATTCAGGTTGACCGTGACCTGTACGAGGACAAAGAGTATGAGCAAATAAAAACACGGGTTAACAGCATTGCCTACGGCGTGTTTAAGACCCTTCAGTACGAAGGCGCCGAGCTTTTTAATGGGGCATTTGGCATTACTGTAACTGGGCCTGATGCTGCCGGACTGTGCAGCGCGTCCCACCACATTGTGCCTACCGACAGCGTTCAGACCAACACCAACACCCTTGATTTGAACTATGACAACCTAGAAACAGTTCTAAGGGCCATGGAGGACTGGGTTGACGACCGGGGCGATAAGATGCTGGTTAACGGCAATATGATTATTGCAGCACCTTATTGGAGAGATACCTGTAAAAAGCTATTCGGCTCAGACAAAGAAGCTTTTGTTGCCGATAACACTGACAACATCTATAAAGACTTTAAGTTCCTGATTCACCCACTCATTACCGGCAAAAAGTGGTTCTGCGTGTCCGAAGAGTTGATGAAGGGGGGCTCTGGTCTCAATCTATTCATGAGGCGTGACCCTAGGACTTTAGAGCGCGACGGCGATGCAGCCAAGGGCGATTTCAACACTGAAATGCTGTCATGGAAAGCCGTAGGACGCTGGGTCAAGGGGTGGACGAACTGGGCGTGGATTTATGGCAATAACCCGGCCTAGTTAAAAGTTTAATGCGGTATTAACCGTGGGGGAGGCATTTAGCCTCCCCTGTTAAACGAAAGGAGAAATTACAATGACGAAAAGATATACACATTTTGACGGGATTGCTTCAAAAACCGGCCTGTTCGCTATTGGCAAAAAGGGACAGGAAAAAGACCTGGTAGGGGTATTTAACCCGGGAAATCAGTTCTTTGTCGATTCTGGCATAGGCTCAGATGCGTATGATGGAAAATCATGGTCTAAACCATTAGCCACACTGGACGCTGCAATAGGCAAATGTACGGCTAATAATGGTGATGTTATCTGGATTGCCCCTGGCCACGCAGAAAGTTGGACCACAACTGGGACAAAAGTAACTTTTGATGTGGCCGGCGTAACGGTTATTGGTTATGGCGAAGGTGCCGCGCGCCCAACATTTACTTTTGGGCACACTGGGACCACCTGGTCCATTTCCGCAGCCAATGTCACACTAGCAAATTTGCTTATGGTTTCTGATGTTGACTTAATTACCACACTCTGCACAATCTCTGGCAATGACTGCACTTTACTTGACATTGAAACCAGGGACGCAACGAACAAAGAATGCATTGATACCTTTATCGTCACCGGTGATCGTTTGACCGTAAAGCGTCATTTCCACAATGGTTATACAAGCGGAGACGCAAACGCAAGGGTATTTAGTATGAACGGCGTAGATAACGC
>Ga0255338_1006338_pt1 | contig 10109 bp, 14 predicted proteins | sample MeOH1_35cm_T4_19_FD_203715 | JGI IMG/M metagenome (GOLD analysis project Ga0255338, IMG submission 203715) | Sandy soil microbial communities from University of British Columbia, Vancouver, Canada - MeOH1_35cm_T4_195 | ecosystem: Engineered > Artificial ecosystem > Sand microcosm > Unclassified ...
ACCGTCAGCCGCGCCTTCTCCGCGTTCCAGCAGCAGGGCCTGCTGGAAGTGGACAAGCGCCACATCCGCATCACGGACCTGGAAGAACTCAAGCGCCGCTTCGACGTGCGCGTGCATTGAACCGGCAGCGAGGCCAGACCATGGATGCGACGAAATCGAGCGAGCGGCCGGCGGGCCGCGACCTGCCACGGTGGCCTGCCGCCGCCGAACGGCCGCCGCGGGCCGGCTGGGGCCACGGCGCGGCCAGCGCCTGGCAGATGCTGCAGCGCCAGGAGCTCAACCGTCAGCTCGTCGCGCCGAGGGGATAGGGAAAGAATCCCCCCGCTCCATCGCAGTTCGCAGTACTCTGAGGGTTGCCGGGTCGTCTTTGCAAGTTTCTTCATCCCGGCCTTTTGCCCCTGCGGCTCGCCGCAGGGGCATTTTCATTGGGGCCCCGTGTCGGCGCCGGCCTCGACCCGCGGGGCGGGGAACGCCGCGATGAAGGTCGCGCCCTTGCCGGGGCCGTCGCTCTGCGCGCGCACGCTGCCGCCGTGCAGCGCGGCGAGCCGCCGGCACAGCCACAGGCCCAGCCCGAGGCCGCCCGGTGCCTGCTGGGCCGCCTCGCCATCGCGCACGAACAGCTCGAACAGGCGCTCGGTCCGGTCGGCCGCGATGCCGAAGCCGCTGTCGCGCACGACCAGCTCCGCCATGCCGCCGGCCCGCCGCACCTGCACCCGGATCACCCCGCCCTCGGGGCTGTAGCGAATGGCGTTGCCCAGCAGGTTGACGGCGATCTGGTGCAGCCGCGTGCGGTCCGCGTGCACGTGCAGCGGGTCCGCGGCGAACTCGGTCTCCAGCCGCTGCTGGCGCTGGGCGAGCACCGGGCGCAGCGACTCGATCGACTCGGCCGCCAGGTCCTGCAGCGCGAAGAACTCGCGGCGCAGCTCCAGTTGGCCGCTGTTGATGCGCGCCACGTCCTGCAGGTCGTCCGTGAGGCGCCTGATGACGTCCAGCTGCCGCCCGATGATCCGGCGCGCCCAGTGCACGCGCTCCGCGTCGCCGGCGCTGCGCTCCAGGACCGAGTTCGCGTTGGCGACCGCGGCCAGCGGATTGCGCAGCTCGTGCCCGAGCGTCGCCAGGAAGCGGTCCTTGCCGCGGTCGGCGTCTTCCAGTTGCGCCTTGGCGCGCTGCAGTTCCTCCTGCGCCCGCGTCCGCTCCCTGACTTCGAGCGCGAGCTCGCGGGTGCGGCGGCGCAGCAACATGATCAGCGTCGCCAGCACCGCCAGGACCGTCAGGCCGGCAACCGCGGAGCCCGCCGCCAGCGAAATGACGGATTCCGGCACGGTCCGCATGCGCGTTCCCGACCAGCTGTCCAGGATGCGCTCCAGCTCGCCGCTGCGCTTGATCCGCTCCAGCCCTTCGTTGATCGCCGCCAGGAGTTCGTCGTCCCCGCGCGGCACGGCCATCGTCGTCATGCGCGTGTGGAACGGCGCCAGCCCCGTGACGCTGGTCGTGCCCAGCTGCCCCAGCAGGTAGTAGAGGCTCCATTCCTGGGCCGCGATGGCGTCCACCTCGCGCCGCAACAACATGTTCAGGCCGTCGAGGTTGGACGCCATGTCGACCGGCACCACGTCGGGATGCCGCTCCAGCAGATACGGCCGTGCCAGGCCCCCGCGCGCGACGCCCACCCGTCGCCCGGCGATCGAGGCGGACAGCCGCTGTGCGTCGTCGGCCCGCACGAAGAGCGCGAAGCTCACCGGCACCGTTTCCAGCGAGAAGTTGAACTTCTGCTCCCGCTCGGGCGTGCGGCCCAGCATCGTGAGCGCGCGGCCGCCCCGCGCCAGCGCTTCGTCCTGCGCCTGCGACCAGTCCATCAGCCGGATCTCCACCGGCCGCTCCAGCGCGCGTCCGATCGCGCGCACCACGTCCACGTTGGCCCCCCTGGCGACGCCGTTCTCCATGAATTCGTACGGCGGCAGGTTGCGGTCGCCGAGCACGACGATCGGCGCCGGCGGCGCGGCTGGGGCCGGCGGCTGGCCCCAGGCGAGGAAGCCGACGGCCGAGAGCACCAGGACCAGTGTTCGCTTCATCTGTTTGCCGTCCTACATCGGCCGCCCGCGCGGCCCGCAAATGAAGCGCCCCCTGGGCGCGACGGCGCAGGGGGCGGAGGCCGTGAGTGTCGGCGCTCGGGTGTTCCTTGCTGGAACGCCTTCATGATGGGGCCGCCGCCATCCGGCTGGCTTGACGCAGGACAAGCCAGCGCCAGTTGACGAGGAAGCGCTCCGCGGCTGACGCGCGCGGGCCGCATCGTGTAGGACAAGACCGCATGCATGTGTAAGAGACGTCAAGGGTGCGGAGGCAGATTGACATCGCGCAACCATGCGCCGCGCCGGCTTCGTTACCTTCGCTGCTTTCGGGCAAGCAGGATACGGCGATGAGCGGCTTCTTTCTTCTCTTCGAGCAATGGGAACTTGCCGAGGTCGCGGCCGTGCGCGCGGAAACCAGCTTGTCGCGCCAGCTCGATGCCTATTGCGAAGGCTGCGGCGCCGCCCCCAGCGTGCGCGACATCGCCGAAGCCACGCGCCTGCGGGCCGGCGCCCGGGAATTGCTGCGGGTGGTGCAGTCGCACCTGGCCAGCGAGCGGCAGAGCGCACCACTGCTCTGAGGCGCGACATGGCGGCGTTCAGCGGTAGTACGCCTCCACCTTCCCCTTCAGCTTCAGCATCAGCGGCTGGCCCCGGCGGTCCAGCGTCTTGCCGGCGGGCACCTTGACCCAGCCCTCGCTGATGCAGTATTCCTCCACGTCGTGCCGCTCGTTGCCGTTCAGGCGGATGCCGATCTCGTGCTCGAACACGGCGGCGACATGGTGCGGGCTGCGCGGGTCGGCGGACAGATGGTCGGGAAGGGGCGGGCGGGCGGTGGCGTCATCCATGGGCCGCTATTGTGCCCCGCCGGCCTCGCGCTCGGGGTGGCGCGGCATCAGCCGCCGTCCCGGTCCGGCACCGGCGGCGCTCGCGGCACGGCCGCCAGTTCGCAAAGGCCGGTCGCGTCCTCGCGCCGCAGCACGTAGGGGCCGTCCTCGGTCTCCACCTTCCACCAGCGCTGGCCGGTGCCCCACCAGCGGTCGGTGATCACGCGCACCGCCAGGCGCCGGCGGCCGAACCAGACGACCGCCGGCTCGGGCTCGCCGCCGAGCCCTGGTTCATACTCCACGCGGATCTCCATGGCGCCACGATACGCCTGCGCCCCCGCTGATGAACCCTCCCCTGCTGCGCCTCCTGCACCTGGACGCCGACCTGGCGGCGATCGACAAGCCGCCGGGCCTGCTGGTGCACCCGAGCGCGCTCGACGCGCACGAGGAACTGAGCGCGCTGCACCTGCTGCGCGACCAGCTCGGCGAGCGCCTGTGGCCATTGCACCGGCTGGACAAGGGCACCAGCGGCGTGCTGCTGTTCGCGAGGAACGTCGAGGCGGCCCGCCGCTGGGGCCGCGCGTTCGAGCAGGGGCTGGTCCGCAAGCGCTACCTGGCGCTGGTGCGCGGCTGGCCGCCGGCGTCGGGCGAGATCGACTGGCCGCTGGCGCGCGATCCCGAGCTGCCATCCGCCGGACAGCCGCGCCTGCCCGCCGTGACCCGCTTTCGCCGGATGGCCTGCTTCGAATGGCCGTTCGGCGACGGCCGCCACGCCACCAGCCGCTATGCGCTGGTGGAGGCCGAGCCGCTCACCGGCCGGCGCCACCAGATCAGGCGGCACTTCAAGCACATCGCGCATCCGCTGGTGGGCGACGCCACGCATGGCAAGGGCGCGCACAACCGCGCGGTGGCGCAGTGGCTCGGCGTGCAGCGGCTGTGGTTGCACGCGTCGTGGGTGGAACTGCCGGCCGGCGGCGCGCCGCTGTCGATCGGCGCACCGTGCGGACCCGAATGGGATGCGCTGCTGCGGCACGCGCCCTGAACCCGGGCCGGGACGGGCTCAACCGCGCGGACCGGGGCTCGCGCTCGTGGCGCCCAGCGGGTCCTGCGCCGGGCGCAGCACCGCCAGCAGGTCGGACGTCGTGCGCAGGATCATCTGCGCTCCGGCGTCGCGCAACTCGTCCTCCGTGCCGAAGCCGCACAGCACGCCGATGGTCTGCGCGCCGGCGGCCGTCCCGGTGCGGATGTCCATCGTCGTGTCGCCGATCATCAGGCACTGCGCCGGCGCGACGCCCATGACCCGCGCCGCATGCAGCAGCGGATCGGGATGCGGCTTCATGCGGCGCGTGGTCTGCGAGCCCACGACCGCCGCGAAATGGCGCCTGACCCCGTAGTGCTCCAGGAAGCGCTCGATGCGCTGCACGGTGCCGGTGGAGATCGTGCACATCGGGAAGTCGGCGGCAAGCTCGACGATCATTTCCTGCACGCCGGCGACCATGTCGTGGGGCACCTCGTCGATCGCCTCGATGTTGCGCGTGTGCGCCGGGTCGGCCGTGCGGCTGCGCGCCTGGCGCAGGCGGTCCCGCAGGCGGTGGAACGGCACGTCCAGGCCGAGCCGGTCGAGCATGGCGTACGCCGCCTGCACCGGCGTCTCGGCGCCCATGACCAGCTGCCGCGCCGCCAGTTCGGCGCGCCGGCCGCTCACCAGCGGCACCCGGTCCAGCACGGCCGCGAGCTGGGCCACGAGGTGGTCGTCGGTATCGGCGATGGTTCCGTCCACGTCGAAACAGAGCGCCCGCACGCGGGCGAGGTCCACAGTCATGGTTCGGTCAGTTCATTGCGCAAGATGCGCGACACGATCCAGCATACGCGCGACCCGCGGCCGCGTGTGGCCGGCGCTGTCCATGGCGCGATCGGCCCGGCACGCGCCGCCGCAGGAACTGGCCTACGATGGCGGCCACGCAAGGCAGGAGCGCATCCCATGGACGAGGACATCGAATCGCTGAGGCAGGAAGTGCGGCACCTGATCGCGATGAACACCGCCTCCTACCTCGCCATCACCTCGCTGGTGGCGACGCATCCCGATCCGAAGCAATTGCACCTGCACCTGGTGTCCGCGCTGGAGGCGGTGCTGGGGTCCGAGCGGCTGGCGCGCTGGACCGATGACCAGAAGCAGATCGTGCGGCACGTGGTCGAGACGTTCCAGCACGTGCAGCCGGCGCCCGCGATCGACCCCCTGGCGAGCGCGCTGGGCGAGCGCGACCCGCGCCGGCCCGCCCGCTAGGAGGCGGCCTGGGCGGCGCGCTGCGCCGGCGCCCGCGGACCGGCGAGCGCGTGCTGCGGGATCCCGGCCTCGGTCTCGTGCGAGATCAGCTGGTTGGCGACCGAGCCGACGCCGGCCATCCGCCTCACCTCGTCGATGACGCGGTCCATTTCGTGGCGCAGCACATGGCCGCGCAGGCGGACGCGGCCATGTTCGACATCGACCTCGACCGCGCGCGAGTGATGCATGACGTGCCCCAGGCGCGCGCGGATGCGGTCGTGCAGTTGCTGGTCCGACTCCGGCCGCGCCAGCCGGCCGGGGCGGTGCGCGACCAGGTAGCCCTTCAGGCGATCGGCCGCCCGCTTGGCCTTGCGCCGCGCGAAATACGAAGCATCGTGGCCCGCGGCCACCATCCGGTCGCGCACCAGCGCGCGGCGCCGGCGCCCGGCGCGCGGATCGAGGTAATACATCGCCAGGGCGCCGGCGGCGATGCCGACCAGCAGTGAGAACTTGTCCTTCATTCGATTGGCCTCCTTGGGCGACGGCGCGCGAGCATGCGAGCGAACAGTCCCGTCGAGTCCCGTCGGCCGCCTCCTCTTACTCTGGCGCCGCGGCCGCGGCTGTCTGTCGGACGGAATCGACGTTTGGGCGCGGAAGACGAAAGCGGCTCGCGCCTGTGCCATGCCGCGCCGGTCGCGGCCGGACTGGTACCCTGCACCCCATGCAGGCGAGGCATTTCGGGCAATTGATCCTTCTGTCGGCGCTCTGGGGCGCCTCGTTCCCGTTCATCCGGATCGCCAGCCCCGCGTTCGGCCCCTGGGGGCTGGCCGGCCTGCGCTGTGCGCTCGCGGCCGCCGTCCTGGCGCTGATCATGCGGGCCATGCGCGCGCAGTGGCCTCCCCGCGACGCATGGCCGCGCCTGGCGCTGCTCAGCCTGCTGACCATCGCCCTGCCGTTCGTGCTGTTCAACGCCGCCGGCCTGGTGCTGCCGTCGGGCTACAGCGCGATCCTCAACGCCACCGTCCCCCTGTTCAGCATGCTGGGCGCGGCCGCGATGGCCGAGGAGCGGCTGACCGCGCGCCGGCTCGCGGGGTGCGCGCTGGGCTTCGCCGGCGTCGCGCTGCTGGTGCGCCTGGGGCCGGTCGACCCGCGCCCGGGCGTCGTGCTGGCGGCGCTGGCCTGCACGGCCGCCTCGGCCTGTTACGGGATCGGCGCGATCCTGATGAAGCGGGCGATGCTGACGCACCAGCCGCTGGCGGCCTCGGCGGCGGCGCACCTGGCGGCAACGCTGATTCTGCTCATCCCCACGGCCGCCAGCGTGCCCCGCATGCAGCCGACCATGCAGGCCGCCGTGGCGGTCGCCGTCCTCGGCACCATCACGTCGGGACTGATGTACTGGATCAGCATGCGATTGCTGCGCGAGATTCCGGCCACCGCCGCAACCTCGTCGGCGCTGATGATCCCGCTGTTCGGGGTGACCTGGGGCGGGCTGTTCCTCGATGAGCCGGTGACCGCCGGCATGGTGCCCGGGGCGCTGCTGGTGCTGGCCGCCACGGCCCTGATCACGGGCTTCAACCCCCTGGCCTGGCGACGGCCCGGTTCGGCGTGAAGCTCAGCGCCGCAGGCGCCTGCGGCAGCGAACAAGGGCCGATGACCCGCCCTGGGGCGCGCGTCCTACAGGGAGCTGCGCGCACCGGACCGACGATGACTTCGGTGCCACCGTGCCGGTGCGCCTTGTCCCATCTCTACGGAAAAAGCCATGCGAATCGCCCTTTTCTGCGCCGCGGCCCTGGTGGCCGCCCCCGTCCTCGCCGATGAGGTCGTCGCCAAGAACGGCGACGACTCGGTGCGCCTGTCCGACGCCCGGTGCTCCAGCCAGCAGGTGCTCGAGCTGGCCGGGCCGCCGGCGCGCGGGCAGCTCAAGGACGCCGTCGCCACGATCGCCGGGCAGTCGTTCAAGGCCTGCTGGGTGGTCGAGGGCGGCATGGCCCGCCTGGTCTACGAAGACGGCGACGAGGGGCTGGTGCCGCTGACCGAATTCCGCAAGGCCGGCTGATCGGGGCCGGCGGGCGCGACCGTGCGCCCCGTCAGTTCAGCGCGCAGCCGCCGCGACCGTCGAACTGGCCGCAGCCGCCGCAGCCGCCCGAGGGCATGCGCGCAGGCTCGGCCGTGGCGGCCGCGGTCGCGAACACCGACAGCTGCTTGGTCAGTTGCGTGGCGTGGCACTTGGGGCACTCGGGCACCGTCTCCGAGCGCACGAGCGCCTCGAATTCATGGCCGCATTGGCCGCAGGCGTACTCGTAGATGGGCATCGCGGGTTCTCCTCTTTCGCCTGCGATTGTGCCGCACCGCGCCGGCCTGGCGCTCCCACGGCGCCGAGGCCGGGGGTAGGATTCGATGTCGTGTCCCGGATGCCATGGACTCCTCCATCGAGCTCGAATCGGACCTGGTGAGGCGCAGGATCGTCATGACCGCGCTGCGGCTCGCGGAAGAGGCCGGCGCCTGGGACCCCGTCCATCTCCACGCCATCGCCGGCGCGGCCGGCGTGACGCTGGAGGAATTGCGGCGCCACTTCGACGACAAGGACGCCATCACGGAAGGCCTCTTCGACATCGCCGACGCCGCGCTGCTGGCCGCCGGCCGCGAGGAAGCCTGGCCGCGGCTGCCGCTGCGCGAGCGGCTGTTCGCCGCCCTGATGGCCTGGCTCGACGCGATGGCGCCGCACCGCCGCATCGTCGCGGGCATGCTGGGCTACAAGATGCATCCGGAGCACATCCACCTGCAGGTGCGCGGCGTCGCGCGCATCAGCCGCACCGTGCAATCGTGGCGCGAGATGGCGCTGTCGCCCTCGACCGGATGGCGGCGCGAGCTCGAGGAAGCGGTGCTCACAACCATCTATCTCACGACCTTCGCGCGCTGGCTGGTCGACGGCTCGCCCGGCGCCGCGCGCACCAGGCGCCAGCTGCGCCGCGCACTGGCGCTGGCCGAACGCGCCGGCGGCCTCCTCGGCTACGCCGCCTGAATCGCCCGGCCAACCCCGGTGCCCTACTTCGCCGTGATCGTGTATTCCCCGGTCGGCTTCCACTTGATGGTCGCGTCGAGGAACACCGTCTTGAGCGCCGGCAGCGCGGACTTCACGACGTCATGCGCTTCGCCGCTGCGCCCGCCGGCGCCGCAGAAGAACACGATCGGCTTGTCCTTGGGCAGCTTGTCGAGGTTCTTGTCGATCGTGCCGACCGGCATGTTCACCGCGCCCTTGAACGTGCCGGCCTTGAACTCGTGTGGGTCCCGCACGTCGATGAGGTGCACCGACTGCGGCGCCTCCCGGTAGATCTGCTCGAACGACGGCACCGCGATGCTGCCCGGCTCCTTGCCGGCGACGATCGCGGGTGCTGCCGCGGCAGGCGCGGCGGGCGCGGCCGAGGCCGAGGCCGAGGCGGCAGCGGCGCCGCCATAGGCCTTGTCCCATCCCGGCCAGCCGTCGGGCACGACCTTGACGTTCCGGTAGCCGAGCTTGACGGCCTTCTCGGCCGAATCGTTGCTCAGCTTGCACTCGAGCCCGTCGCAATAGAAGTACAGCGCCGCCGCCTTGTCGGCGGGCAGGCGCTCGGCAGCCAGCTTCTCGAACTGGCTGTCGGGCAGGCTCACCGCGCCCGGGATGTGGCCCTTGTCGTACTTGCGCTCCTTGGGCCGCGCGTCGACCAGCGTCAGCGGCTCCTTCGCGTCCATCAGCTTCTTCAGCTGGGGAATGCTGATGGCGGCGAGGTTGCCGGCCTGGACCCACTCGGGAAAGCCGCCCGCGTACACGCGCACGTTGGTGTAACCCAGCTTCTCCGCCTTGAACGCCGAGTTGTGGCTCAGGATGCATTCGGGACCGTCGCAGTAGAAGATCACCAGTTGCGCCTTGTCCTGCGGCAGCAGCTTCGGCGCCAACTGGTCGAACTGCGAATCCGGGATGTTGACGGCGGTCGGGATGTGGCCGATGTCGTACTTGCGCGCCGCGGGACGGGCGTCGACGATGGTGACGTCGCCCCGCTTCGGCAGCACCGCGTACGGCTTGACCGTCGCGAGGTCGACCAGCCGGGTGTACCAGCCCGCCTTGGCGGGCGCGGTCTGCGCCATGGCGATTCCGATGCCGACCGCATCGCTCGCCACCAAGGGCGGGCACAGCAGCATGGTGGCGATCACCGCGGCGAGCGCGGTCCTGGCATGGGCCTTCATCATGAGCTCCTTCTGGACATGGCCTGGGTAAGCATCGGGCGCGGGCGGCGCCGCGCGGGGCGATCCGCCGTGGCGGACGTGGGAACTGCACGGCAGCGGGGATGGGATCGGCGTGGGGTAAAGCATCCGCTGCGTCGTGGTCGAACGAGCCGCGAGCCGCGAGGGCACGGGCTGACTGTCAATGCAGCCAAGCATCAGCCATGCCACGACCCGGCACGGGCCATCTTTCTCTTGTGAAATCAATGGCTTGGGCCAGGCGCGCCGGCGCCGGCGCCGGCCGCGCGACCCGCGGCGAAGTACATTTTTTTCAGGCGGCGCCTGGCCGCGCGCCGCGAAATACCGTGCCGGATCAAGCACTTGGGATATATAAGCGCTCCAGCACTTCTATACACCCCGGCGCGCCGCCTGCGGCCGGTCGTGCCCGCGCCGCGCCCAAAAAAAAGAACCCCGCCGCGGCGGGGTCGAGTGGAGCCAGGAGTCGGTCTGCCGGGTCAGAGGCGCTGGTGCGAGCCGTCGCAGAACTGGCCGGCGGCGCTTTGCTTGCAGCCGCAGAAGTACACCGTCTTGCTGTCCTCGGCGGTGTACTTGGTCGGCGTGAAGGGCGTGCCCTGGTGGCTGCCGTCGCAGAACGGCTGCTGGGCGCTGCGCCCGCAGCTGCACCAGTAATAGTCCTTGCCGGCTTCCACGTCGGCCGCGAACGGCGACTTGGCGGCGATGATGGCTTTTCCTACGCTC
>Ga0255338_1006339_pt1 | contig 10107 bp, 4 predicted proteins | sample MeOH1_35cm_T4_19_FD_203715 | JGI IMG/M metagenome (GOLD analysis project Ga0255338, IMG submission 203715) | Sandy soil microbial communities from University of British Columbia, Vancouver, Canada - MeOH1_35cm_T4_195 | ecosystem: Engineered > Artificial ecosystem > Sand microcosm > Unclassified ...
CACCACGATCGCGCCGGTAATCTGGCCGTCGGGAGTTCGCAGCGGCATCGCGGAGTTAAGGATCACTTTGTGCGTCCCATCGAACGCCTCGATCTCCAGCACCTCGTTCAATGAGATTTCCCCGCGCTTGATGGCACGCGCGAGGGCCCACTCCTCCGTGGTGATGCGCTCGCCAGTATCGAGCCGCCATGCCTTGTACTCGCCGTACTCCTCCGGATTGGTATAGCGCGCTCCCGCCCAGATTCGATGGCCGGCGGGGTTGCCATTGATGATCCGGCCGTGGGAGTCGGTGATCCAGACACCCACAGGGAGCGTGTCTAGCACCCTCCGGAAGAGCTGCTCGTTCTCTCGCAGGGCGTTTTCCATCGCCTTCCGCTCGTTGATGCCTGTAAACATCCCCAGTGCACCCAGGTAGTCGCCCTGCTGGTCGAAGATCGCACTGGCCGCAATGATCGTCCAGAGCACGCTGCCGTCCTTGCGGCGCAGACGGAACTCGAACTGCTCCGGCGGCCGGGTCCGGCGCAGCCCCAGCAGTTGAGCCGCGCGCGACTGATCTTCCTCGAACACAAAGTCCTGAACACTCCGCCCCACGAGGTCGGTGAGCGGATAGCCGAGCATGTCGGCCAACCGCTGGTTGCCGTAGGTGACCACGCCGCGAGCGTCGACCGTGGCGACCCCTTCATAGGCGGTATCGATGATCTGGCGGTAGAGGGTCTCGCTGCGCCGGAGCTCATCTTCCGCCCGCTTTCGAAGGATCTGGTTACCTAACTGCGCGGCGGCGATCGAGAGTATCCGGACGAGGGACTCGTCCTCGGATCGCGCAGCTTGTTGAAAGAACTCCAACACCGCTACCACCCGGCCGTCTCCCAGCGCCGGGATTGCCACCCCCGCGCGAAGGCCGGACGCCTTGGCCTGAAGAGTACGGGGCGCCCAACCTGCCTCCCCCAGGTCCCGGACCCACACGGGCGCGCCCGCCGCCCATGCCCGGCCCGGCAGCCCCTCCCCCGGCAAGAGAGTGAGCGTCTCGCTCGCATGCCGGAACGCATCCAACCCAGCTTCCCGTGCGCACCAGGCGGGGTTGCACTCCAGGCACTCTCCTCCAGGGGAAGGGAGCCATACCTGTCCCATACTCCAGTGGGTGAAGCCGCAGAGTTTCTCCAGGATCAGCTTCAACGCGTCCGCCAGATCCTTTGCCGCGTCAACCGCAAGCGACAGGTCCAACAGGAGACCGACCCCGGCTTCGTAGCGCTTCCGGTGCAAAACGTTCCGGACTTCGGCGAGGATGAGGCGTCCGGTGGCGGTGGCAAGCACGCTGCAACTCACCTCCACAGCGAACTCACTGCCATCGCAGCGCCGGCCGGTGCTTTCCCGGCTCGCGTCTTCGCCCGCTTCCGGCTCGGTCTCGTCCCGGTGATCCACCTCCGGCAATCCCCCCGGTAGGAGTAAGTGGATCAGCCGCCCGCGCAGCTTTGCGCTCGAATACCCGAAGAGGGCCTCCGCTCGCTGGTTGACAAATCGGATGCGCGCCAGATCGTCGACGATCAGCAGCGCTTCCGGCGCTGCCTCAAGGAGTTGCCGGAAAAACGCATCGGGGGTGCCCGGTTCCTCTTCCAGTTGGTCCATCGCGCCAACGGCATTGGAGTCCCGCCCTTCTTGGAGCTGCTTTCGTCTCTGCATTCCTTGCCTGTATTCGTGATTGGCTTCGGAGTTTTGTTGGCGGCTGCCGGCAGACCGACTGCTGTCCGTTCGTTCTCAGAAGCGAGCGAGGATGTCCTCGATTGACGATTGGGGATGTTCTTCCGGGCGGATCCAGTGCTCCAATTGCACCACCGTACCCCCACTCCCGGTGGCCAACCAGATGGAGTCGGCCAGGTCAAGCATGAGCGTGTAACCCATTCCTAACGAGAGCTTGGTGGAGAAGCCAGGAATCAACAGCGAGGAGGGAAGGGCTTCCGGCGAGATCCCAGGACCTTCGTCACTGACCCGCACGATGATCTGGTCCTCGGTACGCCGGACCTGGCAGCGGCCCTGAATCCCGTGCTTGATGGCGTTCGTTATCGCCTCTCCGGCCGCGAGTACGACCCGATCACCAACTTCCGGGTCCATGCCGGAACCGCGGGTGACCTCCAGCAGGCGAGCGCGGAGCGGCGCGTAGTTGCCGGATGGATCGAGGGGACTCTGGAATAGCTCCGCTCCCGTGGCAGGGATCTCCAAGGGCGAGTCCCCGAGGTGGAGCTTACCTCCGGTAACGGCTCCGAGCAGCGAACTGTAGAACCGCTTCTTCTCCACCTCCACCCGCAGCAGGTGCTCGTTGGCCGCTGCTAGAGCCAATTCGGTTAGTTTGCGTTCAGTGAAGTCTTGAACGGTCCCCAGCATCCTCACCGGCTGCCCCGCGTCATCATAGGCAACCTCGGCCTGCTCGTGAACGAACCGCTCGCTGCCATCCGGACGGATGATCCGGTGTTCGATATCGTAGGGTGCCCGCCCTGCCAGCGCTGCCTCGGCGGCACTCATTACCGATTCCCGATCCGCCGGGTGAACCGCGTCCAGGAAAGTCTGGTAGGTCGCGCCGTCCGGATGCAGTCCGTAGATCCGGTAGACCTCCTCCGACCACCGCAGTTCGTTGGTGCGGAGATCTAGCTCCCAGTTCCCCAGGTGGGCGATCCGCTGCGCTTCTGCGAGACTCGCCTCGCTCCGCCGCAGCGCTTCCTCCGCACGCTTGCTCTCGGTGATGTCCCTATCCGTGGAGACGAAGCGAAGCACCTCACCGCGCTCGTCACGCAGCGGCGTGATGGTCTTCTGGGTATAGAAGCACTCGCCGTTCTTCTTCCGGTTAATGAGCACCCCGCGGAAGACGTTGCCGCCGAGGATCGTCTGCCATAAATCCGCGTAAACATCGGAGTTCTGTTTTTCGGAACGGAGGAGGCGCGGCGTCTGGCCGAGGACTTCGTCCCGGGAATAACCAGTCAGTTGTAAGAACGCCGGATTGACGTATTCGATACGTCCCGTGCGATCCGTAATCAAAACGCTGTCCGCGGTTTGCTCGACCACCTGCGAGAGGTTTCGTAGTTCCTCTTCGGCCCGGCGCCGCTCCGTGATTTCCTGGAAGTACGCGGTGATGCCATCTGGAGAGGGATAGGCCCGCACGGCAAACCAGCAGCTTAACGGTGGATAGTATTCCTCAAATTCCACCGGCACCTGCTCCTTGAGCAACCGCATTCCTTCCCGGTGAAAGGCCAGTCCAACCGCTTCCGGAAAGACATCCCACGCATTTTTTCCGACCAATTGCTCACGCGGTGCATCGAGAAACCGCTCAGCCTGGCGATTCAAATAGGTGAACCGCCATTCCCGATCGAGCGTAACAAAGACATCGGTAATGCTGTCCAGAACACTTTCCAACTGCTGCCGAGAGGCGTGCGCTTCGGACACTGCGCCCAGAGCCTCTCGCTCCAGTTTTTCGACACGATGAAGCGCAATGCGAAGTTTCCCCTGGAGCCGAATGGCCCAGAGCGAGGCGAGTGCGGTAAAAGTAACTAACAGTAGGAACAGCATCGATTCGAGAGGTGAGCTTCAGGATCGCTCTCGGAAATTAAGAGGCCGAACAGTGTCCAATATACAGAAGCACGTTCTGGCGCGCGCCCGGTGGCTCTAACGGTCAAATAGCACGATGAATAACGTATTGCGCAAGATGTCGCGCTCGGCAAATCAGTCGGCCTTCTACATCTTGTGTAATCTCAATGACCTTCCGTATTAATCGGGTCATCCATTGCCTTACTCGGTAATCATGCAAGCTGCAACCTCGCCGATAAGTTGACGGCATTGACGCCATGCCCCCCGCTAGACCGCGGCCCTGCCTACCCAGCATCTTCTGGCCACTTAAGTGGCCAGAAGATGCTGGGAGATCACCGCAGGCGCCGCCCGCCAGGAGCAATGCTAATCCAGCGAACGCGTGCGAGAGGAGCCAAACGGCGAGATTCGCGGGTTAACGAATGCACCCCGCATCGGGCCCGAACTCTGTTCCGGTCTCATTGTCGATCACAAATGCGTTGCTCTTCCAGGTATTAACGCATAGTGGCAGGTTGAAATCCTGCATGTCTCGAATTCGGTTGTCCAGCGCGGTGTTGCTCTGGATCAGGTTTCCATTAGCACCAGTTGTGATGGAGATACCGACTCGATTTCGGTTCACCTCGTTGCCGCGAATGGTGTTGTTGTTGGACAGCACGATGATGCCAGCCATTGCGGTAGCTTGCAGCACGTCGTTGTCGTTGATCACGCAGCCCTGGATTAGATTACCTCCGGAGGCGCGGTCGAAGATCCAGAAGCCCACCTCGCCGTTTCTGGAGATATCGCAAGAAGTGAAGCGATTGTCCGTCGATCCTTCGGTCAGGATCACCCCACCGTCGCGCTGCAGTCCGATGTTCTCGGTGATCACGTTGGTGTTGAATTGGTTACCGTCGGCGTCAACCAGCCGCACCCCAAACCCGTTATTCCGTGTAAATGTGTTCCCATTGACATGGTTGTCGGCGGAGTGTTCCAACTTGATCCCATCCCCGGATAGAGCACCGAGAACATTGTCCTGGGAGAACATCCCGTTTACGTGACTCTCATTCACGTATTGCAGGAAGATCCCCAGGCCGAACTTCTGGACCGTACCCCCGTTGATGTGGACATCCGTGAGTGGTTGTGCGGCGGTTCCCTGAACGCGGATCCCAACTCCCGTGCCGTTGTTCGGACCGGTCAACGTAAACCCCGCGAGCGTGAGGTGAACGTCGCTCGCCGTAATCAGGATCGCGGAACCGGGGCACGTCAGGTCCGCGCCAAGCTCGTACTCGCCCGGCTGCGAGATGACGAAGGGGCACGAGGTGATCTGCGTAGCTGCCTGAGCTGGAGTGGCGCCGCCCGGCCAGCCGCCGAGCACGGCTATTCCGATCAGCAGTGATCGGACGAGCGTTCGAAGCATCGATGCCACTGAGTCTCGCATTTTCCGTCTCCTAGGACAACCGGAAACCGGCTGTAGTGCAATGGTCGCTGTGAAACGAGCACCGTACCCGCGCTATGGACGTGCGCCCGGCGGGACGTTTTCACTTCACACGACAGTTGTGTGAGGGAGGGGTGGTTCGCTACTACCGGCCGATTCCGGAGTATTCGAACCCATGCCAGAGGAGCGCGGCCCGGTCCAGGGAGTTTCGCCCGTCGACGATCAACGGTCGTCGCATGATCGCTCGCAGCCGGTTCCAGTCGGTCCGGGCGAACTCCGGCCATTCCGTGATCAGGGCCACCGCGTCGGCATCCTGCGCTGCGATGTACGGACACGGACAGAGTTGGGCACGTACGCCCAGTTTTCGTGCGGCCTCCAGGGCCTGCGGATCATACGCGCGGACCTCCGCGCCCAACTCCGTCAGGCGAGCGGCAATCTCCAACGCCGGGGCATCGCGGAGGTCGTCCGTGTCTGGTTTGAACGAGAGGCCCCAGAGGGCGATGGTTTTGCCTTTGATCAGCTTGAGTCGCTCCTGCAGCTTCCGAATGAGCACACCCCGCTGAGCTTCGTTGACATCCCGCACGCAGTCGAGCAGGCGCGCCTCGTAGCCATATTCCCGCCCGGTATGTACGAGCGAGGCGAGGTCCTTCGGAAAGCAAGAGCCGCCCCAGCCGATGCCTGCGTTGAGGAAGGCGCTGCCGATGCGCCGGTCCAGGCCGATGCCCCGGGCTACCTCCCGCACATCCGCGCCCACCCGATCACAGATGTTCCCGATCTCATTAATGAACGAGATCTTGGTGGCCAGGAAGGCGTTCGCCGCGTACTTGATCAACTCGGCGCTCGTGCGGTCCGTAACGATGAAGGGGATCTCGTGTCCCCTCCCGGCAGCTCGGGTCAGCAGCGGCGCATAGAGCCGCCGCATCAGGTCGACCGCCTGGACGCTTTCTGCCCCGATCACCACTCGGTCCGGATCGAGCGCGTTCGGGATGGCGGTTCCCTCGCGCAGGAACTCCGGGTTCGAGACAACGTCAAACGGCGCCGCATCTCTTGAGCCGGACTCCCGCAGCATGCTCTCCCCGCCGGAGCCCACTGCCGCCGCAGCGGTGACCCGGCGCGCCGCACCCTGGCGCACGAGCATCCCCACCCAATCCCCGCTGCCGATGGGCACCGTGCTCTTGTTGACCACCACGCAGTACCGGTCGTCCAGGTGTTCTCCAATCGAACGGGCGGCATTTTCCACGTACGACATATCGGCCCGGCCGCTGGGCAGCGCGGGCGTGCCCACGCAGATGAACACGACCTCCACACCCGGAATTGCCTGATCGTAGCGGTCCGCGAAGCTCAGCCGACCGGCAGTAGCTTCTGCTGCGACCAGTTCGTCTAATCCCGGCTCGTAGATCGGCATCTGGCCCGCGCGTAAGAGATCGATCTTCGCCGAGTCCACGTCCAAACAGACGACCCGGTGCCCCAGGTGCGCCAGGCAGGCGCCCGTTACCAGTCCGACATAACCGGTTCCAATAATTGCAACTCGCATCTCGTATCTCCCCATTGGTAAGGAACGGCTCCATGAGGACGACCAGGGTCGGGAAGCCAGGGGTGGTCGGGGACAGTTCGTGCTACGTGTTGTAGTACGCGTACTACGACACGTAGCACGGGGGTTAACGCGCTGCAGGCTTAGCGGGGGTAGGCAGGCTCGTCCGGGCCTGCCTGCCTCCCGGCGTGCGATAGAGCACCGCGCCACGGCTCTTGCTCACGACGCTCCACCCAGCCGGTGTCTCGCTGCAGAAGGAAGGGATCGTGTAGTCGTAGTTGTTGGACAGGAAGCGCAGCTTGTCGCGGTTGATCAGCACGTACGATCCGTCCGGGATGTCCTGTGCGGTCAGTCCCTGGAAGTCGTGGCCATACGCCTGCTTCGGGAAGCTCCAGAAGAACTCCAGCACCCGGAGGGTACGCCGGTCCGTGTAGAGGCGATCACTCGGGGACAGGCGCGCGGCAGCCAGCCGTTCGGGCTCGCTCTTCCGTCCCGAGAGGATGTTCTCCCCGGTGCTGATGCAGCATGCGCCGCAAAGCCCGGTGGCGATCATGAGGGTCCAGAACCTTCGCTCTGCGGCTGCATATCCGAAATCCTGTCGGACGCCCGCGAGGAGCGTGGAGAGGAGACCGGCCGACAGGAGGCAAGAGGGGAACAGCAGCGGGTACGCATACTTGTCGAACAGCACCAGCGGTTGGTAGTGGGTGAGGTTCGCAGAGCCGAAGTTGAACGTCAGCAGCAGGCTTGCAAACCAGAGCCCGGCGAACAGGAACGCCCGCCGCCGGTGGAAAAGCGCGTGTAGTACGGCGAGCAGTCCCGCCGCCGTCACCCCTCCGAAGCTCGGGCTCGCGAGCAGCGTGATCGGTCCATCCCGGAACAGGCGCTTGCACAAGGCGAGGTGGTACTGTCCCGGCTTCCAGCCGAAACGGGATCCTTCGGTGAAGAACCAACTGCTGTTGTAGTCATAGTTCCGGTGCGTCTCGTGGAAGCGGAAGAGGGCGTCGCCGGTGAGTGCGCGATACACCAGCGCCTCGCCCAGGAGGAACGCGCCAGAGGCGGCCGCTAGCCCGGCAATCAAGGCCCAGTTGTCCCGGGAGCGGTGGACCAGGTAGAGCCCCGCGATGACGAAGAGCGGCGCCAGATAGGCGGCGCTCTCCTTGCAGAGCCACGAGAAACCGAGCATCACCCCTCCCAGCGCGCCATAGAGGAGCTTGGTGCCAGGTCGCTGCTGGCGCGATCCCACATAGAACAGCAGGATGCCGGCGTTCGCCCAGAATGCGGCGGGGAGGTCCGGCATCAGGATCGTCGCAGAGCGGCTCGCCAGCGGAACCATCGCCTGCAGGCCGGCTGCGATCAATCCAACGGTCGTGTTGAAGAATATTCGCCCCGCAAAGTACGCCAGCACCACCCCGGCCAGCGAGAGGCTGAACGGGTAAGCGATAACGGCAATCTCGCTGGGGCCGAACAGCCGAAAGAGCAGGGCAACGGGCGCGAAAACCCCAACGCGCAGCGGAAACACCGGAGGGCCCGTGAACTCGCCCACACGGAACTGGCCCGCAGCCAGCGCATGGGCGAGCTCCACATAGGAGCCGTCGTCCGATCCCGCGTAGCCGTGAAAGGAGAGTACCCGTACCACCGCCGCCAGGCATAGGATGAGCGCGAGGATCACGGCTGCCCGGGGCTGGCGCCACGGCTTGATCACCCCCGGAGGCTGAGCTCGGCCAGGATCGGGGTGCGGGAGAACGAGGACCTCCTGGACGGCCTGAAGGCGGAGAGCGCTTCGATTGGTCATGGCTGGAACCGCGGTGATCTGGAGCAAGGGGTGTGCCGCTTACTACGGCGGGGCTCTCGCAGGAGAATGCCGGCTGCGCCTGGTTCCGTGCACCGGCAACCCGCATCAGGCCGGACGGACCGTGACTCCCTCAGTTTCGCGAGTAGGTGCCGGAGAAGAATGCTTCCAGACGACGATCATGTGCAGATGCCGCAATGTTTTCTGCAAATACGCCTCAAGGGTTCCCGGATTGCGCCAACAATGGAAGCATGCAGAGATCACCCCTTCAGGCATTCCTCGCCTGGGAACTTCCGATGCTTTGCGTGCGTCATCAAAAAACGGCCACTAAGGCCGCAAACAACTGTTCAGTAGTGTTCGAACAGCTTCTCCCGGTGTTTATTCCTTCCCCGAACCTCCCTTCTCGGGCCGCAATGCCAGCCAGGCTGGCGACACCTCGCCGAAGGTCTCACCACCTCCGGCATCCCTCGCTGTTCGGCTGCTGACAGGCTGATCAACAGGAGCCAACAAGTGAATCACAGGTCTCGAACGGCATCCCGGTTTCGGCCGGGTGCCTTCCTCGTCGTGCTTGCCGCGGTCACCTCTGCCCAACTCGTCTCCGCAGCGAACCTCGTGGACAACAGCGCCGATCTGGAGCGCTGGGGCACGTTCCGGGGAGCGCGGGTCATCGCGGATACCGGCCCGGCCCCCGACGGAAGCCAGACTGCAGATCAGGTGGTGGACAGCACCACCGATAACGGAGCCCGCATCTACTCCAACACCTCCATCGCCGATGGCGGACCGTATGTCTTCTCCTGCTACCTCAAAGCCGGTTCCCTCACACTGGCCAAGCTGACCATCGCCGACGGCACTGGCAGCTCGGTTCGGGCCTACATCCAGCCGACCCTGACCGCACAGTGGCAGCGCTACGTGGTCTCCGTCCCCAGCACCCCGGCGGGTGGCACGCTGCGGGTGGAGCTCTACCCCGGCAAGTACGACAAAGACAGTGGCTACGTCTGGGCTTGGGGCGCACAGCTCGAAAGCGGAAAGACGCCTACTGCTTACACGGGTGGCTCCGGCGGCACCAATCCGTCCGACACCACTCCGCCTGCCGTGCCGGCCGGCCTCTCCGCACAAGTGAGCAGCGGCAGCGTGCAGGTGCGCTGGACCGCCAACACGGAAGGGGATCTCGCCGGTTACCGCGTGGAGCGGAGCGTGAGCGGCGGGTCCTTCGCCCAGGTGGCCACTCCGAGCACGGCCGATTACACGGATAGCGCAGTGACCGCGGGGTCCACCTACCAGTACCGGGTAGCCGCAGTGGACCAGAGCGGCAACGTGAGCGGCTTCTCCAGCGTGGCATCCGCCACGGTGCCGCCAACCGCCGATACGACGGCTCCGGCCGCGCCTTCCGGCCTCAGCGGAAGCCTCTCCTCCGGCACGATCCCGCTGCGCTGGAACGCGAGTGCCGAGAGCGACCTGGCCGGCTACCGCATGGAGCGGGGGGTGAACTCAACCACCACCTTCTCCGCGCTCTCCGCACCGGCGACTGCCGGCTACACGGATAGCTCCGTGCAGGCAGGCAACAGCTACTCCTACCGCGTCCGCGCGGTGGACACCGCGGGCAACGTGAGCGCCGCTTCGGACGTGGTGACGGTCGTCGTGCCGCAGTTGAACCCCACCCCTACGGGAGCACTCAACGCGGTGGACTTCGGGGCGGACCCGGCCGTCAGCGGGGACGACAGCACCGCCCTCCAGGCCGCCTGCAACGCCGCCGCCTCCCAGAACAAAGACCTCTACCTCCCCGCCGGTTACTACTGGCTCTCCAAGACC
>Ga0255338_1006340_pt1 | contig 10102 bp, 12 predicted proteins | sample MeOH1_35cm_T4_19_FD_203715 | JGI IMG/M metagenome (GOLD analysis project Ga0255338, IMG submission 203715) | Sandy soil microbial communities from University of British Columbia, Vancouver, Canada - MeOH1_35cm_T4_195 | ecosystem: Engineered > Artificial ecosystem > Sand microcosm > Unclassified ...
GCCGCCGACGTCGTGGTTCGCGGTCTCTACGACGTGGCCGGCCTGCGCGCCGACGCCGACCTGATGGTCTGGTGGCACGCCGAGTCCTCCGACGACCTCCAGGACGCCTACCACCGGTTCCGCTCGACCCGCTTCGGTCGTCGTCTCGACCCGGTGTGGTCGCAGATGGCGCTGCACCGGCCCGCGGAGTTCAACAAGAGCCACGTGCCGGCGTTCATGGCCGACGAGGAGGTGCGGCGCTACGTCTGCGTGTACCCGTTCGTGCGCTCCTACGAGTGGTACCTCCTCCCCGACGAGGAGCGCCGGGCGCTGCTCGTCGAGCACGGCCAGATGGGCCGCACCTACCCGGACGTCCGGGCGAACACCGTGCCCGCGTTCGCGCTCGGCGACTACGAGTGGATCCTGGCCTTCGAGGCCGACGACCTGGACCGGATCGTCGACCTGATGCGGGACCTGCGCGCGTCCGGTGCCCGCCGGCACGTGCGCGTGGAGATCCCGTTCTACACCGGCCGCAAGGTCACCCCGACGGACCTGATCCACGCCCTGCCCTGATCCGGGTCGGCGGCCAGGCAGGCCCATGTAACGCGGTTTTATGGCGTGTGCACACGCGCCATGACCGCCCGAACGGGCAACAGCACCGCGAGAGTTGGCCCGATCCTCAGGACTCGTCGGGCTCGAGGGTGAGCGAGATCGAGTTGATGCAGTAGCGCTGGTCGGTCGGCGTGCCGTAGCCCTCGCCCTCGAAGACGTGGCCCAGGTGCGAGCCGCAGCTCGCGCAGCGCACCTCGGTGCGGACACTGCCGAAGGACCGGTCCTCGAGGTACTCGACCCGGTCCTCGGCCAGCGGCGCGAAGAACGACGGCCAGCCGCAGTGCGAGTCGAACTTCGTGTCCGAGCGGAACAGCTCGGTGTGGCAGGCCCGGCAGCGGTAGACGCCGGTGGTCTTCGTGTCGGTGTACTCCCCGGTGAACGGGCGCTCGGTGCCGGCCTTGCGCAGCACGGCGTACTCCTCGGGGGTGAGCTGCTCGCGCCACTCGGCGTCGGACTTCTCGACTGCGTAGGACATGGCGGTAACCGTAGTCGGGCCGGCGCCGCATCCCCAGCGGGGCGGTCTTACCGATCGGTGACGGGCAAATCAGTGACGTGGACGTCGCACGGGTGTCCTAGGTTGTCGGCATGGCCAAGACCGCACCTGCCGCCGAGGTCGTCGCGGGTGACCGCGCCGTCCGGGTGTCCAGTCCCGACCGGGTGATCTACCCCGCGACCGACCGGACTCCTGAGGTCACCAAGCTGATGGTCGCGGAGTACTTCGCCGCCGTCGGCGACGGCCTGATGCGGGCCCTGCGCGACCGGCCCACCGCGCTCGAGCGCTGGCCGTCGGGCGTCCTGCCCGGCATCAAGCTCGCCACCGGTCGGCCCGGCGAGAAGGCGGATGCGTTCTACCAGAAGCGGGTGCCCAAGGGCGCCCCGGACTACCTCGAGTCGGTGGAGGTGACCTTCCCGTCGGGACGCACCGCCGAAGAGATCTGCCCGACGGAGGCCGCGGTGCCGGTCTGGTGCGCGCAGATGGGCACGCTGACCTTCCACCCGTGGCCGGTACGCCGCACCGACGTCGACCGCCCCGACGAGCTCCGCATCGACCTGGACCCGCAGCCGGGCACGGACTTCACCGACGCCGTCCGGGTGGCGGGGGTCGCCCGTGAGCTCCTCGAGGAGCTCGGCCTGGTCGGGTTCCCCAAGACGTCGGGCAACCGTGGCGTGCACGTCTTCGTCCGGATCGAGCCGCGCTGGGACTTCACCGACGTCCGGCACGCCGCGATCGGCTTCGGCCGCGAGCTGGAGCGCCGTGACGCCGGCGTCACCACGGCCTGGTGGAAGGAGGAGCGGGGGAGCCGGATCTTCGTCGACTTCAACCAGAACTCCCGCGACCGGACCATCGCCTCGGCGTACTCCCTGCGCCCCATCCCCGGCGCGCCGGTCTCGACGCCGATGACCTGGGCGGAGCTCGCGACGGTCACCGACCCGCGCGAGTACAACCTCTTCACGGTCCCCGACCGGCTCGCCGACGGCGATCCGTGGGCCGCGATCGACGACCGGGCGTGCTCGCTGGAGCCGCTGCTGGCGCTCTTCGAGGAGCAGGGCGCGGTGGAGCTGAACTACCCGCCGGATTACCCCAAGATGCCCGGCGAGCCGCCGCGGGTGCAGCCGTCGAAGAAGGTCGCCGAGCACTGGGACGCCGACGGCAACAGGATCGAGCCGTGATCGCGCCGGCGACCTGCCCGTGCGGGTCGGGGCTGGAGTACGACGCCTGCTGCGGCCCGGTGGTGCGCAACGAGCGGGCGGCGGACACCGCCGAGGAGCTGATGCGGTCGCGCTACACGGCGTACGTCCTGGGGGACGCGGACCACCTGTTCCGCAGCTGGCACCCGGCGACCCGGCCCGACGACCTCGACGCGCTGGGGCGGCTCGACTGGGTCGGCCTGGAGGTCCTCGAGGTGGTCGACGGCGGCCCGGCCGACGACAAGGGCATCGTGGAGTTCCGTGCGACCCACGCCGGCGGCACGATGCACGAGCGCAGCCGGTTCACCCGGCGGGGTGGCCGTTGGGTGTACCTCGACGGGGACACGGCCGAGGAGTGAGCATGGATCATCAGGAGCCCGCACCCGCGACGGGGGACCCGATCACCCTGTTCGGGGAGTACTTGCGCTTCTACCGTGAGGCGGCGGTGGCGAAGGTCAGGGCGCTCCCTCCGGAGGAGCAGCGCACCTCGCGGCTGCCGAGCGGCTGGACCCCGCTCGAGCTGCTGCACCACCTGGCCTTCATGGAGCGGCGCTGGTTCGCCTGGAACTTCCTCGGCGAGCAGGTCGACGAGCCGTGGGGTGACCGGCGCGACGAGCGCTGGTTCGTCCCCGACGACGTCGGGGTCGACCAGATCGCCGCGCTGCTGCGCGACGACGGTGCCCGCACCGACTCCGTGCTGGCGTCCCACCGGCTCGACGAGATCGGTCGCCCGGCCCCGGGCTACCCGGGCCCCACCGCCCCGCTGGGCTGGATCTGCTTCCACGTGCTCCAGGAGTACGCCCGGCACGTCGGCCACCTCGACATCGCCGTCGAGATCGCCGGCGGTCCGACGGGGGACTAGCGCGGCACCGACCCGAACGGGTCCTGACCGCGCTCGTAGGCAGCCGCGATCTCGCGGATGCGCTCGGAGGAGTCACGCCAGCCGCGGACCTTCTGGATGCCGAGCACGGTGTCTCCGTTGGACACCTCGATGACCCACGGCAGCATCCAGAAGATGCGCGCGAGGACGATGAGCGGAACGAGGAGCACGAGCACCAGGAGCAGCTCCGACGCCAGAACAGCGAACGGGAGGATGATCGCTAGCACGAGGCTCGCGACCAGCCCGAGGACGATCATGACGACGAAGCCGATCGGGTCGTCTGCGCCGTCGGTCAGGTCGACGAAGCCGGCGTCGACGTCGTGGAGCTGTGGCTTCCACGGCATCCAGCGACGGCGTACGTCGATCGCGCGCCCGTCCAGGGCCGAGACGCGCATCAGAAGCCGGTGATGCCTTCGCCCTCGCCGGCCTGCTCGTCGAAGGTCTCGTGCTCGAGCAGGTGCAGCACGGGGACGCCGAGCTTGCGGCGGGCCCGCGAGGTCCAGTCGAGGTGGAAGAACTCGCTGACCACGTGCGGCCGGGTCAGGATGATCGCCTCGCGCGCGTCGACGTCAGCCACCTTCTTGGCGAGCGCCTGGATCGGGTCGACGCTGACGATGTCGCCGACCGCCTTGCCGCCGGCCTTCTCCAGGGCGGCCACGGAGTCGCGGACGGCCGCGCGGGCGTCGTCGAGCAGCTCGTGCCGGATCTCGTCGACATCCTCGGGCTCGAGGAACATCGTCGGCGTCGCGAGCACCTCGCCCCCGGCGAGGGCGCCCATGCCGGACTCGATCTGGGTCGCGCTGTCCTCGACCGGCACCAGCACGTGGTAGGTCACCGGCTCCTCGATCGACTCGTGGAGCCCGCGCACCTGCGCGGCGTCCTGGGCGCTCAGGGCCTGCTCCACCAGCAGGACCACGTCGTACTCACTCATCACGCCTCCTGCGTCCGGGACCCGTCCGGGTCCGTACCCACCACTCTAGTGAGGCTGCGGCGGACCGGACCTCCGACGTGCCGATGTGATCGAGCCGACGCCGGCCTCAGCCACGGAAGACCTCGGACAGGTCGTAGCTGACCGGCTCCTCCAGCTGCTCGTAGCCGCACGACTCCGGGTCGCGGTCGGGCCGCCAGCGCTTGAACTGCGCGGTGTGCCGGAACCGGCGGCCCTCCATGTGCTCGTAGCCGACCTCGAGGACGCGGTCGGGGCGCAGCGGGGTGAACGACAGGTCCTTGCCGGCGCTCCACCGGCTCTGCGTGCCGGGGACGCGGTCGGGGTTGGCGATCGCCCACTCAGCCCACTCACCCCAGGGGTGGTCGGCGAGGTCGCACTCGAGCGGCCGGAGCTCGTCCAGCAGCTCGGCACGACGTGCCTCCGTGAAGGACGCGGCGACGCCGATGTGCTGGAGCCTGCCGTCGTCGTACAGGCCGAGCAGCATCGAGCCGAGCAGCGGGCGTTCGGGGGTGGAGTTCTTGTGCAGCCGGTAGCCGGCGAGGACGACGTCGGCGGTGCGGGCGTGCTTGATCTTCAGCATGGTGCGGGCGTTCTGCTGGTACGGCGCGGCGAGCGGCTTGGCGACCACGCCGTCGAGCCCGGCGCCCTCGAACTGGTCGAACCACTCCTCGGCCTCGGCCGGGTCGGTGGTCGTGCGGGTCAGGTGCACGCGCCCGGTCAGGCCGTCGATCCCGTCCAGGTGGGTCAGGGCGCCCTCGAGGCGTGCGCGCCGCTCGCCGAACGGGAGCGCGCTGAGGTCGTCGTCCCCGAGCGCGAGCAGGTCGAACGCGACGAAGCTGGCCGGCGTCTGCTCGGCCAGCAGGTTGATCCGGGAGGCGGCCGGGTGGATCCGCTCCTGGAGGGTCTCGAACTCCAGCCGCGGCAGCCCGGCCTCGGGGCTCAGCGCGACGAACAGCTCGCCGTCGAGGACGCAGCGCTCGGGCGCCTGCTCCCGGATCGCCGCGACCACCTCGGGGAAGTACCGGGTCAGCGGCTTGGTGTTGCGCGAGGTCAGCTCGACCTCGTCGCCGTCGCGGAAGACGATGCACCGGAACCCGTCCCACTTGGGCTCGAAGCTCAGCCCGCCCTCGAACTTCGCCGGATCGGGAATGCCCTTGACCGACTTGGCGAGCATGGGCTGGACGGGCGGCATCACGGGCAGGTCCATGCGGAGAACCTACAAGGCAGTTGAGTGCTCAGGTGGTCGTCATGGCAGCCACTTCAGCACTCAACTGTCCCCAGACATTCAGCTCGGCCGGGCCAGCCACACGATGATCACCGCCACCGCCACCACGGCGGCGACGAGCACGCTGAGTGCGCCGTAGACACCCCAACCCGACAGCGCCGCGACGAGCTCCGCGGGGTCGGTCCTGATCACGGTCCCGCCGGGGAGGTGGTCCGAGACGAAGAGGAGCGGCACCCAGAGTGCGACGGGAGCGACGAGCGTGGCGATGACGATCGCGCCGACGACGCGGTCCCGGCCGAGGGCGAGTCCCTCTGCCCCGCCGGCGATCAGGCCCCAGAACACGGCGTGCCTGACGAGCCAGGCCCAGTCGATCGAGTCGAGCGCCGAGCCGTCGGCGGCGAGCGGACCAGCGGAGGCCCAGATCAGGCCGGTGCCGAGGAGCAGGATGACGACCTGGGCCGCGACGAACCGGCCGACCGTGTGCACACTCAGACCCCCGTATCCCGAGGCGGACGAGACGAGCGGCCAGCCTCCTTGCAGGGAGGGTAGTCGTCACCGCGGTGCGGCTCACTAGAGTCGCGCCATGAGTATCAGCGAGCTGCTGCGCCTGCCGCCGGGCCCGGTCGACCTGTCGCGGATCGACACGAACGGCCAGCCGGGCTTCGACGGGGACAAGGACGACGGCAAGGACGCGCTGCCCGAGCTGGGCGGCGAGCTCGCGGAGCTGCAGGAGAAGCTGTTCGCGGAGGGCTACACCGGCGGCGAGCGCAGGCTGCTGCTCGTGCTGCAGGGCATGGACACCGCCGGCAAGGGCGGGGTGCTGAGCCACACCGTCGGCCTGCTCGACGTGACCGGGCTGGCGCTGAAGTCGTTCAAGAAGCCGACCGCCGAGGAGCTCGCGCACGACTTCCTCTGGCGCGTCGAGAAGGCGCTCCCGGCCCCCGGCCAGATCGGCATCTTCGACCGCTCCCACTACGAGGACGTGCTGGTCGCGAAGGTGCACCAGCTCGCCCCTCCCGAGGAGATCGAGCGGCGGTACGGCGCGATCGCCGCGTTCGAGCAGGAGCTGGCCGACGCCGGCACGACGATCGTCAAGTGCATGCTGCACATCTCGGCGGAGGAGCAGCGCAAGCGCCTGCTCGCCCGGCTCGACGACCCGACCAAGCAGTGGAAGTTCAAGCCGGGCGACGTCGACGAGCGCGGCCACTGGGACGAGTACCAGGCGGCGTACACCGCTGCGCTGGAGCGGTGCCGGAGCGAGGCGGCGCCGTGGTACGTCGTCCCGAGCGACAAGAAGTGGTACCGCAACTGGGCGATCGCGCACCTGCTCCTCGAGGCGCTGCGCTCGCTCGACCTCGGCTGGCCGGCGCCTGGCTACGACGTGGCCGAGCAGCGCGCCAGGCTGGTGCCGTGAGCGGGCTCCCGGTCGTCACCGCCACCCGGTACGTCGCACCGCTGCGTGAGGGCGGTTCGCTGCCGGGCATCGTCGAGACCGACGACCTGGGCACCTACGTCTGCAAGTTCCGCGGGGCCGGCCAGGGCCTGGGCGTGCTGGTGGCGGAGGTGATCGTCGGCGAGCTCGCCCGCACGCTGGGGATCCGCACCCCGGACCTGGTCGGCATCGAGCTCGCCGAGGGAATCGCGCGCTACGAGGCCGACGAGGAGGTGCAGGACCTGCTCCGGGCGAGCCTGGGCCTGAACCTCGGCGTCGACTTCCTGCCCGGGTCGTTCGGCTTCGACCCGTCGATCGAGGTGGACGCCGACACCGCGGGGCGGATCCTCTGGCTGGACGCGTTCGTCGCCAACGTCGACCGCAGCTGGCGCAACCCCAACCTGCTGGTCTGGCACGGCAACGTCTGGGCGATCGACCACGGCGCGTCGCTGTACTTCCACCACGCGTGGTCCGGGGGAGTCCCCGATCCGGTGCCCCTCGCTGCTCAACGCTGGGCGGAGCAGCCCTGGTCGGCCGACGACCACGTCCTCCGCGCGCACGTCGACGCCGTCGCCGACGTCGCCGACGAGCTGGCGGCGGCGGTGACCGACGAGGTGCTCGAGCGGGTGACCGCCCTGGTGCCCGACGAGTGGCTGGTCGGGCCCCCAACGCCGGACAACCTGCCGCCGGACGAGCTGCGGGCGGCGTACCGCGCGTTCCTCCGCGCCCGTCTCGACGGCTCCCGCAGCTGGCTGCCGCAGCGGAGCGCCGCATGAGCAAGGCTGCCGTCGAGCGACTGCCCTACCAGTACGTCGTGCTGCGCTGCGTGCCGCGCGTCGACCGCGAGGAGTTCGTCAACGTCGGGGTGGTCGCCTACTGCCAGGCGGCGGACTTCCTCGCCGCCGACTGCCACGTCGACGAGGACCGGCTGCGCACCCTGTCGCCATCGGTCGACGTCGCCGCCGTGCGGCACGCGCTCGCTTTCGTCGAGGGCGTGTGCCGCGGGGACGCCGCGCTGGGCGACCCGGGAACGGGCGACCTCGGCACCCGGTTCGGCTTCCTCAAGGCGCCGCGCTCGACCGTGGTCCAGCCCGGCCCGGTGCACGGCGGGCTCACCGATGACCCCCAGGGCGAGCTGCAGCGGCTGCTCGACGTCCTGGTCCGCTGAGGAGACGACGATGCCCGCAGACCGCGGTCCCGACCCGCACTCCTACGCCCGCCCGGACCAGATCGCCGCGAGCCACCTCGACCTGGACCTCGACGTCGACTTCGAGGCGAGGCGTCTCACCGGCTCGGTCCGGCTCGACCTCGAGCGCCGCACCGCCGGCGCGACCGAGCTCGTGCTGGACACCTGGCTGCTCGACATCGTGGCGGTCACCCTCGCCGACGGCACGCCTGCCGCGTTCGAGCTCGGTGAGCACGACCCGGTCCTCGGCAGCCCGCTGACCGTCGCCGTCGGCGCCGCCGGGTCGGTGGTCGTGGAGTACCGCACGCACCCGGACGCCCGGGCGCTCCAGTGGCTCGGCCCCGCGCAGACAGGCTCGGGCCACCCGTTCCTGTTCACGCAGTCGGAGGCGATCCTGGCGCGTTCCTGGGTGCCGCTCCAGGACACGCCGTCGGTCCGGTTCGACTACGACGCCACGGTGAGGGTGCCGCCCCACCTCATCGCGCTGATGAGCGCCGGGAACCCGACGGCCCGCACGGCTGACGGGGTGTACCGGTTCTCGATGCCGCAGCCGGTGCCGTCGTACCTGATGGCGCTCGCGGTCGGCGACGTCGAGTTCCGCGCGCTCGGTCCCCGCAGCGGCGTGTACGCCGAGCCTGCGGTGCTCGAGGCGGCCGCCCACGAGTTCGCCGACACCGAGGCGATGATCGAGGCGGTCGAGCGCCTCTTCGGGCCCTACCGCTGGGACCGCTACGACCTACTGGTGGCCCCCGCGAGCTTCCCGTTCGGCGGGATGGAGAACCCGCGGCTGACCTTCGTCACGCCGACGCTCCTCGCCGGCGACCGGTCGCTGATGTCGCTGGTCGCGCACGAGCTGGCGCACTCGTGGTCGGGGAACCTGGTCACCAACGCCAGCTGGAACGACGTCTGGCTCAACGAGGGGTTCACCGTCCACCTGGAGACCCGCATCGTCGAGGAGGTGTACGGCGCGCCGTTCGCCACGATGATCCTGCAGCTGTACCGCCAGGACCTCCTCGCGTCCCTCCCCGGGCTCAGCCCGCGCGACACCTGGCTCGAGCAGGACCTCGCCGGCCGGGATCCCGACGACGGCCTCACCGACGTCCCCTACGACAAGGGCTCGCTGTTCCTGCGGATGCTGGAGCAGACCGTGGGCCGGGAGCGGTTCGACGCGTTCCTGACCGGCTACTTCGACCGGTTCGCCTTCCGGTCGGTGGACACCGCGACGTTCGTCGCCCACCTCCGCACCGAGCTGCTCGAGCCGGCCGGGCTGGATCCGGACGAGGTTCAGCTGGAGGCGTGGGTGCACGGGCCGGGTCTCCCGGACAACGCGCCGGTGTGGCGGTCCGAGGCGTTCGCGCAGGTCGACCGCGCCGTGGAGAGCCTGCTGGCCGGGCGGCGGGCCGCGGACCTGGACACGGCCGGTTGGAGCCCGCACCAGTGGATCCACCTGCTCCGCGCGCTTCCGCGGGAGGGCGCGCCGACGCTGCTGGCCGACGTGGACGAGACGTTCGGGTTCACCGGCACGAGCAACGACGAGATCCTCGCCGCCTGGCTCACCTGCGCCGTGGAGTCGGGGCACGTGTTCGAGGCGTCGGCGGTGGATGCGGCACTGGCGGACTTCCTCACCCGCCAGGGTCGGGTGAAGTTCCTGCGCCCGCTCTACACCGCGCTCGCCCGGACCGAGCGTGGCGCTGCGCGGGCCCGGGAGGTCTACGCGACCGCCCGGCCCGGCTACCACCCGGTCGCGACCGGCGTGGTCGACCGGATCCTGGCGGACACCGCGACCCGGTGACGCGGGTCAGGAGATCGTGGCCACGGCCGCGGCGGCACGCTCGAGGTCGGCCGGGCTGACGTAGTAGTGCGGCGACGCCCGGACGACGGCCGTGAGCCCGCGGGCGGTCATGTCGAGACGAGTCGAGCCGACCCCGCTGACGCTGACCGTGACCTGGTGGTCGGCGAGCCGGTCGCGCACCTCACCAGCGTCGACCCCGTCCACCGTGAACGACACGATGCCGGACAGGTCGGGGCCGACGTCGCGGACGGTCACGCGCGGCTGCGCGGCGAGGGCGGCGCGCAGGTCGGCTGCGCGGGTGCGGACCGTCTGCTCGACCTCGTCGATGCCGAGGGCGAGCAGGTGGTCGACGGCCCCC
>Ga0255338_1006341_pt1 | contig 10101 bp, 5 predicted proteins | sample MeOH1_35cm_T4_19_FD_203715 | JGI IMG/M metagenome (GOLD analysis project Ga0255338, IMG submission 203715) | Sandy soil microbial communities from University of British Columbia, Vancouver, Canada - MeOH1_35cm_T4_195 | ecosystem: Engineered > Artificial ecosystem > Sand microcosm > Unclassified ...
CCAGCTCGTCGGCCGTTCCCCCCGTCGCCTGCAGGCTCTGGGAAACCGTGCCGCGCACCAGCGAGACGATCTGCGACTCCACCTCGTCGATCCCGCGCAGGCTGCCGACGATACCCTCCTTCACCCGACTCCCCGCCGAACCCAGCCCCGCGCCGGCGGCCTGTACCTCAGGAGCCGCCATCTCGGCGGGCGGCGCGGAGGCGAAGGCCGCGGCCGCCTCTTCGCGGCGCGCGGCGGTCTCCCGGTCGGGCGCTTCGTCCACTGCGGCGGCCCTGCCGCCGGACGCCCCTTCCTGATGGCCCTGATGGGCCGCTTCTTCGTGATGGGATGTTTCGGAATGCCTGGTCATTTCACCCTCCTGCACATGAAAGAGCCGATGCCGCACGACCCCGCATCCCCCCGCCCCGGGCGCGAAGGCGCGAGCCTCACCTGGACCGAACCCGCCGCCACGGCGAAGAACTCCGCTCATCCTCCCCGTCGTCGACTCGCTACCGGGAATCGCCAAAGGCGGCCACTTGTGCCAATGCACATCCTTAAAGCCTAGAGGATCGCGACACACTGTCCCGACTATCGGACGACCGATGCCGCAGACGGGGCCTAGGTCGCCGGGCCGATCCGGCTGGCCGGGAGCCGGCCACCGATTCCGGCCTGCCGAAGTTGCGGTGAATGTATGGCTAGCGGCCGCAAGACTGGCGACCGGAGAAAGGCACGCCGAACGAGCTCAACGGCGCGGTAAAGCGTGGAGCAGGCTTTCGCTCATCCCCGCGCCTACGGGGGACGCTTGTGCAGGCGGCCACGCTTGCCCATTAAGGCGCCTCGCGCGGAGACGGCATGCCGCTAGCTGTGCTGATCGACTCGGCTTTGCAGGGGCATTTCGAGGAGCTCCGTTGCAGATGCGCTCAGGGCAAGATTCAGTCTTCGCTGAAGTAGTCGCTATCCAGCTGCTTGACCTCGTAGACCTGCTTCACGCTGCAGCCGAGGTTGTTCTCCACCATCAGCCGGGCCAGCTCGCTGCCGTCGATCAGCACCACCTTGATATCCAGTCCCAGCGCCGCCTCGCGGGCGCCGGCGGAGAACTCCGAGGTGGTGATGAACACGCCCTTGCGGGCGCGCTGGCGGGTCAGCGCGCCGATGAACTTGTCGATCTCCGAGCGGTGCACGGTGTTGCTCCAGCGCTTGGCCTGCAGGTAGATCACGTCCAGACCGAGCTTGTCCTCCTTGATGATGCCGTCGATGCCATCGTCGCCGGTCGCCTGGGTCGCGCGACCGGCCTCCTTGCGGGAACCGCCATAGCCCATGGCGATCATCAGATCCACCACCAGTTGCTCGAAGAAGGCCGGCGACGCGGCACGCACCTGTGCCAGCAGCTCGTCGGCCAGCGACTGCATCAGCGCCTGGTGCGCATCGGCCAGTTGCTCGTCGGGGGTGGCCTCCTCGACCGGCTCGACCTGCACGGCAGGGGCTGCAGTCTCAGCCGGGCGTGAGGTGTGGAAGTCGGCGAACTCCGGGTAGCGCTTGAGCCAGCCCACGGTGATGCGTGCCGGACCGTTGTCCAGCGCCTCGCGGCCGCGCTCGGTGATCTGCACCAGCCCCTTGGCCGGAATGCTCAGCAGCCCCGCCTTGTTCAGGTAGGTGCGCGCCCAGCCGACCCGGTTGTTGATCACCGTCTGCTTGCCGGAAGGCAGGCGCTCGCTGCGCTCCTCCTCGCTGAGCTGGAACTCGCTGGCAATGCGCTCGCGCAACTCGCTCAGCGCCAGCGGGACGCCATTGGCGACGGCGGCCAGCACCGGCCGCATTACAGTCTGAAAATCCGGAATGGGCATGAATGACTTCCTGTGATGACGGCCCCGGCACCTGCACCGGGTGAGCCAAAGAAACATCCTGGTAGGGCGGAAAACGCCGCAGGCTTTTCCGCCGTGGCAGCGACGAAGGGGGTATGGTGGAAAATCGCTACGCGAGTTTTCCACGGGGTGGCCATCCACCCTACGTCACTGACTGGCCGGTTCGTCGTCGGGGTCCTGCGGCTGCAGGAGCAAACTCATTCGCGACCTGCGCCAACGGCGCGGCAATCCGGCAGCCGGCGACCCGCTTGGCGAGTCGGTCGCGGATCAATCCGCTCCTACGCGGCGCTTGCGTCTGGCCTTGGGTGCGCTGGCGCGCTGGGCCTGGATGCGCTCCAGCAGCGCGCTGGCCGGTTCGTCGTTCGGGTCCTGCGGCACCAACTCGCCGCGGAAGGCCTTGGCGAGGATGCTCTGGGTCAGGCGGTCGATGCGCGTTTTCGCCTCGTTGACCTTGGCTTCCAGCTGGTCGGCGAAGGCGAACAGTTGCTCGACGCGGCGGACGATTTCGGTTTGCTCTTCAATAGTGGGGATAGCGATCTCATGCCCCGCCAGCTGCTTGGTGTACATATGCTTAATTAAAGATCCCGAATCCAGCGTATCAACTAACTCCCTAAACTGCGGAGATCGGAAATACCAGAACAAATACTCCCGTAGTAATGGGGAGCCATCCTCAAACACAAAAACACACTGCCGCTGATTCAAGAGAGCAGGAGTCTCATCGGCATAAATACATACACGACCAAGGAAGTCATCCTTCAGAGACTGTGCTGTCAAGTTCATGATGATGTCACCTGCCCGAACAAGATAGCGCTCATTCCCGGACACATGAGCTGCATCCAAGCAGACAGTATTACTGTCACTCCAAACTATATGGCCCGACACATGAAGGTTACCGGGACGAATCAACCGAACACCGTCACCTCGGTAGTCTGCACTAGGGAAAGCCTTTCCATTCTGGGCTTGTACGCACTTATCCAAGCGTGTTAACACCCAGCTAGCTGGCACAGAAGTATCGCTCTCACGGTCAGCGCCATTCCTCCACTCCTCCGTCAACCGCCCGGAAACGGCGGCGGCGAGGACGGACTGGCGGAAGCGCTTGAGCAGCGCGGGGATGCCGTCGATGCGGGCTTTCAGGGTATCGACCTGGGCCAGCAGTTCGTCGAGCTTGGTGGCGATGCGGGTTTGCTCTGCCAGCGGTGGTAGAGGCATATGAATTTCTCTCAGCGCCTGCTGGGAAATGTTGCGCATCGACAACTGGTTGCCCGTTGCCAGGCTTTCGATCTGCTTTCGGCCAGCCTGCGAACGCAGACAGACCAGCAGCCAAGACTTAGCCTCGTCGGGAAGAACAAGGCGCAGCACCTTGTCGCTGAGATAGAGGTTTTTCGAGAGTTTCTTGACCATTACGCAGGAGCCAACCAGCTCAAGCGTGTTGGCTCGCGAAATCAGGAAATCACCGAGCTGGATCTTTTCTTCCGGCTTGAGGTGCGATGAGTCGAACAGCGTCTTGCTTTCCTGCTCGTCGAACTCGCCCCAAGTAACTGCGCTGATCTTTACCAGCCCGTTTTCCGCTCCCTGCGGCGGGCGCTCATCGCATTTGACGCTCTTGCCCGTCTCGATGCGCTCGACAATGTCGCCGAGCGTGCAGGCAGTCCAGCCAGCAGGCAGCTCGCCCCTCATTCCCCAGCCCCCACTTCCAACCCCATCACCTCCGCCAGCATCCGTTTCTGCTGCTCGGCCTCGTCCCCCGCGCCGAGCGCCTGCATCAGCGCATCCAGCTCGCGCAGCGCCTCGGTCAGTTCGGCCATGGCCTCGCCGGCCAGCACTTCCGGAGCGGGCAGGTCGGCGGCGTCGATGCTGCTGTCGTCCTTCAGCCAGGAAATATCCAGCGAGTCGCCGCGTTCGCGGATCTGCTCGCGGGTGAAGCAGCGGAAGCGGCTCGCCTCGCCGATGCCTTCGACGTTCTCGGCGCGCGGGCTGTTGCCGTAGGCGTCCTCGAAGGCTTTGAGGTGCGCGGCGCCGAATGGGGTGCGCTTGCCGAAGCTGGGCATGTTGCTGCGCAGATCAAAAATCCATAGCCGCCGGGTGCAGCCCTGCTCCTGTCGGGGATCGTCCGTCGTGCCCTTCTGGAAGAACAGAACATTGGTCTTCACCCCCTGGGCGTAGAAGATGCCGGTGGGCAGACGGAGAATGGTGTGCAGGTTGCACTTGTCCATCAGGTCGCGGCGTACCTCGGTGCCGACGCCGGCCTCGAACAGCACGTTGTCCGGCAGCACCACGGCGGCGCGCCCGCCGGGCTTGAGGCCGCGGTAGATGTGCTGAAGGAAGGCCAGCTGCTTGTTGCTGGTGCGGTAGGTGAGGTCGTCGCGGGTCGGCCCGCCGCCGCCCTTGGCGGTGCCGAACGGCGGGTTGGAGAGGATGACGTCGACCCTGGGCAGCCCGGCGCCGACCTGGCCGAGGGCGTTGCCCAGGTGCACCACGCCCTCGGCGTCGCCTTCCATGCCGTGCAGCAGGCAGTTCATCAGCGCCAGCCGGCGGGTGCCGGGCACCAGCTCGATGCCGACGTAGGCGGCCGTGCGCTGGAACTCGATGGCCTTGGCGGGCAAGGCGTAAAGGTTCTCGGTGTTGGCCTTGATGTAGGCATCGGCGGCGATCAGGAAGCCGGCGGTGCCGGCGGCCGGGTCCTGGATGGTCTCGCCCGGCTGCGGGCGGATGCAGCGGATGATGCTGTCGATCAAAGGGCGTGGGGTGAAGTACTGGCCGGCGCCGGACTTGGTCTCGCTGGCGTTCCTCTCCAGCAGGCCCTCGTAGAGATCGCCCAGGCCGTCCTCGCGGGCGCTGAACCAGTCGATGCCGTCCAGCGCCTTGATCAGCTGCTCCAGATGGCGCGGCTCCTTGAGGCGGGTCTGCGCGTCGGCGTAGATGGCGGCGATCAGCGGGTCCTGGCTCTGGCCGAGGTCGAGGAGCATCTGCCGGTAGTGCTTGAGCAGGTTGAGCCCGGACTTGCCGGCCAGATCCGGCCAGCGCGCGCCCTCGGGCAGCTTGTGGGCGAAATCGTCGTTGTTCTGCACCTGTTCGTATTCCATCTTGATGAACAGCAGCAGGACCAGCTCGGTGACGTAGTCGCTGTAGTTGATGCCGTCGTCGCGGAGGACGTCGCAAAGGTTCCAGAGCTTCTGGACGATGTCGGAGTTGGTCATGGGGTACTCGCAAAAAGGTCGGGCACGCCGGGGGCGGGCCAGTTGATCTGGTAACGGGTGCTGCGCCCGCCGCCGGGCAGGCGAACGAGACAGCCTTTGTCGAGCAGGTCGCCGAGGTGGCGGGTGGCGGTAGCCTTGGAGACCTTGGCGACGGACTGGTACTGGGCGGCGCTGATTCCGCCTTCAAAGCCGCGCTCGCCACCGTCGAGCAGGCGGTTGAGCACCTTGATCTGTTCGGCGGACAGTGCCAGTTGGCGGTGCTGCTGCCAGAAGCGCGACTTGACCAGCACCCGGTCGATGCGCGCCAGTGCCTGCTGCAGGCTACGCAGCAGGGTGTGCAGGAACCATTCGAGCCAGGGCGTGATCTCCAGTGCGGCCTTCTGGCTGGCCTCGAGGATGCGGTAGTAACCCTGGCGGTCGTCGAGGATGCTGGCCGACATGGCGTAGAAGCGGATCGACTGGCGCTCGGCTTGGGCCAGCGCCAGGTCGGTGATCGCCCGGGTCAGGCGGCCGTTGCCGTCATCGAAGGGATGCAGGGTGACGAACCAGAAATGGGCGATGCCGGCGCGCAGCAGCGGGTCGAAGCCGGCGTCTACACGACTCGTCTCGAACCAGTCGAGAAAGGCGGCAAGCTGCTGCTCCAGTCCGTCTCGGGGAGGCGCCTCGAAGTGCACGGTGGGACGGTCGAGCCGGCCGGAGACCACCTGCATCGGCTCGTCGCCACGCAGGATGCCGACACGGATGCGCGGCGGCAGCAGGTCGTGGTCCTGCTCGGGGAACAGCAAGCGGTGCCAGTGCAGCAGGCGGTCGAGCGTCAGCGGCTGCAAGAAATGTCGGGTGGCATCCAGCATCAGCTCGGCCAGGCCTTCGCTGCGCGCACTGACACGGCTGTCGCCCTCAGCCTCTAGGCCCAGGCGGCGCGCCAGCGAGGAGCGCACCGAGCCAACGTTGAGCGGTTCGCCCTCGATGGCCGAGGAGGTAACGATGTTCTGTAGCAGGGCATCCAGCTCGCTCTGCGCGCCGAATTCGCCCCCTGCCGCACCGGCCATGCCGAGCAGGCGCCCCTGGGCCTGCGAGCAGTCGCGCAGCAGCGGCGCCAGGCGCTCGGCCTGCCAGCGGAAATGTGGCCAGTCGGGCTGCTGCCAGATCCAGCGTGAGTCTTCCATCTTGAGCCTGTTTCCGGGTGGCGAGCCGAATCGCAGAATTATTCGGCTCATTAGATGAGCCGATTGTGAAACGTATTCGGCGCAGCGTCCAGCGGCTATCCCACCGCCGACCACAGGTTGCCGTTCAGTTCCTCCAGCACCACGCCGAGGTTGCCGCCGAGCAGTCTGTCCAGGCGCCTGCAACCGCCGTCGGCCTCGAACGCTTTGTTGACCTGCTTTTCGTCGATCACCACCTCGTGCACCAATTGCCGGGCGAGGCGGTCGAGCCATCTGCGCTGCACGGTCGTCCACGGCTGCAGGTCGTAGATCTTCTGCATGGCATTGGCGACGCGCTGTTCGAAGGGCAGCAGGGCCTCGCCGAGGGCGGCGCGGCGGATGAAGCCGACGACGCTGGCGGCGATTTCCTGGTTGGTCTGGTTGCGCCACGCGCTCTGCAGATTGGCTTCCTTGTACCCGTGCTGGTCGAGCAGCAGGCGCACCTCAGTCAACTGTTCGCGAGTCAGGTCCTGCGGGCGGTTGACCACCACGCCGAGGGCCACCGACTGGTTGAGCTGGTTGCGAATGAAGTCGTTGAAACTTTCCAGGTAATCGGCCGGCTTCTGGTTATCCCCATAGCTCTGTTCCCGAACCACCAGCTCGTCCGTGTGCGTGGAGATGACCGGGTAGTTCTCCGAACCGAGCAGGGCATTGACCGTGGCGAGCTGATCGAGCAGTTGGCTGTGCTGGCGGATGAAGTTGGCTGCCTGCTGTGGCCCGAGCTGGTGCAGGTGCTGATGCAACTTGTCCGGCGCTACGCCCCAGGTGTCTTCCAGTTCGTCGAGCGTGTGCCTGAGCGTGGGCTTGGTCTCGGCCTTGTGGCTGGCCTTACGCAGGATGCGCATGACGCGCTGGCTCAGTTGGTCGAGCACGTCGTGGGCATGGCTGGTTTCCGGGTGGCTGCCGGGGGCGTCGAGGCTGGCCAGGTTGGTCAACTCGTTCACCAGCTGTTCCAGGGTGACGCCGGGGTCCTTGACCAGCGGCTTCATGGTGTCTACCGCTTCGAGGCTGGCGTAGAGATCGACGGGGTCGTAGATGCGGAACACGGTCTTGCCGATCTCGTCGCAGCGGCGGGTGGCGCGGCCCTTCATCTGTTCGTAGAGGATGCGCGAGCGCACCCGGCGCATGAACACCAGATGGCAGATGCGCGGCACGTCGATGCCGGTGGTGAGCAGGTCGACGGTGATGGCGATGCTCGGGAAGCGCTCGTTCTTGTACTGACGGATCAACTGCTCGACCTTGTCGCTCTTCCCGGTGATGACCTGCACGGCGGCCTGGTTGTACTGCTCGCCGTGAACCTCCTTGAAGGCCTCGTCGAGCAGGTTCTTGACCCGCTCGGCATGGGCCTGGTTGACGCAGAAGATCATCGCCTTCTCTTCGCCCAGCGGCTCGAGCTCCTTGGCCAACTGTTCGCAGATGACCTTGTCGAAGCCGGGGGTGATGACGCTGCGGTTGAAGGATTCGATCTCGAAGTCGAGCTCGTCCTCCAGCTCGGCGACGTTGACCTCGCCGCTGGCGGTGTCGATGACGCTGACGCTCTCTCCCTTGGCGAAGTGGATGCCGTTCTGGCTCAGCAGGGTCTGGTAGCGGATCGGCGGCTCGTGGTCGATCAGCCAGTCGTCGGCCACCGCTTCGCGGTAGCTGTAGGTGAACACCGGAGCACCGAAGACCTCGCTGGTGTGCTTGGCCGGGGTGGCGGTGAGGCCGATGCGACAGGCGTCGAAGTAATCGAGCACTCGGCGGTACTGAGACAGGTACTGGCCATGATCGCGCATCGCCAGTTCGCCTTCGGTCATCTCCTGGTCGAGGGTGTAACCACGGTGCGCCTCGTCGACGATGATGCAGTCGTAGGCGTCGATGGGCGGCGGGCTGTCCGACTGGAAGATGCGCCGCACCATGGCCTGTACGGTGGCGACCTGGATGCGCGTCTCGGCCTCGGCGGCCATGTCGCCGAGTTCCTTGATGTCGTAGATCTGCGCCAGGGTGTGGTTCTGCTCCAGCGGCGCTTCGTTGAAGGCATCGATGGCCTGCTGGCCGAGGGCACTGCGGTCGACCAGGAACAGGATGCGGCGGAAGCGTTCGGCCTTCAGCAGGCGGTACATCAGACCGATGATGGTGCGCGTCTTGCCGGTGCCGGTGGCCATGGCCAGCAGGCAGTGACGGCGGTTGGCGGCCAGCGCCTGTTCAACCGCGAGGATGGCCTTTTCCTGGTAGTCGCGCAGCTTGAGATAGGCGAAGCCCTCCTGCTGCAATCTCGCCTCGGCCTCCTCGCGGCTGCGCTTGAGCAGGTCGAGCAATCCATCGGCCGTATGGAAGTCCTGCAGCGGGCGGCGCAGGTTGGCGGGACTGCGTAGGTCGCGGAACCAGATGCCGGACTGTTCGGCGAGCTGCTTGATGTACGGGCGGCCGTTGCAGGCAAAGGCGAACGGCACCTGGAAGTGGCCGCCCTGCCCGTCCTCCCAGGCGGTGCCCTGCCAGGCCGGCTGCAGGTCACCCTGAACGACGAGCTGGCGGGCATAGCGCTCGGCCTGCGGGATGCGGTCGGCGATGTTGATGCGTTTGCGCTTGGCTTCGACAATGGCGACCGGAACGAGGCCGGCGAACAGCACGTAGTCGGCGTCCTCCTTCGGCTTGCTGGTCGGCCACTCGGCGATGGCCTTGTTCTTGCCCTTTTCCGGGCGGACGCCCTTGCTCCAGGTCAGCTCCAGGGAATCGGTCTCCCAGCCGGCATCCTTGAGCTGCTGGTCGATGAGGATGCGGGTCAGGTCTTCGTTGAGGTCGAACTGGCTGCTGGCCTGCTGGGTCTTGTGCATGACCTGCTGGGCTGCCTGCGGCTGGCTGTCCAGCTGCTGCTGCAACGCCTGCAGGCGCGCCTCGAATTCGGCGCGGGTCTGCTCCAGTTGCGCCTCGTGCTCCAGAGCGAGCTGTTCGTAGGTGCGCGCCTCCTCATCCATCTGTTCGGCGAGGGTCGCATACTCGTCCTTCTCGCGCGCCAGCAGTTCGGCCAATTGCTGGTTGCTCTCCAGCTGCTGGCGGCTGTCGCCCAGCTCGGCGCGCAATTGCTCGATCTGCTTCTGCAGTTCGCGCAGCGGGGCGCTCGGATCGGTCGGAGTGACGAAGGGGCCGGGCTTGAAGGCGCTGCCGTCCTTGCCGAACGACTGGTGATACCAGATGGCCAGAGCGCGGGCGACGCGCAGGCCGTCCACCGCCTCGCGGTGCTGGGTACGGAAGCCATGGGTGGCCTTGTTGCCCTCGACGCGCAGAGTGTGGAACAGGTTGCGGATGTTGCCGTCGAGCTGGATCTCGCGGCCGAGGCGAAACAGCAGGTCGGCCTGCGAAGTGGTGACATCGAACTCGATGCCGGCGCGCACGGCCAGATCCTGAGCCAGGGCTTCACCGAGCTGGCGCAACTTGATCAGCGTGGTGTTGGGATCGCTGGCAAAGACCCGCTCGGCCGTGCAGGCAAGCTGGAAAAAGACCGGATCGTGTTCCTTGAGAAAGGCGAAGTTACTGCTCTCTGCCATGTTCCATCACCTTGAAGATCGTGCCCGGTCATTCCGGATTGACTGCGTGATGGCCAGATGATGCCAGACCGAGGTGGATACGGATACTCGAGGGATTACGGCGCTGCGGGAGACGCACATGGTGCTCGCGATGCTATCCAGGCTCTGCGAGTGGTGCTGATCGAACCGTAACGGCATCCCTCTGGCGCCCGCCCGGCGTTAACCCACCCCAGAAACGAAAAAGGCCCGCATCGCTGCGGGCCTTGATCTGATTGGTGCCGGTGAAAGGAATCGAACCCTCGACCTTCTCATTACGAATGAGCTGCTCTACCGACTGAGCTACACCGGCGGAAAACGC
>Ga0255338_1006342_pt1 | contig 10100 bp, 9 predicted proteins | sample MeOH1_35cm_T4_19_FD_203715 | JGI IMG/M metagenome (GOLD analysis project Ga0255338, IMG submission 203715) | Sandy soil microbial communities from University of British Columbia, Vancouver, Canada - MeOH1_35cm_T4_195 | ecosystem: Engineered > Artificial ecosystem > Sand microcosm > Unclassified ...
CCCAGTGGACTACCAATAATTCCAGACCACCATCCTTGCTCCGGAGTTGCACCTCTCCAATTCAACGGTTGGATGAAAGTCGATGTAAGAATGCCCGCAACATCATTTGCTTCATCCCATGCATAAACATATGCACTCACCTTTGTCTGGTCAGAAAGGACGACATAAATGTCTTTGTTTGTCGTACATTCGGAAATAACATGATGATTGCTGATGATGTAACTCTTGAAACCTGAAGCGGTATTTGCGGCACTCAAGTCAGCATTTACAGACCAGCCACTTCCCAAACTGTTGCCACACAGAACCGTAACCACCGATTTAGCCAATGATGAGGAGAGTGAGACCAAATCAGTCGGAGGATTGGCTGGTGAAGAGATGGAGGTTATTCCAAGCAAATTCGCAGTCGGCAATTGCCCGGTTACTACAGTAGAAGTCGAGTTCCCAGGATTGACAACCAGGCCACCACTTAAATTTGCATTCCAGTATGAATTCGGCGCGTAATCGAAATTGCTTGAGTCAGTCCCATTCTGGTCTGAATACCCCTGAATACCCAATGTCGAAGCGAAGGGCAGGCAATTCTTGGGAATGCTAAACCCGATCCACGTTGCCTGCTTCTCCAGATTGGTCCACGTTTGTGCCGTGCATTTATTGCTCAGAACTGGCGTACCAGAAGTTCGCTCATCAAAACGAGCCTTCTGTATGAAATTCTTGTCATAAGGAGTTAACGGGGTGGAGATTACATAATCATCTTTTCCGTCAAGATTGATATCAAGAAGTACCCCTGCCCATGATTGAGTCCCATCCGCAAAACGAGTAGCGATCAGCGGCCTACTGAAATCTAGAAAAAACCAATACTCACTTGACGCAGTATCGCTCACCGCAAAATCAACTTGAGTAATGTCGTACTCTGGCGAAAGTTCAGGGCGGTTATATGAATCCGCCGGACTCGATTGGTATTGAGTCCACGCGGCATGAGCAGGCGGAATGGAAAATAACCCTGCAAGAAGCGTGAGCGTGGTGAGTACGCTGAGATACTTCCTCACGTCTTAAATTGTCTCTCAATTTCGACCTACAGTACAGACCCGTCCATCGCTAAAAAACATGCTTAGCAAACGCACATCACTAGCTTTCCGGGAGTTGCCTTTTTAAAAAGCCTTCACGCTTTGCCCATCCCAAAACACCTAAATCATAAATTGCCTTGAGGCCTCCACACGCAATTAGAGGCATTCCAATTGATACTTGTTGTAGGAGTGCTCCTGCCAATGGAGATATGGGTCGGACGGCGTATCGAGACGCATTGGTGATTGCCGCGGCCGCAAGGCGATCACGTTCAGGAACAACTTGGGCTATAAGTGCCTGCCTCGTCGGTACATCCATCTGGGAGAGAGTGCTCCGCAGTAGAAGAAAAATGATTGCCAATTGGAAATTCCCGCAGAACGCGGCGGCGATCAAGAACGCATTGCTAACCAAGTGCGTGCCAACCATCGTTCCAACAAGTCCAATTCGATCCGCGACGAGTGGCGCAAGAAACATACTAATAGCGCTCAAAATGGAAGTAGCAAAGAAAAGATTGCCAAGTGCAATTCCTGACGCTTCATATCGGGTTGTTAAGTAGTACGCTAGAAAAGAAGAACTCACTAGACCGCCTGCTGCCGCATCTAGTGAGAAAAGCCCAGACAGTTGCAAAATGTGGGAACGAGCGGGTGAGTTCTTAATTGAATAAGTGTTTTGATTATGGTCGGTTGCTTCCACTCCCATATCAAGAGACAGCGCAAGGTAGGCACAAGTTAGTCCGATGGGAATTAATACAACAAATCCAACATACGAATTGTCGAAAGAGTGAATGTTCGAAAGCAATCCCTGCACGAGAGCACCTAAAGCTCCAAAAAGTGATGCCACACCATTATATTTTCCAAAAATACGAGACATCGACGCCTTGTGGTTGCCTTGGGCGAGCATCGTCTGCTCAAGGGTTGTTGCAGGACCGTTGTCATTGGAATCCGTCGATAGCACTCCTGTCAGCGCAATCAGTACAATTACCAAAGTGGTTGGGTGAATGGCTACTAGAAGTCCAGACACGGCAAGTAGCAGATAGAAAAGAGCATAAGACTTTCTTCTCCCCAAGTTTTCTCCGAATTTTAAAAGAAACATTGAGGATATGGCCGCGCCAAGAACGATCGAGGCGAGGACAAATCCCACTTTTATGAAGGAAGTACCATTTCTACCAAGTAGATGTCCAAGTAATACTGAAGTAAACCCGTAGGCGAAGGCACGCAATCCTTGGGAAAGGACGATGCGATTTAGGTTTGAAATTTGTACTCCAAACACATGTTCGGGCGCCATTGCTTTATGGCTGGGTCTGTCTTCTCATCAACCAATCTTGGCAATTTGAGCCAGATCAAGATCGTAGAGTGAACCTGTAATCGTGCTGTAACCCAACGCAGGGTTTGCATTGGAACAAGCTGGACTCAAGATGTAAGAGAGAAGCGATTTAACCTCTGAAGGATGTTTACTCTTTGTGTCGACAAGTGCGTAAGAAACAATGCCCAACGGGTAGGCGTTGGCTTCCATTGTCTCGTAATCAAAGGTAAGGAATCCATTAGGGTCAACGGCAGCCGCGCCCAAAAATGCCGAGGTACCAGCCGCATCTGGTGCGACAAAGTCTCCTGCTCGATTTCCAATATTGGCTTCACTTAACCCTGCAGCCTCGGCATAGTTCTTCTCTGCATAGGTAATCGAATATGGCGTGCCCCCCGCGAGCGTGGATACTCCTGACGATCCAGCAGCAGAGACAATCCGACCGAGATTGGCCGATGAATCAATATTGCCAGGGAAGCTAGCTTTGAAATCGTTGCTACCGGGGTTTGACCAGATCGCGGGAGCCATTCCATATAGGAATGCAGTGAAGTTGCCCGAGGTTCCTGATGAATCGGATCGGTAAATTACGTGGATCTTCTCTGATGGCAACTGCACTCCGGGATTGTCCGTTGCAATCGCGGGGTCGTTCCATTTAGAAATCGTTCCTGCAAATATTCCGGCGATGGTGGAAGGTGAAAGATTCAAGGGCTTTGCTAAGTCCATGTTGTACATGACGGCGATGGGAGCTGCGATAACAGGCACATGGATGACCGTTGCAAGCCGCGTATTTGCTGTGTGAGGAGTGTCCGAAAAATTAAAATCCCCGATGCCCATATCCGACGCGCTACGTCCCGCCCCCGATCCACCCCCAGAATAGGTGTACGTATTGCCTGTTTCCGCTGTGTACCCCGCCTTGCAGGCGTCTAGGAGCGGGATAGCGAAGGTCGAACCGGCCCCTGTCAGATTGACTTGAGATGCACCTTCATTTGACGATGGGCGCATCGCGAAAAATATGGCAACTACAACTACCACGATGAGGAGGGTAACTCCGATTTTCATATTTTTCTTCATGTCGCTACTTCCCTTGATAGGTCGCCTTCTTACTGCTGATGATACTTGCTAAACACGTGCGTAAATCGGATAGGGACGGTCAATTTTCATTGACCGTCCCTATCCGAGTGTTAACTCCCCACTTCTATTCGGCTAGCCGATCTTTGCGATTTGCTTAACATCGAAGGCGTAGAGCGAACCTGTGATGGTTGTGTACTCCAGTGCAGGACTGGTACCCGGGCATGCTGGACTGAGGATGTAGTTCAAGAACGACTTCACTTCAGCAGGATGTTCTGTCTTGGTATTAACAAGCGCGTATGAGACGACGCCAATTGGGTAGGCACCTGGTTCTTTTGTCATGTAGTTGAATACCAAGAATCCGCTTGCATCTTGCTCGGCAGCGCCAAGGAAGTCTGAGGTTCCGCCCGCATCAGGTGCCTGGTAGTTGCCAGCAGCGTTCCTGATGTTTGCGACCTTTAGTCCTGCTCCAACTGCAAAGTTCTTCTCTGCATAGGTGATTGAGTATGGCGTCTTGCCAGCAAGGGCGGCTACTGCGGCTGATCCAGACGCGCCGACAACCCGACCCAGGTTGGAGATGTCGTTGATGTCGCCTGGAAAGCTTGTCTTGAAATCGTTGTTGCCGCTCTTTGTCCAGATGGATGGTGACATGCCGCGCAGGAAAGCGGTGAAGTTTCCTGATGTTCCAGATGAATCTGAACGGTAAACAACGGTGATCTTCTTCGCTGGGAGGGTCATATAGGTCTTCACATTTCGAGTACTCAGCACAATGGGTGAACCGCTTGAGTCTTTGAGAACGACACCCTTTGAGTTCTTCTTGTAAGTGACAGTCTTTATCGAGCGATTGTTGTCAGCAACAATGGCTGGGTCGTTCCACATTGTTATTGTTCCACCGAAAATACCGGCCACTGTGTCTGCAGATAAGTTGAGTGTTCTCGCGCTGTTAAGTCGGTACATGACTGCGATTGGAGCAGCAACGATTGGAATATGAATAACAGTCGCTAGGCGAGAAGAGCTGGTGTGTGGAGTATCAGAGAAGTTGATATCACCAATGTTTTTATCTGAGGCGGTACGACCTGCACCGGATCCACCGGCGCCGTAGGTGAAAGAGTTGCCAGTTGCATTGGCCCAGCCGACTTTACAAACATCAAGAAGCGGAATTGGGAATGTCGCTCCGGCACCAGTCAAGTTCACTGCAGCCACAGCGGGTGACGCCGCGAAGAGAGCGATTGATGCCGCCATCGCTGCGATCTTCAATGACTTCGAAATATTCATTTACTTCCCCTCATAGTTTTATGATTTGCTTACGAGGGAAAAGGTAAAGAACCGTTCTTAACAAAGACCCGAGAACACCCAAACGGCAAACAACGCCAAAGTGAACAGTTGGCGTTGGGCTAACCGAATCGTCCGGTTACGTAGTTCTCTGTCCGCTTATCCTTTGGACGAGAGAAGATCTCACCTGTGGGTCCTACTTCGACCATCTTTCCGGGCCCGCCCTCGGAGAGGAAGAAGGCCGTGTAGTCAGAAACCCGAGCCGCTTGCTGCATATTGTGGGTAACAATGATGATGGTCATAGTGGTAGCAAGATGGGAAATCGTCTCTTCAATCTTCAATGTTGAACCAGGATCTAGCGAAGAGCATGGTTCGTCCATCAGGAGCACTTCAGGACGAACCGCCAATGACCTTGCGATACAGAGGCGCTGTTGTTGACCCCCAGAGAGGGACCCGCCATAGGCGCCAAGGCGATCTTTCACCTCAGCCCACAAACCCGCTCGCTCGAGGCATTCTTCAAGCAGGTCGTCCTTGTTCTCGACTTTTAGTTGGGCCAATTTCAAGCCAGCAAGCACATTCTCGGAGATTGTCATTGATGGAAATGGATTCGGCTTTTGAAAAACCATTCCGATTTTCAACCGAATCTTCGTCACGTCTGTCCCTGGGGCATACACGTCTTCACCATTCAGCAGAACTTGACCTGCCATCGCAGCCCCTGGAATGAACTCATGCATCCGATTGAGAGTGCGGATAAAAGTGGATTTTCCACAACCTGAAGGTCCAATCAGGGCAGTGACAGTTCCTGACCAAAAATCGAGTGAGAGATCCTGCAAAACAAGCCTGTCACCGAACCAAGCATGAATGCCTCTAGCCTCCAGGCCGAGACCCTGCACCTGTGTTGACGCGGTCTTTGAATCAAATCGATTCTTTGCTACATCGCCTAACGAGGAGACCAAAGGTTGGGATGACATCTCGTACTCCATTCTCTGCTCGTCGCTCACTTGCTTGTCCTTCTTTCGCTCAGAATTCTTGCAGAAATAAATAGCACTAGAACGATCATGAGTAAGACCAAAATACCTGCCCAGGCACGTGTCACTGACTCTGGAGTTCCTACTGCATAGGCCTTCCAAATATAAAACGGAAGCGAACCCATGGGTCCGCTAAAGGCATTGCCATTCACTGCGTCTCCGCCTCCGGTAAGGAGAAGTATCGGAGCCGTCTCACCAGCAATGCGCGCAATTCCCAAAATCATTGCGGTTACGAGCCCGCTTTTCGCCGCAGGAACCACAACCATGGCTACTGTGCGCCATTGTGTACCGCCAAGCGCGACACCGGCTTCGCGTAAATCATTTGGAATCAGAAGCAATACTTCTTCGGACGTGCGCGCGATCGTTGGAATCATCAAAATGGAGAGTGCCAGAGCCCCAACGAAACCTGAATAGGCTTTTGTTATTGGATACACAACGGCCGAAAGAATAAATAAACCCGCAACTATCGACGGAACACCACTCATCGCTTGAACCAAGAATTTGATTGGCTTAACAAATCGACCTTTTATCTCAGTCATATAAACCGCTGTCAGAATTCCAAGCGGCACGCTAATAATCAATGCGACGAGAACAAGGATTCCCGTGCCGGTCAATGCGTGGAGAAGTCCGCCTTGATCAACGGGGTCGGAGACGCTATTAAGCCTCATGTCCTTCGTGAAGAGTGAGAGATGGATACCCTTGTAACCACGCATAAAAACAGTTCCTAGGATGCTGATAATTGGTGCTACGGCGAGAGCAATCCCTGACGCGACCACCGCTCTCGCGATTGAATCCTTGGCTAGAGCCATCCCCCGAGTTAGGAAATTAAAAATGAATTCGTAGAGTGTGAAAGCAACAAAGAAAACGAAGGCGTAAGCCAGCTTGCCCCCCATGGGAGTAAGCGCCACGATCACATATGAGGTAAGCACCCCTGCCAGCAGAATAAGCGCAGAAATGACCCGTTCCTTTGGCGACGACTGCCAAGGTTTCTGTGGACGCACCGGAGTCAAGTCTGTCATCGCCCCTTGCCTCCAGACTGACGGACGATGAAATCTGCAAGTGAATTAACGACAAGGGTGAGCAGAAAGAGAATGAGACCAGCAGCCATCAGAGCTTTTATTTCCTCCGGCCCGGCTTCTCCGAACTTCAACAAAATCATTGACGCCACGTTGCCGCCTGCACCAAGCAGTACGTGCCAGTTAATTTGGTAGACGACATTGAGCACCGTATACACGGCAACGGTCTCACCCATGGCACGACCTAGACCCAGCATCGCTCCACCAATTACGCCACTTCGACCGTACGGAAGCACTACGGCACGGATCATTGACCATCGAGTCGCACCCAATGCATAAGCGGCTTGAATTCGATCCGGTGGTGTTTGGCCAAAGACTTCACGTGAAATGGAAGTAATAATTGGAATAACCATGATTGCAAGAACAAGTCCGGCGATAAATGGTGATCGGGTGTAAATCGGTGGCTCAACTTGGAAAAGAGGAATGAAACCTAAAAAGTGGTGAAGCAACTTTGCCCAATACTCGGCACTCGGCATGAGTATGAAAAATCCCCAAAGTCCGAAAAGAATTGAAGGGAAAGCTGCCATTAAATCCACGACTGCGACCATGATTTTTTTCACGAAGGGAGGAGCGTAGAAATTCAGGAATAACGCGGAGAGAACCGAAATTGGCAAAGCCACGATTATTGCGATCAGGGCAGATAAAATGGTGCCGACTAACATTGCTGCTATTCCAAACTCAGTCGCCTTTGGATCAATATTGCCGGCACTGTCTTGAACCACTTGCCAGTTGCTGCCCGTTATGAAGCGCAACCCTTGAGAACGCAGTACAGAAAAGCCTTGGAAAGTGAGGAAGAAGAAGATCAATCCAAGGATTACAAGGGACGAGAGCGCTCCGCTTGTGACAATGCCGGCAAATACACGGTCAGATAACCTAGGTTTGGTTGTTAATTGCCGCTTGGTGGGTACCTCCGACGAAGAAGGTGAAATCACGACTTGGGACACAAGGCGATCTTGCTAGTCTCCAGGAGCAATTACCTTGAGGGCTGGTTAATGGAAGGTGAACGACAGGTGAAATCCCTGCCGTGTTGAGTGACCCCGTTCATCATCTAAAGTGAGGCCTATGGCAAGCGAGAACCCACCTCTGATCTGGATTGACTGCGAGATGACCGGGCTCTCTTTGGAAGCCGACGTGCTCGTAGAGATCGCAGTTCTCGTAACCGACGCTGACCTCAACATCATTGGCGATGGCGTTGACGTGGTTATCCACGCAGATGCCGCACAACTGGCAGGCATGAATGATTTCGTGACCCAGATGCACACGACATCAGGACTGATCACAGAGATTCCCAAGGGGATCGATCTGGCCACGGCTGAAGAATTGATACTTGCCTACCTGCAAGAAAGTGGAGCCCTGCCAGGAAAATCACCACTTGCCGGTAACTCTGTCAGCGTCGATCGAAGCTTCATCACCCGCGACATGCCCCGCCTCAATGAATTCCTCCACTACCGAACCGTTGATGTCTCCTCCATCAAAGAACTTGCTCGCCGCTGGTACCCGCGCGTTTATTTCAATACCCCATCGAAAAATGGAAATCACCGAGCTCTCGGTGATATCAAAGATTCCATCAGTGAATTGAAGTACTACCGCGAGACCATATTTGTCCCCTCCCCTGGACCAGAAACCAAGACCCTGCGAGATGTGGCTCAGAAATTCGGTCCCGTTCAGCCAGAACAGGTAACAACCGACTAGAACGAATCGGCGCGACCATATTGCCAGGTAGTATTAGGGCCTCTTGGTGGGCGTAGCTCAGCTGGTAGAGCACTCGGTTGTGGTCCGAGATGTCGCGGGTTCGAGCCCCGTCGTTCACCCCAAGTTTTAGTGAGGAGTCGGCATGCCAGGAATGACTTTCGATGTCATCGTAGAAATTCCGGCAGGCAGCCGTAATAAGTACGAAGTCGATCACGAGACAGGCAAGATCCGCCTTGATCGCATGCTCTTTACATCCACTCGATATCCGTGGGATTACGGATACGTTGACGACACACTCGGCCTGGATGGCGATCCTATTGATGCACTTGTCATGCTTGATGAGCCAACATTTCCCGGATGTGTTGTTCGCTGCCGAGTAATCGGCATGTTCCGCATGCGCGACGAAGCTGGCGGAGATGACAAGTTGCTCTGTGTTCCCGCTGGCGATGTTCGAAAAGACCATCTCAAAGAGATCACGGATGTACCTGAATTTGATCGCCTAGAAATCAAACATTTCTTTGAAGTCTACAAAGACCTCGAGCCAGGCAAAAGTGTCGAAGGCGCACTCTGGGTCGGACGTGATGAGGCCGAGAAAGAAATCCACGACTCATACGACAGATACAGGGCAGGACACAAATAACTATTCAGGCAACAACTGATGTGGACATGGAGTGAGCACCCTCAAAATTGCATCCTTCTCCGGGCGCGTAAGCCACAATCCGTACCTTGCCTTGACTGCAACTTGTCGAGCAACAAACGCGCATCTATAGCTCTTCAATGGCGGCAACCAAGTAGCCGAGTCTCCATCACTTTTCTGACTATTTAATGAACCCTTCACCGCCAACAAATTGAGTGGATCATTAGCCAACTGAGTCCGGATTTGAATAGTCAATTTGAACGCGCCAGTCTGCCAAGCATTCGAAAGAGAAACCACGTGATCAATTTGAACTTCAGAGCTTGTCTTGTTTCCCCTCACGAAATTGATCTCAGTACCCGAGTAGGGATCTCGCAATATTCCACTGAGCACTACGCATGAGTGAGTGTCGGGTTTGAAGGCGACTGAGGTGAGGTCTCGATTCAAAATGTCATTTCGAGTGTCACATCCATTGTGGTTGACGTCTGACCACGCCGGGCCAAATTGATCTCGTGAGTACCCTGTTTTTGGCGCTCGGCCTTTCACTGGAATTTTCTCCAGGGCATTGATGACGGTCAGTTGGTCAGTGGATCCCGAAGCGGCAGGAATGGATACAATTTGCAGCGCAAAAAGTGAAAATATAGGCACCCATGCCGAGCGCCCGACTCTGTGCCAGGACATGCACATATCGTCCCCTTGGAGCGTGGCATATCTATCCCCGCCACGCTGGTAGGGTTTCACTCTTGCATTGAAGCGTCTAACGCGGCAATGGGTTGTTAGCTCAGTTGGTAGAGCAGGTGACTCTTAATCACCGGGTCGGGGGTTCGAGTCCCTCACAACCCACTTTGTGATGTGTCGAGTCATAGGTGACACATGTGGCCAGTCATAGGTGACACTTTTATTTTGCTTTTCTTGATTTTTTCGTTTCTTCATCGATCAATATGTTGGTCCAGAAGCTTCGTCCAGGTTGGA
>Ga0255338_1006343_pt1 | contig 10098 bp, 7 predicted proteins | sample MeOH1_35cm_T4_19_FD_203715 | JGI IMG/M metagenome (GOLD analysis project Ga0255338, IMG submission 203715) | Sandy soil microbial communities from University of British Columbia, Vancouver, Canada - MeOH1_35cm_T4_195 | ecosystem: Engineered > Artificial ecosystem > Sand microcosm > Unclassified ...
AGAATCACCGTTTACTTTCTTGACAAAATTGACTACGTAATAATTTTCTGTGGCCGTGTTATCGCGCAACCTGTAGTGAAAATAGACCATTGTATCAGGATTATTACGCACAATGTATGGATATACAGTGTCGGGAACTACATCCGGACGCATTGTAGTGACTGCATATACGCTCAGATTCATTTGCGGATCAACAGCGCGCAGAGTGTACGTTTCTCCTTCTGTAATGGTGGTGAGCAGGTTGGTGTAAATGCCGGGAGTTACTTCGTAGAGTGTATCGGTTTGTGCTCCGTAGGAAATTGTAACAGCCGCCCCGCTCACGAGAATCTGATCAACAAGATTATTACTCAATGTATCGGTATCCGGAGAAGATTCCAGGGGACTGTAACTGCGTGTTAATCCAACTACAATTCCATTATTGCCCAATACCAGGGATGCAATGCACAATTGAGGTGGTGCGGGTTCTACATCGATATCAATTGAAGGAGGCAGGCAGGATGCGAGCATCATCGAGATAATAACAAAAGCAGCAGGAATAATGTTTTTCATTTCAGTAACGGAAGTTATAGGCGATGAACGGAATAAATCCGAAAAGTCCTTTGGAAACATATTTCACCGAGCCGTCATCGTTCGACTCCAGCTCAATGCGGTAAGGTTGGGCGCGATTGTAAACGTTGTAAGCACCGATGCTCCATTCGCCCTGCCATTTCATCCAGCGACGCGTACCTTTTTCTTTCGATTTGAAAATAAGGCTGATGTCGAGACGATGCGCAGACGGAAGAACCGTGGAATTTCTTTCACCGTAAATCGGAAGCGTGTTTACATTGGTCTGCGATGAATTCGGCATGAGAAAATATCCGATTACCGGTGTGAAACGCTGACCGGTGGAATAGACCCACACTCCTGACAGAACGAAGCGCTTTGTAATTTCCCACGTACCCACAAAAGAAAAATCGTGACGGCGGTCAAAGCGAGCGTAATACTTGGCTCCGCCGTTCAATCCATCAAATTGTCGCGTGGTGAAAGACAAAGTATAACCTACCCAACCGGTGAGTTTTCCTGAATTCTTCTGGTAGAAAAATTCCAGGCCGTAGGATTCACCGTCACCGGAAATCAACTCATTCTCGTAATTGTCGTTGAGTACCAGCACTGCACCCTCGCGATACTCGATGAGATTGTGCATGTGTTTGTAGTACACTTCTACGGATGCAATGGATTTTATTTTCGGGAAGTTGTAGTTGTATCCGGCTGCGATCTGGTTCGAGTAAATCGGTTTTACATTTTTCGTAACCGGGTACCATAAATCGGTTGGTAAGGCAATCGCAGAACTCGATACGAGGTGCAGGTATTGCGTCATACGGCAATAGCTCAGCTTAATGGATTGATCTTCGTTGATCACATACGTTGCCGCTACGCGGGGTTCCGGTGATGTGTAGACTTTGTCTTTCGCAATAAGGAATGACTCGCGGAAACCATAAGAAAGATTCAGGTTATGTCGTGCGGCCCATTCATGCTGAAAATATATTCCGGATTCGAAGTTGAGCACCAGTTGGCCTTCGCGGGAACGCACAAAATCGGAAATGGTTCCGGCAGTATTAACGACGTTCGGACGGAAACCGTGGAATGTCCCCATAAATCCGTAACGGAACGTGTTATACGGATCTTTGTAATAAGAGAAATCGTATTTCAGTCCGAAGTCGGCGATGCGTGATTTTGCGAGGAACGAATTTCCCGGAATGCTGGCTTCCACATCATAACGGAAACGTGTATGGATGAACGACAGGTTGGAGAACAATTGGGAATTAAATACATGATTCCAGCGGGCTGTGGTCGTGAAATTTCCCATGCGGAATCCTCCGTCGAACAGGCTGCTGTCTGATTTCGGCGGACGCAGCACATCATCACCGATATATGCGCTGAAGAAGAAACGGTTGTTGGTGTTGTACTTGTAATTCAGTTTCAATGTGGCGTCGTAGAAATAGTACGGAAGAATATCCTGTCCGTACGCCAAACGAAAAACCTGGTCGATGTACGACCTTCTTCCCGAAAGAATAAAAGACGATGTGTCTCTCTTCAGCGGACCCTGAATGGTGAGGTGGGATGAAAGCAAACCGATTCCGCCATCGACATGAAATTTCTGCATGTCACCGTCTTTCATCCGTATGTCCATCACGCTGGATATTCTTCCCCCGTATTGCGCCGGGAATCCACCTTTGTACATGGTTACATCTTTGAGCGCATCGTTATTGAACACGGAGAAGAATCCGAAGAGATGAGACACGTTGTAAACAATTGCTTCATCCAGCAGAATGAGATTGTCGTCGCCCGATCCGCCACGAACAAGCATCGTGTTTTGTCCCTCTCCACCGCGCTTTACACCGGGCATGAGCTGCATGACTTTGATCACATCTGTTTCACCGCCGATAGTGGGTACATAGCGGATCTGATCGACCGGAATACTGATCGTACTCATCTGCGTGGAAGTAATCTGTTCAGCGTTTTTATCTTTCTCCGCCGTGATCACCACTTCTTTCATCTGTGCAGCAGTAGAATTACTGATGGGAATATTCACTGTGGTATTCGCATGCAGACTTACCGCAACGGTTTTCGCCTGGTAACCGGTGTACTTAACAACTACTTCATATTCTCCTTCAGGAAAAGTGAGGGAGAAGAAACCATATTCGTTAGTGGCCATTCCTTTTGTTGTTCCTTTGATGGAAACGATGGCGCCGATTAAGCTTTCGTTACTGGAGGAATCAGAGACGGTGCCGGAGATGGTAAATAATGATTGCGCTGAAAGGAAACTTCCCGCTAGAACGAAGACCAATGTAAACAAGAAATGGCGCGTCATAATATCCAGACGAGAAGATTAGTTGATATGCTGATTAGTTGATGTGCTGATTGCGTGGCATGTGTTAGCCCTGTAAGACATTCATGAGACGATGAAAATACGAATAAGTTACAGGGACGTCTGTAAAATCTCTCGTGCATCGGGGCCGGCACAAAAAAGCAGGTCAAGAACCGATAATCCCGAGTAAAATCCGTGTCGGTCCATGAAAACCTGGATGTATTGCGGTTGGAGTGAATGTTGAACAGCGAATTCCTTGCTCCTTATATCGGATTCTGCTTTTTCAATGTATTCAGCCGTAAAAGTAATGAGAGGGTTTACTTTAAGAATTGAAAAAACAGCACTCAGGCAGGCAGCATTCCATTCGGCCAATGTTTCAGCTTTCCATTCATATAAACGCAGAATTTTCTCACCATAATATTCGAAGTAGGGCGATTTACCGTATGCCGATCGGATTGCGTGTGTATGAACCCGTTGCCAATTTGTTTCGTGATCAATTCTTATTGCTGCTACAGGTGTGTGATTCCTGAATTTCTCTACGGGAATAACAAGATTCATCAGTCCGTTTGCAGTGACGATTGTACACCGGTTGCGACAGGTTTGTTTGATGTAATGTTCGTGGATGTCGATGATCGGATTTTCACTTTTCAAAGCAGCGGCCAGCCATGGGATGGGAGGGAAGTACGAGGTTTGTAAAACGACCTGTTGCATCATTCTGTCACTAGATCGCTTCGCTGCAAGCAGCTCGCGATGACGTTGTTTTTGGCAGGACGTACACAGGCTGGCGCTGTGATCCCTGATAATCAAAATCGTCACAGCGCCAGCCTGTGCACATTTTACCTGCTACAACCTCATTGCGAGTCGCACGCGACGAAGCAATCTGCGGAAAGTTACCGTAGTGGACAATCATCGGATCAGGTAATAAACAAGTCATACGCAAACTTCGCAATCATTGCCGACACTACGACAAGAAAAAACACTCTCACAAATTTTCTGCCCTGCTTCAACGCAGTTTTTACACCGAACCAGGAGCCGGCCATATTGAAAACTGCCAACGGAATTGCAATTTCCCAGACGATACTTCCGCTCCAGATGAAGGCAGCGAGTGCAGCAACGTTGGTTGCGCAGTTGATGAGTTTCGCACTTACAGAAGCATTCAGAAAATCAAATCCGAAGAGGCTGATGTAAATCACGATGAGAAAACTTCCAGTGCCGGGACCAAAGAATCCGTCGTATAGTCCCAGTACAGCACCAACAAGAAGCGACCACATGATCACGAGGTTTCCTTTCGGCCCCTGCTTCGTAGCGATTCCGAAATCTTTCCTGAAATAGGTGTAAACCGCCACGCAGAGCAGCAAAGCCAGGATCACGGGCTTCACCATTTCTTTGTCAAGAAAATGAACAAGTTCTGCACCGATCCATCCGAATATCAGTGCGGTGAAAATGGCTGGAGAAACGGCTTTCCATTGTACGGGTGTATTGCGGACGTAACGCACAGCAGCGAGTGATGTACCGGAAAATCCCGCGAATTTATTTGAGCCCAGGACCATTGCAGGAGCCAGTTGAGGAAATGCGAGGAAGAATGCAGGAAGCTGAATCAGTCCGCCACCTCCAACAATGGAATCAACGAAGCCGGCAGCGAAAGCGGCGCACATGAGCAACCAGAAAGAAAGTTCGGTGTAATACGCAGGCATAAATCGCTGCTAATGTAAGCATGGGAAGCGTTCATACCCGCCTGTTGCGAGGGGCCACAGATTCGCAGATTACTAAAATTGTAATTCCTGGATAGAATTAATGGACCTTAAAATTTTAACAGACAGAAAATTAATCCCTTTAGCTGCGAAATCTGCGCATCTGTGGTAAAAGCGCCCTTGGGCGCAAAAGTAAAGTGCGACTTGTTATTCAATCGACTGAAAGGTCCGTCCCCAACGGACTCCGCCGTTTTTCTTGTCAATGGAAAATAAGATCATCGTGGCAATTCCTACGATGTGATCTTCGGGGACAAATCCCCAGTAACGCGAGTCCATGGAGAAGTGACGGTTGTCGCCCATCACGAAATAGTAATCCATTTTGAATGTGTATGTGGTGGAATATTTTCCGTTGATGAAAATGGAATCGTCGTGTACGACCATTTCGTTGTGCTCGTAGTTGACGATGATGCGCTCCCACATGGCTAAACTATCAATATGCAATGTGATGGTGTTACCGGCTTTCGGGATAACGAGTGGTCCGTAATTATCCAGGTTCCATGAAAGTTTTTCTTCGTGAGGAAAAACCTGTTCATCATAACTACCGGGAGGAGAGAGTTCCGGGTCAACACTGATGATTCTCGGATTCAGTCGGAGGCTGTCTGCGGTGGCAGGCTTCATCGTTGTGGTGAAAAAAGCATACTTGCCCTGGTAACTTTCACGGATCATGCCGAGAGATTCAAGATTCACCGAATCAACTTTCGCCGTGTCGAGTTTGATCACGTAATTGAACATGGCGTTCACCGGAATTCCTGCATCTTTTCCGTTGATGAATACATTTTTCGCAGTGATCTGCAATGTATCCCCGGGCAATCCGATGCAGCGCTTGATGAAGTGTGTACGGTGATCAATCGGGTAATTGCGGGTCACGGTATCCATCGGGAATAATTCTTCTGCAGGAAAATTAAAAACGATCACATCGTTGTGTTCAATTTCACCGAATCCTGGAAGGCGCATGTAGGGCCATTGAATTGCATCGCTGTACGATTGCATCCCGAAAACAGATTGATGTGTAAACGGAATCGTGAGTGGAGTAACCGGCAGCCGCGCACCGAACGTTATTTTATTCACCACAACGTAATCGCCTGAAAGCAAAGTTCCGCTCATGGAATCAGACGGAATCGCGAATGGTTCGAAGAAAAAAGACTTGAGAATAATTACGCCGAAGAATGCAACGAGGATGGCCTCGCCCCATTCGCGAAGGATGGATTTTTTCTTTTTCGGTTTTTCCGCCGGTATCTCCTTGTCTGAATCTTCATGGTTTTTAAAACCGTGAAGCTCTGACTCGTAATCGGTGGAAGGATCGTCCGCACCATCGTTCAGACCCTGAATGTCATCTGGACCTTCGAGGTTTGCGCTATCATCTGCCGGAGGATTTTCTTCCATCGGTTAACTACTTCTTCTTTTTCTGGTCCGAAAGACTCCCCTTGGAGAAGGAAGGTTTTTTCTTCTCCGCTTCCTTCTTTTTCTTCCCGCGGTAGTAGTTCCATCCGATGTACGCCGCAATGCCAAGTACAACAAACCACAGATACGATCTGGACAATCCGTCTTTGCCTACGAAAGTCATCATACGTTCGGGACGGAACCCGGAGTATTCACCTTTCGACATCCATACGAAAACCGGTTTTCCTACAATGTGATCGGCAGGAACAAATCCCCAGTAACGCGAGTCGAGAGAGTTGTGACGGTTGTCACCCATCATCCAGTAATAATTCTGTTTGAAGGTGTAGGATTTGGTGAGTTTGTCGTTGATATAAATATCGCCGTTTTTTACTTCGAGTTTATTGCCTTCATACACGCGGATAGCCCGCTCATATTGGGCAATGTTATTTACGGAAAGCTCAATTGATTGTCCTTCTTTCGGAATCAGGAGCGGCCCGAAGTTGTCGCGGTTCCAGCGGAAATGTTCTCTGTCGTGTGGGAATACATCATCTTCAGGGTGGCTGCCCGCTTCATAGTTGGAAACTTCAATGTCTCCGACGATCTCGCGAAGTGCCTTAAGCGAGCTCGCCGGACAAGGAATAGCTGCTTTGTAAAGTGTATCTCCGAATACCGGTTGTATATCATCGGTAATGCCGATTGCATAAAAGCGTTTCTGCATTCCGGATACTAACTGCTTGTAATATTCATAGTTAAAATCCATCGAATCCGGATCGGGGAGAGAAGGGGAATTGAACTTCCACGCAAACTGAACTTCCTTCGGCAGGGTTTGTTTTTCGTTGTTGATGTAGATTTCGCGGTCTTTGATAGTAATTGTTTCACCTGCAACAGCCACACAACGTTTTACGTAATTGTCTTCTTTATCAACGGGATGAACGATGATCTGATGTTCCTCAATTAATTGGTTTCGTATTTGCTTTGCTCTGGCAGGATCTCCCTGGGCAGCATCACGTACAACACCATAATAGCTGGTATTCCTGTTACCCTTCCACACGGTATCTCCCTCCGGAAAATTGAATACAACAATGTCTCCACGTTCTACATTACTCCATCCCGGGAATCGTATTGGAGGAAGTTCCACCCAATCGACATACGACGGTGTAGTTTCTGTAAACGGCATGGTGTTGTGAGTGAACGGAAATGTGAGTGGAATCGCAGGGACCTTCGCGCCGTAACTCATCTTGCTGACAAACAGATAATCTCCGACACGCAAAGTTCCTTCCATGGATGAGGATGGAATCACGAATGCTTCGAAGAAAAATGTCCGGATAAGTGTAGCTGCAACAACAGCAAATACACCAGCTTCTCCCCATTCCTTCCATACCGGCCGTTTCTCTTCCTGTTTAGGAACACCTTTCCACTGAAGTTCTTTGGAAAAACCAAGCCATGGAATCCATGCGAAAAATCCGATTACAGCGAGCACATGTTCACCGAATTTCCTTTTTCCGAAACAATTCGAAGTAAGTACAACCAGCACCGCAACCATGTAGAAACCTACAGCAGGAACAATCACAAGAAACACCCACCACCATGGCTTCTGAAGAATCTTCAGCCAGATCAAAATATTGTAAACGGGAACAAATGCTTTCCACCCTTTTTCTCCGGCTTTCTGAAAAACACCGTAAAGGCCAATGAAAAGAAGTACGAAACAGATTAATAATACAATGCCCATAGAGAGGTTTTAGCGAAAGGCTGCAAGTTAGTTACAGCGCGCGGATTAAGGATGTGGTTTTTGACATTTTTAACCAAGCTAAAAGTTAGTTGGGTTGGATGAGTTGGTTCGGTTGGTTTTGACTGAATAAACCCAACAAACAAAACCAACTTAACCAACACTTATTCTCCTAACATGTCATTCATAGTGAACACACCTTTACGTGTATGAACCCATTCTGCAGCCACAACCGCGCCCAGTGCAAATCCTTTTCTGCTGTATGCTTCGTGTGTGATAGTGATCTGATCGATTTCGGATTTGTAAGTAACGGAATGCGTCCCGGGAACTTCACCCTGACGCATTGAAACAATAGGGAGATCACTTCCTTTTAGCGATGAAGGCCCGGTTTCGTGATAAAGCTTCCACTGTTTTTTGCGCTCCAGTTTATTGATCAATCCGTTAGCAAGCGTGATTCCGGTTCCGCTCGGAGCGTCGAGTTTGTGAACGTGATGTATTTCTTCAAGAATCGGTTCGTATTCGGGATATGGTTTCATGAGTTCTGCCAGCTTCTCGTTAAGCCGGAAAAACAGGTTGACCCCAATGCTGAAATTAGACGCATGAAATAACGTTCCGTTATCGCGCACGCATTCCTCCATCATTCCGGGAAGATTGTCGTACCAACCGGTTGTACCAACTACCACCGGGACCGTGCAGGAAAAACAGCGTTGCATATTGGTTATTACGGCATCCGGACGGGTGAATTCTATGGCCACGTCGGCCGCCTTCAATTGGTCGTCGGTAAAAGTTTTGGCATTGTGTTCATCGACCTTCAAAACAACGGAATGTCCACGCGAAATGGCGATTTCTTCGATGATTTTGCCCATTTTGCCGTAGCCGAGGAGTGCTATTTTCATCCGACAAAGGTATGAGGAATGGGGAACGAGGGATGTGGAAATGGAAAAATTGGTAGTCAGGTGCCCCACCTCATACCCCGGCCCGCATTCCCGATTCCTTTAACGAAATCTTGTTATTCAGAAGAATTTAACTACTTTTGCCGTCCCAATTGAGACTGCCGGATGGATTCCGATGGGATTGGGAAACAAACAATTAAAACAAAACAACAATGCCTACCAAAATCAGATTACAGCGCCATGGTAAGAAGGCTTCTGCTTTCTTTCATATCGTTGTAGCGGACGGTCGTGCCCCACGTGATGGGAAGTTTATTGAGAAGATTGGTACGTACAACCCGAACACAAACCCGGCAACGATCGACATCGATCAGGATCGCGCTTTCGAGTGGATCAAAACCGGAGCTCAGCCAACAGACACCTGCCGTGCGATTCTTTCGTACAAAGGGATCATGATGCGCCTGCACCTTTACCGCGGTGTAGAAAAAGGAGCACTTACGCAGGATCAAGCTGACGCGAAACTTGCAAAATGGCTCGAAGACAAGAGTTCGAAAATCGAAGGAAAGAAAACAAATCTTTCTTCTGCAGCTACGAAAGAAGCAGCAGCCCGTCTGAAAGCAGAAACAGCAGCTAAAGAAGCTAAAGCAGCGAAGATTGCGGCGAAGAACGCAGCTCCTGCAGAAGTGGAAGCACCTGCTGCTGAAAATACAGAAGCACCGGCAGAAACGCCTGCAGAGTAATCTGCTATTGATTTATAGAAAAGCCCGTTGCAGAAATGCGACGGGCTTTTTAGTTAATCGCCGGTGCTGAACCCAAGCGAAATGTTGAGTCCGATCAGGAAATAACGATTCTTACGAAGGGGTTCATCAAGATCTTCCACATCCGGAAAGCGCTTCTGCCCCGGTAGCTGCATATATTCCACCACCCATTGCAGACCGAGGATATTGTACGCCATGTGCCGCACTCCCCAGCGCCATCCGATATTCTCTTTACCCGGAATTGCATCTGAAGAAATAGCTCTGGTGTTTTGCTGATGATCATCCCAGCCGAGATATCCATCATAGGTCGAGACCGGTGCATAGATGAAGTCGGCATAAATGTCCCATTGCCTTACCCTGTAGTAATCACTTCCGCCGCTTTGATCCTGGGACGGAACAAAAAAGATCTCTCCTGTTGTAAGATTCTCATACCACCTGCCACGTTGTCCTCCACTGTGAATCGCCTTGGCCCGCATGATCTTGACAGAAAGTCCACCGAATACCATCGTTTGCTTTAGTCCTGTGAGATCAAATCTGTTTAGCGGGACAACAGAATCAACAACGTAAGGCGGAGTTTGAATGTAGACTGAATCATGACCAACTTGCGGAGCGAGCATAGTCATGCGGGAGTTGAAAATAAAACCTGCACGTATCGCGATGGCAGGAGCCCATTTTTCAAGATCCTCCCACTTCTTACCGATGGGGGCATAGTCTACATGAAATTCTGTCCAGCGAAAATTCCGAT
>Ga0255338_1006344_pt1 | contig 10098 bp, 7 predicted proteins | sample MeOH1_35cm_T4_19_FD_203715 | JGI IMG/M metagenome (GOLD analysis project Ga0255338, IMG submission 203715) | Sandy soil microbial communities from University of British Columbia, Vancouver, Canada - MeOH1_35cm_T4_195 | ecosystem: Engineered > Artificial ecosystem > Sand microcosm > Unclassified ...
ATCCAACCCGTGTCCGCGTTCCTCGGCGCACAGCTCGGGGTGAAGGTGGTTCCTACCGTCGTGCTCGATTACGCTGCGGTGGTGGAGTCCCTGCGGGGAGGCCGGACCGACCTGGCGTTTATGGGCCCACTGCAATACCTGATGGCCAACCAGCAGTGCGGCGCAACCGCGATCCTGGGCGAAAAGTACAACGGTAAGCCCAGCTACCAGGCAAAGATCTTTGTCCACCGGGACAGCGGGCTCAAGACGCTGGCGGACCTCCGCGGCAAGCGGATGGCGTTCGTAGACCCCATCTCGTCTTCCGGTTATCTCTACCCGCTCACCGTGTTCCGAAAGGCCGGACTGATCCCGCCGGGGCAAAAACCGGAGAGCTTCTTCCGGCGCATCTACTTCGCCGGGGGTGACGAGCAGGCGATTCGCGCGGTGCACAACAAGTTCGCCGATGCCGCCGGCATTGGGGAGTACTCCCACCTGCTGCTGCGTCCCGAGGAGCGAGACAACGTCATCGCCATCGCGCAGTCTGAGCCGATCCCTTCCCACTGCGTGGTAGCGCGTCAGGGTCTGGATCCTGCCCTGACGGCCCGGATCCAGTCGCTGTTCCTCTCCCTGGAGCGCGGCCCTAACCGGAAGTATCTGAAAGCGCTTTACAACGTGGACGGCTACATTCGGGTCACGCACCAGACCTACGTGCCGGTGGCTGCGCTGGCCCGAGAACATGGGCTGCTGAAGTGAGTCGCGGGCTTTCTACTACCATCACGGGCGTGGTATCCGCCGCGTCCCGGCCGGACGAGGCCCCCTTGCGAACGGAGCCGCTGGTGCAGATCCGCAACCTGGAGGTGCGGTTCCCGCAGACCGAGTTCTCACTGGAAGTGGAAAGCCTCACCATCCGGCGGTGTGAGCGGATCGCGCTCCTGGGGTCGAGCGGCTCCGGAAAGACCACCCTGCTCCGGGCCATCAAGGGCCTCGTCATGCCCACCGCGGGCGACGTGGCGTTCATGGGGGCGACTGGGCCGATATCCTCGACCCAGGCTCGCATGCGCAGCGTGGCGCTGATCTACCAGCACTTCAACCTGGTGGGTCGCTCCACGGTATATGAGAATATTCTGGCCGGCTGCCTGGGGCGGCAGCCGGGATGGCGGATCTTGTTGGGCCTCTTCCCGAAGCCGGAGCGCGAGGCGGCCGTGCGCGCGGCGGAAGAGATGGGACTCGAATCCCAGCTTCTGGCCCGTGCGGACCGGATCTCCGGCGGCCAACAACAGCGCGTGGCGATTGCGCGGGCGATCCTCCAGCGCGCGTCACTGGTGCTCGCAGATGAGCCGGTTGCCAGCCTGGACCCCGAAACCGGAGCGCAGGTGCTCAGTGCCCTCCAGGGCGCCGCAGCCTACCACGGACAGGCCCTCATTCTCAGTCTTCACGATCCGGTGGCAGCACGTGCCTACGCCGACCGGATCCTCGGCCTGCGTGCCGGACGGATCGTGTTCGATTTGCCCGCGTCCGACGTGGACGATTCGCAGCTAGCGGCACTGTACCGGGGAGACGCGGAATGATCCACTGTCCCGGCTCAATCGTCGTCAGCCGCTGGCAGCAGCGGCGGCTAGCCGTGCGTATTCTGGTCATGCTCCTGCTCGGAGGGCTCCTGGCCGCAGCCTGGCGAGGGGCCGAAGCCAGCGTCCGGGATCTCGTCGACGGGCTGCCGCTCGGGGCCGAGTTCATCCGGCGCTTGTTCCCGATGGACACTTCCATCATCGAGGAGATGACCCGGGCATGCTACGAGACCGTGTCCATTGCGTTCCTCGGCACGGCCATCTCGGTGGTGGCTGCGCTGCCGCTCGGGCTGCTGGCCGCGTCTAACCTCACCAATCCCGTCGTGGCAGCACCCGTGAAGGCAGTCCTCGCCTTTGTCCGTTCGATCCCCGTCATCCTATTGGCACTGCTGTTCGTCTCGGCGGTCGGCCTGGGTCCTTTCCCCGGGGTACTGGCGGTCGCCTTCCATGGGACGGGGATGCTGGCAAAACTATACGCGGACGAGTTCGAGGCAGTGGATGGACGCCTGCTGGAAGGCATCCGCGGCACCGGCGCGGGATGGCTTGGAGTAGTGCGCATGGGCGCGGTGCCACAAGCCATTCCTCAGCTCCTTTCGCTTAGCCTGTTCCGGTTCGAGATGAACGTGCGTGAAGCAACCGTCCTTGGCCTCGTCGGGGCTGGGGGCATCGGCTATTACATTCAGCTATACGCTCGCTCGTTCCAGTACCAAAAGGTGGCCACCATGGTGGTTGCGGTGGTGTTGATGGTCCTCGTGGTGGATGCGGTTACCCACTGGTCGCGACGTCGCGTGCTCTAACCGAGCAGGCAGGTTCAGTTGCGGACGGTATGATATCTGCAACTGGCATCCGCTGGACGGGTCGCTCAGCCGATTACCATTGCCCAGCCGGCAGGGAAGGGCTGCCGGCCCGTCCAAACAGCTCTCTATGACCCTCCCGCCGCCGGCCTGCTACTTCCCAATCCGCGGTGGCCGCTACGACGTGGCGCCCGCCCTCCGTCCGCTCGACACGCCGTTCGGGAACGGGGAAGCGGACCGCCAGGTATTCCAGCTGGATGACCGGTTTTCCGAGTGCCGATCCAACAAACGGGCGTGCCGCTCAGCCCTGCCGGGGCGGCACCGCTACTCCGGCGATCTAGAGCCGGAGGCCGCGTGCCATGCTGCAGCATTCATCGCGCAGCAACTCGCGCGGGAGCACCCGGCCTGGTTCTCGCTCGCTGAGACGCCGGGCGGGACGCGGTTGGAATGCCGGCTGACCGGTGAGACGTTGTACTTCGACCGCGGCATGCGATTGGACCGCGTAGAGGGGAGCGCCGGGGTGCTCGCGTACGCGGATGCGCTGGACGCACTCTGCAGCCAGTTCCAGGAAGACCTGGCGATCGTGCGCGCCGAGCCAGGCCGCGGTGACTGGCTGGCAGCCTACCAGATCTGCGCCCCCACTCACTGGGCGCCGGAGGAAAAGGCAGGAAAGAGCTTCGCCGCGATCCACGCGCCCGTCCCGGGGATCGAGCCGATCGTCCGGGTGGCCGATGCCATGGTGGACGCCATGGTCAACCGCGGACCGTTCGTCCGGTTCGTCTGGGGCATCGACACGGACCGCCGCCCGAACCGCCACTCCGTGCCGCCGGCCGGAGAAGAGCATGGTTGGCCGAGCCCCCCGTTCAATCCGAGCCAGCCCTCCCCCTTCGTTTTCCGGGTCGAGCGTCAGGTGCTGGTCGGCCTTCCCGGTGCCCGCGCCGCACTCTTCTTTATCCGGCTCTATCTGACCGAAGGCGCAGAGGTCCGCGAGGACCCGGAGCAGCGAGAGGCGCTTAGCGGCGCGCTCAAGCGGATGTCGCCGGAGAGCCGCGCTTACAAGGGGATCGCCGCCTACGCCGACCCACTCATCGAATGGCTCAACCAGGGAGCCTGAGCGCAACGCGGCTCAAATGAGTACGGAGCATTTGAGCGAGCACTTCCTGCCCGAGAGTTCAGCCTTCCTGCTCCAGGATGGCCCGAACCACCAGTCTTAGACTTTGCTACCAATCAAGTCCGAGCGAGGAGCGTTCACCGAGACCGCCCCGGGCCCCGATCGGACGGTTTCCGAATGTGGGTATTCGTACCACCCATGCTCGAGCGCTCCCGGTACGCGCGTTCCACCTCCTCGGGAGCGAGGCGCCACTTGCCGTCTTCGGTGCTGCGGACCAGACGCAAGCGGTCCAGCGCAACGACGTTTCCTACGTGCGGCACGATCTGGACCTTTCCTTTGAGGGTAGCTTGTTGTGGGCGACCGGGGTCGGGCCGCACCCGGTACCCGTTCATCGTGCGCAAGGGCAACCGCTTGAGGTAGCGCCAGACGGTACTCGCGTCTTCATGGCCGCTGTCTCCCACGCTGGTCCGGAGCACGAGCTTCTTATCTACCGAGATATTGAACTCCACGTAGCGCATGGCCTCAGCACTCGGACCCGGGCACAACCCTCCTGCCACCGCCAACGCGAAGAAAGTCCACTGTTTTGCTCTCACGCCACGTTGCATGGTGACCTTCCTGGCCAAAAGTTGCTTTCAGGCGAGTGCCGTTGCCTGCGAATTGGCTTTCGAGGCAATTCTCCGGGGTACAGCATCAGCCCCCGCACGGCCTATCCTCGGCGTCGTAAAGGTCCATCATCAACCGATACTCCACGCCGAACGATCTCCGGTGCCCATAGATCTGCACCAGCGGCGCGTAAGGAATGGGGGCCGCTCGTGACCGGACAACGGCGCTTATTTGAGAATGAGACGGCCAATCTCTAGTTCACGTTACGTCCACGCGGGATGCTCTTCGTCGATTGGCGACCTCAAGTGTCCAGATCTCTCCATCCCGTCCATCCTGTTAATCCTGTCCAAAACTCCTCTGATTACTTTCGCTTCTCGTATTCCCCAGGAACCAGAGTGTCCGAGGGCGAACTGACTTTTACAGTATGCTAACCCTTCACGGCTCGGGCGTAAGAAAGCTGTGCGGCGGGATCACCCGCCGCGAGGTGCTCCGTCTGGGAGCGCTGGCCCCCCTCGGGCTGGCACTGCCGGAGCTACTCGCACACCCGGCTTCCGCCGCCGCCCGCGGGAAGGCGAAGCGGTGCATCCTCTTCTTCCAGGAAGGCGGGCTGGCGCACCAGGATAGCTGGGACATCAAGCCCGAAGCGCCGTTGGAGGTCCGCGGTGAGTTCAAACCGATCCGCACCTCCACGGGCGGACTGATCTGCGAGCACATGCCGCACCTGGCGAAGGTGGCGCACCGGTACGCGCTGGTCCGCTCCGTGACGCACGACGTCTTCGACCACAACCCCGGCGCCTACTACTGCCTCACGGGCCGCACTCCCCGCCAGAACGGCGGCTTCATTCAGGGGGACCGCCGCACCAACTTCCCCGGCTACGGCGCCGTGCTCTCCCGCCTCCACCCGCCCAGCGGCCCGGTGCCCGGCTTCGTGCAGGTCCCCGCGCTGCTCACCAACAATGGCGAGTTCCTCCCCGGACAGAAGGCGGGCTTCCTCGGCGGAGCGCACGACCCCCTGGTCATCGGCGATCCCACCCAGCCGGAGTTTGCAGTCCCCGGACTCACCGCGCCCGGCCCGCTGGCGGAGGGCCGCCTGGGGCGGCGGGAGTCGCTTTTGCGGCAGGTGCAGAGCGACCTCGCGCAGCTCAACGACCAGCCGCTGGGCCATGACGTGGACGCCTACTACGAGAAGGCGTTCCGGCTGCTCACTTCCAGTGCCACTCGCCGCGCGTGCGATTTGACGGAAGAGCCGCGCGCGCTGCGGGAGCGGTACGGGATGCACCACATGGGGCAATCGCTGCTGCTCTCACGCCGGCTGGTGGAAGCCGGAGTGCCGCTCGTAACCGTCACCTGGGGCCCCAACTCCGGCAGCGACTCCAACCAGTGCTGGGACACCCACCGCCGCAACCACCACTTCCTGAAAAGTTCTCTCCTACCGCCCACCGACCAGGCCCTCGCCGCCCTCTTAGGCGATCTGCACGACCGCGGCATGCTGGAGGACACCCTGGTGGTCTGCATGGGCGAGTTCGGCCGGACTCCGCAGATCAACAAGCAGGCAGGGCGCGACCACTGGCCCGGCTGCTATTCCATTATGCTGGCCGGCGGCGGTATCCGCGGGGGAGCCGTCTATGGGGAGTCGGACGCCAGCGCCGCCTACCCGAAATCGGACGCCGTCTCCCCCGAAGATATCGCGGCCACGATCTACGCCGCGCTCGGCCTCGATCCCCGCGCCGAAGTCCGCGACCCGGAAGACCGCCCCTGGCCTATCTCCTTCGGCGAGCCGATCCGAGCGCTGTTCGGATAACGAATCACAAACCGGCAGGCAAGGCTCATGCGGGCTGTCCGATCTCTGCTGCACTTACGGGGAGGGGTGCGTATGTTTGCCGAGAGCCGGCTCAAAGACCGAATGCGGAAAGCTGAGCGATCGTTGCGACGAAATCTAGGCGACCACTGGTAGTAAGTCCCAACAGCAGCACAAACCGTCGAGCGCACCGGGCATCCTAAAATTGGGTGAGAGTTCTCGTCGATTCGCGTGTCATACGGCTGCGGATAGATCCCTCTTGGAGGGCCGGGAACCCCGGAAGGCGAACCAACCCCCGGCATCTTGGGATGTGAAGCGGAGTGTGCGGATGACGATCCGGAATTCAGGTGGTCGGGCGCGAAAGCGCGTGCGGGTGATTGCGGTGGCCCTGGCAGCGGCCCTGGGTAGTTCTCTGGCGCTGCCCGCCGGAGCAGCAGGACCTATCGATTGGTCCACGGCACGCAACCACTGGTCGTTCCGGGCACCCGTCGCCCATCCGCTGCCGGCCGTGAAGCGGAAGGACTGGCCGCGCCAGCCGCTGGACCACTTCATCCTCGCCCGCCTGGAGAAAGCCGGGCTCACCCCCTCCGCGGAAGCCGACCCCCGCACCCTGATCCGCCGCGTCACCCTCGACCTCACCGGCCTCCCCCCCACGCCCGAAGAGGTCTCGTCCTTCGTCCAGGAAACGCAGAATGAAATCGCCCGGCACAAACCCACGGCGGTCAGTTCCAAGTCTCAAGCCTTAAGCGTTAAGGGATCTGCGCCGGCGTCTCTGAAGGCTCAACGCTTAACGCCTGGCGCTTCTCCGACTGCTTACGAAAGGCTCGTCGACCGCCTCCTGGCCTCTCCGAAATTCGGCGAGCGCATGGCCAGCATGTGGCTGCCCCTGGCGCGCTTTGCGGAAGACCAGGCGCACCAGGTAGGCTCAGACACCCAGTTCTTCTACCCCAACGCCCACCTCTACCGGAACTGGATCATCGACGCTTTCAACCGCGACATTCCGTATGACCAGTTCGTTAAGCTGCAGCTAGCGGCGGACGTGCTGCCGGACGAAGTAAATGCGGAAATGGGGAAATCAGTAAATGGGGTGTCCCCCGCGGCTCCCATTTCCACGTCGCCTCATTTACCCATTTCCACCTCGCCCAGCCAGGAGTTGGCCGCGCTCGGCTTCCTGGGGCTGGGGCCGAAGTACTACAACCGGAACCGGCTGGACGTCATGGCGGACGAGTGGCAGGACCGCGTCGACACCGTCACGCGCACCTTCCTCGGGCTCACCGTGGCCTGCGCTCGCTGCCACGACCACAAGTACGACCCGATTCCCACCGCGGACTACTACTCTCTGGCCGGCGTCTTTGCCAGCTCCAAGATGGTGAACCAGGCCGCGGACGGTAAGGATGACCCGGCCACCGAAGCGCCGAAGATGCGCAAGGACACCGTGCACGTGGTCCGCGAGGACAAGCCGCGCGACCTGAACATCTTCCTGCGCGGCAACGTGGACAACAAGGGCCCGGTAGAGCCGCGTCACTTCCTGAAGGTGCTCTCGCCCGGTGAACCCGTGCCGTTCAAAGAGGGCAGCGGCCGGAAGGAGCTGGCGGAAGCGATTGCCTCCCCCACCAACCCGCTCACCGCGCGGGTCATGGTCAACCGGATCTGGGGCCTCTACTTCGGCGCGCCGCTGGTTAGCACCCCCAGCAACTTCGGCCTCATTGGCGACGTGCCCAGCCATCCGGAGCTTCTAGACGACCTCTCCGTGCGGTTCGAGCGCGGTGGCTGGTCCATCAAGACCCTGGTGCGGGAGATGCTCCTCTCCGCCACGTACCGCCAGTCTTCCGGCATTACCACCCCGGCCGCGGCCAGTACCAAGCTCGCTGCCGAAACTCCCGCACCTCCGGCAAATCGAAAATCCAAAATCGCCGACCGCAAATCCCCCGACCCCCTCGTGGTGGACGGCTCCAACCGGCTGCTCTGGCGGATGAACCGGCGGCGCCTCTCCGTGGAGCAGTGGCGCGACAGCGTGCTCTTCGTCTCCGGCAAGCTGCAGGCGGGCGGCGGCCCCTCGTTGGAGCTCACGGACCCGGCCAACCACCAGCGCACCGTCTACGCCCGGGTCAGCCGGCTCAAGCTGAACGACCTGCTGATGCAGCTCGACTACCCGGACGCCAACGTGCACGCGGAGAAGCGCTCCGTTACCACCACGCCGATGCAGAAGCTGTACATGCTGAACAGCCCGCTCATGCAGGCACAGGCGCGTGACCTGGCCACCCGGATCACCGCTATCTCCGGCGTCAGCGAGACATCCCGGGTGCAGCGCGTCTACCGCCTCCTCTACGGCCGCGACCCGCAGCCCGCAGAGCTGAGCCTGGCCCTGGAATACTTGCAAAAGCCGGAAGCCCAGGGCATGCCCCGCTGGGAGCGCTACGCCCAGGTCCTCCTCGTGGCGAACGAGATGCTTTACGTCGATTAGTTTCAGAATTGAACCGCAGAGACGCGAGCTTGCCCGTATGGGAGACGCAGAGAAGAGAGAGTTTTAGACAGGATTAACGGGATTGACATGATGGATGCCGCGCACGCTTGCGGTGTCATTCTTAAATCCGGGAGATCTGGCTAGAAGAGAAACATCCGCAGGATCAGCTATCACCATTACTCGATCCAATTGATCCTGTTAATCCTGTCTAAAACTTCTTCACCCTCTTCTCTGCGTCTCCGCGTCTCTGCGGTTAATCCCGATTGGGAGTTTGAATCATGGCGGAAATGATGACACGGCGAGAGATGCTCGCCCGGACCGGGATGGGCTTCGGGGCGCTGAGCCTGGCGAGCATGATGGGGGAGGCGCAGGCGGCCACGCAGGCCGGTCCCCAGCCGCACTTCGCGCCTAAGGCGAAGCGGGTCATCTTCCTGTTCATGAACGGCGGGCCCTCTCACGTAGACACGTTCGACCCGAAGCCGAAGCTGCAGGAGCTAGCGGGGACGAAGCCTTCCGGTGAGCTGTACCGCAAGGCAAACGGCACGTTCCTTCCCTCGCCGTTTGCGTTCAAGCGGTACGGTAAGAGCGGCATCGAGGTGAGCGAGTCGCTGCCGGGTCTCGGCAGCCTCATCGACGACTGCTGCGTCATCCGCTCCATGAAGACGGACGTGCCGAACCACGAGCCGGCACTGCTGCAGATGCACACCGGCAACGTGCAGCCGATTCGCCCCAGCATGGGCTCGTGGGCGCTCTACGGCCTCGGCACCGAGAACGAGAACCTTCCCGGCTACGTGGTGCTGCGGCCGACGCCCCAGATCGTCGTAGGCCCGGCGCTCTGGAGCAACAGCTTCCTCCCGGCCCAGTACCAGGCCACCAGCGTGGTGACCGGCGACATGGCGATCGACAAGCTCATCGCCAACATCCGCAACAAGGTGCTGCAGCCGGACCAGCAGCGAGAGCAGCTCGACCTCCTGGAGCGCCTCAACGAGCTGCACCTCGCCCAGCGCAAGGGCGACGCAGACCTGGACGGCCAGATCAAGTCGATGGAGACCGCCTTCCGGATGCAGTCCCAGGCGATGAAGACGTTCGACATCAGCCGCGAGCCGCAGTCCGTCCGCGAGAAGTACGGCGACACCCCGTTTGGCCGCTCCTGCCTCCTCGCCCGCCGGCTGGTGGAAGACGGCGTCCGCTTCGTGAGTGTCTACTACGTGAACGGCGGCAACCAGCCGTGGGACACCCACTCCAACCACAACGAGGCGCACCCCAAGCTGTGCGCCGACAGCGACCGCGCCAGCGCCGCCCTGATTGCCGACCTGAAGCAGCGGGGACTGCTGGACGACACCCTGGTGGTCTGGAGCGGTGAGTTTGGCCGCACCCCCTACTCCGAGCCGCAGGAAAAAGCGAAGATGGGCCGGGACCACCACCACACCGCCTTCTCCCTCCTGATGGCCGGCGGCGGCGTGAAGGGCGGCACCGTCTACGGCGCTTCCGACGAGGTGGGCATGAACGTGGCCGAGAACCCGGTGCACGTGCACGACCTCCACGCCACCATTCTCCACCTGCTGGGCCTCAACCACCAGAAGCTCACCTACCGCTACAGCGGCCGCGACTTCCGCCTCACGGACGTCTTCGGCAACGTGGTGAAAGACATCATTGCATAAGACTCACGACAGCGGCGCGGAGGAGGATGAGGGAGTTTTAGACAGGATTAACGAGATTGATTGGATCGGATCGGGGTCAGAATGAACCGTAACCGGGCCATCCATTCCGGAGCCCGATCACGG
>Ga0255338_1006345_pt1 | contig 10097 bp, 8 predicted proteins | sample MeOH1_35cm_T4_19_FD_203715 | JGI IMG/M metagenome (GOLD analysis project Ga0255338, IMG submission 203715) | Sandy soil microbial communities from University of British Columbia, Vancouver, Canada - MeOH1_35cm_T4_195 | ecosystem: Engineered > Artificial ecosystem > Sand microcosm > Unclassified ...
CGGAGCTCCGCCAAGGCGCGAGAAAAATCGCCCGGCAAAGGTTGAATCGGCTATAACCCCGACCGAAACCGATCAACCGTGAGAGTGCCCTTGGCCGATCCGGAGAACCCGCCGGCGGACGGCTCGCCGAGCGACGTGCGCCCCGTCTCGATCACCGAGGAGATGCGGCGGTCCTATCTCGACTACGCCATGAGCGTCATCGTCGCGCGCGCCCTGCCGGACGTGCGCGACGGGTTGAAGCCGGTGCATCGACGCATCCTCTTCTCGATGCACGAGATGGGCTACGAGTGGAACAAGTCCTACCGCAAGTCGGCGCGCATCGTCGGCGACGTCATCGGTAAGTATCATCCGCACGGTGACCAGTCGGTCTACGACGCCCTGGTGCGCATGGTGCAGGAGTTCTCGCTGCGCCTGCCGCTGGTCGACGGGCAAGGCAACTTCGGCTCGGTCGACGGCGACCCGCCGGCGGCGATGCGCTACACCGAGGTCCGGCTGCAGAAGGTGGCCGGCGGCCTCCTCGCCGATCTCGACAAGGCGACCGTCGACTTCCAGGACAACTACGACAACTCCGAGCACGAGCCGGTCGTCCTGCCGGCGCGCTTCCCGAACCTGCTCGTCAACGGCGCCGGCGGCATCGCCGTCGGCATGGCGACCAATATCCCGCCGCACAATCTCGGCGAGATCATCGACGCGGCGATCGCCCTGATCGAAGACCCGGAGCTGTCGTTCGAGCGGCTGATGGAGATCGTCCCGGGGCCCGACTTCCCGACCGGCGGCCTCATCCTTGGCCGCTCCGGCATCCGCCAGGCCTATCTCACCGGTCGTGGCTCGATCACCATGCGCGGCCGCGTCGAGATCGAGACGGTCAGGAAGGAGCGCGAGGCGATCGTCATCACCGAGATCCCCTATCAGGTCAACAAGGCCTCGATGGTGGAGAAGATCGCCGAGCTCGTCCGCGACAAGCGCGTCGAGGGCATCTCCGACCTGCGCGACGAATCCGACCGCGACGGCATGCGCGTCGTCATCGAGCTGAAGCGCGACGCCTCGTCCGACGTGGTGCTGAACCAGATCTACCGCTTCTCGCCGCTGCAGACGACGTTCGGCGCCAACATGGTGGCGCTGAACGGCGGCCGCCCGGAGCTGATGTCCCTGAAGGACATGCTCACCGCCTTCATCGCCTTCCGCGAGGAGGTGATCGGCCGGCGCACCAAGTTCCTGCTCGGCAAGGCGCGCGACCGCGCCCACGTGCTCGTCGGCCTCGCCATCGCGGTGGCCAACATCGACGAGGTGATCCGCCTCATCCGCACCGCGCCGGATCCGGCGGCGGCGCGCGAGGCCCTGATGATCCGCGACTGGCCGGCGAAGGACATGCTGCCGCTCGTCGCCCTCATCGACGACCCGCGCCACACGGTCGCCGCCGACGGCACCATCCGCCTCTCCGAGGAACAGGCGCGCGCCATCCTCGAGCTGCGCCTGCAGCGCCTCACCGCCCTCGGCCGCGACGAGGTCGGCAACGAGCTCGAGGGGCTCGCCAGGGACATCGCCAACTACCTGGAGATCCTGGCGTCCCGCGCCCGCGTCCAGGAGATCGTCAAGACCGAGCTCGCCGAGATCCGCACCGAGTTCGCGACGCCGCGCCGGACGGAGATCATCGAGGGCGGCGCCGACCTCGAGGACGAGGACCTGATCCAGCGCGAGGACATGGTCGTCACGGTGAGCCACGCCGGCTACGTCAAGCGCGTGCCGCTCGCCACCTACCGGGCGCAGCGGCGCGGCGGCAAGGGCCGCTCCGGCATGTCGACGCGCGAGGAGGATTTCGTCACCCGCCTGTTCGTCGCCAACACCCACACGCCGGTGCTGTTCTTCTCCTCGCTCGGCCAGGCCTACAAGATGAAGGTCTGGCGGCTGCCGATCGCGCCGCCGCAGGGCCGCGGCAAGGCGCTGGTCAACCTGCTGCCGCTCGATCCCGGCGAGGCGATCACCTCGATCCTGCCGCTGCCGGAGGACGAGGCGAGCTGGGCCGACCTCGACGTGATGTTCGCGACGCGGCGCGGCACGGTCAGGCGCAACAAGCTGTCCGACTTCGTCCAGGTCAACCGCAACGGCAAGATCGCCATGAAGCTCGACGAGGGCGACGGCATCGTCGACGTGCAGGTGTGTACCGACGCCGACGACGTGCTGCTGACCACATCGCTCGGCCAGTGCATCCGCTTCCCGGTCGACGACGTCCGCGTCTTCGCCGGGCGCACCTCGACCGGCGTGCGCGGCATCCAGCTCGCCGACAGCGACCTGATCATCTCGATGTCCATCCTGCGCCACTTCGAGGCGACGCCGGCCGAGCGCACCGCCTACCTGAAGCGCCGCCGCGCCATCGCCGGCGAGGTCGAGGGGGCGGTCGAGGTCGATCCCGACGAGGCGAACGGCGGCGACATCGAGCTCGGCGGCGACCGCTATGTCGCGATGAGCGAAGCCGAGCAGATCGTCCTGACCCTGTCGGAGAACGGCTACGGCAAGCGCACCTCGTCGTTCGAGTACCGGATCACCGGCCGTGGCGGCAAGGGCATCGTCGCCATGGCGGTGAACGAGCGCAACGGCCGCCTCGTCGCCTCCTTCCCCGTCGAGGAGAGCGATCAGATCATGCTGGTGACGAACGGCGGGCAGCTGATCCGCTGCCCGGTCGACGGCATCCGCCTCGCCGGCCGCTCGACCCAGGGCGTCATCGTCTTCAACACCGCCGACGGCGAGCGCGTCGTCTCGGTCGAGAGGGTGAGCGAGGAGGAGAACGGCGAGGCCGACGAAGGTTCTTCCGCCGAGGGCTGAGCCGCGGACGGAACGGCCGCGGCGCTCAGGCGAGTTCGAACCACAGGGCCGCGTCGGGCGCTTCCGGATGGTGCGGCAGGCGGCCGACGACGCTCGCCGCCACCGCGCCGGCGAGCCGGGTCGCGGTGTAGTGGCTGGCGAACAGGAGCCGCGCCCGGCCGCCGTCGAGCCAGCCGACGAGCCCCTGCTGCTCGTTGTAGCCGCGCCACGACCAATCCGCGGGATAGCCATCCGGCAGGAAGACGTCGTGGAACTGCACGACGACCCCCGCCGGCAGTCTCGGCAGCACCTCGCCGAGGATGATGTCGACGTCGCTGCCGGGCATCAGCACGTGGCTCGAGTCGACGAGCAGCATGTCGCCGGCGGCGAGCGCCGCGAACGGCCGAGAGCCGGCCGCCTGGATCGACATCCGCAGGAATTCGACGTCGAGCCCGGCGAGGTCGGCGCGCGGCGCCGGGTCGATCGCCGTGATCGTCGTCGTCAGGCCGCCGTCGGCGACGGCGCGGGCGAGAAAGCGGGTCGAGTGGCCGCAGCCGATCTCGACGATGCGGCGCGGCCGGCGCCGGCGGACCATGGCATAGGCGACCGCCGCGTCGAGGGGCGGAAACCAGCCCTGATCGAAGCGCGGCGCCGGCGGTGGGCCGGTCATCCGGGCGAAATCGTCGGCGAACGCGTCGAGGCCGGCGACGGCGTCGGCGAAGTCAGCTGCGGCTGCGGCGAAGAGCGGTTCGAGGCCGGCATAGACCAGGGGCGGACGGGCGGTGTCGGCGTTGCAGTCGGGTATGAACCAGCCGCGCCGAGCGATGCCGAGGAGGGTCGACAATCCGAGGGCGAGGCGCCGGCTGGCCGGGCGGGAGAGCACAGGCGACCTCCGTTCCGCGTTGATGCCGGCGTGTCGGGACGACGCGCTCCATCGGCACGGCGGCGGCCGTTCGGGGGCTCCTCAGCCGCCGCGCGGGCGCACGCAGTTGCGGCCTGCCTTCTTGGCCTCGTAGAGGGCGACGTCGGCCCGGCTGAGCAGGTGCTGCAGGCTGTCGCCCTCGCCGAGGCTGGTGGCGCAGCCGATGCTAAGCGTCACGGCGAGGGCGCCGCCGTCAATCGGAATCGCCGCCTCGGCAACCTCGGCGCGGATGCGCTCGGCCGTCGCCCGCGCCTCGCGGGGATAGATTCCAGGCAGCAGGACGGCGAACTCCTCGCCGCCGAGGCGCGCCATCACGCTCTCCCGCCGCAGCACTCCGCGACAGCGGTCGGCGATGCCCCGGAGCACCGCGTCGCCGGCGCCGTGGCCATAGAAGTCGTTGATCGCCTTGAACCGGTCCAGGTCGAGCATCAGCACCGAGAGCGGCCGGAACGCGGCGATCGCCACCGTCAGCGCATCGGCGGCGAGCGCCTCGAAGGAGCGGCGATTGTAGAGCCCGGTGAGCGGGTCGCGCTCGGCGAGGTGGCGCAGCTCGAGCTCGATCCGGCGGTCCTCCGAGACGTCCCAGTATACCATCAGGTGAGTGTCGCCGAGGGCGCGGTAGCGCGCCTCGATAATGTGCTCGCTGCCGTCCTTGCACGTCACCGTCGACAGGTCGCGGATCGCCACGGCGGAGCCCGTGGCGCGCGAGGCCGCCACGGCGTCGTTCCAGGCGCGCTCGACGGCGGCGCGCGCCTCCGGTTCCCGGTAGGCGTGGTCCCACCAGTCGACCAGGGTCGGCAGCTCGCCGGCGCCGAAGCCGACGGTCTCCTCCGCCTGGCGGTTGGCGAAGAGCTCGCGCAATGCCCCATCGTAAACCTCGACCGCCACCGGCAGCGCGTCGAGGATCGTCGCCCAGTCGGCGCGCCATTGGCCCAGCGGGCCGGCGGCCGCAGCGTCGGCGACGAACGGCGGCAGGGTGACGAGCCATCCGCCGGCCGGTGCGGCGAGCGCGGCGACGTGGCAGGTGCCGCCGGGCGTCATGATCGTCGTCGGGCGCCGTCCGGGCGGCGCGCCGGCGGCGGCGACGCGCCGGATCTCGGCATGGAGCGCGGCGCCGAGCAGCGAGGCGGCCGCGGTCGGAAGGTCGCCGGAGGCGGCGAGCACCTGCCGCGCGGCGGCATTCATGGCAACGGCCAGCGCGCCGTCGTCGTCGAGGACAAGGAGCGGCGCACCGACCGCGTTCAGCCAACCCAACGCGCCAAGCGTCATTGCGGGTGTCCGACAGAACTCGTGACGCCAACCGTCGAATGCGCCGCTACGGCATTGGCGGCGTCGATCCCGTTCTGGGCAACCGGCGCGCCGAATGCAACCCCGGGAGCCGCATTTCGGGGATCCGCCCGCGGCCCCGGCCCGCGAACGTCCGGCGGCGGCGTCCTCAAGGCACCGAGATGAACGCCTTGAGCCGCTCCTTGAAGCCGCGTGCCCGACGGACGTCGCGGGCGAGGCGTCGCCACTCGCCGGTGAGAACCGCGAGCGGATTGCGCGGCGAGATGCCGTCGAGCTTGAGGCCGTAGCGCAGCGGCTCGCCAGCCGGCACCGCCGCGAAGGTGCCGAACAGCCGGTCGAAGACGATCAGCACGCCGCCGAAGTTCCTGTCGAGGCAGCCGTCGTTGGAGGCGTGGTGGACCTGGTGGTGACGCGGCGTGTTGAGCACGTGCTCGAGCGGGCCGAGGTGCGGGGCGTCGGCGAGATGCAGGAGGAACTGATAGGCGAGGTTGACCGCGAGCATGCCGAACACCGCGAACGGGTGGAAGCCGATCACCACCAGCGGCGCGTAGAAGGCGACGCCGCCGGTGAGCTGGCCGCCCCAGCCGAGCCGCACCGCGGCGGTGAGGTTGAGCTTCGTCGACGAGTGGTGGACGGCGTGGGTCGCCCACAGCCAGCGCAGCTTGTGCATGGCGATATGATGCACGTAATAGGCGAGATCGACGGCGAGAAACAGCGCCGCGAGCGTCAGCGGCGACGTCGCCGGGATGTCGAACAGCCGGTAGGCGTGCAGCCACAGCAGCGGCGTCGCGACCAGACCGGCCGTCGCCAGCCCGATCAGCTTGTTGCCGGCGGCGATGACGAACGAGGCCGCCGTCTCGCCGGGGTCGTGGGTATCGTGGTCGTTCAACCGGCCGAGAAGATACTCGGCCAGCATCGCGGCGGCGAAGGCCGCGGCCATGGCCGGATGGCTCGTCAGCAATCCGAGGAGTTCGTCCATAGCAGGGCTCCCGCGGGGGCCACCGGTTTCAGAGCGAAGCGGGGGGCGGGGATGCTGGACTGGGGACGCCGCCCGGCCCGCCTCGCTCTGAAGGGAATTCCCTGCCGTCCTGATACGAGCGGCAGGCGCGGCTCCTTCGGCTCAGTCGCCGGTGGTGATCGTGCCGCTGCGGCTGCGGCTGTTGCCGTTCAGGCGGTTCACCGAGCGGGAGGTGCTGTAGGTGCCGTCGCCATTGTCGGTGATCGACGCCGAGCGGCCGGCGCTGTTGCCGTCCGGCCCGGTCACCGAACGCTGGCGGGAGCAGGTGCCGCCGCCGCAGGAGCGGCTCGCCGAGCCGGTGTAGGTGCCGCCTTCGGTCGTCACCGTCGCCTCGCGGCCGCCGGCCGCCGCATTGCCGGCGACGAGGGCGGTGGCGGAGAGGACGGCGAGGCCGATCGCGAGCGAGATCGTCTTCATGGGAAAGCTCCTCAGTTGTCTGCGCATTCGAAGCGCGTTCGGACGAGGAGGACGGTGAGGGGGTGGGTTTACGTGGAAATATCGCTTTCTGATCATAATGTTACGATTTGTAACGACGAGCGGTTCGGCATTGTCACCGGGCAACCGTGGTCGTACAGCTGGTCGTGAAGGAAATTCACCGCGGCGCCGTATCGGCTCTACGGCGGACAGCTTGAAGCATGCTGTCGTCGGAGGGGCGAATTCATGGGTGACGAGCATCCGCCGGGTTCACGCGGGACGGCCGATACGAAAATCCTCCTCGTCGAGGATGATCCGGAAATCCGGGCGCTGCTGGCCGACTTCCTCGGCCGGGAGGGATTTGCGGTGGCGACCGCGGCGGGCGGCGCGGAGATGGATCGCCGGCTGGCGCGCGGCGCCGCCGATCTCGTCGTGCTCGACGTCATGCTGCCGGGGGAGGACGGTCTGTCGATCTGCCGCCGCCTGCGGACGCGCGGCGACATGCCGATCCTGATGCTGACGGCGAAGGGCGACGACGTCGACCGCATCGTCGGGCTCGAGGTCGGCGCCGACGACTATCTCGGCAAGCCGTTCAACCCGCGCGAGCTGCTGGCGCGGATCCGCGCCGTGCTGCGGCGCACGGCAGCGCGGGCTCGCGTCGCCCGCCGGCGCAAGGCGTTCGCCGGCCTGACTGTCGATCTCGACGCACGCGCGGTCGAGACGTCGGCGGGCGAGCGGGTCGTGCTGACGACCGCCGAGTTCGACCTGCTCGCCTGCTTCCTCGAACGGCCGAAGCGGGTGCTGAGCCGCGACCAGCTGCTCGACTGGACGCGCGGCCGCGGCGCCGGTCCCTTCGACCGGACGATCGACGTCTCGGTGTCGCGGCTGCGCTCGAAGCTCGCCCCCTCCGTCCGCAACGTCACCGACCTCATCTCGACCGTGCGCAACGTCGGCTATCTCTTCGCCGCAGACGTCGAGGATCTCGAATGAGAGCGGCGCGGGCGATGCTCCGGCTCGGCTTCGTCGGGCGCATCGGCGCCATCGTCGCGGCGGCGCTGGTGGCGATCCAGATCGCCGCGATGCTCGCCACCGACGCGCAGCGGCCGGTGCCAGCCGAGACGTCGACGGAATGGCCGATCGCCGGTCAGGTCGCGGCCCTGGCGGCACTCGCCGAACGCCTGCCGCAGGACGAGCGAGCGCGCCTCGCCCGGGCCGTGTCGGGAAGCGGAACGGTCGCGTTCGGAGCGGCCGCGTCGCCGGACCCGCCGCCGGAGATGCGTCTGCCGCGCCTCGAGGCGGCGATCGCCGACGCCCTCGCGGCCGAGGGCATCGATGCGCGCGACGTCGTCGCCGGCTATGCGACGACGCGCGCCATCTCCGGGTGGCGTTCGTGGCTGCCGCTGTCGGAGCCGCGCATCGCCGCGTCCGTCATGCTGCCGTCGGGAGACCGGCTGCGGATCGAGGTCGGCGACCGGCTGACGGTCCGCGTGCTCGGCCTGCCGGTCGGCTCCCTCGCCGGGCTGATCGGCATCCTCGCCGCGGTCGTCGCCATCCTGGCGGTGGCGCGGGAGGCACGGCCGCTCGCCCGGCTGGCGCGATCGGTCGACGACTTCACGATCGGGCTGCGGCCGGCGCCGATCCCCGAGGCCGGGGCTCGCGAACTCCGGACGCTGATTCGCGCCGTCAATGCGATGCAGACGCGGATCGGCACGCTGATGCAAAGCCGGACGCTGGTCCTGGGCGCGATTTCCCACGACCTCAGAACCTACCTGACGCGGCTGCGGCTCAGGGTCGAGCTGATGCCCGACGGCGTCCAGCGGGAGCGTGCGATCGGCGACGTCGCGGCGATGCAGGCGATCGTCGAGGATGCCCTCGTCTTCGTCCGCGGCGCCGCCGACGGCGGCGACAGCGACAGCGACAGCGGGTCGAGCGATCTCGTCGCGATCGTCGCCGCTTGCGTCGCCGACCGCCGGGCGCACGGCGAGCCCGTCGTCCTCTCGGCGCCGGCGGGCCGGTTGCCGGTGGCGATCGGCGGATCGGCGCTGCGGCGGGTCGTCGAGAACCTCGTCGACAACGCGGTGCGCTACGGCGACCGCGCCGACGTCGCCGTCCGTCGCGGCGAGGCGGGGCGGGCCGTGCTGGTGATCGAGGATCGCGGCCCGGGCATCCCGGCGGGCGAGCGCGAGCGGGTGTTCGAGCCGTTCTTCCGGCTCGAGGCGTCGCGCAGCCGCGACCACGGCGGCTCGGGGCTCGGCCTCGCCATCGTCCGGCAGATCCTCGAGGCGCACCGGGCAGGCATCGTGCTCGACGATCGGGCGGGGGGCGGGCTTATGGCCCGGGTCGAGCTGCCGCCGGCGCCGCAGCCGTAGGCAACCGAGGAGGCAAGAGCGCCATCCGACCAGTCGGAATCATCCGGTTGATCGGAAATCGCGCCAGATCCAACAGCTTGAGCATAGTCGGTCCAGATCGCTTCGATCCGAACGGAGTATGGCGGCTGCCGCGGAGCCGGGCGGCCCTTCGCCGCCAGCGGCGCGGACAAGAAAAGAGCCGGTCGGTGGCTCGTCGCCACGACCGGCCCAGTTTGGCATGGAGATCGGCACTCGCTTCGGCACCCGCAACCGGCGGGTGCCGGGGGCCCGGCCGAAGCCGGGTCCCCAATCGTCTCAGTAGGCGGGGGCGACGGCGCGGATCAGCGTCGTCGTCCGCTCCGCCGGCGCGGTGTCGGCGACCGTCGTCGCCGGCGGCATGATCGCGACGGTGACCGCCGGGCGGTCGATCTTGCGGGCGCTCGCCGGCACCGGATCCTGCGACCGCGCCACGCCGGCGGCGATCATCAGGCCGGCGACGACGAGCGCGGTGAACGCGATGAAGTCGATCGCCTGGACCATCCGCCCGCTCATGACTCTCTCTCCCTCTGTTGCAGGCCGGCCAATCGCCGGACCTCCCATGGCCCGCTTGTACGCAGCGCCGGCAGGGGCGGCTGTGATCGGCGTCACAGATCCGTCGAATGCGATGCCGCCTTCGATGACGCCGATCTTGCCGATGCCGCCTGAACGGCCGCTGAGCCCGCCGTTCAGGCGGCGTTCAGGTTTGCCGTCGCTTCGTCGGCGAACCGCGGCGCGCGGCCTCCCGCCGGCGGCGGCGCGGGCCGCGACGGCGGATCCCGCCGGGAACGCGGTCTTTGCACGGCGGGCTCGGACGGCGGCTTGGACAGGCGCGGCGGGATTCGTGTAGGAACGGGCCCCATGACGACCATCACCCGCACGGCGCTCTATCCCGGTTCCTTCGACCCCGTCACCAACGGCCATATCGACGTCATGGCGCAGGCGCTGGCGCTCGCGGACCGGCTGGTGGTGGCGATCGGCGTGCATCCCGGCAAGGCGCCGATGTTCCCCTTCGAGGAGCGCGTCGAGATGCTCCGCGAGGTCGCCGGCGCGTCGCTGCCGGCCGGCGCGGCGGCGCGCATCGAGGTCGTCGCCTTCGACGGCCTCGTCGTCGAGGCGGCGAAGGCGCACGGCGCCGGCATCCTGATCCGTGGCGTCCGCGACGGCAGCGACCTCGACTACGAGATGCAGATGGCCGGGATGAACGGCGCGCTCGCGCCGGATCTCAGGACGGTGCTGCTGCCGGCTTCGCCCGGGGTGCGCCATATCACCA
>Ga0255338_1006346_pt1 | contig 10096 bp, 7 predicted proteins | sample MeOH1_35cm_T4_19_FD_203715 | JGI IMG/M metagenome (GOLD analysis project Ga0255338, IMG submission 203715) | Sandy soil microbial communities from University of British Columbia, Vancouver, Canada - MeOH1_35cm_T4_195 | ecosystem: Engineered > Artificial ecosystem > Sand microcosm > Unclassified ...
CGAGAACGCCGGCCTCCTCGCACCCCAAGGAGCCTGCCATGTCCCTCGAAATCCTCTCCGCCGACGTGCTAGAGCGCGCCGGTCCTGCTGAAGAGATTCCGCCTCCGATGACCGAAACCGCGTTCACATCCGACTTCCTGAAGGTGCTGCAGGAGCGCGGCTACATCCATCAGGTGACCCATCCCGCCGAGCTGGACGAGGCGGCGACCAAGGGGGTGATCACCGCCTACATCGGCTTCGACGCCACGGCGCCGTCGTTGCACGTGGGCTCGCTGATCCAGATCATGATGCTGCGCCGGCTGCAGCAGGCCGGCCACAAGCCCATTGTCCTGATGGGCGGCGGCACCACCAAGATCGGCGACCCGACCGACAAGGACCAGTCGCGCCCCCTGCTCACCGAGGCGCAGATCCAGGCCAACATCGCCTCGATCCAGACCGTGTTCGCCAAGTTCCTGACCTTCGGCGACGGACCGAGCGACGCGCTCATGGTCGACAACGACGCGTGGCTGTCCAAGTACGGCTACGTCGATTTCCTGCGCGAGTTCGGGGTCCACTTTACCGTCAACCGCATGCTGGCGTTCGACAGTGTGAAGGCCCGGCTCGAACGCGAGCAACCGATGACCTTCCTCGAGTTCAACTACATGCTGATGCAGTCGGTGGACTTCCTGGAGCTGGAGCGCCGCAACGGCTGCCTGCTGCAGATGGGCGGGTCCGACCAGTGGGGGAACATCGTCAATGGCGTGGAACTGATCCGCCGCGTCGACCAGAAGCCCGCCTTCGGCTTGACCACGCCGCTGCTCTCCACCGCGTCCGGCCAGAAGATGGGCAAGACCGTGGGCGGGGCGGTGTGGCTCAACGCCGACATGCGCTCCCCTTACGACTACTGGCAGTTCTGGCGGAACACCGAGGACGCCGACGTGGGCCGCTTCATGAAGCTGTTCACCGACCTGCCGCTGGACGAGATCGCCCGGCTGGAGGCCCTGCCCGGCGCCGAGATCAACGAGGCGAAGAAGGTCCTGGCCAACGAGGCCACGCGGATGCTGCACGGCGCGGAGGCGGCCCAGACGGCCGAGGCCGCGGCCAAGGCGGCGTTCGAGGAACGCCGCGTCTCCAGCGACCTGCCGACCCACGAGGTGGCCAAGGCCGATCTCGACGCCGGCGTGCAGCTCGCCGACCTGGCGGTGGCCGCGGGCCTGGCCGGCTCCAAGGGCGAGGCGCGTCGCCTGGCCCAGGGCGGCGGCCTGCGGGTCAACGACGAGGCCGAGGCCGACGCCAACCGGGTGATCACCGCCGCCGACCTCGCGGACGGCGTGGTGAAACTCTCGGCCGGTAAGAAGAAGATCGTTCTGGTGAAGCCCGTTTAACCCCCCCGTGCTCGTCATGGCCGGGCCTGTCCCGGCCATCCAGAAGCGCCGATACCGGGGTTCTTGCCTGAGAGCTCGGCGCATCTGGATCCCCGGCGCAAAGCCGGGGATGACGATCCAAATTTGGAGTTCCGAATGACCGATATCGTGGAAGGCGCGCCCGCGCCGGACTTCGATCTGGAAACCCCGGATGGCCGGGTGAAGCTGGCCGACTTCGCCGGCAAAACCGTCGTGCTCTACTTCTACCCGAAGGACGACACCTCGGGCTGCACCCGCGAGGCTCAGGATTTCACCGCGCTGGCGCCCGAGTTCGCCAAGGCGGGCGTCACCGTGATCGGGGTCTCCAAGGACACCATCGCCGCGCACAGGAAGTTCGCCGCCAAGTACGAGCTGGGCGTGAAGCTGGGGTCGGACCCGGAAGGCAAGGTCGTGGAACGCTACGGCTCCTGGGTCGAGAAGAGCCTCTATGGCCGCAAGTACATGGGCATCGATCGCTCCACCTTCCTGATCAGGGACGGCGAGCTCCAGAAGATCTGGCGCAAGGTCCGCGTGCCCAATCACGCGCAACAGGTGTTGGACGCTGCAAAGGCTTCGTGACGGTTTTCACCGATAATCGATGACCCGTATGCGGCGGTGCGTCGCTTTGGGGCGGAACCTGCTCTGAACTGCTTGCCTGTCTCAAAAAAGTCGTCGCATATCGCCGACACCGAGGGTGTGGGGACTTCCGGCAACGCATGAAACGTCTGGCGCAGCTCGGTCGTTCGCTCGTGGAGCTGTTCCCGGAACGGCACCTCTACGTCCGCTCCGGCGGGGCCATGAAGGCCTTCGTCCTCACCACCAGGAAGCAGCTGATCATCGCCGGCGGCGTCGCGGGCGGCGCCATGTGGATGGGCGTCTGCACCGCCGCCATGCTGGTCAACCTGATGTCGGCCTCGTCCGCCGACCGCGAGATCGCCAAGCTGAAGGCCCAGTCCGAGCGCTATGTCGCCGACCGTCAGGCGCGGCTGGACAGCGCCATGGCCCGCTTGGACGCCGCGTCCGGCTCGAACGTCAACGCCGCCACGGCCATCGAGAAGCGCCACGCGGCCCTGGCCCTGCTGCTCACCGACATGAAGGGCGCGCCCGGCGCCAGCGAGGCCCTGACGCCGGCGATCAACCGCGCCCTGGCCGGCCAGGACGTCAATCCGGTCCGCCGGGTCGAGATGGTGCGGATCGGCCAGGAGCAGCTCCTGGAGGCCGCCGACAGCTTCGCCAAGGGCCGCGCCGACCGGCTGCGGCTAGCGTTCCGCATGGCCGGCCTGTCCCCCACCACCTTCGTGGACGGATCGAGCGCCCTGGGCGGGCCGCTGGTCGAGTCCAGGGACCCCAGCGCGCTCGCCGCCGTGCTGGACGTGGACGACGACTTCGCCGTGCGCATCCAGCGCGCCGCCCGAGACCTGTCCGAGGCGCAGTCCCTGGCCCGGGCGGCCGGCGACCTGCCGCTGGCCCGGCCCACGGTCAACAGCCAGCAGACCAGCGGCTTCGGCGTGCGCTTCGACCCGTTCACGCGCCGCCCCGCCTATCACTCGGGCCTGGACTTCAACGGCGGCCATGCGGCGCCGATCTATTCGACCGGCCCCGGCGTGGTGTCGTTCGCCGGCCAGCGCTCCGGCTACGGCAATGTGGTCGAGATCGACCATGGCCGCGGCCTGAAGACCCGCTACGCCCACCTCTCCGGCTTCGCCGTTCAGCGCGGCCAGCGGGTCGCGGTGGGGCAAAGGATCGCATCGATGGGCTCGACGGGCCGCTCGACCGGAACCCACCTTCACTATGAGGTGTGGGTCAACGGTCGGGCCCAGAACCCGGGCCGTTTCCTGAAGGCCGGTCAGTATGTTCTCCAAGCTGCAGACTAAGGGCGCCCCGGCGTCGTCCGAGACGGCACCGGCCCGCAAGGTGGCGGTGGCGTCCCTCGTGGCCGAAGGCGTGGTGTTCCGCGGCGACCTCGCCACCGACGGCGACCTGCACCTGGACGGGGTCGTGGAGGGCGACCTCAAGGCCGCGCGGTTGACCATCGGTGACAGCGGCGTGGTCAGCGGCACGATCCAGGCCGAGAGCATCGACATCCGCGGCCGGGTGACCGGCACGATCTCCGCGCGCCAGGTGCGGCTGTGGGCCTCGGCCCGCGTGGACGGCGACATCAGCCACGCCGAACTCTCTATCGAGTCCGGCGCGCATTTCGAAGGCCGCAGCCTGGTCTTCCCGGCGGCCGAGCCCGCGGCCGCCGAAGTCCCCACGCTGAGCGTGGTGGCGGCGGAATAGCCTACTCCCGTGTCGCCCCGACCCGCTGCGCCAGGGCCGCGCCCATGAAGGCGTCGAGATCGCCGTCCAGGACGCCCTGGGTGTCTGAGGTCTCCATCTCGGTGCGGAGGTCCTTGACCATCTGATAGGGCTGCAGGACGTAGCTGCGGATCTGGTGGCCCCAGCCGATGTCGGTCTTCTGCTCCTCGATCGCCGCGCGCTCGGCGTCGCGCTTCTGCAGCTCAAGCTCGTAGAGCCGGGCGCGCAGCATCTTCCACGCCTCCTCCCGGTTCTGGTGCTGCGAACGGCCCGCCTGGCAGGCGACGGCCACGCCGGTGGGGATGTGCGTCAGGCGCACCGCGCTGTCGGTCTTGTTGATGTGCTGCCCCCCGGCGCCCGAGGCCCGGTAGGTGTCGGTCCGCACGTCCGAGGGGTTGATGTCGATGACGATATTGTCGTCGACCACGGGATAGACCCACACCGAGGCGAAGCTGGTGTGGCGCTTGGCGGCGGCGTCGAACGGCGAGATTCGCACCAGCCGATGAACCCCGCCCTCGCTCTTCAGCCAGCCGTAGGCGTTGGGGCCCTTGATCTGCAGAGTCACCGACTTGATGCCGGCCTGTTCCCCCGGGGTCTCCTCGAGGAAGTCGACCTCCATGCCATGGGCGTTGGCCCAGCGGGTGTACATGCGCAGCAGCATGCCGGCCCAGTCGTTGGACTCGGTGCCGCCGGCGCCGGAGTTGATTTCCATGAAGGCGTCGTTGCCGTCCGCCTCGCCGGACAGCAGCGCCTCCAGCTCGGCGCGGCCGGCGCGCTCCCGGATGGCCTTTAGCTGGCCGCGGGCTTCCTCGAGGCTGGCCTCGTCGCCCTCGTCGTCCGCCATCTCGGCATAGCCCAGGGCGTCGGCCAGGTCGCGTTCCAGCGACACGACGGCCTCGATCTGGCCGGCCAGCCGCGTGCGTTCGCGCATCAGGGCCTGAGCGGCCTCAGGCTTGTCCCAGAGGGTCGGGTCTTCGACCCGGGCGTTCAGTTCGTCGAGTTTTCGGAGGGCTGGATCCCAGTCAAAGACGCCTCCTGAGCAGTTCGATCGACTGCTCGATGTCGGCCTTGGCGGCCTCGACATCCGCTCTCATGGAGAGACTCCCAATACGTAAGGTCGCGGGCTCTAGCCTGCGCCGGGGGCTAGAACAAGTCGGACAGGTCGTCCTTCTTCTTCGGCGGCGGCGCGGCCGGGGGCGCGACGGCGGCGGCGGCGTTCGGCGCCCCGGTCACCTGGCCGTTGCCGAACACCTGGCTGTAGGGCTGCGGCCCGGAGGTCGGACCCGCCGCCCCCAGGCCCTGCGTCGATGCCGAGGGCTCCGTGCCGGGCCGGAAGGCCTCGCGGATGCCGCGGATCATGGCGTACTTGGCGTTGGACGGCGCCTTGAACGGTTCGGGCGGCTTGTCCTTCAGCGCCTGGGTCATGAATTCGATGAAGATCGGCACGGCGGCCACGGACCCGGTCTCGTTGTTGCCCAGGCTGCGGTTGTCGTCGAAGCCGATGTAGACGCCCACCACCAGGTGGGGCGAGAAGCCCATGAACCAGGCGGAGCGGTAGTCGTTGGTGGTGCCGGTCTTGCCGCCCAACGGCTTGCCGATCGACGAGGCCGAGGCGGCCGTGCCGCGCTGGACCACGCCTTCGAGCATGGAGGTGATCTGGTAGGCGGTGATCGGGTCCATGACCTGGTCGCCGGTGCGCGGGATCCGCGGGCTCTCGTCGCCCGAGAAGCCCACCTCGCAGCGGTCGCACTGGCGGCGATCGGCGCGCCAGATGACCTTGCCGTTGCGGTCCTCGACCACCTCGATCAGGTGCGGCTCCACCAGCTTGCCGCCGTTGACGAAGGTCGAGTAGGCGGCGGCCATCTTGAAGGTCGTGGTCTCGCCCGACCCCAGGGCCATGGCCAGGACCTTGTCCATCTTCTTGGTGACGCCCAGGCGCTCGGCCAGGCCGGCGATCTTGGTCATGCCGACGCTCTGCGCCAGGCGCACGGTCATGGTGTTGCGCGAGAGCTCCAGGCCTTTGCGCAGCGTGAGCGCGCCGTAGTAGTCGCGACTGTAGTTCTCGGGGCTCCAGTCCTGTCCGCCGTAGCCCCGGAGCGTGATCGGCGCGTCCAGCACCGTCGAGGCAGGCGTATAGCCGCTCTCCAGGGCCGCAGCGTAGACGATCGGCTTGAAGGACGAGCCAGGCTGCCGCAGGGCCTGCGTGGCCCGGTTGAAACTGGAGAGCGAGAAGGAATAGCCGCCGACCATGGCCAGCACCCGGCCCGAATAGGGCTCCATGGCCACCAGGGCGCCGTTCACCGCCGGCACCTGCTTCAGGCGGAAGCCACCGCCCTCCTTGGCGGGTTCGACAAAGACCAGGTCGCCGCTGCCGATCCCCTTCCCGGCCCGCGCCCAGGAGACGTCCTGACCGACGAGGTTGCCGGTCGCGCCGTCGATGGTGCGGACGGTGACCGTCCCTCCGGCCACGCTGGTCACCAGCGCGCGCTTCCAATCCTGGCGCTCGCGCGGCTTCACCGTCTTGCGGGCGATGTCTTCCCAACCGTCCGTGGTGGTCACGTGGCCCCAGGCGCCGCGCCAGCCGTGGCGGCGGTCATAGTTCTCCAGGCCGTTCATCAGGGCCAATTTGGCCGCGCTCTGGAGCTCGGGGTCCAGGGTGGTGCGCATGTAGTAGCCGCCGGCGTTCAGCCGCTCGTCGCCCAGCTCTTTCATGTTGAGCGAGATGCGGCGCACCTCCTCCACGAAGTAGTCGGCGTCGCGATACTGCGAGCGGCTGGGCGCGGTCTGGACCTTCAGCGGCTCCTTCATGGCCGCATTGGCCTCGGCGCGGGTGACCCAGCCCAGGTCGGCCATCTGGTCGATCACCCAGTTGCGGCGGCCGATGGCCGCTTCGACCCGCCGGATGGGGTGATAATTGTCCGGCCCCTTCGGCAGGGCGGCCAGGTAGGCGCTCTCGGCCAGGGTCAGCTCGGACAGCGACTTGCCGAAGTAGTTGTAGGCCGCAGCCCCCACCCCGTACGAGCGGTAACCCAGCCAGATCTCGTTCATGTAGAGCTCAAGGATCCGCTCCTTGGAGAGCGTCCGCTCGAGCTGGGAGGCCAGGATCGCTTCCTTCAGCTTGCGGCCGATGGTCTGGTCGCTGGTCAGCAGGATGTTCTTGGCCACCTGCTGGGTGATGGTCGAACCGCCCTCCAGCCGCCGGCCCTGGGCCAGGTTGATGACGTTCTTGACCATCGCCCGGCCGAAGCCGCCCACGTCGACACCGCCGTGCTTGAAGAACCCATGATCCTCCGCCGCCAGGAAAGCCTGGGCGGTCTGCGCGGGGATCGCGTCGTAGGGGACAAAGATCCGGCGTTCGCGGGAGAATTCGCCGATCAGCGTGCCGTCCCAGCCATAGGCCCGGGTGGCGGTCGGCGGATGGTAGTCCACCAGGTCGCCTGCGTCGGGCATGTCGTGGAACAGCCATGCGGCATAGACGCCGACGGCTGCGGCCGAAAGCGCGATGAAGCTCAGGATGGCGACGCCGGCCAGAGCCACCCACCGCGGCAGCTTGGCCCGCTGGGTTTCGGCCCGTTCGGGACTGGCGGTGGGATTCAACTGACGACGGGCTCCCGGGGCTCCTGACCTGTCGTCCTAGCCTGTGTCGAAGCGGGCGCCAACGGGCGCGGGCCGCATGTGCGTCAGCGCGACGCGAGCTTCATCTGCGCGCCGAAGTGCGTATCGATGGCGCCGGTGACCGCGCGCATCAGCCGGGCGCGGGCGCTCGGATCGCGCAGCCGCGCCTCGTCGTCCGGATTGTTGACGAAGCCCATCTCCAGCAACACGGCGGGGACGTCGGGGGCCAGCAGCACCATGAAGCCGGCGTCGCGGTGGCTGTGGCGCAGCATCGGAGCCTTGCCCTCGATGCTGGAAACCAGCGTCTGGGCGAAGACCGCCGAGCGGTTGCGCGTCGCCCGCTGGGTCAGGTCGAAGAGGATGTCGCGCACGCCCTGGTCGCCGGTCAGGCTGGCCTTCATGAACCAGTCGTCGCGGCTGACGAACTTCGTCGCCCGCTGCGAGGCCTTGTCGGACAGCGTGTAGACGCTGACGCCCTTCAGATTGGTCTCGGGCGCGGAATCGGAATGCAGCGAGATGAACAGGTCGGCGCCGGCGCGCTGGGCGACGCGCACGCGGTCCTCCAGCGGCACATAGACATCCGACGTGCGGGTCAGCACCACCTTGTAGCGGCCGGTCCGGGTCAGATGGTCGGCCAGGGTGAGCGCCGCGGCCAGGTTAACGTCCTTCTCATGGCCGGAAGCGCCCGACGCGCCGGCGTCGCGGCCGCCGTGGCCGGCGTCGATGACCACCACCTTCTTGAGCGGCAGCGCCGGCTTCCTGGCCGGCAGGAACTGAGTGCGAATGGCGGTGGTCGGCGCGGCGGCCCTGGGGGCCGCCGTCATCACGGCGGCCGGCTGGCTGGCGGCCACGTCGATCACATAGCGGTAGTTGGCCACGCCGTCGGCCGGCGGCAGCAGGAAGCGGCGCTTGAGCCGGGCGTCGCCCGCCAGGTCGAGCTGGAGACGCGCCCCGCCCTGGACCTGATCGACCATCCACGCCCGCACGATACCCTTGCCCGAGCCCTGCTGGGTCTGGCCGGCGATGACGTTGGGCAGCATGATCACGACCCGACGGTCGGCGGCGCCGTCGGAGACGACCCTGGCGCTGGTGGCGCCATCCAGGTCGATGACCAGCCGGGTCTCGGCGGCATCGCCGCCCATGCGCACCTTGATCAGGGCGGCGGTCTCGGTGGCGGCGTGCCCCACGGCGAAGACTGTCAGGCCGACGGCGACGGCGGTGCAGGCGGCGATCAGTCGCCCCCGGCCCTGCCTCACCACGCCCTTCAACCGCCCCAGCATCCTAACGCCCCGAAAACACGGAGATTCGCGCAAAGCGAACCGATCACCCATATAGGCCGCAGCGTCGTAGACAAAGAGTTAACGAGGTCTTGCCAACGAGGCCGCTGCGCGCGCGGGCGCGCAACCTTCTGTGACGAGGCCATTGGGCATGACCGGCGCGCCGGTCGGGTCAGGCTCCTGGTGAACCGTGCTTTCCTTTTGCAGCCCGCTGTTGCAATGTCGCGCCGCGCGACGTCGGAGCGCCCGATCCGGGCCCGTTCGCCACGCGACAAAACCAGCCGGCGTCGGCTTCGACCGAGTATTCGGTGGCGACGCATCATCCGATCCGCGACCTTCGGGACGCGCCTAGGAACACACCCGATGAGCTGCGCAGCTCGAGCCACATCTGGCCCCAAGGCCTCACGAACCGCCGTTTCCGGCGTGTTCGTAGACCACGCGCGCGCTCGTCCCATGAGCAGGCAGCGCCCGGGCCGAGATGCCCCCGCGCGCCGCGGAGAGACTAATGCCCAAGACTATGTTGATCGACGCAGCCCACGCGGAAGAGACGCGTGTGGTGGTCGTCGACGGGAACCGCGTTGAAGAGTTCGATTTCGAGAGCCAGAACCGAAAGCAGCTTCGAGGGAATATCTATCTCGCCAAGGTGACGCGCGTTGAGCCGTCGCTGCAGGCGGCCTTCGTCGAATATGGCGGCAACCGCCATGGCTTCCTGGCCTTCAACGAAATCCACCCCGACTATTACCAGATCCCGGTCGCCGACCGCGAAGCCCTGCTGCGCGAGGAGGCCGAGGACCACGACGACGACGACCGCCCCGTCCGGGGCCGACGCGGCGCCTCCGAGAACGGCGACGACGAGGACGACGGCGACTCGCACGTCTCGGAAGACGAAGACGATGTGATGGAAGAAGAGCTGGCGCGTCGCCGCCGCCGGCTCATGCGCCGCTACAAGATCCAGGAGGTGATCCGCCGCCGGCAGATCATGCTGGTCCAGGTCGTCAAGGAAGAGCGCGGCAACAAGGGCGCGGCGCTCACCACCTATCTCTCCCTGGCCGGCCGCTACGGCGTGCTGATGCCCAACACCGCCCGAGGGGGCGGCATCTCGCGCAAGATCGACACCGCCACCGACCGCAAGCGCCTCAAGGGCGTGGTGGCCAGCCTGGCTGTGCCGCAAGGCATGGGCCTGATCGTCCGCACCGCGGGCGCCAAGCGCACCAAGGCCGAGATCAAGCGCGACTACGACTACCTGCTGCGCCTCTGGGAGAACATCCGCGAGAAGACGCTGCATTCGATCGCGCCGGCGCTGATCTACGAGGAAGAAGACCTCGTGAAGCGCACGATCCGCGACCTGTACGACAAGGACATCGACGAGGTCTGGGTCGAGGGCGAGGCCGCCTTCAAGGAAGCCCGCGACTTCATGCGGATGCTGATGCCCAGCCAGGCCAAGAAGGTCATGGCCTACCGCGAGCCGATGCCGCTGTTCGTCAAGCACCGGGTCGAGGACCACCTCAGCCAGATCTACACGCC
>Ga0255338_1006347_pt1 | contig 10096 bp, 6 predicted proteins | sample MeOH1_35cm_T4_19_FD_203715 | JGI IMG/M metagenome (GOLD analysis project Ga0255338, IMG submission 203715) | Sandy soil microbial communities from University of British Columbia, Vancouver, Canada - MeOH1_35cm_T4_195 | ecosystem: Engineered > Artificial ecosystem > Sand microcosm > Unclassified ...
TCATGGACTATATCGCGGCCAACAACCGCCAGCCGCAGCCATTTATCTGGACCGCTCCTGCCGACCTCATTCTTGGCAAGGTCGCCCACTTATGTGGCGAACTTGCCTGACAGGACACTAGCCGGTCGTAGCTCTCGTAGCTACGAGGCACCCAGGTTGACGCTTACCGAGTGCATAGCCGAGGGTGAGATCAGTCAGCCGGGCGAGGCCGCGCCAAATGACAATATTGCCTGGCACGGGATCGCCGGCGCGAGCCAAGTAGCCGCCGAGCCGGGCAATCCTGACCAGATGCTGACCTGACGCAGGCGAATTGAGCCATTGCTGGTCGGGATGTCCTTGGTGTCGTTAAAAGAGCGGGATAGACGGCAGTAGTGGGATTGGTTTCAGGGATTGGTGGCTGGGACAAGAGCAATAGAGCTCGGGGAGGTGTGGAGGGGCGGAGCCCCTCCACCTCCGGAGTTGATCGAGGGCAGGAGGAGGGCGACGAGGAGTTGGGGCAGATCGGCATGGCCTTTGATGCGATGGAGGCCGTGTTCGACGTGCAGGAGGGCGGTGGCGGTCCAGCGGGAGACCTGGTTGGTTTCGAGCCGCCAGCGGGAGACCTTGGCGGTCTGGGCGCGGTAGTTGCGCATGACGTTCTCGATCGCGTTGGTGGAAAGGAGCGAGACGTGCAGGGTGGCCGGAACGTTGAGCTGGTGCAGGGTGATGAGGTGATCGCCGGCCTCGGCGAGACTGGTGGCCGCCGCCGCGTTGAGCGGGCGCAGGAAGGCCTGCAGGGCGGCGAGCGCTTCGCGACCGGCCACCTCGCCCTGGGCCAGGCGCAACCGGCGCCACAAGCGCGCCGCCTCGGCGCTACCTCGACATGGATCTGCTCCACACCCACCGCAAAGCCCAAACCCAAGCCGCCTAAATCCAGGGACCGGGCGGGGAAGGGGCTGCCGCCCCTTCCCCTGCTCCCCATCCCATAAACCTTTTATCCTACCCAAACCACCGACCACTCAGCCCATTTTGCTGAACTTGACGGACACAACTGACGGAGTTGATCGAGACGGGGAGAAGCACGATGTGCTGGGGCGGCGACGCACGCCAGCGGAGCGTCGAGCGGAGTTATTGGCGGCATATCGGGCCAGTGGGCTGACGCAGAGTGCGTTCGCGCGGCGGGAGGGGATCCGCTACTCGACATTCTGCACGTGGGCGCAGGCGGAGAGGGAAGCCGGCCGTCTGCCGGTGGCGCAAGCCGGGCGGCAAGGTCGGCGGCCGGCACCGCCTGGTAGCGTGCGTTTTGCCGAAGTCCAGTTGCCGCCGATGCCGGCCCCGGTGACCGGGGGCCTGTGACCTGACTAAACTGGAGTTGGAACTACTCGATAAACTCTTTCCAGAAATCGCGCCCACAACCCGGACGGGGCCAACTCTCGGGCGATACATAACCCGTATCGCCCGGCTCGGCGGGTATCTTGCCCGCACCCGTGAACATCGTCATGTGGCGCGGCCTCTCCCGGCTCACTGATCTCACCCTCGGCTATGCCCTCGGCAGTAGAATTGTGGGTAATTGAAAGCCCGGCCGGACGCTTACGCTTCGGAGGACATGGGCCGATGTTCGCCGACTGGCGGACCAAGGAAAGCCTTTTGTCAGCGGGCGCGACGGCCGAGTTTCCAGAGGAATTCGATCCAGGCGCTCCGGCGCAGGTAGCGCAGCAGCCGGGGGTCGCGCTCCAGTTCCTGCGGCGGGAAGGGCCGGCCCTGCGTGCGCTCGCGCAACAGCGTGATCTCGCTCTGCCCGGTGCTGTGCATGACGGCGGATGTTTTCTGAGCGGCGTGGGAGCGGAAGCACGCGAGAAAGTAAGGCAAACGCACGATCCGCGCGCCGGCGGCCGTGAAGCGCAGGAGCAGATCCCAATCCACGGCGAAATGAAAGGAAGTGTCCAGGCCGCCCACGCGGTCCCAGATCCGCCGGCGCCAGAACACGGTTTCCTGCGGAATGAAATCGTTGAGGCGCAGAACCTCGGGATCGTGCGGCGGGAGAAACCAGCGGGCGATCTCGCGGGATTCCTCGTCGACCACGACGCGGTGGCCGTAGACCACGTCGACGTCGGGATGGGCCGCGAAATAATCCGCGACATAGCCGAGCGCGCCCGGCAGGTAGAAGTCGTCGGAGTTGATCCAGGCCATGACGTCGTCGGGCCCGCCGCTGGTGCGCGCGAAGCCCTCCGCGATGGCATCGGCCTGGCCGGCGTCGCGTTCGCAAGCCCAGGCGTGCAGGCGCGCGGCTTGGCGTTTGATCAGTCCGGCGCTGCCGTCGGTCGAGCCGCCGTCCTGCACGACATACGCGCAGTCCACGCCCGGCTGCTGGTCGAGCACGCTGCGCATGGTCTCCGCGAGGAACCGCGCCTGTTGGTAGGACGGGGTCACGATGGCGAAGCGGGGCCGGCCGGCGGGGTTGCGGGTTGCGGGGAATTTTTCCGGAATCACCGGCCGCGGGGGATAGGCCATGTGCGCCGGCATCTGGAAGAACATCAGTTCGGTCCATTCGCCGCCGCCAAGCCAGAGGGGCAGGAGCTGGCGCTTGATGCGGATGGTTCGCTCGAAGAAGGGCGCCCAGCTGCCGTCTTCCAAACGGGCCTCAAAGGTCAGGTGCACGTGGCCGGCGGGCAGGGTGCCGCGGATTTCGAAGCCGGTGTTGTCGTCGGGCGCGGCCGGCACGGCGGCCTTCACGTCCGGTCGGGGCAGGCCGACGACGCCGGTCAGCGTCCGGTCGGTGGTGCGGAGGCGGACGCCGGCGATCGGCCGGTTGTTTGGGGCGAAGCACCAGCCACGGATGATGACACAGCGGGAGGGCTGGTTCCAGTCACCGGGCTGATCGATGTGATACTGCAGGGACACGGCGGACGCGGCGAACCGCGCGATCAGACGAACTTCAGCTTGCGCGCGGCGAAGAGCACCATGCGCAGGAGCAGCCAGCCGTGGCTCCAGCGCTGGATGTTGGTGCTGCCGTAGGTGCGTTCACGGTAGCGGATGGGCACGTCGGCGATCTTCAGGTTGAGCTTGGCGGCGCCGAAGAGCAGGTCGAAGTCGCCGAAAGGATCGAAGTCGCCGAAGTAGGCGCGGTTGGCGGCGATCGACTCGTAGTGGACGCGGCTGAGCACCTTGGTGCCACAGAGCGTGTCCTTCACCGGCTGGCCGAGCAGCCAGGTGAAGATGATCCCGAAGGCCCTGTTCGCGCAGAGATTGAGAAACTGCATCGCCTGCTCGTCCATCGGGTAGACGAGCCGGCAGCCGTTGGCGAATTCGGCGCGGCCGCTGGCGAGCACTTCGTAGAATTTCGGCAGCTCCTCGGGCGGCATTGTGAGGTCGGCGTCGAGGATCATGAGGATGTCGCCGGTGGCGGCGGCGAAGCCCATCCGCACGGCGTCGCCCTTGCCCTTGCCGGTCTGCTGCATGATCTTGATCTTGCGTTCCGGATAGGCGGCGGCGACGCGCTGGATCTCGGCCCAGGTATTGTCCTTGGAGTGTCCTTCGACAAAGATGAGCTCGGTGCCGGCGCCCAGGTCCGGGGTGCGCAGGACGGCGGCCTCGATGTTGCCGGCCTCGTTGCGGGCGGGGATGACAACGGAGACGGTGCGCGCGACGGGCGGACGGGGGCGGGCCGGGCGGGCGACGCAAAACACGGTGAGACAAAAGAAGGGAAACAGCGGGGCAAGCCAGCGGTTGAAGACGACGTCGAGACTCAGGCAGCGGACGGGGAGCAGCAGGCGCGATTGGGAGACCAGCGGACTCCACTCGGCTAGGTGGAGCAGGTTGCGGACATCGGAGGAGCTCAACCAGCTCGACTGCGGCTGCGGGGAGCGCAGACCGAGCAGGTTGGCGAGGCCCAAAACGGGCCGCCACAGGGACGAGAAGAAATTCACGAACAGGCGGGTGTCGGGATGGACGACCCGGTGCAGCTGCGCCAACAGCTGCAGCACATCCGCGGACTGGTTCAGTGTCTCGGAAATGATGATGCAGTCGAAGGGGCCGTCGAGTTGGAGTTTTTCCCCGGCTTGCACATGGAATTCCGCCGCGGGAACCCGGCTGCGCGCCGCTGCGATCTGCTTCGCGGACAGGTCGACACCGACCTTGCGACGGGCATGCAGCCGGGCGAGCAGTTCACCCGAGCCGCAGCCGATCTCGAGCACGGACGCCCCGGCGGGGATCAGCAGATTGTAGTAATGAGCGAGCAGTCCGCGATAACTGAGCGCAGTCCACTTCAGGGTGACGGGGGCCGCCTCATAGAACCGGCTGATCCGGTCGAGGTGTTGCCGGGTGATTTCGGGAATCGGCGGCATTCAGTGGTGGGGGAGCGGACGAGGAGTTTTCAGGACGGTTTCTGCAGGGTGGCAAACGCGATCCAAGGCAGTGGTTTTTTCCTTTAGCGTCGAGATATTTTCCAGTCAGGCCGGGCCGGCGCCGGCGGAGGCGATCATGGCCGCTCAAACAACAGCACCCGCCAGTCTTTAACCTCATGGACCCCATCGGGTGTGTGCAGGATCTTTTCCTGCATTGTCGGGAAGCCCAGTGCCTGCAAGCGGGCGGCCAGTTCGCCGCGTTGGGTCCGCGTCGCGGCGGGCTCAAGATAGACCAGACGTTCGACGGCACTGAGGTTGCTGGTTTCCAATTCCGGCAGCAACAGGACCGGATTGGCGATGGGACGGGTGAAGGTCAGGGTGGAACGATTGATGAAGTCATACGTGACCACCGCATCCGCGGGTCGGAGAAAGCGGGCCATGTCCGCGGCCACGTTGCGCCAACTGGAGACGGCGGAGAAGCCGGTATCCAGCAGGGGATTCCGGTAATAGCTGCGGATTTGATAAAAGGCCGACGTCGTGAGCATCGCCAGGATGAGCCCGACGGCCACGGTCAAACCGCGGCGCGGCCAGCCCGCCAATCCGCCGTCGCGACGCAGATCCCAGAGATACTTGAAAACCAGCGCGACCAGCCAGGTGACAAAGAAATAGTGGATGACAAAGTAGCGCGGCCAGAGGGAGAGATTCTCGACCCTGTAATAATAACCGAGTTGAAACGTCAGCGAGACCGCGATGCACAGGCCCATCAGGCGGCCTTGGCGGAGATATTCCCCGGCCGGCATCGCGGTGTTGACCGGCAGGTTTTTCCGGCGGAGAACCAGGCTGGTGCCGCTGATGATCACGGCCAGCCAGAAGCAGGACAGGAAGTCCGTGAAGAGGGAATGCCCGGCGAGGTGGCCTGACAGCACAAGTTGAAAGCCATCCGCGAGATGGACCCACAGGGACTCGTTTTCGGAGGCCCAGAGGCCGATGTTGATCTTCTGCTGATTCGTGCCGAGGTAGGGCCAGGTGGTGGAAACCGTGATCACGTAGCTGAGGGCCAGATGGGCGTAAAAGCGCAGCCGCTGGTCTCCGCGCCGCAGGCAGAGGAACAGGAACTGGCCGATGGCCGGGAAAACAATCCACGTCTGCAGATAAAAGCCGAGGGTCAGCAGCACGCCGTAGCCCGCAAACCAGGCCACGTCCGCCCAAGGGTGCGCCAGTCTCCGCCGATCCAGCTCCAGCACGACCCACGTGGACCAGATGTAGAACGCGACCCCGGCGATATACTCGCGGATCTGCAGGACGTGCATGAACAGATAGGCGTTGAACGCGAACAGGCCGAGCAGAAAGAGCCGGGGCATGAGCCGCCAGTCACGCGACAAAGTCAGGAGGCCCTGGAGGCAGAGCCCAAGGCAGGCCAGGTTGAGGAGGCGGAAGAAGATGACGTTCTGCGTTCCGGCGATCCGCATGAGGGTGTTTTGCAGCAGATAATAAAGTGGTTGGTAGGCCAGCGGCCGGTTGGCCTCGAGGACATCATCCCAGCCGGCATAGACGGCGGGCTGGGCAATGGTGAAAGGCTGGCCGCCATTGATCACGGCCAGACGCACGCCCTCGTCGGTGCTGATCCCCTTCAGATCGATCATCAGGGCATATGTCGTGATGATCAGGGCACAGGCGAACAGCAGGATCGTGCGCGCGGGAATGACTCGGGGTGGGATGTTCATGCCGTTGCCTAGGTTGCCGGGATTCCCGCCGGTTTTCGGGGCGGTCGCAATGCGGATCGAAGGAGGCAGGCGCATCGGGGATCAGTAGCGATTAGCCGGATCATCAAGGTAGCGCTCGAGCACTTGGACGAACTGCTTCCGGTTGCCGTAGCGGTCCGCCATGATCTGCACATAGGCCCGGGGGTGGGCGTTGTGTTCATACAGGAATGTCACCGTGAGATCGCTCACGGGTCTCCCCCCATCCGGCTGGAAGGAGTCATACATGGGCCGCAATCGCAGGTAGACGGTCAGGAGCACCACGCCGGTGGCCGTGAGAATGACGGGCACCGGCCAGGTGGGGTCGTTCGTGGCGGCGGGTTGCCGGGCCCACCCGTCGGCGAGCGCGGAGAGGCTGAGCGAAACAAGCAGCAGCAGAGGAACCTGGATGAACAGACTGTATTGGTCGTGGGAATGACCGAAGGACAGCAACAGGGTCACGCCGAGTGCGCTGGCGAGCAGGAGCACGGTGAACGCCTTCAGCCGCGACGGGATCGTGCGCGCCAGCACCATGGCGAGAGTAGCCGCCAGCGCGATGAGCAAGAGGAAAGGACTGTCCTGGATGAGTCGCAGCACCTCCCGGCCGATGTCGGGTTGGGCGGCGAGAAAACCTTTCAGGAACGGGCCGGGGTCGAACACGAGGCTGAAGATGCCAGCCAGATAATCGAGGGCCCGGGGGCCGGTCATGACGGTGCGCAGCAACAAGTAGCCGAGGGGTAGTGTTGCGAGCGCACCACCGCCCAGAAGGGCGAGTTCACGACTGCGCCCGAGGAGGAAGAACCAGAAGCGGCTGCGGCCGCTCCAGAGGCCGAGCAGAGGAAGGGTGCCGACGAGCATTGCCACAATCCGCAGGCGCTGGGCCGCCGCCGGGCCAGGCGCCGCCTGGGACTTGCTGAGGCAGTGCGCGAGCCAGAGCACCACCAGGCTGCTGATGACGGGCAGCAGGCCGCTCCGGAAAATCGACGGAGCCGGGTGGAAAAGAGCGGGAGTTTCGGTCCGTCCGGTCGTGGCCGCGGCTAGCCAGCACCAAGCGAAGCAGAGTGCCAGGTAAAAGCCCCCGGGCCACTGGGCCAAGGTCGCCAGCCCAACGCATAGTCCCGCCAGAAAAAGCCAGAGCCGTTGGCCCTGCCCTGTTGACGAAGAAACGCCCTGCCACGTGCACCCCAGTGCGAGCACGCCGCCGAGCCACGCGCAAAGCAGCTCAGGCCGGGTGAGGAGGCCGTGGAAAAGCAGGCCGGAGCTTCCGCACAACAGGATGGTGGTCAGGCACGCGGTTTCGATTTTGCGGATGACCGCGTAGCTCAGGCCGGCGGCGGTGAGGATGAACAGGATGACCAGGCCCCGGCTGTGCCACCGGCCGATTTTCACGAGGGAACGAATTTCACTCAGGGGATCCTGGCTGGCAGCAAATTTCTCGAGATTCCAGACCGGCAGGAGACCGGCATAATGCCGGATCCGATAATCCAGAGCCAGGAGGTATTTCGGCAGGAAACCTGGTTGTTCGATACGGGCCGGCACCACATTCGAGTTGATCGACAGCGCATCCACCATGTTGTGGATGTTCATGTCCGTGTTGCGGAACCAAGGATCGGTTCGGGAGATGAGGCTCAGGTAGATCCCACTCAAGACCAGGGCCAACACGGCCAAGCCGATCAAGAGGCTGCGGTAGGCGGATAATCCGGCACGGTCGGCCGGGAGCGCAGGGGGAGGTTCCAGGTTCATGGGGCCCTGAATCCCTCCAGGTGGATTTTGCGAAACACGAAATGATACGAGCCGGGCGCCGGTGGCGGCACCGCCATCGTTCGCATGGTCCGACCCTCAGTCCGGCCTACTTTGTCATAGTGCTCCCGCGCGCTTTCTTCCAGGGGCAGGTTCATCGAGACAAAATAATTCTTCACGTCGGGGTAGCGTTCAAGATAGTCGAGCAGATCATACTCGTGCTTCAGCGGAGCGTCGCGGAATTCCAGCACATTGGCGCCCGGCTGCGGGAGGAATTCCAAGGTTTCGTCCAGCCAGGCAACCGTGCCTTCGAGGCGGTAATGCTTCACGGCGGTCCCGTTGAAGAGGACGTCAAACTCAGCCACCTTGCGATCCTGCAGCCGGACACTGAAGGAAACCTGCAGGCCGGCGAGCTGCGGGTTCGGCGCGAACCGGAGCAACACGGTTGGCTGTCTCGCACTGCGGAAGTAAGGAAGGTTCCATTGGGGCAGGGGGCCCTCCACCGGCATCAGGCCCTCGCAGTCGAGGAAAGATGTTGGAGCGGCACGGATGAGGTCGGTGGAAAACAGCGACAGAGGGTTGGAAGGCAGCCCCGGGTCAACCGGCTCGGGAGCGACCGCCGGCCGAGACTGATAGGGGATGGATGCCACGCCGATCTCGCTTCCGGTGCCCGGCTCCACGACCTTGATGAGCAGCCGTCGGAACGGACTGGCGAGCTGGAGCGGGATGGTGCCATCAGCCGTGAAGGTGGCTAGACGGATCAAGCTTCCATTCTCTTGCTCCAGGTCAACCGTGAGAAGCGCCTGGTCCCCGGGATTCAGGCCGATCAGATTCAGCCGAGCGTCGGGCGGGTCTTTATCCGGGGAGGAAGTGCGGGAGAGCGTGAGCAGGACGTTCTGGTCTGAGCCAGCGGGTGCCGCTTCGCCCGACCGGGGAGGGAGACCGAAGTAGTCCCGTGCTTCCATTCCATTGCCGATGGTGGCGAGGAACTCCACCCCGGCGGTGCGCTTGCCCGGCAGCTGAACCAAGGCACAGGCGGCTCGCGTGGCCAGATCCCGTGCGCCCGAGCTGCGCGAAAGAGATGAACGAGACAGGAGATTGTAAGAGTCGGGGTCGATCCCGCCGCGGGAGGTGAAGCGGTGATTCCGCGCCTGAGCCATGATCAAGAAGAGGCGTTCGTTGACACCGTCAGTATCGAGATTGATGCGGGGCTGGCTGGACAGACGATGGGCCAGGAGCAGCGGCAGCGGCGGCAGGCTTGCCGGCACAAAAGACGAGCCGAGCAGGGGCGCGAGCGGCCGGCTGGTGTTGGTGAGCAAATAGATTCCGCCGGACCACAAGGCGACCAGCGCCACGACCAGCAGGGTGAGACCGCCAGCGGCGCGCCGGAGCCTTGAGGCGGTGGCGATTGACTCGAGCACCGCTGCGACGGACGGAGACAGCAACAGCAGGACCGGCACAAAGCCGCGCGGGCCGGCCGGCAACCAGAAGTGGAGCGCCAGGCTGGTCAGGATCCAGCCAACGCCCGGCCATGCGAGCCAGCCGGTGGTCCGGCAATCGCGTGCCAGTGCGAGGACGGCACACAGAAGAAATACAGGACCGGTGAGGCCGAAGCCGGCATTGTTCTCGTTGAAAGCGGCGAACACCCGGGGGTGATACAGTCCGGGCAGCAGGCCCGACCAAACATTCAGAGCGCCATCCGACCGGGGTTGGCGTAGGGCTGAGGCCAAGCCTGAATCTAGCAGGGTTTCCGTCCCCGCCAGGTTGAAGAGGAGAAACGGGGTGCCGATGATCAGGGCCAGCGTGGCAGGAAGGATCCAGGCACGGAGGAGGGCCATTCCGCCGGCGGAGCCGATCCGGCGGGCCGGCCACCAAGTCCAGGCGGCCCAGAGGAGCAAGACAGGGGCGAGCGACAAAAACCCAATCCAGCTGCCGGCGGCGAGCCCCGCAGCCAACCCCGCCAGCAGGGCAAAAGCCCCGTGACGGGTTTGCTGCCAGAGCCGGGCGAACAGGAAGGCGCAAAGCATGGCCGTGCCGGCGGGCAATTCGGGCGTGGTGGACGCAGCTTGGGCGAGCACAGGCGTCGCAGTGAGGGCCAGCCAGGCGGCGAGGAGCGAGGCGTTCACGCCGCATCCACTCACCCGGCAGAGCCGGTGGATGGCGAGACCGCCCAACAGCCAAGCGGCGAGGTTGAAAAAATTGAGACAAAACAGCGGCTGGCCGTGAACCAAGCCGAAGAGCTGAACCAGCTGGTAATTGAACGGCAGCCAGACTTGCCGGGGATCGGCGGCGGCA
>Ga0255338_1006348_pt1 | contig 10096 bp, 5 predicted proteins | sample MeOH1_35cm_T4_19_FD_203715 | JGI IMG/M metagenome (GOLD analysis project Ga0255338, IMG submission 203715) | Sandy soil microbial communities from University of British Columbia, Vancouver, Canada - MeOH1_35cm_T4_195 | ecosystem: Engineered > Artificial ecosystem > Sand microcosm > Unclassified ...
CGTGCTGCCGGCGATCGCGATCGACCAGACCAATCCGGTCCGCTCCTCGCGCTCCACGGTGGGCACGATGACGGAGCTGAACGACCACCTGAAGCTGCTGTTCGCGCGTGCCGCGCAGCTGTTCGACCGCAAGACGGCCCTGCAGGTGCGGCACGACTCGCCGGAGACCATCTACGAGCAGCTGATGGCGCGCACGAAGGAGGGCGATCCGCGGCTGGTCGTCACCTTCCCGGTCGAACTCCCCGGCGGCACGACGGCGGAAGAAGTGGAGCAGTGGCTCGCCGCCAGCGGCTTCACGCGCGTGCAGGCGGAGCGCGAGGTGGCCACGCCCACCGGCCCGCGCAAGGTCCTCGACGTGGTGGCGGACCGCTTCCGCATCCAGGGCGTGGAGAAGGTGCGCGCGATCGAGGCGATCGAGGTGGCGCTCAAGCGCGGCTCGGGGCGGCTCGCGGTCTATGCAGGCGACGAGGACGACAAGGAGGTGTGGAAGTTCTCCACCGGCCTGCACTGCCCCGACTCCGACATCCGCTACACCGACCCGGTGCCGTCGATGTTCTCGTTCAACTCGCCGGTCGGCGCGTGCGAGACCTGCCGCGGCTTCGGCCGCGTGATCGGGGTCGACTACGGCCTGGTGATGCCCAACGACAAGCTCACGCTGCGCGCCGGCGCCGTCAAGACCTTCCAGACCCCGGCCTGGGCCGAGTGCCAGGACGACCTGATGCGGCACGCCGAAGCGGCCGGCATCCCGCGCGACACGCCCTGGTACAAGCTCACCGCGGAACAGAAGCAGTGGGTGATCCAGGGCGCGCCCAACTATCGCGAGGGCAACTGGAACAAGCAGTGGTACGGCGTCAAGCGCTTCTTCGAGTACCTCGAAAGCAAGTCGTACAAGATGCACATCCGCGTGCTGCTGTCCAAGTACCGCAGCTACACGCCGTGCGAGGCCTGCGGCGGCGCCCGCCTGAAGACCGAGTCGCTGCTGTGGCGCCTGGGCAGCAGGGAAGACGCGGATGCGGTGCTCGAGCCGGCGCGGCGCATCCTGCCGGTGGGCGTGGACTGGACGCGCGCGCAGCTCGAGGCGCTGCCCGGCCTCACGCTGCACGACCTGATGCTGATGCCGATCGAGCGGCTGCGCCGCTTCTTCGACCGCGTCGAGCCGGAGGCCGAGGCGCACGCGGGCGCCGGCGAACTGCAGGCGCTCAAGCTGCTGTTCGAGGAGATCAACACCCGCCTGCGCTACCTGGTCGACGTGGGCATCGGCTATCTCACGCTGGACCGCCAGAGCCGCACGCTTTCCGGCGGCGAGGTGCAGCGCATCAACCTGACCACCGCACTCGGCACCTCGCTGGTCAACACGCTGTTCGTGCTGGACGAGCCCAGCATCGGCCTGCATCCGCGCGACATGGGCCGCATCACGCAGGCCATGCAGCGGCTGCGCGACGCCGGCAACACCCTGGTGGTGGTGGAGCACGATCCGGCGGTGATGGTCGCGGCCGACCGCATCATCGACATGGGCCCGGGCCCCGGCGAGCGCGGCGGCCAGATCGTGTTCGACGGCACCGTGGCCGACCTGCGCAAGGCCGACACGCTGACCGGCGCCTATCTCGGCGCACGCAAGCACGTGGGCATGGGCCTCAAGCGCGCGGTCACCGATGCCACGCCGCGCCTGGTGCTGGAAGGTGCGCGCGAGCACAACCTGAAGAACCTGGCGGTGGAATTCCCGCTGCAGCGGCTGGTGGTGGTGACGGGCGTGTCGGGCTCGGGCAAGTCGACGCTGGTGCAGGACATCCTGGCGCCGGCGCTGCTGCGCCACTTCGGCCGCGCGACCGAGACGCCGGGCCTGCACGATCGCGTGCTGGGGGCCGACCACCTGGGCGACGTGGTGTTCGTGGACCAGTCGCCGATCGGCAAGACGGCGCGCTCCAATCCCGTGAGCTACGTCGGCGCGTGGGACAGCCTGCGCGAGATCTTCGCCACCTCGCCGCTGGCGAAGCAGCGCGGCTACACGGCGTCGAAGTTCAGCTTCAACTCGGGCGACGGGCGCTGCCCCACCTGCGGCGGCTCGGGCTACGAGCACGTCGAGATGCAGTTCCTGTCCGACGTCTACCTGCGCTGCCCGGACTGCGACGGCAAGCGCTACCGGCCCGAGATCCTGGAGGTGACGATCGAGCGGCAGGCGGCGGGCGCGAAGGAGCCGCGCGTGCTGAACGTGGCCGACGTGCTGGAACTCACGGTGAGCGAGGCCGCGGCGCTGTTCGCGCAGGACCGCGACGTGCTGCGCTCGCTGCAGCCGATCGTGGATGTCGGCCTCGAGTACGTGAAGCTGGGGCAGCCGGTGCCGACGCTGTCGGGCGGCGAGTCGCAGCGCCTGAAGCTGGCCGGCTTCCTGGCGGAGGCGGCGCGCTCGTCGACGCACTCGCGCCAGGGCGTGGCGAAGAAGGGCACGCTGTTCCTGTTCGACGAGCCGACCACCGGCCTGCACTTCGACGACATCGCGAAACTGATGCGGGCCCTGCGCAAGCTGCTGGAAGGCGGCAACTCGCTGATCGTGATCGAGCACAACCTCGACGTGATCCGCGCGGCGGACTGGCTGGTGGACCTGGGGCCCGAGGGCGGCGACGCCGGCGGCCTGCTGGTGGCGGAAGGCCCGCCGGAGGAAGTGAAGCAGCATCCGGGCTCGCATACGGCGAAGGCCTTGCGGGAGTACGACGGCACCTTGGGTGTTTCCGACTCCCTCCCCCCCTGGGGGAGGGTGGGGGTGGGGGCGCGGGGCGCGGGGAAGCGCACCCATCCCGACCTTCCCCCAGAGGGGGAAGGAGGAACAGCCGCGAAATTGGAATCTGACCCCAATTTCGCTGACCCCTCCGCACCCGCCCGCAACAAGAACGCCATCCAGATCGTCAACGCCAAGGAGCACAACCTCAAGAACCTCAGCGTCGACATCCCGCACAACAAGTTCAGCGTGATCACGGGCGTCTCGGGCTCGGGCAAGTCCACGCTCGCCTTCGACATCCTGTTCAACGAGGGCCAGCGGCGCTACCTCGAATCGCTCAACGCCTACGCGCGCTCCATCGTGCAGCCCGCGGGCCGGCCCGAGGTCGACGCCGTGTACGGCATCCCGCCGACGGTGGCCATCGAGCAGCGGCTCTCGCGCGGCGGCCGCAAGTCCACCGTCGGCACCACCACCGAGGTGTGGCACTTCCTGCGCCTGCTGTACGTGAAGCTGGGCGTGCAGCACTGCGTGCACGACGGCGCCGAGGTGCGCCCGCAGACGCCCGACAGCATCGTGGCGCAGATCATGAAGCGCTACCGCGGCCAGCACGTGGGCCTGCTGGCGCCGCTGGTGATCAACCGCAAGGGCGTCTACACGGAACTGGCCGACTGGGCGCGGCCGCGCGGCTACACGCACCTGCGCGTGGACGGCAACTTCCTGCCCACCACCGGCTTCCCGCGCATCGACCGCTTCAAGGAGCACACGATCGAGCTGCCGGTGTGCGACTTCGACGTGACGCCCGCCAACGAAGGCCTGCTGCGCGAGAAGCTCACGCTGGCGCTGGAACACGGCAAGGGCGTGGTGCACCTGCTGGCGCCGCTCGACGGCCTGCGCACCGCCTTCAGCCAGGGCCAGGCGAAGCACGAGGGCATCGGCACGGTGGAAGTGTTCTCCACCCTGCGCGCCTGCCCGGTGTGCAACACCAGCTACCCGGAGCTCGACCCGCGCCTGTTCTCCTACAACAGCAAGCACGGCTGGTGCCCGGACTGCGTCGGCACCGGCGTGAGGCTCACGCGCGACCAGCGCAAGGCCTTCGACGACACCCTGCTCACCGCCGAAGGCGACAAGGGCCGCGAACAGACCTTCGCCGAAGTGGAAGTGGAGGATGTCTCCGACGAGGCCTGCCCCTCCTGCCAGGGCACGCGCCTGAACGCGCAGGCGCGGGCGGTGCGCTTCGACCGCACCGCGATCTCCGGCATCGCGGCGCTGTCGGTGCGCGAGGTGCGCGAGTGGATCGAGGGCCTGCAGCAGCGCGGCGCGCTGAGCGTGCGCGAGCAGGGCATCGCGCGCGACCTGATCCCCGAGATCCGCTCCCGGCTGGAGTTCCTGGAGGAGGTCGGCCTCGGCTACCTCACGCTGGACCGCGGCGCGCCGACGCTCTCGGGCGGCGAGGCGCAGCGCATCCGGCTGGCGGCGCAGCTCGGCTCCAACCTGCAGGGCGTGTGCTACGTGCTGGACGAACCCACCATCGGCCTGCACGCGCGCGACAACCAGATCCTGCTCGATGCTCTGCACAAGCTGGGCGACAAGGGCAACACGCTGGTGGTGGTGGAGCACGACGAGGACACGATCCGGCGCGCCGACCACATCATCGACATCGGCCCCAGCGCCGGCAAGCGCGGCGGCCGCGTGATCGCGCAAGGCACGGCGGAGCAGGTGACGCAGTCGCCCGACTCGCTCACCGGCCGCTACCTGCTGCACGCGATGAAGCACCCGCTGAAGCCGCGGCGGCTGGTGAACGGCGAGGACACGTCGGGCGCCATCCCGGTCGCCGAAACCCCAGCCGCGAAGATCAAGGGCAAGAAGCCGCGTTCCCTGCTGGCGCAAATGGCCTCCGTACTCCCGCCTCCCCTGGGGGAGGGCGGGGGTGGGGGCGCTCCCGGCGCGACGCACTACTTGAAGCTGCGCGGCGCCGACCTCCACAACCTCGACAACGTCGACGTCGATGTCCCCCTCAAGCGCCTGGTGGTCGTCACCGGCGTCTCCGGCTCCGGCAAGTCCACCCTCGCGCGCGACGTGCTGCTGCACAACGTGCAGATGGCCGTGCAGCAGCGCTCCACCAAAGCCGGGCGCGAGGCCGACGATGCCGGCAAGCGCCCGAAGTGGGTCGGCTGCAAGTCGCTGGCCGGCTACCAGGCCATCGACCGCGTGCTGGAAGTCGACCAGACGCCGATCGGCAAGACGCCGCGCTCCTGCCCCGCCACCTACATCGGCTTCTGGGACACGATCCGCAAGCTGTTCGCCGACACGCTGGAGGCGCGCGCGCGCGGCTACGGCCCCAGCCGCTTCTCCTTCAACACCGGCGAAGGCCGCTGCCCGCTGTGCGAGGGCCAGGGCATGCGCACCATCGGCATGAGTTTCCTGCCGGACGTGAAGGTGCCGTGCGAGGCCTGCCACGGCGCCCGCTTCAACCCCGAGACGCTGGCCGTCAGCTGGCGCGGCAAGAACATCGGCGACGTGCTGCGGATGGAAGTGGACGAGGCGGTGGAGTTCTTCGCCTCGATGACCAACATCAGCCATCCGCTGCAGCTGCTGCGCGACGTGGGCCTGGGCTACCTCACGCTGGGACAGCCGTCACCCACGCTGTCCGGCGGCGAGGCGCAGCGCATCAAGCTGGTGACCGAGCTGTCGAAGGTGCGCGACGACGTGACGCGGCGCGGCCAGAAGGCGCCGCACACGCTCTACGTGCTGGACGAACCGACGGTGGGCCTGCACATGGCGGACGTGGAGAAGCTCATTCGCGTGCTGCACCGGCTGGTGGACGGCGGCCACAGCGTGGTCGTGATCGAGCACGATCTCGACGTGATCGCGGAAGCCGACTGGATCATCGACCTCGGCCCGGACGGCGGCTCCGCCGGCGGCAAGGTGGTGGCGGCCGCGCCGCCGGAGGAAGTGGTGGCGAAGGGCACGCACACGGGCAAGGTGCTGGGGCCGGTGCTGGCCCGCAGCTGAAGCCGCGCCCGGCGCCAAGAAAAAAGGCCCGCCGTGCGGCGGGCCTTCGACCTTGGAGAACGCTTTCGGATCAGAAACGGTAGCCGAAGTTGACGGTGACGCCGTCGATCTTCACGCCGTCCTTGTCGCGCAGGCGCATCCAGTCGGCGCCGACGTACATCCTGGGATTGAAGCTGTAGTTCACGCCCACGCCCCAGGCGAAATCGTTGTCGCTGTCGGAGGCGCTCACGCCGAGGGCGCTGGTCTTGACCTTGGTGCGCGCCCAGCCCAGGCGGCCGAAGGCTTCGATGTTGCCGAAGTCGTACTTCGGCTTCACGAAGACGCCGAAGGCGTGCTCGACCTTCGCGTCCACGCCCTGGTCCTCGTCGGAGCTGGTGCCGAACTGCAGCATGGCTTCGCCAGCGAAGTTCGGGTGGAAGTTGTAGCCGACGATGCCGCGCAGGGCTTGCGGGTTGGCGTCGAAGCCTCCGTTGGCCTTGATCGTCTGGAAGGAGTAACCGAGTTCGCCGTACAGGGGCGAACGTTGTTGTGCCTGGGCGGTGCCCAGCATGAGGAGGGCGGCGGCGGCCGCGATGGCGATGCGTTGCATTGACTTCCCTTGAATGTCGATTCTTGTGCCCTGGTTCCTCCCGGGGCCTTTCGAGTTTCGAGGGCACGCCTGCGCGGCGTCAACGAACGAAACGTAAGCGCGTGGCCTGCGCGCGACGCCGCGTTCGCATCGTCTGCGCCTGGTCAAACAAGCCCACTGGCGCCGCGCGGCCGGCTTGTGCGAGCATGGGCCACTTGTTGTAACCAGCGAGGTGCGCGATGAAATTCCCGGTCCGCCCCTTTCTTGCGCCGCTGCTCGCCGCCGGCCTGCTGTCCGCCTGCGGCGGCGGCGTGAGCTTCAGCTTCGTCGACGACGGCGGCGACGATTTCTTCGACCTGCCGTTCCGCAGCGGCCGCCCCGCCTTCGCCACCGTGTCGGCCGCGGGCGATGCGCGCCTGAACGGCAGCTATGCGAGCGACGACGCGCGGCTGACGCACGTGTTCCGCTTCCGCGCGCGCGGCAGCACGCCCGAGACCTGCCGCTTCCAGTTCGAGGACCTGCGGCAAGCCGCCACCGGCGCCTTCATGAGCGGCGAGATCCAGTACCTGCCCGACACCGACAAGCTGTTCGCGAGTTTCATCGTGATCGAGGGCCGCGAGTTCCGCGTCGACGGCAACAACGGCGTGCGGCTGGACCGCGGCGCCAACTCCGTCGTCTACGAGGGCGCGGTGCTCGCCTCCACGCAAGGCACGGGACAGACGGTCACCCTGGACGGCAGCATCCCGCTGCGCAACGAAGACAAGCCCGCGGGCTGCTGACTGTCGCGCAGGTTACTGCCCGGGCGGCTGCGGGGGGCGCGCAGGGCGTTCCAATAGGGGCTCGCGTTCCCGTCCCTCATTGCATCCTTCAGGAGACATGATCATGCGTCGTCGCCACCTCGTGCAACTCGCGGCCTGCAGCCTCGCCGCCGCCAGCCTGGGCGCCCAGGCCCAGGCCGGTTTCCCCGCCAGGCCGATCAAGCTGGTGATCGCCTTCCCGGCCGGCGGTCCGACCGACATCACCATGCGGCAGCTCGCGGAGAACGCGGGCAAGGTGCTGGGCCAGCCGGTGATCGTGGAGAACAAGCCGGGCGCCGGCGGCACGCTGCCCGCGCAGCTGCTGCAAAGCTCCGCGCCCGACGGCTACACCGTGGCGCAGATCCCGCTGGGCGTGTTCCGCCTGCCGTACACCACCAGGATCACGTGGGACCCGGTGAAGGACATCAGCTACGTCATCAACGTGACCGGCTATGCCTTCGGCATCGTGGTGCCCACCGACAGCCCGATCAAGAGCTGGAACGACTTCGTCGCCTACGCGAAGGCCAATCCGGGCAAGCTGAGCTACGGCTCCACCGGCACGCTCACCAGCCCGCACCTCACCACCGAGCTGGTCGCGCAGAAGCTCGGGATCCAGCTCAATCACGTGCCGTACAAGGGCAGTTCCGAGCTGGCGCAGGCCATCGTCGGCGGCCACATCATGGCGGCGGCCGATTCCACCGGTTTCGCGCCGCTGGTGCAGGCCGGCAAGCTGCGGGTGCTGAACACCTGGGGCGAGAAGCGCCTCGACAAGTTCCCCGAGGCGCCCACGCTGAAGGAGCTGGGCCTCGACATCGTGCAGAACTCGCCCTTCGGCATCGGCGCGCCGCGCGGCACGCCGCCCGAGGTGGTGAAGAAGCTGCACGAGGCCTTCAAGAAGGCGATGGAGGATCCCAGCTACGTGCAGGCGCTGGCGCGCTACGACATGCTGCCGATCTACATGGATTCGGCGCAGTACACGCGCTTCGCGCAGGAGACCTTCGCGCGCGAGAAGCAGCTGATCGAGAAGCTGGGCCTGGCCCGCGCGCAATAGCGCCGGTGGCCTGCCTCGGCGTCGGCTCCGTCCGACGCATCCTGTCGGCGCCGCGGCGCGCCGCCACTGCCGGGTCTTGGCACCATGGTCGCGAGGCGGCGCGCCGCCTCCTGCCATGGCCACGACCCGACACCGCCCGCTGATCTGGCTGCCTGCCTGCCATCGCCACCTGGACCTGAACGATCCGGGCGGCTACAGCGTGCTGGCCGACCGCTACGCGCTGGCCGTCACGGCGCTCGGCCTGCAGCCGGTGCTGTTCCCGATGGCGGAGGTGGAGGACGTGCCCTGCCTGCTGGACATCGTCGACGGCGTGCTGCTGACCGGATCGCCCTCCAACGTGGAGGCCAGCCGCTTCGGCGCCACCGCGCTGTCCACCGACCTGCTCGACCCGCGCCGCGACCAGCTCACCATGCGCCTCGTGCACGCGGCGCTGGAACGCGCCGTGCCGCTGTTCGGCGTCTGCCGCGGCCTGCAGGAAATGAACGTGGCGCTCGGCGGCAGCCTCTACCAGGCGCTGCACGAGCAGCCCGGGCTGATGGACCACCGCGAACCGGCGGGCGCGCCGATGGAAGCGCAGTTCGCGCCGCGCCACGAGGTGCTGCTGGCCGAGGGCAGCGCGTTCGCCGAATGGGCCGGCGGCACGCGGGCCCGGGTGAATTCGCTGCACGGCCAGGGCATCAAGCGCCTGGGCGAAGGCCTCGTGGCCGAGGCCCACGCGCCGGACGGGCTGGTGGAGGGCGTGCGCGTCGAGGGCGCTTGCGCCTTCGCCTTCGGCGTGCAGTGGCACCCCGAGTGGCAGCACGAGCAGCACCCCTTCTACGAGCGCACGCTGCGCGCCTTCGCCTCCGCCTGCCGCGGGCACATGCAGCAGCGGGAGCCGGCCTGATGGCTGTTGCTCCCTCTCCCCCTGGGAGAGGGAGCAGGTCAGGATTCCAGGATCGCCCGTGCCACTTCCGCGAAGCCCGCGCCGCGCTCGCACTCCGTCACGTACGCCGGCTTGAACGCGAGCTCCGCCTCGAAGCGGCGGATGTTCGCCACCCCCACGCTGTGCGGGAAGTGCTCGAACATCAGCACGTCGTTGGTCGAGTCGCCGACGTACACCCAGCGCTGCAGCTCCGCATCGAGCGCGCGCCCGAGCAGCTCGCGCACCGCCCAGCGCGCGCCCGAGAGCTTGTGGTGGCCGCCGTACCAGCCGTTCACGTGGATCGAGCTCACGGTGGCGTTCATGCCTTCGGCGCGCATGATCGCCACCACTTCGGCGATGCGCGCCGGCGGCAGGTGCGCGAATTCGCTGTGGTCGATGGCGATGTCGGTCTCGCGCCCGCCGCTGTCGCGCGAGAGCGTGGCGCCGGGCACCTCGCGCAGGATGCGCTGCGCCACCTGCTGCATGCGGGCGTGGTTGGCGCGCCGCAGCGCCTCGTCCTGCACGTACAGTTTGCGCAGCGCGCCGCCCGGCCCGCGTGTGAGCGCCACCGAGCCGTTCTCGGCCACGATGCCGGCCAGCGGCCATTGCAGCGCGAACGGCTCGCTCCAGCCGACCGGCCGGCCCGTGATCGCGATCACGTGCACGCCGCGCTGTGCCAGCGCGTGCAGGGCCTGCAGCGCGTCGGGCGTGATCGCGCCTTCGGTGGTGAGCGTGTCGTCGATGTCGGTCAGCAGCCCGACGAGCCCGCGGCGCGCGGCCGCGGGCCACGCGCGCAGGGGCTGCATGGACGGCCGCGCCGTCAACGCTGCTGCGACGGCAGCAACACGCGGCCGGCCCAGGAAGGCCGCGTGGGCTGCACGGCGGGATTCAGGCGCGGTTGCGCGCCTTGCTGCACGGTGATGCCGGTGGCGGTGCCGGCCGGGCAGGCGCCCGTGTCCATGAAGGTCAGCGCGCCCGAGAACAGCGGGTCGTTGACCGGATCGTCGGCGGCGACGGCGGCGTTGTCCGCCACCCGGCAGGTGGGCACGAT
>Ga0255338_1006349_pt1 | contig 10095 bp, 12 predicted proteins | sample MeOH1_35cm_T4_19_FD_203715 | JGI IMG/M metagenome (GOLD analysis project Ga0255338, IMG submission 203715) | Sandy soil microbial communities from University of British Columbia, Vancouver, Canada - MeOH1_35cm_T4_195 | ecosystem: Engineered > Artificial ecosystem > Sand microcosm > Unclassified ...
GCTGGATACTGTCATCGAGCTATTCGAACGCTATGCCGAGCAGCTGCCGTTGGAGCTGTTTGTGCTGGTGGGTTGCTTTATTGAGGAGATAATCTCGCCCATCCCTTCGTTTGTGGTGCTGATCCCAGCTGGCGCTGTCGCGCAGGTACAGGGCCTGAGTTGGTGGTATTTGCCGGTGTTGGCACTGATTGGGGCGGCAGGGCGGCTGCTGGCCTCGATGATCTTGTACACCGTTGCCGACAAGGGCGAGGATTGGCTGTTCGGCCAGGGGCGGCGGATTTTTGGTGTGACACACCAGCAACTTGAACGCCTTGGACACCGCTTTAGTGGCTCCAGCCGGGATTTGGCGGTACTGTTTGCGCTCAATGCGATACCGGTGCTGCCTACATCGCTACTGTCGTTGGCCTGCGGGTTTATTAAGGTCGATTTTCGGCTATTCATGATTGCCACGTATTTCGGTTCGGCCGTGAATGCTATCTTCTACATGAGCTTGGGTTACGCTGGCTTTCAGGTGGCCAACAATTTGCGCGACCTCGAGCTTGCTGGGCAGATTGCCGTCGGCCTGTTGGTTGTCGCGCTGCTTGTTTGGTATCTTCGCTACCGTCGGAAGCGTAACTGAACTACTTCAGAACGCCCTTCTCCACCAGCGATGGAATGATTTTGTAACGGATAATGCCCGAGACGTTGTCGTTGTCGGCGTCTTCTTTGCCAATCCAGTGGAGGTACTTTACCTCACTTGAGGGTTTCGGCTCGCCGATTAGCTCCCCTTGGTAAAGGTCGATGATTACCTCGTGAGTCGGTTCACCAGCGGCGATATCGGAGTATTCGCCGATATAGGTCACTTTCGTGGTATCAACTTTGCAGTTTAGCTCTTCCTTGATCTCTCGCTTGAGACATACCATAGGGTCTGTCTCTTCCATCTGCCCGCCGGGCATCAGGTATTTGTTGGTAATATCCGTTCGGTCCTTTTCACAGACCAAGAACTTGGTTTGATCCTCGTTCAGCACTAGAAGCCCGATCTTGTACCAGTATGCCATACCCTCATTTTAGCACGAAAGCAAGGCGACTGACATATGCTGCGTACGCTATGCCGTGTGCCGCGCCGTCTACTGTCGTTTCCCTGCCATAAGCGGTATACTGGTGACATGAATGACAACCCCGATAACGCAAACAATCAAGAAGTAAAACCACAAGTTGCCGCTGTGCACCCAGGTTCAAAAAAGTGGGTGACGCTGCTTCTGGCCTTGCTAATCGTCATCTTTGCTGCGGGCGGGGGTTACCTCTGGATGGAGTTGCAAGACAGCAAAGACAGCGAGCGCCTGCTTAATCAAGAGAAACGCCTGTTGCAACAGCAAGTTGAGCAACTGCAAACAAGCGAGAGCAGTTCTGCTGCCGCGGGCACAGAAGAGACAGCCTGCACCTACTCGCCGTCTACGTCGTTTACCGACAACATCAAAGCTGCATTGGACAGCAAGAACACCGCTGCCTTTGCCACCTATGTCACCAACCCGGTGAAGTATGTGTTAGCTGCTAGCGAATATGGCGGCAACCGAAGTGCCGACGAAGCCGCAACCGCGCTCGAATACACGCACTCTGCCACCGGTCCATGGGCATTCGTAGAGACTTCGGATTACGGCACGGGCGACTACGGCGATTACTTTGGCGAGAACACACTTATCTTGAAAGCCGAGAGCGGCATGGTTGTGGCCCTCGAACCCAACTGCGACGGTAGCAAGATCAGCGAGATCTTCGTCGCCCCCAACGAAGACTTGTTGTAGCTTATAGCAAAAGCCCGGACTCTACAGAGTCCGGGCTTTGTCGTTCGTTACGGTAGTTACTCGGTATTGCGGCGAGACGTCCGCCGGGATGTTCGCCGGGAGACTCTGCGTGATTGTCCTAATGGCATAACACACCTCCTTTCACCTCCCCGTAGTCTACAGACAGTTCAGAGTGTATGATGTGAGGCTTTTTATTGCTGCCGTTTACCAATTATCCCAAGGTGGGTGTGCTGGAAGTTGTCGGGATACTTAAGGCCGTAGCCCAGGGCGCGGTCGATGCCGATGTGTGTGAACCAGATCATTGATAGGAGTTGGAGTAGTGTGTTGCCAGCCGCTGCGCCGACCGCCAACAGTGCAATCGGTACGACTAGCGTATGGCCAATATTGTAGACATACGCCCCAACTCTTGGCCCGGCCAAGTACCCAATCATCGACAGGTCAACGGCCAACCACACCGGTAAAAATACCAGCCAGTTGCCACCCCACCGATGGTACAGATACATTGTGCCTAGGGCGATGGCTATGCCTTCGAGCCGCTGGAACACAATAGCTACCTTCATCTCTTGTCATTATACTCTCCATGTCAGGCAGAGTATCTTACCGCACCAGACGCCTCGTAGTTTTATAGTGATGCGAACAAGGAGGAATAACACCATGGTAGACATCAAGAAGAGTACCGGAAGCATGACCAACAAGGCCAAACAAACGGGTAAAGGCATGACCAACAAGGCCAAAGACACTGCGAAGAAGATGAAGCCCGGTTCCTGATCTTCAGAGCTGATTTTCGACATCTGTTATCAAACGAGGTGAGCTTCACGGGTTCGCTTCGTTTGTCCAGGAGTTAATACTTGCCGGTTGTGCTTAATCATGATATTATTTACGATAATGAAGATGAATGCCTTCACACTGGTTGAAGTCCGCCGCAGCTCGCGTATTCACGGGAGTTGTCCTTGTATTTGTTAACGTAAAAATCTAAGGCTCTAGACAGCTCCCATAACCAGGGAGCTTTTTAATACTTGGAGAATTTTTATGGGAACGGTTATTGAGGCCGGGCACTTTTATACGTGCACCGGGCCAACAAGCGTGAGTTTACAGGGTTGGGAAATTGGGAAAGGGCTTGCCGGCCGGACTGATGGATCGGCGCTCGTGTTATTTGTTGATGACTACCACGAGGCATCCCCGTTCATGTTGCCAGGCGAAGTATCGGCTGGCTCTGAAGCGGAGACAGAGATGAAGGCGGGCGCTGGCCAAATTTACTACGAGAGCGTGATCGCAGCACGGTCGCTAAGCGCGGTGCTTGAGTTATTGGACGATGGGCTGGTCAAGCTTAAGAAAGGCGCAGTGTCGGTCGGTGGCGTACGATGGGGTACTTTTACGGACGACAAGAAGCAGTTTAATCCGACATGCACGCTGATAGATCGCCTGTTAGTCGAGGAAAAGGCCACCGTTGGCGGTGACCAGGTGGTGGTGTTGCCCCAAAGCTACGAGCAGCAGCAAGGGCAACTTGGCATCGTACTGGGTAAGCTTGTCATTCCTGAGCTAACAAGTTACACGGTAAAACTCTTTGATCCGCGGGGCGTTGTTAGCGAGGTGGCACTATGAAAAAGGGCATCGCCAAACTAGATAATGCCAAGATCGGCCTGCTTTCGGGTATGGGACCGTTGGCTGGCGGTGATGTGCTGTATAAGGCGCTGAAATATGCGGCCGAAGAGTACGGCGCGGTGGAAGATAACGAATACCCGGACGTTACCCTTTTGAGCCACGGTATCGATGGCTTTGATGCCGAAGGCACAATCAAGCCCAATTTTGCACCCGAACTAGCGGCTATGGTTAAAGAACTAGAGGCTGGTAATCCGAGCGTCATCGGTATTGCCTGCAACACCGCCCACATCTGTTTTGATGCCGCTAAAGAGGCAGCCAAAGCGCCATTAGTCCACTTGCCCAAAGAGGTGGCGAAAGTAGCGGCTCAGCACGACGGCAAGTTTTTGCTGCTCTGCTCGCACATGACAAAAAGAAGCGGTATGTATCACACGGCGCTTGAGGAAGCGGGAGTGTCATTTATGGGGCTTACCGAAGAAGAGCAAGACGAGTTGGATGTGATTATCGGCTTGGTCATGGCCTTCAAACTGCCCCAAGCGGCTGCCAAAATTGCGCCTATCATCAAAGCCTACGAGGGCTCAGTCGATGGCTACATTGTTGGTTGCACCGAGTTGCCGATAGCTTTCGCCCATCTGACATTAGAGAGCAAAACTCTGGTCGACTCGAATTTCGTCTTGGCCCAATCGTTGGTAAATTATTGCTACGATGCCAAGCTTTAGCCGCCGAAAGTGAAGGCCATGACGGAGACATCTTTGGGGATGGTGATGTCTAGCACCGCGCCTTGGGTGAAGGTGGGCATGTTGATGAGCTTGTACAAGCGTGCGCCGTCGATACGCACCCTGCCCGCCTCGCCGACGTCTGCTCCACCGTTATGATTGTCGGTGACAGCTTTGCCGTCAATCGTCATGGTGATAGTGGCGCCTTCCGGACCATCGAGAACTAGGTAGACTTCTTTGGCAGAGAATTTGATGCGCAGCATGCTGCGGTCAGCTTCTGTCATACTCCCCTCGGCGCTGATCTTCCAGCTGCCACCCAGCGACCATTGGTTTTCGTCGAGGTTGTCGACAAGTGTGTACTCCTGTGTCATCTCAGCGGTAAATTCTTCGGCGTTGGCAAAGTTACGGGCACGGTCGTAGCCCAGATAAGTCTCTGGTGTTTGCCCCTGCTGAATCGGGACTTTCACGGGGCCTTTCACAGTCATATCGTCAGCGGTGCTGTTTCCCGCCTCGGTTAGTAATGCACGAATGGCTTTTTCAGTTTCGTCATATTCGCCTTCGCCGAAATGCTCGCGCCGTACCCGACCATCTTTGTCGATCAGGTAATGCGCTGGCCAGTAGTGGTTGGCGAAGGCGTTCCAGGTGGCCAGGTCGTTATCTTGCACGATGGGGTATGTTAGGCCGTAGTCTTTGATTGCGCGTGCCACATTTTCGGCCTTTTTCTCGAATGGGAACTCTGGCGCATGCACGCCGACGATTACCAGCCCTTGGTCTTTGTATGCCTCGTACCACGCTTGAATATACGGAAACGTCCGGATGCAGTTGATGCAGCTGTATGTCCAAAAGTCGACCAACACCACCTTGCCTTTTAGATCGGCCAGCTTCAGTGGCTCGCTGTTAAACCACTCTTGTGTCCCGGTTAGCTCCGGCGCTTTGTATGTCGGAACATTAAATAGTTCTGAGTCGTCCATAGTCAATGCCCTCCTGACCGTTAGTATAGCTTGCCCAGCAGTTAAGCGTCTGCGGCTTTTATCCCACTTCGGCTGCCATAAGCGGTATACTAATGGTATGCGGCACAATTCGCGCGGGTTTTCTGTTATCGAAGGTCTGATTATTCTGGCTGTTTTGGCGGCTGTCGGATTTGTGGGCTACACGGTTTTTGCTAGGATGAAATCCGAGCCCTCGAAGCAACAAACGTCGCAAACGCCAGAGACGAGCAACGAGGCCGTGCGCTGGCAATATAGCGAGCAAAGTGGTGCCTGGGAGACAATTAGCGGCACGGCGCCAGAGTGCAAAGAGCCGTTTGCGTTTGATGAAACTCCAGTTGATTTGTCTAAGATTATGGTGATTGGCATGCCTGGCCAGTACCGCGGTTACAACTACAAACCGCACGGTGGGATGCGTGCTGAGGACAGTGTCGGTGGCCAACTCGAGGTGCGCATGCCCATGGACGCCACGCTCGTGGGACTTACTCGTTACTACGAGGGCGAGCCGGCCACGCTGCAATATTTGCTGACCTTCGAGTCGGACTGTGGTATTGCCTTCCGCTTTGACCATCTGTATACGTTGGCGCCCGAGTTCCAGACCATTGCTGATACAACCCCCGAGCCCAAGCTCAACGACACGCGCGGCAACCCAAACACCCCCTTTACCCGCACCGAATTTAAGGCCGGCGATGTAATTGCCACCGCCGTCGGCTTCCCTTCCACAAAAAACTACGGTTTTGATTTTGGCGTTTATGACTACCGCCAGCCCAATGAAATTTCGAAAAACGCCGCCTGGGCGGCCATCCATAATCAGTTTACGTCATCCGAGCGGTACGGCGTCTGTTGGCTCGGCATGTTCCCCGGAGCCGACGCCGCCAAGGCCAAAGAGCTGTCACAGGTGGTCATCAACCCATCCCGCCCAAATATCATCAGCGACTACTGCGACAATGCCCAATACAAAACCCTAGACTTCAACAACGGCCAACCCACCGACGGGTAGGCGCGTTTAAGACGCTACGCTAGTTGGCAGTACTGCCAGGGATTTGAGAGGGAGTTCGTCGGTGTGTTCTGCTACGGCCACGACGGCTGGCAGCTGAGGCGGCTCGAAAAATGTGATCGATTGATGGCCGAAGCTGTGTTTATCCACCAAGTCCTTGGCTGCGATGACTTCCGCAAGGATGTTGCTGCGGCCGAGTTTGGACCACGACAGTGGACCGTAGCGGTTGACCTTGCCCTCTAGCAGTTTTTTGTCGCCGCTAAATTGATACTGGTATACGAACGAGATGGTATGCACGAAGATGTCCTGCGTTGCCTCCTCGACGTATCGGACATCCAGCACGCCGGCGGCTTGCAGCGGGCCGCCCGCGGCCAGCCCGGTTTTTTCGTAAATTTCCCTGCGGGCAGCCTTCTCCGGCGTTTCTCCTTGGTGTATCAGGCCGGACGGCAGGCTATACCAACCTTGAAATGGTTTTTGATTGCGGTTAATCAGCAAGATTTCACCTTCCAGATTCTCAACGTAAACCATGGTTAGCAAGGAAGGAGTGGGCTGACGCTGATTGTCGCTCGCTCCAAACACGACTAGCTTGAGGGCCTTGCGGGTGGCTATATAGCCGCCCCTGCCCAACTCGATATAATTGCCGTCAATCAATTTCTTTAGATGGTACGAGAAAGCGTTGTTGGGAATGTGGGGAGGTTGTAATTCGGTGAATCTAAGAGGAGAGGTGCGCGCTAGGTTAAGGATAATGCTTTTTTGTACGTGGTGCATCGGCCCCTGTCGAACCCCACCCATTACGCACGGCATTGTGCCAGTGTCTGAGTAAACATTAACATATCATTAACTAAAGCTTAACGTGATAATTATCTAGTCAATACGTGTTGACTCAAAATGATATGGCTGCATATTTCTGTTCGCCGCCCGATAATCCGCCTTAGGAATGGATTAAAAAGGAGGCGCACATGGTGAAACGGGCAGGAACAAGAGGATCTAGTTCTGAGGGTGGCCCACCGACCTTGAGCGACCGTCACCATATACTTTTTAACCGGCAAGAGTGGCGTTTACGCCCCCAAGCCCAAGAACTACGTGAGCACCCTTCGCTGGTGCCTTCTCTAGACCGGGACGTGCACGAAGAGCTGCACGCCGCCTGCCCTGCTGTGCCGTTGCTTGGCTACAACGCCCTCTCAAAGGTAGCCAAAAACTGGTATCCTCAGCGCGACACCCTGCGTTCCATGGACGAGTTAATGTACGCCATCGGACAAGCTGCCAAGCACCCGCTTATGCATGATATCGAGCGCGATCAAGCCCATCTGACAATAGAAGCTATTCACATCCAAAAGCCGTTTGTCGAAGCAGGGCTGATTGTCCCCCGCACTCAGACGATCATCGACCTAGGCAGAGCTGCCTAGTCGCACGGCTATTACTTCAATATCAGATACACAAACAGCGCGTAGACGAAGATGTTGATCAGCCAACTGTGCTCGCTCATCCAGTCGCGCGCTTTTGGCATGAAACTTTGGGCTTTTTTGTAAAACAGCAAGTACGATAGCAGCGGCAGCGCGGCGATAAGCGTGGTTAGCAATAAAAACGGCACTGCGCTCCAAAAGCTCAATTTGTTGCTGGCCAGATTAATACCGACCGTTAGCATGGCGATGATGTCCGTGGGCATCAAAAAGATGAGTGCGGCCGCTATGGTGAAAGCCCGTTTGGGTGTGGATTCCAAGATTGAGGCCATCCACTTGGGTTGCTTGGGGTGTTTTCTTTCCCGGAATGATTTTATGGCTAGCAAGACCAGCAGCCCCACAAGAGTGAGTTGGATGACCTTGGCTACGCCCGTTGGCCCGCCTTTGTCGCCTAGAGGCACGGCGATGCCGAGCAGATTAGCGAGCAGTGTGTACAGCAAGACGCCCACGCTGGCTGTAAGCGCAACTCCGGCGACAAAAGCGAATGAGTTGGCAAGCGGCCGCTTACTGGTGACTAGAAAGAGGGCGGATAGAATCTGCGGCCCGGCCATCATGGTGATGGCAAGCGGCAGGATTTGCATGCTCATGCCGGCAGTATGGCTTGTTCTGCCGTGATGTGCCGTGAGATACCTAGCACCTCACAGCGCTTTTTTGTTAGTTGGAGCGATTATTCCTGGGCTGCTGCGTCGCGCATGCGATCGAATGGGTGCTTGCCATCGTCTTGGTCGGTGGTTGCAAATGGGGCGAGCATTTCATGTATGGTTGGCCTGCGGGTGCGTGAGAGTTTCGGCAGGGCTTTTTCTAGTTCACGTCGCGTAAGTCTCCCTGGTTTTCCTGCGGCTTCGCTCAGTTCGCGGTAGAGCTGCGCACTATCTGCTGCTGTCCAGTCAGCCATGGCAGCTTTGCGTGCGGCTTCATATCCGCCACTCTGGCTCTGGTCTGCCAGCCTGCGTAGTTCTTCCAGACCTACACCCCCGAGGAGTGTGGTATAGTCTGGGCCGCCTCTATCGCTAAGCGCTGCCTGAATTTCTGTAACACTTGGTGTCCGACCCCGGTCATCGCCAATTTGCCTCAGTATTGCAATACGATCTTCAAGGCTTAGGCCGCGGTGGTATATCACGTCGTCGCCCAACCCGGCTGCATCACGCAGACCGCCCATCGCGTCAAAGCCTCTATACAGTCGTATCTTGTGTGGGCCTTCTCCGTCGTTGGCTAAGTCTACAATCTTTCTACCTGCCACAGCGCCCCCTTCGCCGAAGTATAGTGCTTGGTAGTACCCGATTGAGTCATCTGGCGTCCATTGCAAGTTTCTGCCGCCGGCTTCTACATATGTCGGTGCGACTACAGTGTGCCTCGCGTCAGTGCCCTCGAGTGCCGTTCGTCTTTCGGAGTGACGAAGGGTGAATTGGGGGTCAATTGCACCCCAGATCCGTTCCCACGAACTCTCTGGAGCTGCAACATAGGCCGTGTCGCTAAAGCCTCCGGCTGCAACGGTCTGCCAGTTGGCTATCGTTACCCGCATCATCGCATCGCCTAGTGTATGGGCGATGTGGGCAGCGAATCGGTCGCGCACGGTGTCGTGGTTATACACAAAGAGCGCCCTCTCCTCTGGATTTTCCTCCAGAAATCGCGCAGCATCTGCAGCCGCCACTGCCCATGGGCCGATGTATGCGGGTATAACCGCCAGTACCTCTCCGCTAGGGCGAAGGGCGGCGATCTGAGATAAGACATCCGCGCGGATATCAGGCACATTCATGAGTATATTATAACACTTTTAACTCCCTAGAGCAATAATATTCACAGGCGACTATCCCATGACAGCAAGTAACTAATTTTTGCTTTTTCTTTTTGAAACAAAAACATCGCATCTCAATGTGCTGGCGGGGAAACTCCTCTACCTAGAGACTAAGTCTCTTTCACCGTAGTGGACTTGTGACCTTTGGCATAGCCTTCGGTAACATACAGTCCAGTCTTGGCGCTTCGGTAGCGGACAGGTTTGGCTGCTGCCATCTCTGTCTCCCTTGACTCCACATTTGATAAAAATGTAGGTGACTAAGTGGTTATCATCACCTCCTGCTGTGTGAATCAAACGTTAGTCATTAGTCTTAGAACCCCGCCAGCACATTGAGATGCGATACAAAACAATAGTAACCGACAAATATGAAATTAATATTAAGAGCTTCGGCTCTCTTTTTGTATTGGAGAGATTTAATGATTATTAAGAGATTACCGACTATAATTCAGCGTATGAAGAATATATATTCGGCGTACCGCGTTTGTAAGCACCTGCGTCGAGACGGACTGCTGCACGCGTGTAACGGTAAAGACTGCGATGTGTTTGGCAAGATCGCGGAGGACAGAGTAAAGCTTCTCGATAAGGTTAAATCTAGGGGCGAAAGAGCACGACAGGTAAACGAGCATGTGCTTATGGTGGATCTCTATGACGGCAAATACTTCAAATCAGATGTTTGCCCCGAAACGAAAAGAATGTACACATACCTAATCGACGATGGCGTAAACCTAACTGATAACTTACTCATACCCTTCACCCCTATAAAC
>Ga0255338_1006351_pt1 | contig 10093 bp, 10 predicted proteins | sample MeOH1_35cm_T4_19_FD_203715 | JGI IMG/M metagenome (GOLD analysis project Ga0255338, IMG submission 203715) | Sandy soil microbial communities from University of British Columbia, Vancouver, Canada - MeOH1_35cm_T4_195 | ecosystem: Engineered > Artificial ecosystem > Sand microcosm > Unclassified ...
CGTCGGCTTTTTTAATCAGAGGTGTTGTCAGTGCCCAGGCTTCTCCTCCATCCTTGCGTCGAATGAGCTCAGTACCGGTAACAATATTTCCCCACTGATCCGATCCACCCATCTGCAGCTTCACACCGTTGTGTTTCCACAGGTAGTAGAAATCGTACCCCTGTACCAGTTGGTACGTGAATTCCGTGAACGACATTCCTTCGCGATCTTCTCCGGAAATTCTCTTCTTTACTGAATCTTTCGCCATCATGTAATTCACAGTGATGTGCTTACCGGTATCGCGGATGAATTCAATAAAAGTCAAACCTTTGAACCAATCATAATTGTTTACAATCGTTGCTGAATTTGCACCGCAGTTGAAGTCGAGGAATTTCTCCAGTTGTTTTTTCTGGCTCGCGAGGTTATGATTGAGAATATCTTCTGAAAGCAGATTTCTCTCTGCCGACTTTCCCGAAGGATCGCCCACCATTCCGGTTGCACCACCAACCAGTGCCATGGGTTTGTGTCCGCATTGCTGAAAATGCAAAAGCAACATCACCTGAACGAGGTTGCCCACGCCCAAAGAATCTGCGGTTGGATCAAATCCGATATACCCGGTCACCATCTCCTTATTGAGCAGTTCTTCTGTTCCGGGCATAACATCCTGGAGCATTCGTCTCCAGCGCAGTTCTTCGATAAAATTCTTCATGGCACAAAGATATTTAATTAGATGGGAGATAGGAGTCCGGAGACGGGAGGAGAGCGAAAGTAAAACCAACCTGTTTCAAAGAAGTCTACAGTGCCCGTGGGCTGAAGCCCACGGTTATCGCTGTAATCATTTGTTTAACATATGCACGGGCTCGCGTGAAGAATTTAATTTGTCACAAGCCCGTGCAGAATTGTATTAAGAATACAGCGACGATAACCGTGGGGTTCACCCCACGGAGCCTAAACCGCTCCCGTCTTCCAGCTCCCATCTAACCACTATCTTTACAACATGATTCTCCTCACCGGTGCATCCGGAATGATTGGTGCTCACATCGCATTTGCGCTCACCTCGCTGGGCCACAATGTGCGTGCTCTCCGGCGCAAAGAATCGTCAGTTGCCGATATTGAGAATATCTTCCGCTTTTATTCGCAGGATGCAGACGCTTTATTGAAACGCATCGAATGGGTTGAGGGGAACATTCTCGATATTTTTTCGCTGGAAGATGCGATGCAGGGAGTTGAATATGTTTACCACTGTGCCGCCATGGTTTCCTTCGCACCGAAAGAACGCGAACAGATGATCAGGGTGAATGGTGAAGGCACATCTAATGTGATCAACGTCGCGCTGAATGCAGGTGTAAAAAAATTCTGTCACATCAGTTCTGTTGCTGCATTGGGCAGGACCATTGATCTGAAAAATATCGGTGAAGAAACCTGGTGGAAAAATGATCCGGCTAATTCGTGGTATGCTATCAGCAAGTATTCCGGTGAACGTGAAGTATGGAGAGCCGCGGAAGAAGGGCTGAACATGGTGATCGTGAATCCTGCGGTGGTAATCGGCCCGGGAAATCCGGCACGAAGCAGCAACGCCATTTTTGCATTGGCGAAAAAAGGATTTTCGTGGTACACAACCGGTTCGGGTGGATTTGTGGATGCACGTGATGTTGCCGATGCCTGCGTGCGGCTGATGGAAAGTGAAATCGTGAATCAACGTTTTGTTCTCAATGCAAAAAACATGTCGTACCGCGAGTTCGGTGATGCGGTCCTGAAGCAATTCGGACATAAACCTGCCTCGAGAGAACTCAGTCGTACACTTGCTTGGTTGTTATGGCGTACAGAAAAGTTCCTCGTGATGTTTAGTGGAAAAGAACCACGCGTTACAAAAGAAAGCGCTGCAGCTGCAAGAGAACAAACTACCTACACCGGAACGAAAATTGCGGAAGTCCTTGATTTCAGCTACCGCGAAATCAGCACTACCTTAAGTGAAGTGTGCGCATTTTATCGCCGCTGATTGCGCGGAAAATTTCCGAGTGGTTCACGGTCGAAATGATGTTCCCGGCAGAAACAACCGGAACCCAAAAACCGCCTGCTATTTCGCTGAATCGACGGGAACCTTCACGGTCTGTGTTCCGCTCTGCGCTTTCGCCTGCCGAAGGACCAATTCATTGATCACCTCGTCGTACATCTCTCCAAACAAAAGCGGATCCATTGAATACCATTCGAGACTGCGCTGGTATTGATCGTGTGTATAACCGTACTTCGCGAATATGTCGTAATAGGGCAATGACTTTTGATCGGAAGGCAGCGATTGAGGAATCTCCTGCACCGGCGTTATCGAAAACGGCTGACGCGAAGGTGGATGGGGTGATCTGAACTGCAGAGATGCCTCCAGAAGATGGACATCTGCCATTACCTGGATCATTTTATCCTGAGGTATGAGATCCGCCGGTTCTTCAATTGCAGCTTTGCTCACCTTGTCTTGCCGGTCGCTGTCAGGATCTCCACACGCAGTGAAAACCAGCAGGAATGTGAACAAGAAGGTGTAAATTCTCATAAACCAAAGGTAAACATATAGGATGTGGCTGAGAAAAAACTATATTTTTGTTTAAACACTCTTTAACATGAAGCACCTCTTCACAGCATTCCTGCTGGTTTGCAGTTTTGCAGCCAGCGCACAAATCGACATGGGCGTTCCTGCAGCAGCAGGCACAGGCGGAGTAGCTACGGCTATGATCGGTAATTATGATTGCATCGGAATCAATCCGGCTAATCTTGGGTGGAGGGACAATTACAAATTCTCATTCACCGTTGCCAATGTCGGACTTGCGGCGCAATCGCGTGCGCTGGACTTTGCAACGTTGAGAGGTGCTGTACTTCATCCTTCGGATACATTTACCCAGGCACAAAAAGATGATTATGCAGTGCGGTTTGCAACTCCCGATGGGTTCAACCTCAGCGCGAACGTGAATTGGTTTGCAGCATCACTTTATTATCCCAAGCTCGGCGGACTGGCAATTAATGTACGCGATCGCGCGTTTGCACATGTAACGCTTAGTTCCACTGCGGCAGACATCATGTTCAACGGAGTAAATGCAGCAGGGTATGCAGATTCTTCTGCGTATGGACAGAATATGTCGACCTACCTCGACGGAACCAACATGAGCATGCTGCATTACCGGGAGCTGAACATTGCATACGGAAGAAAACTCTTTGGTTTCGGCACCAAAACAGAATCCGGAGAACAGCCGATTGAATTCTTCGGCGGAATCGGTTTCAAGATGCTCTGGGGTTTAGGAAACATGGATATCAAAATCGGTGACGGACTGGTCACAGGCCATTCATCAATGACTTCCTCTTACAATATCAATTACGGTGATATCAAAAATTTCCAGTCAGTAACTCCGACGTCACTCTTCAAATCAGTCGGAACCGGAACGGCAATCGATTTCGGATTTTCTGCGGTGATCAACGAAAAAATTACTGCGGCGATTTCTTTCACCGATCTCGGTTCAATCACCTGGGATGAAAATCTTCTGCTGGCAAGTGACACATTGATGCCGAATTTTGACAGTATGGCAACCGGATTTAATTCATGGGACCTCAACAGCCAGGCTGAATTTTTCATGAAAGATTTCATGAACTACGAAGCAGGATCGGGGTATGTAACAAAACTTCCCGGACGTATGCGGCTTGGATATGGAATGAAGATCGGCGAACGCCTCAAAGTAGGTGCCGACGTCGTTGTTCCGCTCACCAAAACTCCGGCAAACATTGAATCGCCCTACATTGCTATTGGCGGCGAAATAAAAATTGCAGAAATTTTCCGCGTACGGACAGGATTCGCCGGCAACAAAGAAATCGGTTGGAATGTTCCGCTTGGTGTAACACTCGGGCCCATCGGATTTTTTGAATTCAGCCTGGCAACAGGAGATATCCTGACCTACTTCGCTAAAACAGATAATCCGAATATGTCGTTTGCGGTAGCCGTAATCCGATTCAACTTTAAGGCGATGGAAGAGTAGCCCCGGAACGGTCTGACAAAATCATCAATGGGATTCAACAATAAGATTGTCTGGATTACAGGAGCTTCATCGGGAATCGGTGAAGCTCTTGCTTTAGCGTTCGCCCGACAAGGCGCCAAACTCGTTTTGTCTGCGCGTCGTCCTGAAGAACTCAGGCGCGTTGCCGGGAATTTCACAGAAGAGAACTACCTGATTCTGCCGTTCGATCTTTCGGATACAGCGAATGTCAATCAGCTCACGGAGCAGGTCATTCAGAAATTCGGACGCATTGATATTCTCGTGAACAACGGAGGCATTTCGCAGCGGGCGCTCGCAAAAGACACCCCGCTTGAAATTGATCGCAAGATCATGGAAGTAAATTATTTCGGACAGATCGCACTCACGAAAAGTGTTCTTCCTCATATGCTGAAGCAGAAGAGCGGACACATCGTTGTAATGAGCAGCATCTCCGGAAAATTCGGTTTTTATCTGCGTACAGCCTACTCAGCATCCAAACATGCGCTGCACGGTTTCTTTGAATCTCTTCGCCTCGAAAATGAAGCCGACGGAATCAAAGTCACCATTGCGGTGCCCGGTAAAATCCAGAGCAACATTTCACTTCATGCACTGAAAGGCGACGGAACTACACACGGCGTAATGGACAGGAGCCAGGAGGAAGGGATGCCGGCTGCCGAGTGTGCACGCATTATTCTGGATGCAATTTCACTTGGAAAAGAAGAAGTGCTGATTGGCGGGAAAGAAATAAAAGCGGTATGGCTGAAGCGGCATTTTCCCGGATGGTTCAGAAGAGTGATACGTAAACAGAAACAAGAGTAACTACCGGGCTGCAACTATCCGGCCGTGATACACACCGGTATTCTCGATTGCCTCAACAATCTGCGCCGGAGAAACTAACGCATCGTTGATCACAACAGTACCCGATCCTGATTTATGGTCAACCTTCACCGACGTAATTCCATCAAGTGAGCCGATCGCGTTGGAAACTGCACGCTCGCAGTGTCCGCAAGTCATACCTTCTATTCTGAGATGAACTTCTGCCTGTGCCATTGCCCTGTTTTATTGAGTCAAATTTAAGGATGCCACAGCTGATTCCGAATTATTCGGATGTGATCTTCGTCAGTGCTTATTTCAGCCAACTCATGAAATGCACATGGTAACCCTCACGGATCTTCCAATCGCCATGCACCACGAATCCCTTCTTCCTGTACATCTCCACATTCTTCAGAACTGAAGTTTCGAGGTAAACCGGTTTTGAAGTCGCTGCCGAAGTTTCCAGAATGAAATTGATCATCTGCGAACCGATTCCTTTTCCCTGCGCTTCCGGTGCAGTACCGATCATCTGCAGATACAGATGTGGTGTTGCCGGCCGGAATCCAGCCATCTTTCTGTCCTTGGCGGAAGCATATTTCATCCGCGACCAGCCAATGGATCTATGGACGAGTTTGAGCTGACGGAGCTTGTCCGGAAATTTCGGAGGAGATGAAACCGGATCATACATTACAATCGCCCCGAGCAGATCGTCCGTAACAAAAACGCCGTCGCGTGAAAAGCCGGTATCGAAAATATATTCCATTAACGCGTTCAACCTTCTGTCGCGATTTCTGTCGGGAATAATTGTGTCGTTCACTGCAGGATTCGCATTGAATGAAGCAGCGAGTAATTTCACAACTGCATCTCGTTCACCAATTGCAGCGCGACGGATCATTTTACAAGAATTCGCGCTTCGAGCATGTCGTGGATGGCGTACTTCACCCCTTCTCTGCCCGAGCCGGAATCTTTGATACCACCGTAAGGCATGTGATCAACCCGGAATGTCGGAACGTCGTTGATGATGACTCCGCCGGTCTGAATTTCATTGAACGCAAGATCCACCTCACTCATGTCATTGGTGAAGACCCCGGCCTGTAATCCGAAACGCGTATCATTAATCAGGGCGATCGCCTCCCGGAAATCGTCGAATGGTTCCACCGTCACCACCGGACCGAATATTTCTTCACTGCATACTTTCATCTTCGGAGATGTATTCGTGAGCAGCGTCGGATGATAGAAAGATCTGTCGCGCTTTCCTCCGCACAATATGGTCGCACCAGCTTTCACGGCCTGGTCCACCCACTCTTCCACGCGTTTTGCATTTTCCTCGTCGATCATCACCCCTACATCGGTGGAATTGTCTTCCGGATTTCCGTTCTTCAACGCTTTCGTCATTTCCGCAAATCGCTGGGTAAACGTGCTGAACACGGAACTATGTACAAACAGGCGCTGTGCGTGAATGCAGATCTGTCCTGAGTAAGCAAATCCACCCGCGAGACATTTCTTCAAAGCTGTTTCGGAATCGGCCGTGCGCGCAACGATCACACCTGCATTTCCGCCGAGTTCGAGCACCACTTTTTTCTTGCCGGCGTTCTTTTTCATTTCCCATCCGACTTCCGGCGATCCGGTGAATGAAAGCAATGCGAACCGTTCATCGGTGACGAGTTGATTTCCCGCCACGCGGTCCATGGGCAAAACAGATAACGCACCTTTCGGTAATTCTGTCTGGTCAATGATCCGTGCCAGCTCCAGGGTTGAAAGAGGTGTTGATGATGCAGGCTTGAGAATAATCGGGCAACCCGCTGCAATTGCCGGGGCAATCTTATGCACTGCAAGATTCATGGGAAAATTGAAAGGGGCGATTCCGGAAACAATTCCGATCGGAAAATATTTCACAAGTCCTTCTTTCCTTTCACCCGCCGGAGTCCAGTCGAGAGAAATATATTCTTTCGGCAGGCGCTTTGCCTCTTCAGCAGCTACAAGAAACGTTTGTGCAGCACGGTCGATTTCGCCAAGCGCATAACGCATCGGTTTCCCCGATTCGCGGCATAATACTGTTGCAAGGTGATGACGGTTTTCAGTTATTACGAAGCTGATCTTGCTGAGAATACTGAAGCGTTTCCATGCAGGCATCTCCCGCATTTCAACCTGTACCGATTGAGCGGCGAGAATGCACTTATCCAGCACCTTACTGTCCGCCTGCCACGTGCGTGCGATCATGTTTCCATCGTGCGGATTCCGCACTTCGAGAGCATGTGTGGTAGTGATGAATTCGCCGGCGGCGTAGATGGGGTATGTTTGCATCAATGCAAAAGTAGGCAGTTGGGCAGTTTGGCGGTAGGCAGTCGGTAAAAAATCTCACGAAGCAGGTACGTACTTCTGCCCGGAACTCCCTTGATAACTATTTACACTCTTTACTTTTTACTCTCTGCTGCCAAACTGCCCAACTGCCTGCTATCTTTGAGCCGTGTCAGGAAAATCCCTTACCAGCTGGATCATCTTCATTGCGCTTGCCTTAACGTGGGGAAGTTCCTTCATTCTCATGAAGCGCGGAATGGATGCGTTTTCCAGCAGCCAGGTTGCAGCATTACGCATCAGTATGGCGTTCCTGTTTCTTCTTCCGCTTGCAATCAAACATTACTCAAAAGAATTATGGAGTAACTGGAAAGCAGCAGCCGGAATGGGAATTTTTGGAAATCTTCTTCCGGCGTTTCTGTTCACCAAAGCAGAAACAATGATCAGCTCGGCACTCACGGGAATGCTGAATTCACTCACACCGCTTTTTACGCTCATCACAGGACTCGTAATTTTTCGTGTACGGGTGAACGTACTGCAGGTGATCGGAATTATTGTCGGCCTTCTCGCCACAATGGGATTGCTTCAGATCGGAAAAGAAGCTGATCGTGGCCAGGAAGCACTGATCGGTGGAGGACTCGTGATACTTGCAACAATCGGATACGGATTCAGTGTGAATATCATCAAAGCAAAACTCGGTCACCTCCATGCAGTAAGCGCAACGTTGCTCGCATTGAGCATTATCGGTCCGCTTGCCCTCGTCTATCTGTTCTCAACAGATTTCGTTCACGTCATGCAAACCCATCCTGATGCATGGACGAGTCTCGGTTACGTAGCCATACTTGCAATTGTCGGAACAGCATTGAGCGTAATTGTTTACAATGTTCTGATCCGCGAGTCGGGTGTGATTTTCGCGGCTTCCGTTACCTACGCCATCCCGATTGTTGCAATGATGTGGGGACTGTTCGACGGAGAACATGTGACGTGGATGCACGCAATATTCATCAGCCTGATTCTCTCCGGTGTGTGGATGGTCAACAAGAAATAATGTGCTGATATGCTGATGGGTTAATATGCTGAAGAAAATGTGCTTCGCAGGATGATGGCTTTATCATACGTGCAGCCATGATTTCTTTCATCACGACTTTAACACATCAGCATATTAACCCATCAGCATACTACTTTACGCCACGAACTTTCTCCACAATCAACGACCGCGAAACACTTCTGCCGTCCATCGACATGCGTATCTGGATTGTAGCGAGCACTTCAACACCTTTGATATCGGGTCCGTTCAGGTTAACCGAATCGTTGAGTGCAAGCAATTCGGGAAATGCGGAAATCTTCAGCACTGAGAGTGTATCTCCGCTCTCGTCAATGAATGTTGCGTTCTGTCCCTCGCGAAACAATACTTTTCCGAACATCACCACTGTAGAATTCTGCATGTCATTATCCTGCTTCTGACGGAAATTCAACCATCCGGTATCCGCTACCATGGAATCTGTATTCATGGTTACCAGGCTCCGTTCTCCCCTGAACTCAAAATGTTTTGTTCTTCTTCCCGACCAGGTGTCAACAAAATTTCCGGAATCCGTTTGCGTAGATTTCCAGGTTCCGTTCACAATCGTGGTATCCTCTTCGCCGGTATGTCGCAGGTATACATGCGTCATTTTGAAATTCCCGGTATCGGCCCGCTTCATATTGAAGAAAGTGTAAGTGATGCGGACTCCTTCACCTTTGTCATCGGGCAGCGCAATCGTATAAGACGTGCTGATCGAATCTGAATACATATTTTCTGCTGCAATACTATCCTCTATGTTTTTTCTGTCACCGCAAGACAGAAAAAGGAGAAACAGCAGAGCGCAAAAGGCAGAGAGAATATGAGACGGAGACTTCACTTCATTGTAAAATTAGGAGACTAAGCGACGATTATCAATATACATCTGCTAAATAATGTAACTGAACCGGTACCTTTGAGGTGAAATCAGTATTCAAGGTGAAATTCCCCGTTCTACAGCCGAAATATTCTCTTGCAGCTTCGATTATTTCCGGCATTCTCGCTCTGTCGGGCATCGTCTGGCTTCAGCTTAATTTGCCCGGTTGCAGATACGCAGGATCCGCTCTTATTGCGGTTGGCCTGATTACGTATCTCCTGTTCGCCGGCGAATGGTCACCGGCTGAGATCCGGTATGTTATTCTGGTCTTTGCAGTCGGTACAGGAATACTGGCAATTGCAGAACGCAACCCTGCAATGTTCGGGTCATTTTCCATGGGTCCCGGCCTTGGGCCTTTTCTTGGATCCGTTGGCCTGCTTTGCGGACTTCTGGTTGCACTCCCGGTTCTTTTCTCGTTCCCGCTCACTGCCAGGCTTACTGATAATATCTATCTCCGATCACTCTTTGGCGGCATCATGGTCACTGTTCCTGCCATTCTTATTTCCTACAATGGTGAACTACTTCAGTTCTTTACCTGGTTTGACTTCGTTCCCTCTGCAAGTGGTTTCATCATCTGGTTTGTGATCGCGTTCTTTCTGCATTTCGCAGGAAACCAGTTCCAGGTGAAAGTGGAGAATCCGATGGCTCTGCCGCTGTACATTACATGGCTCACAGCCCAGGTGGTCATTACCGTATTGCGTTTCGCTTCCTGAAAAATTAAGCCTCAGGTTATCAGCAATATTTCCGTTTACAAATGTTTGTAACCGGATGTTCCATGGATGTTGATGTATATTTGAACGTGACCGGGAATTCCTACATCCGACTTTCAGAACTGCTTTCGCTGGTAGACGATGCACTGCGCACAACGCTGGGTGAAAAAACATGGTGGATTCTCGCAGAGATCAAAGAGCGCAATGACAAAGGCGAATACATTTACTTCGAACTGGCGGAAAAATCTGAGTCAAGTGATGATCTCATTGCGCGTGTGCGTGCAAGTGTGTGGAGGCGCGAGGCCATTGCAGCATTCCGGAATTTCGAAGATATAACCGGGAAGCGTCCTGACAA
>Ga0255338_1006352_pt1 | contig 10092 bp, 8 predicted proteins | sample MeOH1_35cm_T4_19_FD_203715 | JGI IMG/M metagenome (GOLD analysis project Ga0255338, IMG submission 203715) | Sandy soil microbial communities from University of British Columbia, Vancouver, Canada - MeOH1_35cm_T4_195 | ecosystem: Engineered > Artificial ecosystem > Sand microcosm > Unclassified ...
TCGCCGCCGCAATTGGGGCAAATCTCGTCGAGATTGTCGGTGCACTCCGCGCAGAAAGTGCACTCGAAGGAACAGATGAACGCACCGCCCTCGTCGGCGGGCAGGTCGACGCCGCAGCGTTCGCAATCGGGGCGCATTTCAAGCATGCATACGACCAGTCAACCGTTCGCTTCGAGCGAAGTCGAGAAGCGTTTGCGCAAGACGTGTCTCGACTTCGCTCGACAGGAACGGAGAAGAGTTACGCATGCGCGGCCGCCGCGCTCGAGACCGCCTCGCAGATCCGTTCGACCACAGCCTTGACCTGGTCGGCATCGTCGCCCTCGGCCATGACGCGGATCACCGGCTCGGTGCCCGAGGGGCGGATGACGAGGCGGCCGGAGCCGTTCAATTCGGCTTCAGCATCCGCGATCACCGCCTTGACGCTTTCGGCCTCGAGCGGCTTGCCGCCGGCGAAGCGGACGTTCTTGAGAAGCTGCGGCACGGGCTCGAACTGGCGCATGAGCGCGCTTGCGGGCTTGCCGCTCTCGACGAGCGCCGCGAGCACCTGCAGCGCGGCGATGGTGCCGTCGCCGGTCGTGGCATAATCGCTCAGGATCATGTGGCCGGACTGCTCGCCACCGACGTTGCAGCCGCGCGCCTTCATTTCTTCCAGCACATAACGGTCGCCGACCTTGGTGCGGATGAGGTCGATGCCCTGTCCTTTCAGGAGGCGCTCTAGGCCGAGATTAGACATGACCGTGGCGACCACACCGCCCCCGCGCAGCATACCCGCCTTGGCCCAGCTTGTGCCGATCAAGGCCATGATCTGGTCGCCGTCGACGATCGTGCCGGTTTCGTCGACGACGATCAGCCGATCGGCGTCGCCATCGAGCGCAATGCCGATGTCCGCGCCGGACGCCACGACGGTTTCCTGCAGCAGGCCGGGCGCGGTCGATCCACAGCCATCGTTGATATTGGTGCCGTTGGGCGAGACGCCGAGCTGGATCAATTCCGCGCCGAGCTCCCAGAAAGCGGCGGGCGCGGTCTGGTACGCGGCACCATTGGCGCAATCGACGACGACCTTCAGGTCGTCGAGGCGCAAATGTTCGGGAAAGGTCGACTTGACCGCATGGATGTAGCGCCCGCGCCCATCCTCGACACGCCGGGCCCGGCCGATGCGGTCGGACTCGGCAAGCGGAACATCGCCGTTCTCGAGGAGCGCCTCGATCCGGGCCTCGTCGGCATCGGAGAGCTTGTAGCCATCCGGACCGAACAGTTTGATGCCATTGTCATAATAGGGATTGTGGCTGGCCGAGATCATGACACCCAGGTCCGCGCGCATCGACGCGGCGAGCATAGCCACGGCGGGCGTCGGGATCGGGCCGAACTGGATGACGTCCATGCCCACGCTGGTGAAGCCCGCGACAAGCGCGTTCTCGATCATATAGCCCGAGAGGCGCGTATCCTTGCCGATCACCACGCGATGGCGATGATCGCCGCGCAGGAAATGGCGGCCCGCGGCCATGCCGACGCGCATCGCCATCTCGGCGGTCATGGGAGACTGGTTGGTGCGGCCGCGGATACCGTCTGTGCCGAAATAGCGCCTGCTCATGATATTTCAGTCCGTCAGTCGGGGCGCAGCGTCAAGCCCTGCTTTCGCATCGAGCAAGGACGCTGCGCCATCAGGTTCAGGTCACGCCGTGCATCCAGCGCTTGAGCGGGAAGGATATGACGAACAGCACCAGGCCCAGCAGGATCGCCACGATCGCGATCTGCGTGAAGACCCCAATGTAGGTCTCAAGCGCAACCTTGGCGTTGGTGACCTGCCCGCCCACCGTCTCGACACTGGCAAACTGCGCGACCACGCCCGCAACATATTGCGCGCAGCTGATCGACAGGAACCACACGCCCATCATCATGCCGACGATGCGCGCGATCGACAGCTTCGTGATCATGCTGAGACCGACCGGCGAAATGCAGAGCTCGGCGACCGAGTGGATGAAGTAGAGGCCCGCGAGCCACCAGATGCCGACCTTGAAGTCCGGGCCAACGAAGCTCGCACCCCAGACCAGGAACAGGAAGCCCAGTCCGACGCCGATCAGCGCGATCGCGAACTTGACCGGGATCGGCGGCTCAAGACCTTTCTTGGCAAGGCTGGTCCACAGGATGCTCATCAGCGGCGCGAGCAGCACGATGAAGAGCGCGTTGAAGGTCTGGGTCTGGCCTGCCGAGATGGTGAAGAGGCCGAAGATCGAGAGATCCGTGTTACGGTCAGCGAACAAGGTCAGCGACGAGCCGGCCTGCTCGAACAGTGTCCAGAACACGACATTGAATACGATCAGCACCATCGCCGCGAGCATCATCTGCAGCTCGACCTTGGTGCCGACTCGCCACGACCAGATCAGGATCAAGGGAATGCCGACCAGGAACGTGCCGAACAGCAGCTTGCCCATCAATGGCAGCGAGACAAGGTAGCCGATGAAGCCGGCGCCTTCGACGGGCTTGGGCGCGCTCATCAGATTGGTGAAGAGGAAGTAGATCACCGGCACCGCCACGAGCGCGCAGATGAAGATGATGAGCGACCGGTTGGGGACGCCCTTCGGGGGTTCGCCATAGCCGCCCAGGCGTCCGCCATCGAACTGAATAAGCGTCCAGGAGAACAGCATGCCGAGCGCGGCGAGGCCGAAGCCCGCCCACCAGCCGACTGCGGTGGCGAGGAAGGGGCAGAGCGCCTGCGACAACAGCGAGCCGAGATTGATTCCCATGTAAAAGATGGTGAAGCCCGCATCGCGGCGCTTATCCCCCTTAGGATAGAGTTCGCCCACCATCGTCGAGATGTTCGGTTTGAAGAAGCCGTTGCCCATGGTGACGATCGAGAGGCCTGCGATCAGCACGAGCGTGAAGAAGGGTGAGCGGTCGCCGCCAGGCTCGAAACCGCCCTTGGCGATGGTTTTCGCGACCGTGCCGTCGGCGCCGACCAGATCGACGGTGCCGTCCTCCTGGCCCTTGATCGCCAGCCTGTCGGCACCGATCGTGACATATTGCTGCTTGTCGGCGCTCGCCTTGTCGACGGTCACGTCATAGCGCTGGCCTTCGATCGTTGCGAAGGGCTTGGCCTCCTGTCCGAAGGCCGCGCCGAGGCTGAGCGTCAGATAGCCGATTGCCATGACCAGCGCACCGAACTTCACGGAGCGCTTCGAGCCGAGATAGCGGTCGGCGAGCAGGCCGCCGATCAACGGGGTAAGATAAACCAGCGCCGTGAAGCCGCCATAAAGACCATTGGTCGTGCGGTCGGAGAACAGGAAATAATTGGCGAGATAGAGCGTCAGCAGCGCGCGCATGCCGTAGTAGCCGAAGCGCTCCCACATCTCGGTCGTAAACAGGCGCGCCAGCTGGCGGGGATGGCCGAACCAAGTCCCGCCGTGCACCGCGTCCGCAGCCGGCATCCCCGGCTGAAGCGACGCGTCTTCCATATGATTTGCCATGAATTGGTGATCCTCTCAGCAGCAGCGCCCCCGAGGTGCTCAGAAGGGCGCGCGCAATAATGTGTCGAGACTAGAGATAATCTCCGCGCTGTGAAGGCACTTTGTTGAGCCATGCCGGAGCAGGCGTTGTGCGGCTTTGGGACTTGGCGGGACGTGCGCTTTTGGGTAGCGCGAGCCATGACCTTCAACGATCTCAGCTCGCTTTCCGCCTATCTGGCCTCGCGCCGCTCCGGCAAGCCGCGTGACCTCGCCGGCCCCGGGCCAAGCATGGCGCAGATGACCGAGATGGTCAGCATTGCCGCGCGCACGCCGGACCACGGCAAGCTTGCGCCCTGGCGCTTCATCATTGTGCCGGACGACAAGCGCCAGCTCCTCGCTGACATCATCACCACGGCCTATTTCATCGAAAAGCCCGATGCCGGGCGGCTCGAGATCGAGGCGCAGATCCAGTTCGCGACGCAGGCACCCGCGTTGATCGTGGTCATGTCCTCGCCCAGGGAGAGCAAGATCCCGCTCTGGGAGCAGGAGCTGTCGGCCGGCGCGGCCTGCATGAACCTGCTCCACGCCGTCCATGCCCTGGGCTTCGTCGGCGGCTGGCTCACGACCTGGCCAGCGTTCAACGACAGCGTTCGCGACGCCTTCGGCAGACCGGGCGAGAAGATCGCGGGGTTCATCTTCATCGGCACGCCGTCGCGCGAGCTCGAGGAGCGCCCGCGGCCGGAGCTGTCGGAGATCCTGTCGGTCTGGCAGGGTTAGGTTCCCGGTCTAGGCAAGGGATCGCTTCGCGACACCCACCCCTCCCTTGAAAGGGAGGCGCTGACGGTGTCGATGGATTTTCCCTACCCCGGTTCTTGACCGGCTCGCTGTATTATGGCACTGATGCAGCATGAGTGACGACAGCCGGCCGGTCTACCTTCGCCTGCGCGACATCATTGCCGCAGCCATTCTCGACGGACAATTTGGCGATGGCGACATGCTGCCGTCGGTGCGCGCCTTTGCCGTTCAGCAGGGCGCCAATCCGTTGACCGTCGCCAAGGCCTATCAGAGCTTTCAGGACGAGGGGCTCGTCACGGTACGCCGGGGCGTGGGCATGTTCGTGGCGCCGGGCGCCTCGCGCAAACTCAGGACCATGGAGCGCGACCGCTTCTTCTCCAATGTCTGGCCGCCGGTCGCCGAGCAGATGCAGCGGATCGGGATCAGTTTCGACGATCTCGCCGCCCGCGTCGAAAGCTGATTTAACACCGTTTACCGTCATGCCCGCGAATGGGGGAATTCAGCCCGCGATAACACCTCGCTGGAGCCCCGCTTTTGCGGGGATGACGAGAGTTGCTATGCTCAAGGCACCTCGAATCCCCCCTGCCCTCTGAAAGGACAGTATCATGAGTAACAGCCCCTGGTCCCACATGCGCAGTGCCGGTGTCGCCGACGATATCGACTTCGAGATCAAAGGCCAGGAACTGCAGTTCGTCGAGATCGAGCTCGATCCGGGCGAGAGCGCCGTGGCGGAAGCGGGCGCCATGGTCTGGAAGGATGCAAGCATCGGCATGACCACCGTGTTCGGGGACGGGTCTGGCGGCAGCGACGGCGGCTTCATGGGCAAGCTGCTCGGCGCCGGCAAAAGGCTGGTGACGGGCGAGAGCCTGTTCACGACCGTCTTCACGCACAATGGCGCCGGCAAGGCCCGCGTTGCATTCTCAGCGCCCATTCCGGGCGCGATCTTGCCGATCAAGCTCGATCAATATGGCGGCACGCTGATCTGCCAGAAGGATGCCTTCCTCGCGGCCGCCAAGGGTGTCTCGATCGGCATCGCCTTCCAGAAGAAAATCATGACCGGGCTGTTCGGGGGCGAAGGTTTCATCATGCAGAAGCTCGACGGCGACGGCTGGGTGTTCGTGCAGATGGGCGGCACGGTCGTCGAGCGGAAACTCGCACCCGGCGAGGAGCTTCACGTCGACACCGGCTGCCTCGCGGCGCTGACCTCCGACGTCGATTACGACATCATGACCGTCGGCGGCGTGCGCAGCACACTGTTCGGCGGCGAGGGCCTGTTCTTCGCACGGCTGCGCGGACCCGGCACGGTGTGGATCCAGTCCCTGCCCTTCGCCCGACTGGCCGGACGGATGCTGGCGGCTTCGGGATCGACGGGCGGGCAGAACCGCGGCGAAGGTTCGCTGCTCGGCGGGCTTGGGAATTTGATCGACGGGAATTGAAGAAGGGGCCTCCGCCCGGTCAGGCCTCCGCCGGACGGGTCGTGACGCCGAGGTCGGGCAGCCCGATCGAACGGCGCCCCCCGAAATCCGTGCGCACGACGATCAGCTCCAGTTTTTCCAGATATGCAAGAAGGCGGCGGATGCGGCCGGGCGAGTACGTGCCGTATAGACGCGCCAGTTCGGCATCGTCCGGGCAAGGCGCATCGTCCAGCGCCGCCCGTGCGATCGCCAGGAAAGGCGCGAGCAAATCGTCAGGCGCGCGCTCTGAGAGATGCAGGGCGGCCAACCAAAGCGGATCGTCGGGCGACTCCGGTTCGCCAACCACGGCCCGCGCCATAGCCCGGCGAAAGCCGTTCATGTCCATCGCCGGCTTCAGCAACCGATGCATACGGCAGCGCACGCAGAAATCTTGATAGAGCGTCGGAACAGGCCGGTAGGTGCAGTCCTCCTCCTTCGCCATGTCGGCGAGGATGGTCTGCACGATCGCGTCCGAGTCATCCCCTGCGGGTCTCGCGACAAGCTGCGCCTCGACCGCGTCCGGTAGCGGCGTCTGCACGCTTGCCGTCCGCGCCAGTGGCGCATCTTCCGGCATGTCGAGCCGGGCGGCGCTATCGAGGCTCACAGGCGTGCCGGGCGCAAGGAGCAGGCTCGGCTGCTCGTCCATCTCGTCCGCGGCCAGCAGCGATTTCATGTCCCACGGAGCGGCGTCAGGCAACGGGATCAGGCTATGCGAAACCGTGCGCGCGCCGGTCCGGACGGCGCCGATCCTGACGGACACAGGACGGCGGGACACAGCCGGGCCAAGCGCCAGGAAACGACCGCGTTCAAGATCCCTGATTTGCTCCGCCTGGCGCCGCTCCATACCGAGAAGGTCGGCGGCACGTACCATGTCGATGTCGAGGAAGGTGCGGCCCATGAGGAAATTGGACGCTTCGGCCGCGACATTCTTGGCCAGCTTCGCCAGCCGCTGGGTTGCGATCACTCCCGCGAGCCCGCGCTTTCGGCCCCGGCACATGAGATTGGTCATAGCGGCTAACGACAGCCGCCGCGTCTCATCCGTCACATCGCCGGCCGCGGCGGGTGCAAAAATCTGCGCCTCGTCGACGACCACCAGGGCCGGGTACCAATGCTCGCGCGGCGCATCGAACAGGCCGGCGAGAAACTGCGCCGCACAGCGCATCTGCGCCTCAAGCTCTAACCCGTCCAGCGCAAGCACCACGGAGGCCCGGCGTGCACGCGCCTTGGCCGCCAGCTGCTCGATCTGCCGTTTGTCGTGCTCGGCGCCGTCGATCACGATGTGACCGAAGGGCTCGGCAAGCGTCACGAAATCCCCCTCTGGGTCGATCACAACCTGCTGAACCATCGCGGCGCTTTCCTCGAGCATCCGGCGCAACAGGTGCGACTTGCCGGACCCGCTATTGCCCTGGACGAGCAACCGAGTAGCCAGCAGTTCTTCCATGTCCATGGTAACCGATCCGCCCGAGGAATCGGTCCCGATCACGATCGAGGAGGTCACCGGCGTTCCATAGCCGAGCACGCAAAGGGCACAAGGGCGCGACGCGAGCCCGAGGACGATTGCCTGCGGAAGGCGCGATTTTTCCGTGTCTGCGTGCCGATCACCGGGGCGCCGAGCGGGTAGAAAACCAGGTCTCCCTCGGCTCGGCCGGCTCGGACTTCGCACAAATTGTTTGTGGCTGACGAAACGGCGCCCAATTTGCCTGGGGGCCATCGGGAATGAGTCCGGACAGGACGGCCCGCACGGCCCCAAAATCCGGTCGCGGCCGACTTCGACGAGGTCACGCTTTTCGAGCGCCCCGAGAGTCAGCTACTCGGCATATATTCCCGCGGCTGCAAGCAAAGCGAGCATGGCTTCACCCCTGAATATTGAAGCCCTTCATCGGGTCGTAGAGAGTCGGGCGGCTGATGCCGAGCATCTTGGCTGTGCGCCTCCCCGTCACCGCGCTGGCTATATCCCGGGAAGCACCGCACAGGGGTATACGCTCCTATGTCGATCGAGAGAACCGCATGTGCTTTTCGGCCACGTCCAGCTTCATCGCCAGCGCGGCGATCGGATCGATCGGCATTGCGACGCTCCGGCACGTGCGCGAGCCGCGGGCGCTCCTGTTCGCCGCAGTGCCGATGCTGTTTGCGGTGCACCAGTTCTCAGAAGGATTCGTCTGGCTGGGCCTGGAGGGCCGGATCGGCAAGATCGGGTTCGATCATATCAGCTTTCTTTTCATGCTCTATGCGCAGGGCATCTTGCCGCTGCTGATGCCTGCCGCGGTCGTGCTGATGGAACCACCGGGCCGGCGGCGTCTCGCCATCCTCGCGCTGACCGGCATCGGCGCTGTGGTCTTTGTGTGGGACATTTCCGGGCTGATCTTTTTGCCGAGCCAGTGTTTCGTCGAGCAGAATTCGATCGCCTACCGCAATCCGATGACCGGCAATATGTGGATATCCTATCTGTATATCCTCGCCACCTGCGGGTCGCTGCTGCTTTCGACGCACCGCGTGGTCCGCTGGTATGGCGCGCTCAACGTGATCGCGCTGACGATCGCCGAGATCATCAAGGAATATGCCTTCGCTTCGGTCTGGTGCTTCTATGCCGCGCTGATGAGCATCATGATCTACTGGCAGTTCAACCGCCGGAATATCGATATCGGGACGCCCAACGGTGCGTCTCCGGTTCTCAAGCCGTTCCTCCTGACCTGGCTGCGACGGACGAAAGCGGCAGTCGTGCGGCCGCGCTGACGCGCATCGAAAGCCTCGTGAACGGCAATCGACGGTACTCTCGGGAACCAATCGCCTCGCGACGGCCTCAATGAGCATGTCCGTTTTCACAAGCAACCGTCTCGCCCTCTCGCTGCTGCTGATCGCCGGCGGCTGTAACGCCCCGCAGGACACGCAGAGCAACGCCGCGCCCGAGATCGCCGTGATGGCCGGGGCCAATGCAGACGAGCAACTGCCACTTCATGAAAAGGACGCGGCCGGCGCCGTCCGCGTGGTGGAGCGCGCCATGGGCTTGGCTGCATCCGGCCGCCTGCAGGCCATCCGCCCGCTTCTGGCGTCGCCGATCAATACCGACGAGCAAATTTCGCGCGCCAGGAAGGCTTTCGAAGACCATCGCGAGGTCCGCATCGTCATATCCGGAAAAGGACAGACGGAGGGTGCGGCAGGATCGCTCTACATGACCATCCCGGTGACCGTCAGCTACCTGGATGCCAAGGACAAGGCGGTCAACCGGGCTGCGACCGTCACCTTGCGCCGCGTCAACAATGTGCCGGGTGCCACGGAAGACCAGCTTAGCTGGCGCATCGTTGACGCCAAGTTCGATGCGCCTGCCAGATAGGAAGGTCAGAGTCTGTCCGCTTCGGATTGAACCGGACAGACTCTACGCGCCATGCTTTCCGTCATGTCCGAGCAGGCAGGTGAGTCCACCGGCCCCGACATCACTCTACCCCTGAATATTGAACCCCTTCATCAGGTCGTAGAGGGTCGGGCGGCTGATGCCGAGCATCTTGGCGGCGGTGGAGATGTTACCATCCGAGCGGGCGATGGCGCGGCGCACGGCCTGGCTCTCGGCCGCCTCGCGCGCGGCGCGCAGGTTGACGACATTGTCATCGGCCTCGTCGGACGCGTTGAGGTCGAGGTCGCCTGCACCGATCAGCTTGTTATCGCACAGGATGACCGCGCGCTTCACGCGATTTTCAAGCTCGCGCACATTGCCCGGCCATGGCCAGGCATCGATGGCTGCGGCGGCGTCAGGACCCAGGCCCTTGACCTGCGGATTGAGCTCGCGCGCATAGCGCGTCACGAAATGGCGAGCGAGCAGCACGGCGTCGCCGGGACGCTCGGCGAGGCTCGGGATGCGCACGACGATCTCGGCGAGGCGATAGAAGAGGTCCTCGCGAAACCGGCCATCCGTGATCATCGTTTCGAGATTCTGGTGCGTGGCGCACACGATGCGCGTGTCGACGGCAATCGCCTGACGCCCGCCGATGCGCTCGACCACGCGCTCCTGGAGGAAGCGCAACAGCTTGACCTGCAAGGGCAGCGGAATGTCGCCGACTTCGTCGAGAAAGAGCGTGCCGCCATTGGCCTGCTCGATCTTGCCTTCGGTGGTCTTGATCGCACCGGTGAACGCGCCCTTCTCATGCCCGAACAGCTCGCTTTCGAGCAGCGTCTCGGGGATCGCAGCGCAGTTGATCGCCACGAAGGGCTTGTTCTTGCGATCGCTCGCGTCGTGTAGTCCGCGCGCAAGCAACTCCTTGCCGGTGCCGCTGGCACCGAGCAGCATCACCGTCACATTGGCATTGGCAACGCGCTCGATCATACGCGCGACCTTGAGCATTTCCGGTGCGGCGGTGATCATCCGGCCCAGCACCTTCTGGTCTTCCGGGACAGTCTCGGCGAGGCGG
>Ga0255338_1006353_pt1 | contig 10086 bp, 6 predicted proteins | sample MeOH1_35cm_T4_19_FD_203715 | JGI IMG/M metagenome (GOLD analysis project Ga0255338, IMG submission 203715) | Sandy soil microbial communities from University of British Columbia, Vancouver, Canada - MeOH1_35cm_T4_195 | ecosystem: Engineered > Artificial ecosystem > Sand microcosm > Unclassified ...
CTACGGCAACCCCACTATCGCCGGCGGCAAGGTCTACGTCGGTACGAACAACGAGACTCCCCGCAATCCCGGCCTGAAGGGGGACCGGGGGGTGGTGATGTGCTTCGACGAGGCCACTGGCAAGCTTAACTGGCAGCTCGCGGCCCCTAAACTCGGCACGGGCAAGGTCAGCGACTGGGAGTTCCTGGGTATCTGCTCCTCGCCGGCTGTAGTGGGAGACCGGGTCTACATCGTAACCAACCGCTGCGAAGCGATGTGCCTCGACGTGAACGGCATGGCTAACGGGAATGACGGGCCGTACAAGGACGAGGCCAAGTACCTCAGCCTTGCCGGTCAGCCCCCCTACACGCCGGGACCCACGGACGCGGACATCATCTGGCGTTTCGACATGCGTGAAGAACTGGGCGTCTTTCCGCATAACATCACCAACTGCGGTCCGCTGATTTTCGGCGACCGCGTGGTAGTGACTACCTCCAATGGGGTGGACTGGGGCCACACCACCATCCCCAACCCCAAGGCGCCTGCGCTCTGCATGTTAGACCGGAATACCGGCGAGTTGCTGGGCGAGGAGGCGTCCGGCGTTTCCGCAAAGACCCTGCATTCTAACTGGTCCTCCGCAGCCTACGGTAAGGCCAACAACCAGGAAATGATCATCTTCGGTGGCGGAGATGGGATCTGCTATGGCTACGACACGAAGCCAGCCAAGGCCGAGGACGGGATCAGCGTCTTCAAGGAACTGTGGAAGTACGATTGCAACCCCGCACAGTACCGGATGAAAGATGGCAAGCCACTGAAGTATGCAACCTTCGACGGTCCCTCTGAAGTCATCGCTACGCCCGTGTTTTACAAGAACCGAGTGTATGTCCCGATTGGACAAGACCCGGAGCATGGTGAAGGTCTGGGTAACTTTGTGTGCATCGATGCCACGAAGACGGGAGACATCACCAAAAACGGCGCGATTTGGTCCTACAACAAGATCAATCGCTCGCTCTCTACCCCTTCCATCGTGGATGGATTGTTGTATGTGGGTGACTTCAGCGGCTTCGTTCACTGCCTCGATGCCGAGACCGGCAAGGTGCAGTGGGTGTTCGACACCAAGAGTCACATCTGGGGCTCGACCTTGGTGGCGGACGGTAAGGTCTACATCGGCACCGAGGACGGCGACATCGTGATCCTTCAGGCCGGGAAGACGATGAAAGAGATCAAGCGGGTCGACATGCGCGCCCCGATCTATGCTTCTCCGGTTGTGGCCAACGGTACGCTCTACGTGCAGACCCCGACGCACCTCTACGCTATCGGCAAGAAGTAGCCGACACGGCAGTCGAAAGCGAGACACTACTTGCTACGAGCAGTGTCTCGCTCTCGAAGCGCCGGATCAGGAACCGAACTGATGAAATGGCTGTTGACCACGGTGGTTATCGTGGTCCTCTTACTGCACCAGGACTTCTGGCTCTGGACCAATAAGACGCTGGTGTTCGGTTTCCTGCCTATCGGCCTGGCCTACCACGCGCTCTATTCGCTGGTCGCGGCGTTCACCATGTGGCTGCTGGTACGTTTCGCCTGGCCGAAAGAGATCGAGGCGGCCGACGAAGCGCTCAACGCGCAGGGGCGTTCAACTGCGGGGGAGCGCTCATGATCCCCGCGGTGATCGTCTTCATCTACCTCGCGGTTGTCCTGTACATCGGAATTTTCGCGTTCCGGAAAGGCACCAATTCGGGCGAAGACTTCTTCCTCGCCAGTCGCAGCCTGGGTCCGGCGGTCTTCCTGCTGTCCCTCTTCGGGACGAACATGACCGCGTTTGCCATCCTCGGGAGTTCGGGGCTGGCTTACCGAGTCGGGATCGGCGTCTTCGGACTGATGGCGTCCTCGTCCGCCATCATCATCCCCCTCAGCATTTTCTTCATCGGCACCCGCTTGTGGTGGTTGGGTAAGCGCTTCGGTCACATGACCCAGGTGCAGTATCTGCGCGATCGCTGGGAATGCGGTGGGATCGGCACCTTCATCTTTGCGATCACTGCGGCGATGCTGGTGCCTTACATCATCATCGGGGTGATGGGAGGCGGGCAGACGCTGGCAGCGATCAGCAAGGGGCTGGTGAGCTACGAGGTCGGCGGCCTGATCGTGGCTGTCGTGGTGATGAGCTATGTCTTCTTCGGCGGGATGCGCGGCACCGCCTGGGTGAACGCCTTCCAGACGATCCTGTTCTTGAGCTTCGGCGCGGTTGCGTTCTTCCTGATCGCCCAGCAACTGGGCGGGTTTGACCGCATTATGCAGGACCTCCTGCACGCGCCCAAGCCGCCCAAGGGGCCTCCGCCCGCCCAGTTGTTGAGCCGGGAGCGGATTCCGCCCGCGGAGTTCCTCTCCTACATGTTCATCCCGCTGTCGTCCATCATGTTCCCGCACATCGCGATCATGTGTATGACGGCGGAGAAGATCGGGCACTTCAAGAAGACGGTCATCCTCTATCCGCTCTGCATCGCGGCGATCTGGCTGCCTTCGATTTTCCTGGGAGTGATCGCGGCGTCCCAATTCCCCGGGCTGACACCCGGCGAGTCCGACTCGGTCATCATCCGGCTATTGACCGCTTTCACCGGACCCGTGGTCTCCGGCATTCTCGGAGCCGGAATTATGGCCTGCGTCATGGCTTCCGACAGCCAGATCCTCGCGCTGAGCACGATGTTCACCGAAGACGTGTTCACCTACTACGGCGGCACGAAGCGGTTCGGGGATAAGGCGCAGGCCTGGGCCGGCCGGACCTTCGTCGTGATCATCGCGCTGACGGCTTACGTCATCGCGCTGATGTTAAAGAACAATGCCAGCATCTTCGAACTGGCGATCCGCTTCGCGTTCTCCGGCTTCTCCGCGCTGGCGCCGGTGATGCTGGCGGCGTTGTTCTGGAAGCGCAGCACCAAGTGGGGCGCCCTCGCCGCCTCCGTTTGGACCACTGGCTGCGTCTTTGCGACCTGGTATCTGCTGAATATGAGCACCGGGATAGCGCCGAAGCCCGGCCAGCCGCCAGTGCCGATTTTCCCCGGCCTGGGGGACATGTTCCTACGTACGTTTAACAACGTAACGGTGTATGGCTACCTGCCGGTTATGCCGATGGTGATCGGCTCCGCGTTCTGGATGGTCCTGGTCTCCCTGGTGACCCCCACGCCGAGCCAGAAAACGTTAGACCGCTACTTCCCGCCCAAGGGCGAGCAACTTTCCGAGGCATCCGCTTCGGCCTCCTGATCAGGATTAAACGAGAGACACGCTATGGCATCCGAGGAAACCCCTTCCGCCGCCGCGACGCAAGCCGCGCAAGAGAAACTGGACGCGCACGTCCGAGAGATCGTGCAGTGGCACTTTTCGCCCGAAACGGGCAGCCCGTTCTGGCTCAACTGGGCCAAGGAGGCGGGTTGGGACCCGGCCAAGGACGTGCAGGGCTACCAGGACCTGTTGAAGTTTCCGCACTTCCAGGACGAATGGCTGCGCGACCTGCCCAACGAGGTCTGGGTGCCCAAGCAGTACCAGGGCCGGCCGTTCTACGTATTCGAGACCGGCGGTACCACCGGCATGCCGAAGCAGCGGATCGGGTGGGAAGACCACTTCCGCGACTACGAAGAGTTCTCCGAGACCCTCGACGACGCCGATTTTCCACGCGGCGGCAATTGGCTGATGCTGGGTCCTACCGGCCCGCGCCGGCTCCGCCTCTGCATCGAGCACCTCGCCCACGTCCGCGGCGGAAGCTGCTACCACGTTGACCTGGATCCACGCTGGGTAAAGCGCGTCATCGCGGACAAGGACATCGCCGCCGCGAACAAATACAAGGAGCACGTCGCCGAGCAGGGCGCCACGATCCTGAAAAACCGGAAGATCTCCTGCCTCTTCACCACTCCCAAGCTTCTGGAAGCGCTGGATGAAAAGGTCAACGTCCCGGATGCCGGCGTGAAGGGCGTCTTCTGCGGCGGCACCTCGATGACCCCGCAGAACGTTCGCTTCCTGATCGAAGAGGTGCTGGACAACCGGACGCGCTTCGTGCCGACCTACGGCAACACGTTAATGGGCCTGGCCTGCAGCAAGCCGCTGTCCGCCGCGGACAACTTCAGCATCACCTACTACGCGCCGCAGCCGCGCGCCGTATTGCGCGTCGTGGATCCGAACGACACCCAACAGACGGTGGATTACGGCTCCTGGGGCCGCGTTGAGCTGACCACGTTGACGAAAGAGTTCTTTATGCCGCGCTTCCTGGAGCGCGACGAGGCCGAGCGGCGCCAACCGTGGGGTCGCTACGCCTGGGACGGCGTGGGCGACGTGCGGCCGTTTGGAGCGCTTGAGAAGAAGACCATCGAAGGCGTGTATTAGAACCGCTCCAACCACTCGATTTCTAGTATTGAAATCGAGTGGTTGCCCGGAGTCCCGAAGTCATTCGGGCCAGATCAATCGATTACCGGTCCGTTGGCGTGAAGGCGAACCCGAATGACTTCGGGACTCCGGGCAATCTTTCGTTTGGGAGGCGGCAGTCGCACCTGCCGTTCCAGTTCCGTCATACGCCGCAAGTATCCGGGCACCTGTTTCAGCTTGGGAGGTCACGATGTTGGGTCAACGATTACACCACCTATCGGTGCTAGCGCTCAGCTCGGTGCTCATGCTCGCCTCTTCCGCGCACGCGCAAGAGTGGACGCGGTTCCGGGGACCGAACGGGACCGGCATCAGCACCGCGACCACGGTGCCAGTCGAGTGCACCGATGCGACTCGGAACTGGAAGACCGACCTTCCCGGCACTGGGCACTCCTCACCCGTGCTCTGGGGCGATCGCATCTTCGTCACCAGTGCGGAAGAGAGTGCCGGCAAACGCTACCTCCTGTGCATCCGCTCCAGTGATGGCCGCGTGCTCTGGAAGCACACTTACGACTTTTCCAAATACCCGCGCCACCAGTTCAACAGCTCAGCGTCTTCCACGGCAGCAGTCGACAAAGACCATGTCTACATCACCTGGTGCTCGCCCGATGGGTTGACGGTCTATGCGCTCACCCACGACGGCAAGGACGTCTGGAGCCGGGACCTGGGTAAGTGGGCCGGTCAGCATGGCGGCGGCTGCTCCCCGGTAGTGGTGGATGACCTGGTCGTGATGCGCAGCGATAGCGATGACATGGGGCCGGAGAGCTTCATCACCGGGCTGGATGCCAAAACCGGCGCCGTGCGTTGGAAGACGCCGCGCGCGAGCAAAACCGCCTCTTACTCCACGCCGATCGTCTACCAGCCGAAGGGCGGTGCGGCGCAGTTGATCTTCACGAGCAATGGGAACGGCATCACCAGTATCGATCCGAAAACGGGCTCGGTGAACTGGGAAGTGGGCGGCTTGTTCCAGCAGCGCTGCGTAAGCGGGCCGGTGCTGGTCAACGGCCTCCTCTTCGGCACGGCCGGCGACGGAGGAGGGCGACGGCAGGCGGTCGCGATCCGGCCCGGCGCCAAGGGCGTCAATGGCGGTGGGGAGATCGCATATCAGATCACCCGCGTGGCGCCCTACGTTCCGACGCCGATCGTCCTCGGCGACCGGATGTACCTCTGGGGCGACAGCGGCATCGTCAGCTGCGTCAAAGCCGATAACGGGGAGATCGTCTGGTCCGAGCGCGTAGGCGGCACCTACTTTGGCTCACCCATCTGTGTCAATGGCAAGATCTACGCCCTCAGCGCCAAGGGCGAGCTGGTCGTACTCGAAGCCGGCGATCAGTTTAAAATCCTGGGCCGCAGCGACCTAGGCGAAGCCGCCCATACTACTCCCGCGGTAGCCGGAGGCGCGATGTTCGTGCGCACCGAGAGCCACCTGATCTCCTTCGGCGGCAAGAAGTAGGCGAGGGGATAGGAGACGGGGGTTAGGGAATGGGGAAGGAATCCCTTCGGGATGATATCCCCATATCTTGAACGTGCGGATGACGGAAGCCTAACCCCCGGACTAAGAGTAAGATTACGAGTTCCAGCATCTCCTTTCGGCGACCACAACGCCAGAACACCCAACACCTGAACACCTAAATCCGATGTCTGTTCCTCACATTCCCGTACTTCGCGCCGGCCGGCCGTATGAGAGCCTGGATAAGGCCGAGATCAAGAGCGTGCGCACCGGCGAGACGGTAGCCGTTATTAGTCAGGTGAACGCCGGGGCGATCCGCCGTGACCTGCGCAAGCAGACCCGCGATGCCCTGAAAGCGCTCACGGTCCAGGAGTTGATCCAGATCAGCCGCGAAGCCGGCCGGCTCTTTATGGAGGGGGACCTGCCCCTGGGTGACGGCGCAACCCAATCTCCGCAGCAGTACATCGACTCGCTGTGCCACACCAGTGGGCTGCCGCACGCGCTGATCCGCCGCAACATGGCGAAGATCAACCAGGTCTTCACGGAGATGGCCACCATCCTGGCCGGGCTCACCCGCGGGATGGACCCCTCGATCATCGACCGCGGCTTCGGCGAACAGGCCGGCGTTCCGGTCAGCTTCTTCGCGGCCACCGATTCGCTTGGGGTCGTGCTCCCCAGCAACTCGCCGGGCGTGAACTCCCTCTGGATGCCCTCCATTGCGCTCAAGATCCCGGTAGTGTTGAAGCCGGGCCGCGAGGAGCCGTGGACGCCGTTCCGCATCATCCAGGCCTTCATCGCGGCCGGTTGCCCGGCCGAGGCGTTCAGCTTCTATCCCACCGACCATGAGGGCAGTGGGGCGGTGATGGACAACTGCGGCCGGGCGCTGATCTTCGGCGACGTGGGTACCGTGCAGAAGTATGCCGGCAACCCGGGTGTGCAGGTGCACGGGCCGGGCTGGAGCAAGATCCTGATCGGCGAGGACGAGATCGAGAACTGGCGCGACTACGTCGACCTGATCGTCAGCTCGATTTCCGATAACGGCGGACGGAGCTGTGTCAACGCCTCTGCGGTGCTGGTGCCGCGCTACGGCGATGAGATCGCGGATGCGGTGGCGCGCAAGCTCGCGGCCATCCAGCCGCGCGGTGCCACCGATGAGGCGGCGGTGCTCTCCGGGTTCGCCAACCCCAAGATGGCCGAGTTCATCAACGACGCGATCGAGCAGGACATCACCGTTCCGGGCGCCGAGGAGTTGACCGCGAAGTACCGCCAGGGAGAGCGCAAAGTGCTGCTGGACGGAGGCACGTTCCTCCAGCCCACGCTCGTCCGGTGCGACAGCTGGGATCATCCCCTGGCCAATCGTGAGTTTCTGTTCCCGTATGCCAGCCTCGTCGAGGTGCCGCAGGAAAAGATGCTCGACCTGATCGGACCCTCCCTGGTGGTTACGGCGATCACGAACGATCCGAAGTTCGCCGACCAATGTGTCGAGTCCCCGCACATCGATCGCTTGAACCTGGGCGCGTTGCCCACCACCCGCGTCCAATGGGACCAGCCGCACGAAGGCAACCTGTTCGAGTTCCTGTATCGCCGGAGGGCGATCCAGAGGGCGTAAGCGGAGAGGCCCTTTTCAACACGAAGGGCACGAAGTAAAGGAAGTCGGAGCAGGATAGCCAAATGACTGAGTTCGACCCCCGTTCCAGCCACAGCGTCGTCGGCAATGTAGTGATGGAGGCATCCGCCATGTCGTGCTCTAAAACTTCTCTTCATGCTCCTTCTCTTCTTCGTGTCCTCCGTGTAGCAATCGGTGCCGCGATCCTGATGGCCGCCACGGCGAATGCCGAGAACTGGCCGCAGTGGCGAGGGCCGCTCGGAACGGGGCAGTCGGCGGAGAAGAACCTGCCGCTCAAATGGTCTGCGGAGACGGGGGAGAACATCCGCTGGAAGGCGACGCTGCCCGGCTCCGGGATGTCCAGTCCGATCGTCTGGGGGGACCGGGTCTTCCTGACCCAGGCGCTGGACCCGGCCGGGAAACAGCGTGCCTTGATGTGCTTCAGCCGTAAGGACGGCAAGCTCCAATGGCAGAAGGTGACCGAATACGCGGAGAAAGAGAGCACCTACGCCGGCGAGCCACACTACTGCTCCGCATCGCCTGCTACGGACGGAGAGCGCGTGGTGGCCTCCTTCGGCTCGGCCGGGCTCGTCTGCTATGACCTTCAAGGGAAGCTGCTTTGGCAGCGCGATTTGGGTAAGGCGGAGCAGCTCTGGGGAAACGCGTCGTCTCCGATTATCTACCAGAACCTGGTGATCCAGAACTTCGGCCCCGGCGAGCGGACCTTCCTGATAGCGGTGGACAAGAAAACCGGCCGGGACGCGTGGAAAATCGACGTGCCGGGCGGTAAATACGGGACAGCGCCATCCGAATGGACCGGCTCGTGGAGCACGCCCGTGATCCATCGAGTGGCGGGCAAGGACGAGCTGCTGCTATCCTGGCCGGAGACATTGAAGGCATATGACCCGCGCTCCGGCAAGGAGCTGTGGTCTTGTCGCGGCATGGGGAAGCTGGTATACGGTTCGCCCCTGACCAGCCCCGACGCAGTAGTCGCAATGTCCGGATTTGGCGGACCCTCTCTCGCGGTGAAGACCGGTGGCGCTGGCGACATTACCGATTCGCACCGGCTCTGGCACGACCCTAAGCAGCAGCCGCAACGCGTAGGCTCGGGGGTCATCGTAGGCGACCACGTCTACATCCTCAACGCCACGGGGATCGCTCAGTGCATCAACCTGAAAAGCGGCCAGGTAGTCTGGGCGGAACGGGCGGGAACTGGGGCGTGGGGAAGTATGGTTCATGCAGATGGCCGCCTTTACGTCACCAACCAGCGTGGTGAGACGGTGGTGTTGGCCGCGAAGCCGACCTTTGAGCTGCTCGCCACCAACCCGCTCGGGGAGCGCTCTCAATCGTCGCCGGCATTCTCGGACGGAGACATCTTCATCCGGACGTACGGCCATCTCTGGTGCGTGAGTGCCCGGAAGTAGGACTTGGGAAAGAGGACGTTCTGAACCACGCGGCAACTGTAGTATCCGGCCAGGCGACGGCCAATCAGGTCATCGGGTTTGACTCGACTCCCCGTACTCGCATTGTTTTCGGCGCCGGGGTCATCGAGCGCTTAGGCGAACTGACTCGCGAGTTGGGTGGTCGAAAGGCCTTCGTGGTAACCGATGCCGGAATCGCGGCGGCGGGGCACCTGGACCACGCACTCCGTGCCTTACAAGTGGCAGGTGTGGAGTACGTGGTCTACGATCAGGTGCATGAGAACCCCACTACCCGCGACGTGGATCAGTGCCTGCAAGCGGCCCGCAGCGCCGGGATCGATTTCCTGATTGGCCTCGGCGGGGGAAGCAGCATCGACACGGCACGCGGCTGCAATTTCCTACTTACGAATGGCGGCCGGATGCAGGACTACTGGGGCGTGGGCAAAGCAACTCAGCCGATGCTGCCGATGATCGCGGTTCCCACCACGGCGGGCACCGGCAGTGAGTGCCAATCGTTCGCACTCATCGCTGACGAGCACACGCACCAGAAGATGGCGTGCGGCGACTTCAAGGCCGCAGCCCGGGTGGCGCTGCTGGACCCGCTGCTGACCCTATCGCAGCCTCGCCGGGTGACCGCGTGCACCGGCATCGACGCACTGGCACACGCGGTGGAGACCGCCGTTACTCGGAAGCGAACGGAGCTCTCCTCGCTTTACTCCCGGGAATCATTCCGCCTCGGAATTCAGAACTTTCCTCGCGTGCTCGCCGCTCCGGACGACCTGGAAGCACGGTCCCGGATGCAATTGGCGGCGGCCTACGCGGGTCTTGCCATCGAGAACAGCATGCTCGGGGCGGCCCACTCGGCCGCCAATCCGCTGACCGCGCACTTCAACGTGATCCATGGTCACGCAGTGGGGATGATGCTGCCGCACGTGGTCCGCTTTAACGCCGAAGACCCGTCGAGCCGGGAGATCTACCGCGAGCTCGTGGCCGGGGCCGGGCTGCTCCCCGCAAATGGCGACCTCGACGCCACCGAGGTGCTGGCCTCCCGTCTCACTGAAGTACTCCACCTGGCCGATCTGCCGATCTCCCTTCAGGACGCGGAAGTTGCCGAGAGCGCGATTCCCCAGATCGCCATCGAGGCTGCCGGCCAATGGACCGCGCGCATGAACCCGCGTGAGATCAATGCGGCCGACTTCGAAGCGCTCTATGCAATCGCGTTCGCG
>Ga0255338_1006354_pt1 | contig 10082 bp, 10 predicted proteins | sample MeOH1_35cm_T4_19_FD_203715 | JGI IMG/M metagenome (GOLD analysis project Ga0255338, IMG submission 203715) | Sandy soil microbial communities from University of British Columbia, Vancouver, Canada - MeOH1_35cm_T4_195 | ecosystem: Engineered > Artificial ecosystem > Sand microcosm > Unclassified ...
CCCACCAAGCCGCCGCCGGCGGAGCTCAACCGTTTTCCTCTGCCACCGGCCGCCGATGGCTCCGAGGTAAATCACCCGGCCAACATCGCCGCGGCATATCAGGCTCTTGCTGATCTACGCGGTTTGTCACTGGAGGCTCTGGTGAAGCAAGTTGCAGTCAATTTTAGCAGATTGTTCGGATAGAATTTTTACAGGGCGCGCGATTATAAGCCCGCGTATCTCGGCTTGATTCAAATCAACAAACGGCCCCGCGCCGAAATGCCGGCTTCACTATTGCCCCGACTCTTGCTGGAATGACCGGACGTTGCCCTTCCCACGCAGTAGGCCCGGCGTGTAACCACTATGGCAAATCCGATCATTATCCAAGGGGGCATGGGCGTCGCAGTTTCCGGCTGGCGGCTGGCCCGGGCCGTGGCGCAAAACGGACAACTCGGCGTCGTCTCGGGCACCGCGCTGGCCGGCGTCTTTGCCCGGCAGCTCCAACTGGGCGATCCGGGCGGCCATTTGACCCGTGCGGCGGCCCGCTTCCCGATACCCGCGGTGGTGGAGCGCGTCCTGCGCCAGTATTACATTCCCGGCGGCAAGGCCGAAGACGCGCCTTACCGCCTCACCCCGATGCCCGCGCTGAACCCGGGCCCGGCTTTCACGGAGCTCACCGTCCTCGCCAATTTCGTGGAAGTCTTCCTCGCCAAGGAAGGCCATGCCGGCCGAGTCGGCATCAACTTCCTGGAGAAAATCCAGCTGCCCACGTTGCCGTCGCTTTTCGGCGCCATGCTGGCCCATGTGGACTATGTGTTGATGGGCGCGGGCATTCCCCGCTCCATTCCCGGCGCCATGGACAACCTGGCCCGCGGCGAACCGGCCGAATTGAAGATCGACGTCACGGGCGCCGCGCCCGGGGAGGATTGCCTTTCCACCTTTGATCCCCGCGCCTTTTGTGGCGGCCCCGCCCCCGAGCTTCCGCGCCCGCAGTTCCTCGCCATCATTTCCTCCGCGACCCTCGCGTTGACGCTCGCGCGCAAGTCCAACGGCCGGGTCGATGGCTTCATCGTCGAGGGCGCGGTCGCCGGCGGCCACAATGCGCCCCCGCGGGGCACCCTGCAGTTGAGCGCCACGGGCGAGCCCGTCTACGGCCCCCGCGACGTACCCGAGCTGGCCAAGATCCGCGAAATCGGCCTGCCCTTCTGGCTGGCCGGCGCCTATGCCGTGCCGGACAAGCTCGCCGCGGCCCGGCAGCTCGGCGCTGCCGGCGTCCAGATCGGCACCGCCTTCGCGTTCTGCGAGGAATCCGGCATCATGCCGGAATTGAAGCGCCGGATCCTCCAGCTCAGCCGCAGCGAGACCCTGCGCGTATTCACCGACCCGCTCGCCTCGCCCACCGGCTTCCCCTTCAAGGTGCTCCAGCTCCTCGGCACGCTCTCCGACGAGGTGCGGTATTTTGCCCGGGAACGCATCTGCGACCTTGGCTATCTCCGCGAGGCCTACCGCAAGACGGACGGCTCCACCGGCTACCGGTGCGCCGGCGAACCGGTTGAGGACTACCTGAAGAAGGGCGGCTTGCTGGCGGACACCATCGGGCGCAAATGCCTGTGCAACGGCTTGATGGCGACTGTCGGCCTCGGACAAACACGCCTCACCGGGGCCGAGGATCCGATCATCACTGCCGGTGATGAGGTCGCGCACCTCGCCCGTTACCTGCCCCCCGACCGCGATTCCTATGGCGCCGCCGATGTCATCCGCTGGCTGCTGGCGGAACCCGCGCCCGCCTGACCGAGCGCCACCCGCCGCACCACCTCGCCGGCAGCGGCAAACCCGAACGCCCCGGTGATAAAGACCGCGGTGCCGAAGCCCGTGGCGCAATCCAGCCGGAGATTCGAGTCCTCCTCGGGCGTAGCGGCACATGTACCGTCGGCCCACGGATACACCGGCTGTTCCTGGGTGGAAACGCAGGGAATGCCGTAGTGGTTGCCCTCGCCCTTGGCAAAACCGTAGTCACGGCGGAGTTTCTTCCGCACCTGCCGCAGGAGCTCGTCCCCGTGCGAATCCCCGAGGTCGGCCACCTTGATCCGGGTGGCGTCGCGCCGCCCGCCCGCGCTGCCCACTGTCACCACCGGCTGGCCGCGCTTGGTGCATTCCGCGATAACGAGGGCCTTGTTCGACATCAGGTCGATGCAGTCCACGACCCAGTCGTAACGGGTTGCCAGCAATCGTTCGGCCGTCTGTGCCGTGAAATACTCCGCGATGGTCGTCATCCGGCAGGCCGGATTGATCAGGTGCACGCGTTCGGCCAGTGCCGCCACCTTGGGCCGGCCGATGTTGCCATCAAGCGCCGGCAGCTGGCGGTTGACGTTGGTCAGGCACACGTCGTCGAGGTCAACCAGGGTGATCGCCCCGATACCCGATCGGGCCAGGCCCTCGACCACCCACGAGCCGACGCCACCCACACCAATCACACACACCTGGGCCGCCTGGAGCCGCGGCAACGCCGCCGTGCCGTAAAGCCGGCCCAACCCGCCGAAGCGCTGGAGATAGTCCTCTGTGCATGCCATGCTGGGCGTAGCGAAGAATCCATCAGCCCAACCGCAAGCGAATATCCCGCGTGAACCATCCCGCCTTCGTGCTGCCCGGGGGATGTTACAGCCCCACGATCCGTCCGGTTCGGCTCTCCGACTAGCGACTTGCGCTTGCCAGGGAACGCCGGCGGCTGATCAAGGCGGCAGGCAGCTTGTCGGCCACCGCCCAGTCGGGAAAGGTCTTGTGGGAGTATTGGCGCACTTCGCGGATGACCGCGCGCATCAGGTCGGAGAGCTCGCCCCGCCACAGGGCGCCCATGGTCATGGGCTCGAAGCCCTCGAGCGGCAGCACCCGGACATCCCGCGGCTTCAGGCTGGCGAACGCGGCCCGGTTGACGATGCCGAATCCCTCCCCGTTCTCCACGTAGCGCATGACCAGCTCGACCGAGGTCGCCTCGACCGCCTGGGGCCAGGAGATCCTACGCCGCTTCAATTCGCGTTGAAAATCCAGCATGAAGCTCGTCTTCGCCGGCTGCGCGACCAGCGGCTCCGGGATTCTTTTCCGTGCAAGCAACTCCGCCGCGCTGGTCCAGGGCGCGGATTCGTGGACGAGCAGCACGAGCGGAATCCGGACCAGCCGCAGCTGGCGCAAACCCGCCGGCGGGCGGGCGCCGACCGAGGTGAGCGCGACATCGATCTCGCCCTGGCGCACCCACTCCTCGACCTGCGCCTGATAACCGGAGTGCAGGCTCAACCGGGCATCCGGATGCTGTTCCCTTACGCGCAGCATCACCGCCGGCACGTGGTCCCGCAACACGAGCTCGGAGCCGCCGAGCCTCAGCTCCGGTCGCGCCACGGCTCGCAGCTCCTTCGCCACCCCGTCCATGCTTTCGAAAAACGGCCGCACATGGGTGTAAAGTTTCTCCCCGGCCGTCGTCAGCCGGAAAGGGCTGCGCTCGAAAAGCTTGGCCCCAGTGTCCTCCTCCAGTTGCCTCATTTGCCCGCTCACCGCGGGCTGCTGGATGCCGTAGGGAATATGCCGGACCGCGGCACTGATGCCCTCATGCTTGGCCACGTAGTAGAACAACTCAAGGTGATGGATGTTCATGGCGAATGAAGAGCGAGCCCGTTTTCTCCCCGACCCGCAACGCCTTTCTCTCTGCACCCCACTGTTAAATCAATGGGGTGTATCAGGTTTATCGATTAACGCACCGGTGGTTCCGTCTGCTAAGCTCTGCGCCATTCCACCCACCGCATGATCACCGCCTGCGTCATTCTCATCCTCATTTGTGTGCTCGTCGCCACCGATGAGAGCCCCGCCAAGGATTTTCCGGCCAAGGATCGATTTCTGCATGATGAATATCTCTAACGCACGCGGCTTGGCGCTGCTCCTCAGCGCCAGCCTTCTCACCACCGGTTGCGTATCCAACAAATACCAAGCCGCCTCGGCTCTGGGTGCCGAACCCCAGCGGATGGATTTCGACCTGGGCGGCACCCCGGTGCAGTCGCGGCTGGATACCATCATTATCTACCAAGGTCAGGGTTCATGGAAAAAGGCCGCCTACTGGGATGAGTTTCTGCTCACCTTCACCAATACCTCGACGGAAACGGTCACCTTTGATGCCGCCAGCCTGGTGGATTATTCCGGTGTCCTCGTGCCTGCCGGCACCGATCCCTGGCAACTGGAGAAGGCCAGCCGGGCCCAACGTGACCGCTACACCGAAGCCGGGGTCAACTTCGCGTTGAACACCCTGGGGTACGCGGTGTTGACCTACGGTGCCGCCGGGGCCGGCATGCTGGTCGGCGCCGCCGTGACCAGCACCTGGGGCGGACTCGCCACGGGCGCCATGATCGGAATTGCCGCAGTGCCGGTGACCGCAATTGCCATCTATGCGAACAACCAAAAACACCGGCACCAGATTGAAGGGGAATTTTCCCGACGGCGGCTGGCACTGCCGCTGGCCCTGGCCCCGGGCGAATCCCGCCGGGGCAGTCTCTTCTTCCCGATGACAGTGGGTCCGCGCTCGCTGCGCTTGGAATGGACCGAGGGCGCGGCCCGCAAGACGAGCGACCTGCCTCTGCCCATGCTGGCCGGCATGCACCTCAAGGCTCCCCCGGTCCCCGCCGCGAAGTCGGCGGGACACTGAAGGGTGCCATGCCGCGACGGCTGTAGCGCGGGTGGCACCGTCCGGACCCCACGCACTCCCCGTCCAAAGCTACGCATTATTTGCCGGCGGCCATCTATTAGCCGCCGGCAACAACAGAAAGAAAATCGGTCATGACTGCTGGGCGGGCCTTCTCCGGCGTTGGATTGGCGCAGCGGGAGCGGTAGCATCCCGGCTGAAAAACAGCCACGCACCCAAACCCCAACCAGAGATCACAATGAAAAACTACCTTCACGGGAAACGCGGCGTCGAGCTCCTGCACGATCCGCTGCTGAACAAGGGGACGGCCTTCACCGACGCCGAGCGCGACGCTTTGGGCGTGCGCGGCCTGGTTCCGCCCCGCGTCACCACCCAGGCGGCGCAGGTCACCCGGGTGCTGGAAAGTTTCCGGCGCAAGCCCACCGACCTCGAGAAATACATTTACCTGATCTCGCTGCAGGAGCGGAACGAATCGCTGTTTTACCGCGTGGTGATGGACAACCTGAACGAGATGATGCCCATCATCTACACGCCCACGGTCGGGCTGGCCTGCCAGCGCTGGGGCTACATCTTCCGCCGCTCGCGCGGACTGTACATCACCGCGGCAGACCGCGGCCGCATCGTGCAGCTGCTCCGCAACTGGCCCTATGCGGACGTGCGGATGATCGTCGTCACCGATGGCGAGCGCATCCTCGGCCTCGGCGACCTCGGGGCCAACGGCATGGGCATCCCGGTCGGCAAGCTCTCGCTCTACACCGCCTGCGCCGGGCTCCATCCGGCCCAGTGCCTGCCCATCATGCTCGATGTCGGCACCAACAACGAGAGCCTGCTTGCCGACCCGCTCTATATCGGCACCCCGCAAAAGCGCCTCAGTGGGCCGCAGTATGATGAACTGATCGACGAGTTCGTCAGCGCCGTGCAGCAGATGTTTCCGCAGGCCTGCTTGCAGTTCGAGGATTTCGGCAACGCCAACGCCTTTGCGCTGCTGCACCGCTACCAGGACCGGATCTGCACCTTCAATGACGACATTCAGGGCACGGCCGGTGTCACCCTGGCCGGGCTTTATTCGGCCGCGCGCCTGTCCGGCGTCAAGCTCACCGATCTGCGCATCCTGTTCTATGGGGCCGGCGAGGCTGGCATCGGCATCGGCGACCTCATTGTGGACGCGCTGGCGGCCGAGGGCGTGTCGGCCGAGGCCGCCCGTCGCCAGTGCTGGTTTGTCGACTCCAAGGGATTGGTCGTCAAGAGCCGCACCGACCTGGTCGAGCACAAGCTCCGCTTTGCCCACGATCATGCCCCGGTGCGCGAGCTGGGCACCGCCGTCGAGGATCTCAAGCCGCATGCGCTCATCGGCGTGTCCGGCATGGCCGGGGCCTTTACGAAGACCGTCGTGCAGGCCATGGGCCGGCTCAATCCTCGGCCCATCATCTTCGCCCTCTCCAACCCGACCTCAAAATCGGAGTGCACCGCCGAGCAGGCCTACACGTGGACCGACGGAAAGGCCATTTTTGCCAGCGGCAGCCCGTTCCCGCCGTTCACGCTGGGGAAGCACACCTTCGTCTCGGGCCAGGGCAACAACTCCTATATCTTCCCCGGTGTCGGGTTGGGTGTCATCGCCAGCCAGTCGTCGCGGGTCACCAACGAGATGTTCCTGGTCGCCGCGCGGGCGCTCGCCGGCCTCGTGACCGAGAAGGACCTCGCCATCGGACGCGTCTATCCCGACCTCACGCGGATCCGCGAGGTTTCCTCTGCCATCGCGCTTGCAGTCGCCGAGACCGCCTACAACCGGGGCTATGCCCGGCAGATCCAGCCACCCGATCTCCCAGCCCACATCAAGGCGTACATGTATCAGCCTGATTACCAGGACTACGTCTGATATTCCCCGTCAAAGGAGTGCTTGGACAGCCGCGATTGCGGTGGCGGTTCGCGCCGCCCAATCGCCCCGGATGTCCACAAACGGCAATCCCCGCCGCTCGAGGGCGCCGCGCCAGATGCGCCGGCATTTCTCGCGATCGGCGGGGTCCGGAAAGCAGCGCTGCGGGTCGGGCTCAAACGGCGTGTCAATGTCGAGCAGCAGGTAGAGGGCGTAACCCTTGCAGCGCCTCTCCGCTCCGCGCCGCAACTCATCCGGGCAGGTGCCGTAGAGCAGGTCGCTCCACAGCATCGTGGTCAGCGCGTCCGTGTCGCAGATGACCAGGCGGGCGGCACCGGCCGCCGCCGCATCCTCCCGCCGCCACTGCTCGTGCGCGACCGGCAGCATGTCCTCAAGGGTGAGGGCCCCCTGCTGGTCCCAGCGTTCGCGCGCATACTCGGCCACCAAAGGCGCGCCGAAATGCGCGGACAACCGGGTTGCCAGTTGCGTCTTGCCCGTGGACTCGGGCCCGTAGACGGCGATGCGCAGCGGTTGGCTCATGCAGTCGCCCTCAGGGACCGCCCCCAGGCCCGCCAGCCCCACAGGGCCATCAGCCAGAATATCACATAGAGCCCGGCCGTGATCCGCAGGTCCTTGGCCCAATAAATGCCAATCGCCACGGTGTTCACGAGCAGCCACCCGGCCCAGTTTTCCAGGATCTTGCGCGCCTGCAGCCATTGCGCGGTCAGGCTGAAAACCAAAATGAACGCATCCCAGTAGGGGAGCGCGGCATCCGTGGTGCGATGCATGAACTCGCCCCAGCCCGCGGTCAGTACTCCCCCGGCCACCACCACCCCGGCGGCGGCCGCCGCCCCGAGCCGGGTCACGGGCAGTTCACGGCCCGGGTTCCGGCCGCGCCACCAATGCCACCAGCCGTAGGCCTGGATCAGGAAGAAGGCGAGTTGCAGGATGGCATCGGAGTAGAGCTTGGCGTCGAAGAACACCCACGCATACACCGCCACCTGCACGAGCCCGACGGGCCAGCCCCAGATGTTCTGCCGGATCATCAGCCCCACCCCGATCACCCCCAGCAACGTCCCGATGATCTCCCAAATGCTCATGGGGCCTGGACGGAGCCCGCCAGCCACGCCTCCATGACCTCCCGGGTCACGTTGTAGGCTGCGGCACAGCGGGGACACTGCACTTGGATGACCTCGGCCTCACCAAACAGGCCGGCCATGTCTGCCCGCGCCGCCGGCGCCAGGACCGCGAGGATCTTGCGCTGCTCGCAACCACAGTGCCACCGGTAATTCCGCCGCTCGATCCGGGCCAGCGTTTCGGTCGCGGCCAGGGTCTGCGTGCCCGCCAGGGTCAGGCCTTGCAGCCAAGCCTCATCGCAATCGGGCTGCGCCAGCAGCATGGCATAATGCTCATCGCCGAGGTCAATGTAGCGCGCTGTCCGCTGCTCGCTGTCCGTATAGAAAGCTTCGGCCGCCCGGAACAGGTCTGCCCCGTCGAAATTCACCACGCTGCGCCGTTTCTCGGCGCCCCGCCCGGGCATGACCTCGCTATAAAAGACATTCCGGTCCGCCCCGCGCACGTTCTCCGTGAACAACCGGCCGGTGACGATGAAGTCCTCATTGTCCCCCGCGAGGAACAGGTTTAATCGCGGCTCCTGCAACCCGATGGTCCAGGCCAGATGCTCATGATGCGGTCGTGATGCCGCGTGCAGGGTGAAGGCCACCAGCGCCTGCTTGAGCAGCGCATCGTGCGCCGGGCTGGGCCGCAGGTTTTGGTCGGCCAGGTGGAGATAATAATCCACCAGCAGGGGACCGAGGTCCGCCTGCACCAGCATGACATTGCGGTGACGAACAAAATCCACCGTCACCACCGCGCCATTGGGTTCTGCTGACTGATCTTCGGGCATGCCTCGCAGTGTATGGAGATGCCCGGGATGTCGAGCGGAGGCTGTACATTCGGCAATCTGTAAAAGCCGGACGGATATTATATTTTTCGGCGATTGCCATGTGGGGGAATATTTTCGAAACATTCCCCCACATGGCAGACCGCATATCCACGAAACCCAAGGTGGAGGAGGAGTTCTCGCTCCCCCTCTTTCTCTTAGTCGTCACCGTTTCATTCGCCGCCGTCCTCGGACTCGTCTGGTGGCTGGCGCCCCATACCGTTTGGGTCGCCCAAGTAGGCGGTTCCTGGTGGGTGCTGCTTGGCACTTTCCTCGTCGTATCCATGTTTAACTGCTTCATGGAGTTCTTCTTCCATCGCTATGTGCTCCACAAGCCCGTGCTCCCGTTCCTGAGCTACTTCTACCGCCAGCACACCCATCACCACAGCCTGACCCGGATCACCCGCCGCCGCACGCCGGGGGGCATGGAAGTCAACTTCGTCGAGAACTTTTACCCCATCATCGAGAAGGAGCAGAAGGAAGCGTCCTTTTTCCCGTGGTATACCTTTCTCATCTTCGCCGCTCTCCTCACCCCGCTGTTCGCCCTGCTGCAGTGGGTGATGCCGTCGCTGCCCTGGTTCCTCGGTGGCTATGCGGCGCTGGCCGCCTCGCTCATGCTTTATGAGATCTTTCATGCCATTGAGCACTGGTCCTTCGAGAAATGGGGCCCTCTCATCGACCATCCCCGTTGGGGCGGCTTCTGGCGCAAGGTCTACAGCTTTCACCTGCGCCACCACGCCGTGATCGACTGCAATGAGGCCATCTCCGGCTTCTTCATCCTGCCCGTGGCGGACTGGGTGTTCGGCACCTGCATCATCCCCGGTGTCCTCTATAAGCACGGGCAGACTGTGGCGGAGGAAAAGGAATTCCTCAGCCCCCGCCCGGTTGGCCTCATCCGCTGGCTCGACCACCTCACCGACCAGATGGTCAAGGCCCGCCGCCAGCGCGCCGCACACGGCGCCTGATTCCGGCACGGACAGACGGCATCCCTTAACGGCGCTCCCTGAGCGCCGTTTTTTTGCGCCCGGGCGCGTCACCTCGGCACCTTCCGAGCCACCCCCGGACTTGTCTCTCCCTGATTTCGGGATAAAAGTGAGCCATGCGACCTGTCCGGCACCTTGGTGTGGTCACAGCACTCGGCTTGAACCTGGCTGCCGCCCAACCCGGACCTGATCCCTGGCAGGCCCGACGGAATCGGATGGTGGAAAAGCAAATTGAAGCCCGGGACATCACCCACCCGGCCACCCTCGCCGCATTGCGAAAGGTGCCGCGGCACCTGTTTGTTCCCGCCGAACTGTCCCGGGAGGCGTACGACGACAATCCCCTGCCCATCGGGCACGGCCAGACCATCTCGCAGCCATACATCGTGGCGTGCATGACCGAGGAGATCGCCCCCATCTCCACATCGCGTGTCCTGGAAATCGGTACCGGTTCGGGGTATCAGGCGGCCGTCCTGGCGGAAATCTGCGCGGAAGTCTTCACGATCGAAATTGTCCCGGAATTGGCCGACCTGGCGGCCAAGCAGCTGCATCAGCTCGGCTACCGCAATGTCCACGCCCGCACGGGTGACGGGTGGAAAGGCTGGCCCGAACAAGCGCCATTTGACGCGA
>Ga0255338_1006355_pt1 | contig 10080 bp, 9 predicted proteins | sample MeOH1_35cm_T4_19_FD_203715 | JGI IMG/M metagenome (GOLD analysis project Ga0255338, IMG submission 203715) | Sandy soil microbial communities from University of British Columbia, Vancouver, Canada - MeOH1_35cm_T4_195 | ecosystem: Engineered > Artificial ecosystem > Sand microcosm > Unclassified ...
GCCGATGGCCCTGACGCTCTCGGACAAGGTCTCGCTCGCGTTCACGCCGGAGATCGATGCGGCGGTCAATGCGGCCGGCAAGGGACGCCATATGGCGTTGAGTGCGGTCGAAGGCGTAAGCTTCTCGCTCTCCTCTCAAGTCAGCACCGCAGTCGAGCTTCAGGAAGTGCATGACGAGGACCCGGCCGGCACGCAGGACCATGCGCTGGCGGGCCTGTCGGTTGCCTGGCAGTCCGCGTCCCGCTGGCAGCTCGATATGGGCACTGTCTTCGGGCTCGACCGCAACAGCCCGGGCATCGAGCTCTACGTCGGCATCGCCCGGCGTTTCTGACGCTCAGGGATAGTCGGCACGGATGAAATAGAGGCCATCCGGGGGCGCATTGTGTCCCAGTGCACTGCGATCGCGCGCATCGAGCGCGGCCTTCATATCGGCGATTTTCCATGTCCCCATCCCGACCATGGCAAGGCAACCGGTCATGGAGCGCACTTGATGATGCAGGAAACTGCGCGCTTCGGCATAGATGGTGATGCGCTCGCCGGTGCGGACGACATCCAGACGATCGAGCGTGCGCAGCGGGCTGTCAGCCTGGCACTGCACGGAGCGGAAGGTCGTGAAGTCATGTTTGCCGATGAGAAACTGCGCTGCCTCGTGCATGGCGGCGGCGTCCAGTTTCTTGGCCACACGCCAGCACAGCCCTTCTTCGAACGTGAGTGGAGCACGGCGGTTGAGCATCCGATATTCGTAGGCGCGTCCGACGCAGGAAAAGCGGGCGTGCCAGTCGTCTGAAACCGCCTCGCAGCCGATGATCGCGATCGGCTCGGGACGAAGACGGGCATTCATCGCCTCCATCAGGCGAAACGGCGTGATCGCCGTGTCGAGATCGGCATGCGCGCGCATCGCCAGTGCGTGGACGCCGGCATCGGTTCGGCCGGCGCAGTGCACCACTGGTACGACGCCAACGATCCGCCCCAGCGCTTCCTCGATATGCTGCTGCACCGACGGGCCATTGGCCTGGCGCTGCCAGCCCACATAGGGCCGGCCGTCATACTCCACGGTGAAGGCGAAACGGGTCAAGCGAGGACCGTTCCTGCGGGTATAGGGAAGCCGCGCTGCAATTCGGGCATGGTCATGGCGTTCTTGCCGGCGCGTTGCACAAGCAAAGGGCCGACGGCGCCATCGCCGCACCAGATCAGGAGAGGCCCCATGACAGATCCCGGCACCAGTGCGGAGCCTGGCTTGGTCTCCAGCCCCGGCAGGATTTTTGCAGCCAGGATTTTGATGCGTTCGCCCCCGAATTCGAACCAGGCACCCGGCGCGGGATTGAAGGCGCGCACTTGCCGCTCCACCGCGACTGCGCCCGCGCCAAAATCGATGCGGCTCTCCGTCTTCGCGATCTTGGCGGCGTAGGTCACGCCGTCGTCGGGTTGCATGACTGGCGGATAAGCGCCGAGGTTGCCGAGAACCTCGACCATCAGCGCCGCCCCCCGATCAGCCAGTTCATCCGTCAGTTCGCCCGCCGTCTTCCCATCCACCGGTGTCGCCACCTTGGCCAGCATCGGCCCGGTGTCGAGTCCCTTGCCCATCGCCATGATGGTGACGCCGGTCTCTTCGTCTCCCGCGAGGATCGCGCGCTGGATCGGCGCCGCGCCGCGCCATCGGGGAAGCAGCGACGCATGGACGTTGAGGCAGCCAAGTCGAGGGGCATGCAGCACGGGGAGCGGCAGGATCAGACCATAAGCGGCAACGACGGCCACATCGGCCTCAAGAGCATCGAATGCCTCTTGCTCGGCCGCATCGCGCAGGGACAAAGGCGTACGCACCGGAAGGCCCAATGCTTCCGCGCGGGCCTGGACCGGGCTCGGCCGCGGTGCCTTGCCTCGACCAGCCGGGCGGGGCGGTTGCGTATAGACTGCAACGATTTCGTGGCCCGCTGCGACGAGCGCATCGAGCGTCGGCACCGCGAAATCGGGCGTCCCCATGAAGATGATCCGCATGGCGATCTTCTGAAACGCTTGTGTCGGGGAAGCGCAAGCCCTTAATTGGCATCATGTCCTCCCCCGAGATCGATGCCCTGACCCAAGCGCTCGCCCGTCTGCCCGGCCTCGGGCCGCGTTCGGCACGCCGCGCGGTGCTTCACCTGCTGCAGAAGCGCGAGGCCGCGCTTGCGCCGCTGCTGCGCGCGCTGGAGAGCGTGAACGAGAAAATGGTCCATTGCGGCATCTGCGGCAATGTCGACACGATCGACCCATGCGGCATTTGCGCGGATCCGCGGCGCGACGCGAAATCGCTCTGTGTCGTCGAGGACGTGGCGGATCTCTGGGCGCTGGAGAAGTCGCGACTGTTCCCCGGACGCTTCCACGTGCTTGGCGGGCGGCTGTCGGCGCTGGACGGCGTGCGGCCCGAGGATCTCGCGATTGCTTCGCTCGTTTCGCGCGTCGCGGCGGGCGGTATCGACGAGGTCGTCCTCGCCATGAACGCGACGCTCGAGGGCCAGACGACGGCACATTACATCGCCGAGCGGCTGGAGGCCTATCCCGTCCGGTTGACGCAGCTTGCGCATGGCATGCCGGTCGGCGGCGAACTCGACTATCTCGACGAGGGCACGTTGGCCCAGGCCCTGCGCGCGCGCCGGCCAATAGGTTGAAGGACGGCGCCGCCCGAGGGGGCGCCGCCTTCGCAATGCCTGTCAGCCTTTGGGGCTTTCCGTGTCCTTGCCGGCCGCGCTGCGGTCCTCGGGGAATTTGATGCCTTCCTTGGCCCACTCGGCGCGACTCTGGCAGGTCTTGACGGGCAAGCGACTGCCTGTGCGGTTATCGTCCCTCAGGCAGTAAACGGTTTCGCCATTTCGCTGCTCGACGGTCATCACCATCTTGCTGCCTTCGGTGTTCGCGGTGGCGGGCCCGGCGGCGAATCCGAGCGTGGCAGCGGCTGAGGTCGCCGCAAGGGCGATGAGGGGGGCTTTGAACATGTTTCTCTCCTTGAACCAATGCATCGAGCAGGCCGTCCCAGGCCTGCCACTGTGTCACTGCATTAACCGTGCCAGACAGCTAAACTAATGAAAAATAGCCATAAACGTTAAAATCGGTTCCCATCGCTGATGTGATTTCTCGCCAGCTATTGGTGAAATTTGCCAACCGTTGACAGTTGTAGTCGTTGTGTTTTGGGGCAGTCGTGGGGCGACGATCACCGTGATCGGAACAAAAGGCCAACCCGAGCGCTTGATCTTGCGCGGGCGCTCCCATATCTCTGCGCAACCATGGCTTTGCTTCCGATCATAGAGACGCCGGATCCCCGGCTGCGCACCATTTCGACACCGGTCGAGACCATCGACGATGCGCTGCAGACGCTCATCGACGATATGCTTGAGACGATGTACGCCGCGCCCGGCATCGGCCTCGCGGCTATCCAGGTCGGCGTGCCCAAGCGGTTGCTGGTCATCGACCTGCAGGAGCCGGAATCAGACGAGGAAGACGCACCGTCGGTCAGAAAGCCGATGGTTTTCATCAATCCGCAGATCCTCGAAGGCTCGGACGAGCATTCAGTCTACAATGAGGGCTGCCTGTCGGTGCCCGAGCAATATGCCGAGGTGGAGCGCCCTGCGCGCATCCGGGCAAGCTGGATGGACCGCACCGGCAAGATCCATGAACAGGAACTGGAGGGGCTGCTCGCCACCTGCCTCCAGCACGAGATGGACCATCTCGAAGGCGTGCTGTTCATCGACCATCTCTCGCGCCTCAAGCGCGACATGGTTCTCAAGAAACTGGCGAAGGCGCGCAAAGCGGCTTGAATCGGCTGATGGATATAAAAAAGGCGGCCCTGGAGCCGCCTTTTTTATTGCGATGATCGCGGCGCTTAGCGCTTGCTCACCGGCACATAGTCGCGCTGGGCGGGGCCGGTGTAGAGCTGGCGCGGGCGACCGATCTTCTGCTCTGGGTCCGAGATCATCTCGTTCCAGTGCGCAACCCAGCCCGTGGTGCGGGCGAGGGCGAAGAGCACAGTGAACATGTCGGTCGGGAAGCCCATCGCCGAGAGGATGATGCCCGAGTAGAAATCCACGTTCGGGTAGAGCTTCTTATCGATGAAATAAGGATCGTTGAGCGCGATGTGCTCGAGTTCGCGGGCAACGTCGAAGATCGGGTCGGTGACGCCGAGCTTCTCCAGCACTTCCTTGGCGGTCGCGGCCATGACCGTCGCGCGGGGATCGTAGTTCTTGTACACGCGATGGCCGAAGCCCATCAGGCGGAACGGATCGTCCTTGTTCTTGGCGCGGGCAATATAGGCCGGAATGCGGTCGGGCGTGCCGATCTCGCGGAGCATGTTGAGCGCCGCCTCGTTCGCGCCGCCATGCGCCGGGCCCCAGAGGCAGGCAATGCCGGCCGCGATGCAGGCGAAGGGATTGGCGCCGGAGGAGCCTGCAAGCCGCACCGTCGAGGTCGAGGCATTCTGCTCATGGTCGGCGTGCAGGATGAAGATCTTGTCCATCGCGGCTTCGATCACCGGATCGACCACATATTCCTCGGCGGGAACCGAGAAGGTCATGTGCAGGAAATTGCCGGTGTAGCTCAGGTCGTTGCGCGGATAGACGAAGGGCTGACCCATCGAATATTTATAGGCCATGGCTGCCAGCGTCGGCATCTTGGCGATCAGGCGATGGCTCGCGATCATCCGCTGCACGGGGTCCGTGATGTCGGTCGAGTCATGATAGAAGGCGCTCAGTGCCCCGACCACACCGCACATGATCGCCATCGGGTGCGCATCGCGGCGGAAGCCACGGTAAAATTGCGAAAGCTGCTCGTGCACCATGGTGTGGCGCGTGATCGTCCAGACGAACTTCTGAAGCTCATCCTTCGAAGGAAGTTCGCCGCGCAGCAGCAGATAGGCGACTTCGGGAAAGCTCGACTGTTCGGCGAGCTGATCGATCGGATAGCCGCGATGGAGCAGTATGCCGGCATCGCCGTCGATATAGGTAAGCGCGGAATCGCAGCTCGCCGTCGAGGTGAAGCCCGGATCGTAAGTGAACATGCCCGTCTGGCCGTAGAGCTTACGGATATCGATGACCTTCGGCCCGACCGAACCCTCGATGACCTTGCAGTCAATCGTCTTGTCGCCGAGCGTCAGTTTGGCGGTTTCATCGGTCATCTTGCTGTACCCCTTCATCGTCGGTGCCGCTTTAGCCAAGCCCCATGAATCAACTGCTAATCAATTCCCTACCTGGTCGGCGAGCCGGCCAAGTGTCTCTTCCCGCCCGAGGTGAAAGAGCACGTCGAAAATGCCCGGCGAGGTCGTCCGACCCGTCAGCGCGGCGCGCAACGGCTGGGCCACCTTGCCGAGACCAAGCTCGGCTTCCTCTGCCGCAGCGCGCACCGCAGTCTCGATTGCCTCGAGCGTCCATTCGGATAGGGCGCCCAGGCGCTCGGCCACGGTTTTGAGCAGCGCTTGCGCCGCACCGTCTAGCAAGGTTACCGCAGCAGCGTCGACAGGAATCGGGCGTTTTGCAAAGAGGAATGCCGCTCCGTCCATAAGCTCCAGCACGGTTTTCGCACGCGGCTGGAGGGCCGGCATGATGTCCGCCAGCTTGTGCAGCCGTGCCTGCGACGCGGCAGCGTCGTCGAGCGGCGTCATGCGCTCGGCAACGAGGAGCGCAAGGCGTCCGGGATCGGCTTCGCGGATATAGTAACCGTTGATGTTTTCGAGCTTCTTCAGGTCGAAGCGCGAGGGCGACTTGCCCACGCCAGGCAGGTCGAACAATTCGATGGCGCGCTCGCGGCCGATCATTTCCTCGTCGCCATGGCCCCAGCCCAGGCGCAGCAGGTAATTGCTTACCGCCTCGGGCAGCATGCCAAGCTCGTCGCGATAAGCGTCGACGCCCATCGCGCCGTGACGCTTGGAAAGCTTGGCGCCGTCGGCGCCGTGGATCAGCGGGATGTGGGCGTAGGTCGGCTCAGGCCAGCCCATGGCACGGATGATTCCGAGCTGGCGGAAGGCGTTGTTGAGATGGTCGTCGCCGCGGATGACATGCGTCACGCCCATGTCGTGATCGTCGACGACAACCGCGAGCATATAGGTCGGCGTACCGTCGGACCGCAGCAGGATCATGTCATCGAGCTCGGCATTCTGCACCGTGACAGAGCCCTGGACCTGGTCGACGATGGTCGTCTCGCCTTCGCGCGCGGCCTTGAGGCGGATCACGAACGGTTTGTCGCCGCCTTCGGCCGCGTCGCGGTCGCGCCAGCGGCCATCATAGCGCATCGGCTGTTTGGCGGCGCGCTGCTGCTCGCGCAGCGCTGCAAGTTCCTCCGGTGTGGCGAAGCATTTGTAGGCATGGCCGGCGGCAAGCATCTCGTGCGCGACGTCGGCGTGGCGATGCAGGCGCGCGAACTGGAAGACAGGCTCCTCGTCGCCGGCAAGGCCGAGCCAGCCCAGACCGTCGAAGATCGCCTCGATCGCCTGCTCGGTCGAACGGGCGCGATCGGTATCCTCGATGCGAAGCAGGAACCTGCCGCCATGATGGCGGGCGAACAGCCAGTTGAACAGGGCGGTGCGGGCACCGCCAATATGGAGGTAACCCGTGGGCGACGGGGCGAAGCGCGTGACGACATTGGTTGTTTTCAGTCCGTCTGACACGCTATGCATTGCTCCGTTGGGAAGGGGGATCCCGATTGACTGAGCACGCCCCTAGCACGGCCTTTTCGCTCCCGCAAATGGGGGTGCTGCGGCGCAGCAAAAGCGCGCTTGCAGGCCTTCCCGCGCGGGTCGAAGCGATGCTGGAACGCGAACGCGCGCAGCTGCCGCTCTTCGCGCCGGTCGCGCTCGGCGCGGGTATTTGCGCTTGGTTCGTGCTGCCAGCGCAGCCGCAGTGGCTCGCCTGGTTGCTGGCCTGGCTGGGCATCGCGATCGGCCTGGGCGCCTTTGCGCGCGGCGGTCGCTTTTCACAGATTCTCATCATCGGCGCCGTGTTGATGGCGGCGGGCTTGCTATTGCCCTGGGGCAAGTCATTGCTGGCAGGCGCGCCGCCGCTGGGTCGAGCGGCCATGGTGGAGATGCAGGCGCGCGTCCTTGCCGTCGAGCCGCAAGCCGCGCGCGGCGTCACCCGGTTGACGCTCGCCCCGGATGCGCGGACGGACCTTCCTGCCAAGGTGCGTGTCAATGCGCCGCCGGATACGCTGCCAAAGGAACTCGAGGCGGGCGATACGGTGCGCGTGAAAGCCCGGCTGCTGCCGCCGCCCGCCGCCTCGCTGCCGGGCAGCTATGATTTTGCGCTGTCCGCCTATTTTTCCGGCATTGGTGCGACAGGCCGCGCCATCGGGCCGGTCGAAAGGATTGCCGCGGGCAAAAAAGGCCCCGGCCTGCGCGAGCGACTGGCAAGGCATATCGCAGGACGGCTGCCGGGACCGGAAGGCGCCATTGCGACCGCGTTCGCGACTGGCGAGCAAGCGGGCATCAGTGAGGCGGATGCAGAGGCGATGCGGCGCAGCGGCCTCGCGCACCTTCTTTCGATCAGTGGCCTGCATGTCTCGGCGCTGATCGCCGGGGTGATGTTCGTCGTGTATCGACTGCTGGCGCTGTCTCCGACGCTCGCGTTGCGGTTCCCTCTCATCCTGATCGCTGCTTGCGCAGGCGCGCTTGCGGGCCTTGGCTACACATTGCTGACCGGCGCGCAGGTGCCGACGGTCCGCAGCTGCGTCGCCGCGTTGCTGGTGATCGCGGGGCTCATGCTGGGGCGTGAGGCGATTAGCTTGCGGCTCGTTGCGGTCGGCGCCCTCGTGGTCATGATCTTCTGGCCGGAGGCCGTGATCGGCCCCAGCTTCCAGATGAGCTTTGCTGCCGTGACCGCCATCGTGGCGCTTTATGAATGGCCCCGGACACGAGACCTGTTCGCGCGCAGGGAGGAGGGCCGTATCAGACGTCTGATGCGCGGGTTTGGGGCGCTGCTCGTGACCGGCATCGCCGTCGAACTCGTGCTGATGCCGATCGCGCTCTATCATTTCCACAGGGCGGGATTGCTCGGCTCGCTCGCCAACCTCGTCGCCATTCCGCTGACCAGCTTCGTCGTCATGCCCGCCGAAGCCCTCGCGCTTGCGCTGGATCTTGTCGGTCTGGGCGCGCCGGCCTGGTGGGTGACAGGGCAGGCGCTGGCATTCCTGCTCGGTCTTGCGCACCACGTCTCGGCGTTGCCTTACGCGGTGATGGCGATGCCGGCGATCGGCGGCAGCGCCTTTGCGCTCACCATGGCGGGGCTGCTCTGGCTGATGCTCTGGCGCGGTCGGTTGCGGCTGGCAGGCGCGGGCGCGGCGTCAATCGGCGTGGTCCTGATCGCATTTTCGCCCACGCCGGATGTGCTCGTGACCGCTGATGGCCGCCACGTTGCGATCAGAACCAACGATGGCGGCTATGCTCTGCTGCGACCGAGGGCAGGGGACTATGTGCGCGATCAGCTCTCGGAGGCGGCGGGCTATGCCGGCGAGTTCGCGGATCTGGCGACCTTGCCCGGCGCGACATGCTCTATCGATGTCTGCACGGTTCAGACCGGCGGCGTGCGCCTGATGGCAACACGAAGCGGTTACAGCCTGCCTTGGCAAGAGCTGGTGGCAGCGTGCGCGCAGGCGGACATCGCCATTGCCGACCGCATGCTGCCGCGCGGCTGCACGCCGCGCTGGCTCAAACTGGATGCCAAGGCGCTCGCTCCCATGGGCGGCGCACTCATCCTGCTGGACCGTCGTCAGGTCATCGCTGGGCGCGACCCGCGCGACCGCCATCCATGGGTGCTTACCGAAGGGCGCCAGCGCCCTACTCAATGATAGCGGCGCAGCAGCCCCGCGAGCCGGCCCTGGATGCGGACCTGGTTTGCGTCGTAGATTTGCGGCTCGTAGGCGTTGTTGGCCGGATCGAGCCGGACGCTGCGCCCTTCCTTGCGGAAATATTTGAGCGTTGCCTCGCTGTCGTCGATCAGCGCCACAACGATCTGGCCGTCGCGCGCGACATCCGTGCGTTGGATGAGGGCGAAGTCGCCATCGAAAATGCCTGCGTCGATCATGGAATCGCCGGAAACCTCCAGCGCATAATGGTCGCCTGAACCGAGTAGCGCGGCAGGGACGGACAACATGGTCGTTCCCTCCATCGCCTCGATGGGGACGCCGGCAGCGATGCGGCCATGCAGCGGGATCTCGACCACGTCATTGGCAGCAATGGGCGTACTGCGTGCAGGCGCACTCGGGGCGGGCTTGCGCAGCGGCGTGACATTGTCGGCAGCGACGACCGACGGGATTTTCTCCGCGCTCGCGCCGTCGGGCAGCTTCAGGATTTCCAGCGCCCGCGCGCGATTGGGCAGGCGGCGAATGAAGCCGCGCTCTTCAAGCGCACTGATGAGCCGATGAATGCCGGACTTGGACTTGAGGTCCAGCGCGTCCTTCATTTCCTCGAAACTGGGCGAGATGCCGCCCTTGTCGAGATGCTGCTTGATATAGATGAGCAGCTGTTGCTGCTTGGCGGTCAACATAAAAGTCCCCTGCCTCGGTTCGGAACGGACGGGGAACGTGTAGAGAACGAAAGGCGGCTGGTCAAGGGGCTCGAGGACTGGGGAGGCTGCGGCTATGCATGGAGCGAAACGCGCGCCAAAGCCACTAGCCTGCTAATGGAAAAGGCCATAGAGATGCCTCCTGAAAACGTACAGGGAAGAGGAGCTTACTCATGAGGCGTCGCGGTCTCGCATCATACATCGTCACCACAGCTTCAGCCATCGCAGCCGTCGCGGCGGTTATGACGAGCGCAAGCGCCGTTGCGCAGAAGGCGCCTGCCGATCTCACGGCATTGCCGCCGACGCCGACGACCTACACGCCCGGCAAGACGCCTTGGGGCGACTGGGATTTCCGCGGTATTTTCCCCATGGAAAACATCGCATCCACCCGCATCCTCTTCCAGCGGCAGAAGACCTACGGCAACCGCGTCTGGCTGACCAAGGAAGAGCATGACAAGCGCATTGCCAATGCCGAGCGCTCCGACAAGGGCTTCACCACCGACTCGCTGAACGCAGGCGGCACGCAGGGTCTTGCGGACTGGGTCAAATCCTCCGACTTCTCGTG
>Ga0255338_1006356_pt1 | contig 10078 bp, 5 predicted proteins | sample MeOH1_35cm_T4_19_FD_203715 | JGI IMG/M metagenome (GOLD analysis project Ga0255338, IMG submission 203715) | Sandy soil microbial communities from University of British Columbia, Vancouver, Canada - MeOH1_35cm_T4_195 | ecosystem: Engineered > Artificial ecosystem > Sand microcosm > Unclassified ...
CGGAGGGCAATCACGACGGCCTCTTCCGGTTCTGGCGCGGGGTGCTCAACGAGTTCAGCCCGGTCGAGCCGGTGATCGTCGACAACGGTCCGGTCTTCGAGAACGTCCTCGAGGGTGACGCCGTCAACCTCGAGGCATTCCCGGTGCCGACGTGGCATCCGCTCGACGGCGGGCGGTTCATCGGCACCGCGAGCATGAACATCCTCAAGGATCCGGACTCCGACTGGGTCAACGTCGGGACGTACCGGAACCAGATCTTCAGCCGTGACGAGATGGGGATCTACATCAGCCCGGGCAAGCACGGCCGGCTGATCCGGGATCGCTACCTCGCCACCGGCGAGAAGATCCCGGTCATCGTCGTCGTCGGTGCGGACCCGCTCCTCTTTATGGCGTCGTGCGCCGAGGGGATCCCGTACGGGATGAGCGAGTTCGCCTGGGCGGGCGCCGTCCGCGGCGAGCCGATCCAGCTCGTCCGCGGCCGCCACACCGGCCTGCCGTTCCCGGCGACCGCCGAGATCGCCATTGAGGGCTGGATCGATCCCGCGGCCGACCTCCACGACGAGGGGCCGTACGGCGAGTGGATGGGGTACTACGCCAGCGGTGAGGGCCAGACCCACGTCATCAAGGTCGCCGCGATCTACCACCGGAACGACCCCATCCTGCTCGGCTGCCCGCAGGGCAAGCCGCCCCACGAGGACAACCGGTTCCTCGCCTACCTGAAGTCGGCGCTGATCGAGAACCAGCTCCGCCAGGCAGGGGTCCCGAAGATCACCGGGGTCTGGACCCCGCCGGAGGCCGGCAACCGGATGATGACGGTGATCGCGGTCGACCAGTCGTACCCGGGTCACGCAACCCAGGCCCTGATGGTCGGCGGCCAGACCGGCACATCGGGGTATGCCGGCAGGATCGCCGTCGTGGTCGATCCCGACATCGACATCACGAACCTGAACGACGTCCTCTTCGCGATCATGACCCGCTGCGACCCCGAGCGGGACGTGACCATCATCCGCCGGGCCTGGAGCGGCCCGCTCGATCCGGCGATCCATCCCGACGAGCGCGGGTTCAACTCGCGGCTGCTGATCGATGCGACGAAGCCGTGGGAGTGGAAGGACCGGTTCGCCGAGCCTGTCGTGACCGGGGAAGTCTCCAAGGCCAACCGCGAGCGGTGGGGCTGGATCCTCGATCCGAACGCCCAGGACCCGAGGTAGCAGGAGGGCAGACGCGAGGACCAGATGACGTCGCGCACCGGCTCGTCGAGCCCCGCCTCCCGCTGACGGCGGATCGCGGCGGCACCCGACCAGAAGCTCCAGCGACAACCCCGTCCAGGCCGTGCCCAATCGGCAGACGGACAAGAGACACCACAAGGAGACTCATGGGACAGGTTGACCTCATCGTCAAGAACGGGACGGTCGTCACGCCCGACGCGACGTTCCCGGCCGACGTCGCGATCAAGGACGGCAAGTTCGTCGCGATCGCCGCGCCGGGCACCCTCGATGTCACCGCCGCGCGCGAGTACAACGCCGAGGGCAAGTACGTTCTGCCGGGCGTGATCGACGGACACGTCCACTTCCGCGAGCCGGGCTTCGAGTACAAGGAAGACTGGCGGACGGGCTCGACGGCGGCCGCGATCGGTGGCGTGACGACCGTCATCGACATGCCGAACACGAACCCGAAGACCGACACCGCCGAGGGTGTCGAGATCAAGACCAAGCTGGCGAGCGAGAAGTCCTGGGTGGACTTCGGGATCATCGGCCTGCTCGTCCAGGACAGCGTCCCGAACCTCAAGGCGGTCGCTGCGGCCGGCGTCTGCGGCTACAAGAGCTTCCTCGGCGAGACGATCGGGAAGATCCCGGCGCCGGACGACGGCATGATGCTCGACGGGCTGCGGGAGATCGCCGAGACCGGCCTCCGCATCGGCTTCCACGCCGAGAACAACGAGATCATGCAGCACCTCATCCGCAAGTTCAAAGCGGATGGGCGCAAGGATTGGCAAGCCCACGTCGACTCGCGGCCGGCCCTCGCGGAGTGCGAGTCGATCCAGCGGATGAGCCTGTTCGCGAGGGCGATCGGCACGCGGATCCACATCTTCCACCTGTCGTCGTCCGACGGCCTCGACATGATCGACAAGTGGCGCGCCGAGGGCGTGGACATCACCTGCGAGACGGGTGCCCACTACGTCTTCAAGAAGGCCGAGGACATGGACCAGACCCACGAGCGGCTGCGGATGAACCCGCCGGTCCGCTGGGGTCATGAGGGCCACGGCCCCGCGCTGCTCGAGGGCCTCAAGGACGGCCGCGTCAACCAGATCGCGACGGACCACTCGCCGCATACCGCGGAGGAGAAGCTCACGGGCGATATCTGGACCGCGATCTCCGGCTTCCCCGGCGTCGAGACGAGCGTCCGCTACTTCCTGACCAACGCGGTCAACGCCGGCCGGATGACGCTCAACGAGTACGTCCGCGCGAGCTCCGAGGGCCCGGCGAAGACCTGGGATCTGTACCCGCAGAAGGGCGCCATCAAGCTCGGCTCCGATGGCGACCTGACGATCATCGACCTCGACGCCGAGGGCGTGATCCGCGACGACGACCTGCACAGCAAGAACCACGTCACGCCGTTCGACGGCGAGAAGTACAAGGGCAACGCGGTCGCGACGATCGTGCGCGGTCGCGTCATCATGGAGAACGGCGAGATCGTCGCCGACAAGTCGGACGGCAAGCTCGTCCGGCCGGCCAACCGGCCGTCCACGTACACCGGCGGCTACCGGTAGGTTCCCTCCCCGGCCTCGCCGGGGACCCGATCACGCTCCTCCTCCAGCGAAGAGGCCCCGTCGCATTCCGCGACGGGGTCTCTTCATGTCCTGGTGCCGGTGGTGGGCCGGTTCGTCGAGCGAGGCGGTCGCTGGTTGCCCCTGTGGCCGCCTGCCGCCCGCCCATTCCGGGGCCGCCCGCGGGCCGGGCCGCCCCCAGGCCGGGCCGCGAGGCGCGTGGCGCGTGGCGCGAGGCGCGCCGCGCGGGTGGCGGGATGCGCCCTCGATATTCCCGCCATTACTAGCCGGGCACCATCGCGCGCCGAATCATGGCCGACCGCCCGATGTGCCAGGATTCCATGACCCTTGGCGGTCATCGATCGAGCTCTCGGGGCCTCTTCAAGATTGGACCACCGCGAAATGGCGCCTCGGTAGTAATGCCGGGACTATTCGCGCGCACGATTCGGCGGTCCGCTCGATCGCTGTGCCGAGACCTGGCACGGCCGACCGACGCCGAGACGCGGCGCCGCCGGCGACATGCCAACCAGCGAGCACCGGCGGCATCCAAGTCACCGGACCGGGATCGTCGGGGAGCTCGGGACTCGCCGAGATCGCAGGGGTCGGCTCTGGTTCCCGTCACTGATGCTGCCGAGGCTCGCCTGACGGATCGTGAGCCCGCACCACGGTGACACGCCCTCCCCGTCCTGCCTTGCATGCTGCGGGGGCATGGATGTCAGATCGCGAGGCCGCGACGGCAGGAATTCGGAGACGTCGCGCGCGTCCGCGGCGCCTCGACGTGAAATTCCTGCCACGCGATCCCTACGCGGACGCTCGTCACGGGCGGCGGGCCTCCACGCACGGGTCGAGCGGCAACTCGTGACAGGCGATCCTCAGACAGGCGCGTGACGAGAACAGCCACGAACGACCGGGTGAGGATCGCCTGACAGAAACGCGACCGGTCGGGCCGGGCCGATGCTGCTCCGACTTCGATCCGTGGCAATCATGAGACGGAGGGCCCGCCGGCACGAACGGCGCCCGCGCCGGGCCCCCGGTCGGGCCGGGTCGTCGCCGCGACCCGGCTACTCCGTCGCGGCGATCTCCTTCGCCATGTTCCGGGCGAACTCCTGCATCACCTGGTCGGCCTTCCGGCGCATGACCGCCTGCCCGAACTCGCCGAGCTTGCCGAGGATCGAGGCCTCGGTGTGGATCTGGACCTCGGTCTCCTGCTCGCCTTTCGGGACGAGGGTCATCGTCGCCTTCGCGTTGACCGTGCTCGAGATCCGCTTCTCAGCCGCCGAGACGTCCATCCGCGAGCGCAGGTTCTCGCGGTCGCGCTCCGCGACCACGACCCGGCCCTGGAGCTTCACGCCGATCGGCCCGACCTTGATCTTCAGGGCGCCCTCGTACGTGTCGTCACCGACGGCCGCGAACGACTCGACACCCGGGACGCACCGGCTCACCGCGGGGATGTCGGTCATGAACGCCCAGACCTTGTCGACCGGGGCGGGGATCGTGACCTGCTGATCGATGATCATTGGCTTCCCTTCCTGACGGGCCGCCATGGGCGGCGGCGGGCTCGCACGACCTCCGGGCTGTCGGGCGGCCGGAGGATCGGGGTCGACGGTGATTGCATACAATAGGATGCCAGACTTCCGATCCCGCAGCGGGAATTCCCTCGTGCGATGACCGTTTCGCCTCTCACCGCAGCCGGCCGCCGTGTCCAGTACGACAGCCTCCGGGGCTGGATCGAGCTCGTGGAGCGAGATCTCGGCCCTTCCGAGCTTCGCCGGGTGCCCGGCGCAACGTCGGAGGCCGAGATCGGCGAGATCACGGAGATGCTCGATCACAGCGCGGGCTCGCCGTGCGTGCTCTTCGACGACGTCCCCGGCTTCGATACCGGTCGGGTGATCGTCAACTGCAATGGCACGCTGCGTCGTCAGGCGATCACGCTTGGCCTCGATCCGGCGACGGTGTCGCACGATGTCCTCCTCGACTTCTGGGCGCGCACGCTTCGTGAGCTTCAGCCGATTGCGCCCGTCGAGGTGGACGACGGGCCGATCCGCGAAAACGTCGTCTCGGGCCAGGCGATCGACCTCGGTCGCTTCCCGGCACCCATCTGGCATCCGAAGGCAGGCGGCAGGTACATCGGCACCGCGAGCCTGAACATCCTGCGCGACCCCGATACGGACTGGGTGAACGTCGGGACATACCGGAACCAGGTCCTGGACCGGAACCACGTCGGCATCTACATCAGCCCGGGGAAGCACGGCCGCATGATCCGCGAGCGGTACTTCGACCGCGGTGAGCGCGTACCCGTCGTCGTCGTGGTCGGCTCGGACCCGCTCCTGTTCGTCGCCGCCTGCTCTGAGGCCCCCCGCTACGGGACCGACGAGCTCGCGTGGGCGGGGGCGGTGCGCGGTGCACCGGTCGAGGTCATCCGCGGCGAGCTGACGGGCCTGCCGATCCCGGCCCACGCCGAGATCGCGCTCGAAGGGTTCATCGACCCCGTGGAGCGGCGCGCGGAGGGTCCGTACGGCGAGGCGTACGGCTACTACTCGGAGCGGGTCGCCGACTGCCCCGTCGTCACCGTCGAGCGGATCTACCACCGCGACGACCCGATCATCCTGGGCTGCCCGCAGGGGAAGCCGCCGCACGAGGACAATCGGTTCGGCGCGTACCTCCGTTCGTCGCTCATCCGGCAGCAGCTCGAGCGGGCCGGGGTCCCGAACGTCACCGGGGTATGGGTCCCGCCCGAGGCCGGCAACCGCGGTCTCGTCGTAGTCGCGATCCGGCAGGCCTTCGCCGGCCATGCCGTCCAGGCAGGTCTCGTCGCGAGCCAGGCCGGCGGTGTCGCCTACCTCGGCCGCTATACCGTGGTCGTCGACGACGACATCGACATCTACGACCTGAACGATGTCTGGTTCGCGATGCTGACCCGGGTGGATCCGGAGCGCGACGTCCAGATCCACCGCCGCGGCTGGGCCGGGCCGCTCGACCAGGCAGCCCACCCCGACCATCGCGGGCACAACTCGCGGATGATCATCGATGCGACGAAGCCCTGGGAGTGGCGCCACCGCTTCGCCGAGCCGGTCGTGACCGCCGCCGCCTCGCGCCGCCATCGCGATCGGTTCGGCTGGATCGTCGACGGAAACGAACCGCCGAACGACGAGACGGGCGACGCCCGCGGGTGAACGACGACCAGGGACGCGACAGCCGGGGCGACATCCCGGGACACGCATCTGAGGACCTCCCGCTCGCCCCGACCGAGCCATCGCAGGACCTCGTCGCCGAGCCGCCGGCGCCGGCGGTGGCGGAGGCCGCCGAACGCTCACGGAACGGCGACTGGGCGTATGGGTTCGTGCTCCAGCTGCTCGTCGCCGGATTCTCCGTAACCGCGCTCCAGGCGACCCGGCCGATGGTCACCTATCGCGCGCTCGGCCTCGATGCGGGGCCGTTCGAAATCGGGCTCGTCCAGTCGGCATTCTCGATCGTGCCCGTATTCACCGCGGTGGCCCTCGGAAGGTGGGTCGACCGAATCGGCGAGGCGCGCTTCCTGACCGTCGCGATGGCGGCGATCACGGCCGGCAGTGTCGTCGTCGCATTCTCGAACTCGCTCGTGCTCCTCGCGCTCGGTCAGGCCGTGATGGGCTTCGGGCAGATCACGAGCCTCGTCGCCGGTCAGGCGATGATCGCGAACCGCGGGCCGCGCGACCGGCGGGAGCACCGCTACGGGTGGTACTCCACGGTTGCGTCGCTCGGCCAGCTGGCTGGACCGGCGATCGGAGCCGTGCTCGTCGGCGGGGCGATCGCAGGATCGATCGGGTCCGCGTCAGGCGCCGTCCCACCCGCTGGCCCATTCGCGGACAACCCGGAGGCGCCCGTCTTCCTGTTCTCCGCGGTCGCGTCCGGGATCGCCTGCCTCCTCTCGCTTCGGCTGCCGCGTCGCCGGCCGCAGCCGACCGCCGCGACCGACGACGGGATCGCATCCCTTGGTCTGGCGGCCGCCGCCATGCGCGTCCTGCGTCGTCCTGGGATGGCCGCCGCGATGCTCGTCAGCATCACGGTCATCTCGGCGGTCGACGTCCTCGTCGCCTACCTCCCGGCCTACGGCGAGCAGAACGGGCTGAGCGTCGAGACGGTCGGGCTGCTCCTCTCGGTCCGGGCGGGTGCGTCGCTCATCTCGCGCGTGTTCATGGGGCGAATGATCGAGCGCCTCGGTCGCGAGCGGCTGCTCGCGACGAGCATGGCCATGGCCGGGATCGGCATCGTTGCGCTGCCGTTCGTCGGTTCGATCCCGGTGCTCTTCGCCCTCATGATCCTGATCGGGCTCGGGCTAGGGCTGGGCCAACCGATGACGATCGCGTGGGTCGCGAACCGGTCGCCGCGCCCGGAACGCGGCCTCGCGCTCGGCGTCCGGCTCACCGGCAACCGCGGGGCGCTCCTCATCGTCCCGACGATGATGGGCGCGATCGCCGGTGCGAGCGGCCTCACCGCCATCTGGCTGGTCCTCGCGATGTTCCTCGGCGCGGGCTCATTCGTCGCATCGCGAACGCCGTTCGACGAGCTGGTGGCGCGGCCGCGGACCGCGGGTCCGGAGCCGGCGGCCTAGGGACCTCGTCGCCGCCGACGCGAGGCATCGGTACGGCGTCGAGGCGCGCTCTGCCGTGGCGCGGAGGGTCGGCGAGGCGGTCCTGGGCTCGACCGCTGCGCGGCCGACGGGTCAGCCCTCGGGCTTGACCCGGTCCTTCGCGTCCATCACCGCGTCGAGGATCTTCACGTAGCTCCCGCAGCGGCACAGGTTGCCCGCGAGGTACTCCTTCGCCTCCTCCCGGCTCGGGTCCGGGTTGTCCGCGAGGAGCGCCTTCGTCGTCAGGATGAAGCCGGGCGTGCAGTACGAGCACTGGAATGCGGTGTGGTCGACGTAGGCCTGCTGGATCGGGTGGAGCGAGCCGTCCTCGGCCTGCAGCCCCTCGACCGTCTCGAGCTCCTTGCCCTCGGCCATCACCGCGAGCATCAGGCAGCCCGAGACGGGACGGCCGTCCACGAGCACGGTGCAGGCACCGCACATCCCGACGCCGCAGCCCTCGCGCGGGCCGGTCAGTCCGACCTCGTTGCGGAGGACGTCGAGAAGGGTGTGGTGCGTCCGGGCACGGACGACGTGGTTGCGACCGTTGACCCTGAGGGTGAGGGTGGCCTTGCCCTCGTCGTCGACCGGTCGGGGGCTGGCAGCCGTCGGTTCGCCGGCGAACGTCATCGGGCGGGGACCTCCTCTTCGGCGCGGGCTCGCAGCCCGCGCAGGATCTTCTCGGGAGTGATCGGCAGGTCGTGGATCCGGACGCCGGTCGCCCGGTAGACCGCGTTGCCGACCGCAGGCATGACCGGCGGGAGCGACGTCTCGCCGATCCCGTGGATGTCGTTCGCCTCGCGATGCTCGAGGACGTCCGCGTTGATCTCCTTCGGCATGTCCTCGATGCTCGCGATCATGTAGTCGCCGAGGTTGCCGTTCTGGAGCTGGCCGTTGTCGAAGACCATCTCCTCGAACAGGGCCTGACCGAGCCCGAAGGCGATGTTGCCCTCCGTCTGCAGGTCCGCCTGGACGGGGTTGATGATCCGGCCGGCATAGACGCCCGCGTGGTAGCGGAGGATGTCGACCTTGCCGGTCTCGAGGTCGACCTCGACTTCGGCGGCGCCGGCGGCCTGGTGCCAGTGGAACGACCCGACGCCCTGGCCGGTCTCGGGATCGAGACCGCCATCGGTCCGGAAGGTGAAGCTGCCGAGCAGGTTGCCCGAGCGTGACTTCCGGACGAGCGAGCCGTAGTCGACCGATCGATCGGGCGAGCCCTTTACCCGGACCCGCCCATCGGCCAGCTCGAGGTCGTCGGGGCTGATCTCGAGCTCGTCCGCGGCGAGCGTCCGGAGCTGCTTTGCGATCTCGTCGGCCGCGCCCATGACGGCCGTCCCCATCGAGTGGGTCGTCCGGCTCGAGCTGGTCTGCTGATCGTACGGCGTCGAGTCCGTGTCCGGGGTCGTCACGTGGATCGCGTCGACCGGGAGCGCCAGCCGCTCCGCGGCGAGGATCGCGAGCGTCGCCTGGACGCCCTGGCCCATCTCGACCGAGCTCGTCAGGACGTCGAGGCTGCCGTCTTCGTTGAGCTTCGTCGAGGCCGTCGAGGTCGAGGGCGTCACCGAGCTCTTGATGATGCAGCTCAGGCCCTTGGCGCGGACCTTGCTCCCCTCGCGGACGACGTCGCCGCCCTCCGGGTCCCAGCCGATCCAGTCCGCCGCGCGGCCGAGGAGCTCCTTGAAGTGGGCGTCGTACATCGCCTCGCCCGTCATGACCGACTGGCCATCCTCGAGCAGGTTCTGCATCCGGAACTGGAGCGGGTCGAAGCCCATCTTCTCGGCGATGATGTCCATCTGGGTCTCATAGGCCCAAGCGGCCTGGCTGATGCCGTAGCCACGGAACGCGCCGGCCGGGGCGATGTTCGCGTAGACCGCGTACGAGTCGATCCAGACGTTCGCGATGTTGTGGGGACCACCGGTCCCGTAGCCGCCGTTCTTGATCAGCCGCGGCCCGATGTCGCCGTAGGCGCCGGTGTTGAAGTGGCAGGTGGCCTGGCGGGCGGTGATCGTCCCGTCGCGCTTGACGCCGGTCTTGATCCGAATCCGGACGCCGTGCTTCGTGACGGTGACGAACTCCTCCTCACGGCTGAGATGGAGGCGGACCGGGCGGCGGGCCGCCTCGGACAGGACGGCGGTGACCGGCTCGATCTTCGGGTAGCACTTCGCGCCGTACCCGCCGCCGAGGGTCGGGACGATGATCCGGACGCGGGTCTGCGGGATCCGGAAGATCTCGGCGAGCTGCGAGCGGAGGACGAACGGGATCTGCGCGCCGACCCAGATGGTCACCTTGCCGTTGCGGACATCGGCGATGCAGGCGTGCGTCTCCATCGGGACGTGCTGGACCGGCGGGCTCGTGAACTCGTGCTCGAAGATCTCGTCCGCCTCGGCGAACCCCTGCTCGATGTCGCCCTTGCGGAGCTTGAAGTGGTTGCAGAGGTTCGTCCCGGCCTTCTGGTCCACGATCAGGTCCGCGAACGTCGGGCCGGTGAGCGGTGGCTCCTCGTGGACGAGCGGGGCGTCCTCGGCGAGCGCCTCGTCGAGGGTGAACGCCGCCGGCAGCTCCTCGTACTCGACCTCGATGAGGTCGATCGCCCGCTGGGCGGTGTCGAGATCGATCGCCGCAACAGCGGCAACCGGCTCGCCCACGTAGCGAACCTTCCCGATCGCGAGGATCGGCTGGTCGCGGAAGACGGGGCCGTAGTAGGGCTG
>Ga0255338_1006357_pt1 | contig 10077 bp, 6 predicted proteins | sample MeOH1_35cm_T4_19_FD_203715 | JGI IMG/M metagenome (GOLD analysis project Ga0255338, IMG submission 203715) | Sandy soil microbial communities from University of British Columbia, Vancouver, Canada - MeOH1_35cm_T4_195 | ecosystem: Engineered > Artificial ecosystem > Sand microcosm > Unclassified ...
CAGACACGCCGCAGGGCGATCACCACCATGTCCAGATCGACCCCCTAGAATTGCCATGATGACATCAATGGTGCGTTGGTCGAATGACGGCGTCCATACCGAATGGAATCCACTTTATTCCCATGGCCATCGGCACACCTCAGGCCGATTCCCCACGCAGGGTCCGCGCGTCGGCCTGGAGCAGGCGCAGGGTCCGGCCTGCGAGCGCCGCGCGGAGGGCCAGCAGACGGTCCGGCGTGGGAGGCGGCCCCAGGCGGGCCCGGGCGGCGGATACCCAGGCCCCGGGGAGGATCCGCTTGAGCAGGGCCTTGACCGAGCGGGAGGACTGGGCCGGGAAGGTACCGGCCTGGAGCCCCCCGACCAGCCGGTCCCGCCAGGGCGCGGGCAGCAGGGCGTCCAGGGCCGGGCTCTCCAGCTCCTCCCGGAGCCAGCGCACATAGGGCTCCGAGTGGAGGTAGCCGTCCCGGTCGTCGTCGGCGCCCATGGTGGCGTAGGGCAGGGGTGGGCCTTCTGTTTTGGCGATCTCCCGGAAGAGGGCCTTGCCAGTGCGGAGGGCATCGGGCATCCGGCGGACGAAGCTGAGCACCTCGCGGGCCAGGAGGGGGCTGGCGATCTCGACGAAGGGCGCCTTGACGTCGTTGAGGGCGGCCAGGCCCACGGGGATCCGGTGGGCGTGGTAGAGGCGGTCCCGGTAGGCGGCGATGGACTCCCCGGGCCGGTGGGCCAGGGCTTCCGGGAGCGCCTGGCGCCCGTCCGAGAGGGTATCGGCCTCGGCCTCCCCCAGGAAGTCCCGCAGGAGGACGAGGCCCACGGACCGCCGGGCGTGCTCCATCGTGCGCACGGGGATCCACCCGAAGCCCTCGTCGCCCCGGATCACGCCGTCCAGGCCCCGCTCCGCGAAAGAGGCCCACATGGCCAGGCCGTCCAGGTAGGGGAAGAGCTGGTCCGTGGTCCCGCCGCAGGCGGCCAGGAAGCGGTCGGCCACCTCCGCCGGGGGGAGTTCGGCCCGCTCGGTGAGCAGGTACTCGTGGGGCAGGCCGAAGTGGGCGGCCAGGCGCTGGGCGATGTAGGCGTCATTCCCGGGCTGGTGCAGGGAGGCCGCCAGGCCCCAGGTCATGGTCTGCGGCCGGAGGCCGGCCTTCACCAGGGTGGCGAGGAGGAAGCGGCAGTCGTAGCCGCCGGACAGGGGGAAGCCCCAGCGGGCCGAGGTGAAGTCGAAGCGTCGGAGTTCGACTTCCAGGACTTCGCGCAGGCCCTCCCGGCCTCCGGCGGGCGTCATCGCCTCCGGTCGGAAGACGGGGGGCTCCGTGTGGAGGTCCAGGCGCCACCGCGCCCGGTCCAGGACGAGCCGGCTGGCGGGCGGCAGGCGGCGGAGCCGGCGGTCCCAGCTGTCCGAAGGCCCCAGGTTGCCAGAGGACAGGAACCAGGCGAAGGCCGTCCGGTTGGGGTCCAGCCCCCCCAGCAGGGCAACCAGGGCGCGCTGGGAGGTGGAGGCGAGGAAGTGGGTTTCCGTGAGGATGTACCAGAGGGTCCTGGAGCCCGCGAAATCGCTGCAGAGCTCGACCTCGGCCCCGTTCGAGCGGACAAGGGCGAAGGTCCCGTCCGGCGCGGGGGCCCCGGGGAGGTTCCAGTCCCTCCAGGTGCCCGCGAAGGCGCCCAGGTGGGCGGAGATCCCCTGCACCATCGCCGCCCCCTGGGGTCCAGTCACGCAGAGTCCCAGCCCCGGCCCCACCGCCACCCGGTGCGGGTGGCCGGCCAGGGACGCGGGCGCGATCCGGTCCGCGATCCGCCGGAGGTCGGCCTCACTGGGGGCCAGCCGGGCCTCCCGGCCGCAGGCGAAGATCAGGTTGGACACGGATCGCCTCCGACGGGATCAGGGATAGACTCGATGATGAAGCATCATTCTATCGGTTTTTGACATCCAAAGGTATGGTAGGTGGATCCTATACTGGAGGCACGCCCGACATGAGAGGACCGTCCTCCCACCCCATGGCCGACAGCCGCTACCTCCTGCGCTTCGACGACATCTGCCCCACCATGAACTGGGCCGTGTGGGAGGCCATCGAGGCCCACCTTGTCCCGTTCGGGGTGAAGCCCATCCTTGCGGTGGTGCCCGACAACCGCGACCCCAAGCTGATGGTGGATCCGCCCCGGGCGGACTTCTGGGACCAGGTGCGCCGCTGGCAGGGCCAGGGCTACTGCATCGCGGTGCACGGGTACCAGCACCGCTACGTCAACCGGGAAGCGGGGATGTTGAAGCTGAATCCCCAGAGCGAGTTCGCCGGCCTGTCCCGGGAGGAGCAGGAGGGGAAGCTGCGGAAGGCCCTTGCCATCTTCGCGGAGCAGGGGGTGCGGGCGGACGCCTGGGTGGCACCCTCCCACTCCTTCGACCGCGTCACGGTGGGTCTCCTGGCGGACCTGGGCGTGACCGTGATCAGCGACGGCCTCTGGCCCCGGCCCTTCACCGAGGCCAGCGGCATCACCTGGGTGCCCCAGCAGCTCTGGGACTTCCAGCCGAAGCCAGCGGGGGTCTGGACCGTGTGCAACCACCACAACCATTGGACCCCGGAACGCCTGGATCGGTTTGCCGGATCCCTCCGCGCCTACGCCTCCCGCCTGACGGACGTGCCCACCGTGCTGGGGGAGTACACGGGGCGGCGGCTCTCCCTGACCGACCGCTGGCGGGGCTTCTCGGAATTCGTCTGGACCCATCGGGTTCTGGGCCCCATCTGGTCCGCCCGCCGGCGTCTGCGTGAGCGGAGGGCGATGGCCGGATGAGCCGGAAACACTGCATCCTCTTCCTGATCAATTCCCTGGCCGCCGGCGGGGCCGAGCGTCAGCTCTCCCAACTGGTGCGGGGGATGGACCGGGAGCGGTTCGAGGTCCACATCGCGGTGTTCTACGACCCAGGCGACGGGTTCCGGGGCGAGCTGTGGCCAGAGGTGGCCGCCACGCCCGGCGTGACCCTCCACAGCCTGCACAAGCGGCCGGGCCCCATGGGCTACCTGAAAGCGCTTCCCCGCTTCTTCAACCTGGTCTGGCAGCTCGATCCCGCCGTCCTCCACGGCTACCTCCAGGGCAACCTGACGGTCCTCCTGGTGGGGAGCCTGCTGCGGAAGCCCATCGTGTGGGGCATCCGCCGCACCAGCAGCGACCTGTCGAAGATCGACCGGCGGTCCATGTTCGTCCTCCGGTTGGAGGTGTGGCTCTCCCGGTTCGCCGATCTCATCATCTTCAACGCCCGGGCGGGGGCCCGGAACTACCAGGGCATGGGCATGCGCGGTCGGCGGATGCAGGTCATCCCGAACGGCTACAACGTGTCCCTGTTCGTCCCGGATCGCGCACGGGGCCTGGCCATGCGGAGGGCCTGGGGCATCCCCGAGGACGCCCCTCTCATCGGCATCGCCGGCCGGCTGGTCCCCGTGAAGGACCATCCCACCTTCCTGCGGATGGCCGCGCGCCTGCTCGAGACCTGGCCTTCGGCCTGGTTCGTCTGCGTGGGCGAGGGGGATCCGGCCTACCTGCACTTCCTCCAGGCCATGACCCGGTCGCTGGGCCTCGGTGACCGCGTGCGCTGGGTGGGCGGATGCCGGGACATGACCGCTGCCTACAACGCCCTGTCGGTCATGGTCCTCTCGTCCAGCGACGAGGGGTTCCCCAACGTCCTGGGGGAGGCCATGGCCTGCGGCATCCCCTGCGCGGCCACGCCGGCCGGGGACGCCCCGGTCCTCCTGGGGGACACGGGCCCCGTCTGCCCATTCCGGGACGACCGGGCCCTGGCCGGGGCCGTCTCCCAGCTCCTCGCGGAGGGGCCGGAGGCCCGCGCCGCCCGCACTGCCGCTTGCCGCACGAGGATCACCGACCACTACAGCCTCAAGGCCCTGACCCGGGACACGGAGGAGGCCATGGTCGCCCTCCTCCCCCCGCAGGGTCGCCCGAATGCACCCGATGGAGGACCTTTGACGACCGCTTTCCCCGGAGGGGCGCGCTACCTCCTCCGCTTCGACGACATCTGCCCCACCATGGACTGGTCCATCTGGAACCCCATCGAGGACCTCCTGACCGCCCAGGGCGTCAAGCCGATCGTCGCCGTCATTCCGGACAACCGCGACCCGGCCCTGGTGTTCGGCCCCCCCGCACCGGACTTCTGGAACCGCGTCCGCGGCTGGCAGGCGCGGGGCTGGGGCATCGGGCTCCATGGCTTCCAGCACCTTGCCGTGAACTCGGAATCGGGCATCCTGGGCTTTCCCACCAAGAGCGAGTTTGCCGGCCTCCCCTACGAGGAGCAGCGCCGCAAGCTGAGGCTCGGCCTGGATATCTTCGCCCGGGAAGGCGTCCACCCGGACGTGTGGATCGCGCCCTCCCACTCCTTCGACCTGGTCACCGTGGCGGCGCTTCGGGATCTGGGCGTGCGCGCCATCAGCGACGGCATGGCCCTGAGCCCCTACCAGGACGGCCACGGCACCCTCTGGATCCCCCAGCAGTTCGCGCTGATGCGCCCCCTGCCCTGGGGGGTGTGGACCTTCTGCTACCACGCCACCTACTTCGCGGAGGGGGGGATGGACACCTTCCGGAAGCGGCTGGAGCTGCTGCGGCCGGGGATGATCTCCCTCGCGGAGGCCATGGCCCTGGGCGACCGGCGCCGCTCCCTGCTGGACAGCGCCATCGGCCTCTCGCGGAAGGCCGTGACCCTGGCCCGGAAGCACCGGGCGCGGTGGGCCTCATGAACGGATCCGCGGGCGTCCTCCCCCCGGCGGGCCGGTGCGCCTCCGCCCCTTCGGCCCTGCCCGCCGGAGCCTGAATGTACGACGTCGTGTTCCTCACCGATCAACTGGGCCGCGGGGGGGCCGAGACCCAGCTGGTCCGGATCGCCCTGTCCCTGCGCCAGCGGGGCTGGACGGTGGGCATCCTCTCCCTGTTCCCGGGCAGCGATTTCGATGCGGAGCTGAAGGCCGCGGGCATCCCCCACCGGCCCTGCGAGCCCGTGCGCCTCCCCCGGGACCGGCCCCTCATCCCCCTGGCGATCACCCTGCGGCTCATCCGGAACCTGCGGGCCTGGCGGCCCACGACGCTGATCTGCTTCAGCTACCACTCGGACATCGCCGGCCGCATCTGCGGGCGACTGGCGGGGGTGCCGGTGGTCATCGGTTCCCTCCGCACCGCCTTCGCCAAGACCACCCTCCGCGAGAAGGTCTACCGGATCACGGAGCCCCTGATCGATCTCACCGTCTCGAACTCCCAGGCCGGGATCAACTACATGGTCTCGCGCCGGGTTCTCACCCTGAGGAAGACGCTCGTGATCCCCAACGGCATGTTCATCTCCGACTTCCCCTCCTCCGCCTCCCGCGAGGAGGTGCGCGGCGAGCTCGGGATCCCCCCGGAAGCCTTCCTCTGGATCGCCGTGGGCACCCTCAACAAGGCCAAGGACTACCCCACCATGCTCGAGGCCGCGGCCCGCTGCGCCCAGGCAGACTCCCGCTTCTGCCTGCGGATCGCGGGCGGGGGCGAGGCTCTCGACGGCCTCCAGGCCGACGCCGACGCCCGGGGGCTCGCGGGGACCGTGCGGTTCCTCGGGAAGCGCACGGACGTGGCGCGCCTCCTGCGGGCGGCGGATGCCTACGTCCTCTCCTCCGCCTGGGAGGGCCTGCCCAATGCCGTGATGGAGGCCATGGCCTCGGGCGTCCCCGTGCTGGCCACGGACGTGGGCGGCGTGAGCGACCTCGTCGAGTCGGGCCGCTCCGGATGGATCGTCCCGCCCCGGGACCCCGCGGCCCTGGCGGAGGGGATGCTCGGCATGATGGCGCTGGATGCCGCCTCGCGCGCCGGCATGGGGGCCCTCGCCCGGGAGCGCGTGGCGGGCCGCTTCGACCAGGAACAGATCGCCGACCGGTGGGAGAGCGTGATCCAGCAGACGTCCGCCTCGGTGCGGCACTTCCTGCCAAAGCAGGCCCCCGCCTTCGTCATCTCGCTGGACTTCGAGCTGCTCTGGGGCATGCGCGACAAGCAGTCCATCGCGACCTACGGTGATCACATCCTGGGGGAACGCGAGGCCATCCCCGCCATGCTCCGGCTGTTCCGGCAATACGGAGTCCGGGCCACCTGGGCCGCCGTGGGCATGTCCCTCTTCGACAACCGGGAGGAACTGCTGCGGTGCCTGCCGGACCTGCTGCCCACCTACGAGCAGGAGCACCTGAACCCCTACCGGATCCTAAGCGACATCGGGGATGACGAGCGGGCCGACCCCTACCACTACGGCCTTTCCATGGCGCGCCAGATCCTCGACTGCGAGGGCATGGAGCTGGGGAGCCACACCTTCTCCCACTTCTACTGCCTGGAGAAGGGCCAGACCGAGGCCCAGTTCCGGGCGGACCTGCAGGCCTCCATCGCCGCCATCCAGCGCCTCACGAAGCGCCCCGTGAGCTTCGTGTTCCCCCGGAACCAGTACAACCCCAGCTACCTGCCTGCCTGCGCCGAAGCCGGGTTCACCTGCTTCCGCGGCAACGAGAAGGCCTGGATGTACCGCGAGACCCCCGATGGGGATCAGTCCCTCCCCCAGCGCATGACCCGCCTTCTGGACCACTACGTGAACCTCACCGGCTCCAACGGCTTCCTGCCCGGCGAGGAGGCCGGTCTGGTCAACTGCCCGTCCAGCCGCTTCCTCCGCCCGGTCCATCCCTACCTGGAGCGTCTGGAGGGCCTGCGCCTCCGGCGGATCAAGAACGCCATGGCCGCGGCGGCCCGCGCCGGGGAGAGCTTCCACCTCTGGTGGCATCCCCACAACTTCGGGACCCGGCTCCAGGAGAACCTGGCGAACCTGGAGGCGCTGCTGCGGTTCCACGTGGCCCTCCGGGACCGCTACGGCGTCGTGCCCCTCACCATGGGCGAGGTGGCCGCCCGGACCCGGTCCGCCATGGCCCCGTCCCCCGTCTCCCGGGCCGTGGCGGGGGGCCGCTGATGGTTCTCCCCCCGGAAGGACAGGGGCCTCCGAGCGGGCCCGAAGCTGGGGGACGACGGATCCGGCGCTCCCGCTACTACCTGGGGGACGCCTTCGTGGTGGAGCACGGCCCCGACCCCGCCGAGGGCCCCGCCCGGGAGACGGGGGTCATCCTGATGCCGCCCCTGGGCTACGAGGACACCTGCGCCTACCGCCCCCTCCGGGTCCTGGCGGACGCCCTGGCCCGGGAAGGGCACGTGGTCCTGCGCCTCGACTGGCCTTCCCTGGGCGACAGCGCCTTCGAGCCCTTCCAGGTGGACCTCGTGGCGGACGGGGGGGCCCTGGCGGAGACCGCGGCCCGGTCGCTGCGGGCCCGCGGACTCCGGCGCATCGCCGGCATCGGCGTGCGGGGCGGTGGCCTCCTCGCCCTGGGCGCCGCGGGGCTGGACGACCTGGCCCTGCTGGGCGTCCCCGCCAACGGAAAGGCCTTCCTCCGGGAGGAGCGGGCCTTCCATCAGACCGCGGCCAAGGCCTACGGCCACCAGCCTGAGGGCGCCGGCCCCCTGCCCGAGGGCGCCGTGGAGGCCGGCGGCTTCGTCTACGGCCCCCGCACGGTGGCGGCCCTCCAGCAGCTGGCCCCGGAGTCGCTCGTCCTGGATGGGGGACTCCGGCGCGTCCTGGTGATCTACCGGGATGGAATCGCCGCTCCACCGGGCCTCCTGGCAGCCTTCGAGCGGGCGGGGGCCGAGGTCACCGTGTCCCCGGCCCCGGGGCTCGGCGCCATGCTCGAGACCTCGTACCACTCGGAGCTGAAGCCCGAGATCGAGGCGGCCGTGCGGTCCTGGCTGGCGGGGGGGGAGCCGGGCCGAGTGGAACCCGCGCCCCCCGCAGGGTCGGAGCGGCTGGAGCTGGCGGGCGGGGTCACCGAGCGGCCCGTGGTGCTCCCCGGCGAGGTGGGCGAGCTGTCAGGGATCCTCTGTGAGCCGCCCGGTGGGGCGGCACCGGGCAAGGCCTGGACCCTCTTCCTGAACGCCGGGGGCGTCCGCCGCTCCGGCCCGAACCGCCTCTGGACCCGGGCGGCCCGGGCCCTCGCGGCCCGGGGGATGCCCTCCCTGCGCTTCGACGTCCGCGATGTGGGGGACAGCGACGGAACCAACGTCCCCCACCCGGATCTCGAGGCGATGTACAGCGAATCGGCCATCCAGGACGCGGTCCAGGCCTACGACTGGGCCCGGACCCAGGGCGCGGGGGAGATCGACGCGGTGGGCCTCTGCTCCGGATCCTTCCTGGGGATCCAGCTGGCGGCGCGGCGTCAGGTGCGGCGGGCCCTGCTGTTCAACGGGCTGGCCTTCGTGTGGAACGACGATGCCCGGGCCTCGGGGGTCACCAGCCACCTCGGCGAATCCCTCTTCGACCTCCGCCGCTGGCAGCGCCTCCTCACGGGCCGCATCAGCGCCCTGGGCGTGGCCCGGGCCATCCTCTCCAAGGCCGCGATGACCCTCGCCGCCCTGGTCTCACGCCTGCGCCGGCGTCCCCCCGCCGACGAGGTCGAGACCCTCTTCCGGACCGTCGCGGAGAAGGGCACCCGCCTCCGCCTGGTCTCCAGCGAGGGCGACCCGAGCATCCCCTACCTGGAGCGCCACGTGGCCCCCGAGCACCGGCCGCCCCTGACGATCCTGCCCGGGGTGGACCACACCATACGCCCCGTCTGGGCCCATGACCGCGTGGTGGACCTGGTCATGGAAAAATAAGACAAATATTCAGAGACGAAATCGAAAGAATCCCACTAGCCAGGGTCCCTCCCCGCGCCTAGACTTCTAACCAAGTCTATGGACTCCGTATCAAAGCATTGTTTTTTCCACCTCCACATCATGTGAGCGTTGAATGGTTCAGAACGAGATCCGAGACCTTGTCATCAAGCACGCCCGGCTTTCCTCGGACGTGAGCGCCCTGACCGACCGGTCGGACCTCTATGCGGCCGGACTCACTTCCCTGACCACGGTGAACCTCATGCTGGCCCTGGAGGACCACTTCGACATCGAGTTCCCGGACCGGATGCTGGTCCGGCGGACCTTCGGAAGCATTCAATCCCTCGCCGAGGCGGTCGAGGCCTTGAAGGCATCGTGATCAGGACCCCCGCCGGACGACAGGAGTGTGGCATGCGTGAACCCGCGTTGCAGCCGGACCGAGAGAGCCTTTCGACCCTCCTCGGACGGGTCCATGACCTCGGCCGCGAGGCCGTCGCACCCCATGCCGAGGCCGTGGACCGCGAGGGCCGCTTCCCCGAGGAGGCCTTCCGCGCCCTGAAGGCTGCCCGGCTGCTGAGCTGCTATGTCCCCGTGGAGTTCGGCGGGATGGGCCTGACCATCGCGGACCTCGCGAAGGTCTGCGAGGCCCTGGCCGGCTACTGCGGCTCCACCGCGATGATCTTCGCCATGCACCAGATCCAGGTCGCCTGCATCGTGCACCACGCGCTGGCCTCCGGGTACTTCCGCGACTACGTGCGGGATCTGGTGCGCCACCAGTACCTGCTGGCCTCGGCCACCACGGAGCTGGGCATTGGCGGCGACGTCCGCTCCAGCCTCTGCGCCGTGGCCGTGGCGGATGGCCGCTTCACCCTGGAGAAGCAGGCCCCGGTCATCTCGTACGGCGAGGCCGCCGACGCCATCCTCGCCACCTGCCGCAGCTCGCCCGAGGCTGGCCGCAGCGACCAGTCCCACGTTCTGGTGCGCAAGGAGGGCTGTGTGCTCAGGCCCCTCTCGGGCTGGGACACGCTGGGCTTCCGGGGCACCTGCAGCTCGGGCTTCACGCTCACCGCCGAGGGGGCCGCCGACCAGATCCTGCCGGTGCCCTACGCCGAGATCCACGCGAAGACCATGCATCCCTTCTCCCACATCGTGTGGAGCGCCCTGTGGACCGGCATCGCGGCGGACGCCGTGGGCAAGGCCCGCAGCTTCGTGCGGGCCGAGGCCCGCAAGACCCCCGGCACCCTGCCGCCCTCGGCCCTGCGCCTGGCTGAGGTCGACACGACCCTCTTCTCCATGCGGGCCGGCGTCCAGCAGGCGGTGGCGGAGTACCTGCAGCTGCTGACCGGGGAGGATCCAGAGGCCTTCGAGTCCAACTACGGATTCGGCCTCCGCATC
>Ga0255338_1006358_pt1 | contig 10076 bp, 14 predicted proteins | sample MeOH1_35cm_T4_19_FD_203715 | JGI IMG/M metagenome (GOLD analysis project Ga0255338, IMG submission 203715) | Sandy soil microbial communities from University of British Columbia, Vancouver, Canada - MeOH1_35cm_T4_195 | ecosystem: Engineered > Artificial ecosystem > Sand microcosm > Unclassified ...
ATGGTGGTTGGCCTTCGGAAAGATGGTTTGGATGCTTCGAACACAACCATCCTATCGATCCTGGGTCAGCCACCTTGCCTTTGCCTTCAAGCACTTGCGCGCGTCGCCGGATGTCAAACACTTAAAGTAAGTGCCATTCCCCTTAGCCGTGGTCGGCGCGTCGTTGGGAGGCTTGATTGCCATGGGTCTGCAGGCGCGCCCTGATGCACCCCGGCTTGCCGCAATCGCGCTTGTGGATATCGCGCCCTGGATGGAGCCGCAGGGAGTTGGGCGCATCGTCGATTTCATGCGAGCTTATCCGGATGGGTTTGCTTCGCTCGAGGAAGTATCGCGCCATATCGCCGGCTATCGCGGCCAGACGCTGGCTGCGATACCCGCAGGACTTCGGAAAAACCTGCGGCTGAATGGCCACGGCCGCTGGGTCTGGCACTGGGACCCGCGCTTGATGAGCGGCGAGAACCACGATCATCGCAACGACCCGGCTTTCTTCGAGCGGGCGCTAGCGTGCTATCCCGGGCCGCTGCTGCTGGTGCGAGGAGCCCGCAGCGATGTCGTGAGCGAAGAAAGCGTCAGCCGGTTCACAAAGATGTTCCCGCGTGCCCGTGTCACGCAGCTGACCGGCGCTGGTCACATGGTGGCCGGAGACGCAAACACCGCCTTCACGTCGACGGTCATCGAGTTCCTGGCCGAGGTCATGCCGACGGACGGAACGCCAACGCAGCAACTCGATAAATGACACCGGATTCGTTCTCTTCCGCCGAATCGTCGTCCGCGTAGCGGACGGCGGCTTCTCCCAAGATCCACGTCGCAAGCCGCCTCATGCGACGCGCGAGACGACGCGTGGGCGATGCTTTTTGTGGTCACGCAGTGTCTTTGCCAGCAACTGGTCAAGCGCCTCGCCATACTCTTCAGGAAGCATTTGCCCCAGCTCTATCACGACATTGCTCGCGAAACCGGAAGAAGCCTGAGCCTCAAGGAATGGAATCGTGTCCCGAACAACTTCCAGCAGATCGTGCTCATTTCGCGCGGCATGCAGCGCTTGAAGGATGACCGACGCGCGAGAGCGCTTCACCCGCTCGAAGATGGCCACAAGGTACATCTTTGCGGCAGCGGTCGATCGTTTGCGCTTCTGACGGCCATCAGCCAGCGTACGAGGCGTTCCATACGGCGCGAGAAGTTCAAGCTCCAGCAATTCCGCCAGCGCCTGCCATGCGACCTCGTAGTCACAGAACTGACAATCGAGCACAAGGGATTCGCTCGTCCGCGATCCGTCGGCCAAGCTCAGTAGCCTGAGTTGGAGGTCGCTCAATGCATCGGCGCAACGTTGAATTGCGTACCGGCCGGTGTGCGTTACTGCGAGCCGCATGTCAATCCCCTCCGCCGCATTCGTGCACGGCGAGAACAGAGTTGGCACGTAAGCAATGTCGCTGCGATGACAGCGGCGCAGGAATTTCAGCGGCTGGCACTCGCGCAGATCGCGCTGGATCATTGCCTCGATATTGAGTGTTCGTATTCCGGGCGGTGGGGCTAGGATGAGCCGAGCGCAGCTATTTCACTGACCCATGCCTGTCGCAAGACAAACCGGACACGGACAGCGCGCAGGTGACAAGAACCTCGCCATCGAGTCGTTTCGCCCTTAGCACCCAGCCGTCCGGATGCCGGTCGATCACGAGGTAGCCGAATCCGTTGGAGTGCACGATCGATTCGATGGCAACCCCTTCCGCCGGACTCAGTTCCGCCGGCAGGGATTCCGGCAGATCGTTGTCCAAGGTATCTCCACCATGACCGGCGACGATGGTAGACGGATGAGCCGAGGTGAAGGCGATGGCCTCGAACACATGGACATGTCCATGCAAGGACGCAGCAATACCCGGCGGATAGTACGCGTCGCCGTTCAGCGATTTGATGACCGACAGCAAAGCGGGGTTGCCGCCCGCGCCCTTGGGCAGGTACGGATTGGCCGGCACAAGCCCTAGGACGGGATGGTGACTGACGAAGATGCTGTGCATGCCGGGCGCAGCCGCTAGCGCGGTCGCTGCCCGCATCTCGGCCTGGTAGTTCGCGAAGATGTTCGCGTCGCGCGCATGGTCCGGCCTGAGCGGGGCGTTGCCAGCCTTCGCGGAATCGAAGACGATGAGCTGCCAGTGATCGCCCAGTGCAACAGCGTAGGGTTCGCTGAAGTCTGCCGTGTCGTCGTTCATTGACTGGTCGCATGATCGTTGGGCAGAAAACGGCCGGGGGTCGAGCAGCCGAAACCAGCCCTGGCCAGCGCGCGAACATTCTTCGTGATTGTCACGCGCCATCACCCAGGGTGCGGCCGCCATCAGCTGCGATGCGGGAACAAAGAGGTCGGCATTCCATGCGTCCCAGCCATAGCCCCAGGGGCTACCCGTGCAACCCGCGTGACCAATCGGACAAGCCGTTTCACGGTAGTGGTAGTCCCCCACGTGAACCACCAGGTCAGGCCGCTCCGCGGCAGCCTTGCTTGCGAGTGCCGGAAACGGCCATGCTTGCTCGGTGAGGCAATCCTGCACCGCGTTGTCGGACGCCTTGATGCGGCAGCCCGTATCGCCGATCACAACTACGCGCCTCGGGTCAGGCTTTTTGAGTGGCACAGGCCGTCCGAGCACCGTGGCCGAACGCACCGGTGAAGCAACGCTGATCTCGCAAACTCGCATTGAGAAGGCGGAAGGCTTGGAGAGCGTCGCTTGGCTCTGGGTGGCGCGCTGCGCAATGACCTCTGGCGCTGTCCGCGTATCCATGCGCCGCGGCACACCGTCGGCGATCAGCACGGGGCAGTCGCCCTCGACGACGACGGCACGCACAACGCTCTGTCCCCGATCGCCCGCGACCACGTAAATCGCCTCCACGGCGCCGGTCTGACGATCGGCGCTCGGTGCCACACACCCGACGACCCCAGCGCAAACTCCTGCGAACATCGCAACCAGAACCCTTGGCTGTCGAAGTCGCGAATCAACAGTGCAGCTGGCGGTCATCTGGATGTGGTGGCGTGTTTCCACTCGCCAGGGGCGGTGGACTCGCCATCGTTACTCGATGAGTCGGAGAAGTCGCCGGCCACACCGACGGCGGCGCCGGCCGGCCGACATCGGTCAGCTTCCGAAACACGAGGCAAGGGGCCTGGAACGGTCGGTCCCACCCGCTCTGGCCGGCAGTCGCGAGCAACAGGGTCCATGTCGACAATATGCGACACACACCAACGGCAGACGGCGCCGCAAACGACCTTGCGCGGCACGGCGCCCTGGCAGTAGCGCTTCAACAGTTGCTGGAGCCGATGCAGGCCCGCCTCATGCTCAGCGCGATGTTGATCGATCCAGTCAGATCCGTGCCGCGCCAGCACCTCCTCCTCGATGCAGCAGTGATGCTGCGCGAGTTGCACCAAGTCTTCCAGGCGGTTCCTGAACGGCTCCTCTGTGAGCCACGCCTGTCCCTCGTCGAGGGACCGTGAAAATTCGAGCAGCGCAATATGCTGAGCGTCCAGCGCCGCGTTGCCCACAAACATCGAGAGGTGCCAACGCAGCGCATTGCCAGCGCCTGCGTCGCGGCGCGGATGGCGAGTCGAGGCGTCAATCACCAAGATCTTGCAGTTCGCACTGTAGCCTGCGCCGCTCGAGGCTGGGCGCCGGCAAATTGACCATGAGTTCGATTCGCACGGCCCGCATGCCCCAAGATGGCCTCGGCGATCAAGCTTCGCGCCGAATTTCGAGCGCTGAGAAATAGTGCGTCGAGCTGCGTATCGCCCACCCGGTGCCCCCTATGCTGGTTGCGTAAGGCCAAGACTCGCACTTTATCCATGTTGTTCGACCCTTTTCGTTACATTCCATCCGTCAATGGAAGATGCGCGCACGCAAGGACGAGCTCTGCAATGCGCCAGGAAAGTGGCTGGGCGCGTCAAAACCGACGGGGCGAGGAGAAAAGGACCCCGGCCTTTGGGAGCCGGGGCTGGAATGATCGGCAGGAGCCGATCTGGAGACAAGCGGTCAGCTTAGGTTTGAAATGCGACAACCTCGGGTTCCGGAAGGAATCATCGTTCCCTGGGTTCAGTCGGCACGACCCAGCCGTCGGGGCAGGCTGTGCCGATTCCACGCTGCGGTCCGATCTGCCGCAGTCAGCTGATCATCCGCCCGTCCGCAGTCAGCATGCTTTGGGCGACGAATCCGGCGCTTCGCCGCTGCGGGCTGTAGCTGACGCGAAAGCCGCCCACGTCCATGAGTTCGCGCCTCTGAAACGCGGCCAGCACATTGGGGCGCGTTGGCACCCCATTGATGCCTTCGAGCACGTCGGCCGTGTACCTGGCCGCGATGAACCCGGCCAGACTCAAGGGCGTAGGCGGCTCGTCGAAGAATTTGCCCAAGACGGCCCTGTACTGCCGAACGACATTCACAGGGCTCGAAAGCACCGGCACCACCTGTGTGCCGATGACAGGTGTCTTGCGGTTGCCGCCCAATTGATTCAGCGTCTGCAAATTGACGTCGGCGAGAGCCACCAGGTAACGCTGGCGCTGCTGCGCCTCCATGCCTTGCATGAACGAGATGATCTCGGGCGTCCCGCCCACGAACACGAGAATCGCAGGTGTGTCGGGCGTCAGCTTCCGGCCGATTTGCGCCACTTCGCCCAGCGGCGGAAAATTGCGCATCTTGAACTTGAGGTTCTGGCCGATGCGATCGAACTCGTCGCGGTATAGCTTGTACTCGGTGTCGGTCGCAAAGATCAGTCCGACTTCCTGCACACCTTGCTCGGTGAGTACGCGCAAGGAATGAGATAGCTGCTCCTGGCGCGCCGCGAATATCGGGAACGTGCGCTCGTCTATGTCCACATTCGAGTTCTGCAGCCAGGGCGCGACATGCGCGATCGGCGCGTTCAGGCCACGCAGCTGGTTCACGACTTCAAGCGCGGCGCGCTCACCCGCGGTCGCCGAAATCGCGACGCACACGGGGTCTTGCACCGCCGATCGCACAGCAGCCTGCAAGCTGGCGGCCGTCCCGTCGACATCGAATGTGGTGTGCTTGATCTGCCAGCCGTGGATGCCGCCCTTGGCATTGATGTCCTGCCACGCGGCCCGCGAGCCGATCAGCATGTCCTTCGAAACGTCTTGCTGCGCCGTCGACACATCGACGATCTGCGCAACGGTGATGCTCTTGGCCGCAGTGGACGCTGCGCGGGCCAAAAGGCTCGGAGCGATTGCGGCCGCTGCGGCGGCTCGCAGAACGCGCCGACGGGACGAAGCGAATGCCATGGCGAAATCCTTTTGTGACAATGAGCCGTGGATGAGCGGGACCGAAGGCCCGACTCGGTGGGAGGCGCGACTCTGCTCGGGGCCGTTCGAAGGGACGAGAGCGCTCGCCGGAGCGGCTCCGCGCTCGCAATTTCCTTTAAAGCACGATAGGAGGCTGGCGTGACATGATTGTGACGCGGAGCCGATGCGCCTATGCTTTGAATGACAACCCGCTTCACTCCACCTGGCGAGCGCACTCGCGCTGCGAATGCCCAATTGGCATTGCGTTCGCATCCTGCGCGCCATTCATCATTCGCTCGATCAGGTCGACGATCTCGAAGACGGCGCGATTCGGCGGCATCGCTCGCACACGTCCGGCATATTCGGAAAATCTCGATATCAGCTTTGTGACCGGCTGGCGCAACCGGCTGAACGAGTTCGCCGAAATCCCCAGGCCGCGCTCTTCGATCCACTCGGTGTTGTAGCGCTCCTGCGGCATCGTCCATGCATTGCGCACCGTGACGACCGGCAGCCCGCAATGCACCGCTTCGCTGATGCTGCCCGGCCCCGGTTTGCCGACGAAGAAATCGGCCAGGCGCATGTAGTGCGGCACGTGCGGAGTGAATTCGACCACGGCGCGCGGCGCGATTTCCGGCATGGCGCGAAGCTTGCCCGCCAGCGCGGCATTGTGGCCGCACAGCAGGATCAGCTGCACATTCGCGAGATCCTGCGCGATGCCGAACATCGCCTGCGAGCCGTGGCCGCCGAAAAGGACGATGCCTGTTGGGCGTGAGGGATCGAGCCCGAGCGCGATCCGCTCCGCCTCCTTGTCGAATTCCTCCCTCGCATAGAAGGCCGGCCGCAGGATCATTCCTGACGCGCGATGGACGCGCGACGGTTCGAAGCCCAAATCCGCGGCCTCCTCCACCGCACGTCCGGTTCCACACACGACATGCTGCGGCTGGTCGGGGACCATCCAGAAGTCTGGCGGGTAGTCGGCAAGGTCGGTCATCACAGTGAGGAATGGCACGCCGGGCAGCGCACCCGCGAGGCTGGCTGCGAGTGGCCGGTTCAGGTTCGGGATGAGCGAGACCACGATGTCAGGCTCCGAGCGCAACCAGTGCTGCTCCAGCGTGCGCACGATGGGGCCGTGCAACAAGCGAATGCTGCCCTGGAACACTTTGAGTTCCTGCGCGAGCCCGACCGTGAACCCCGTGGCCAGGCGCTTGTTGTAATAGTCCTCCGGCGCCATACCGGTGAAACGTTTGAAGTAGCCGGCCGGATCGAGGACCTCCATGACGTTGGTAAGTCGCACCTGCCAGCTGCGGCCAGTCTGACGGATTGCCGCCTCGAGCGCTGTCGCCGCGGCGCGATGGCCGCCACCGGCATTGAAATAGATCAGTTCAACCGTGGGCGTCATCCATGCTTCCGCTGTTCGCGCCATGCTGCCAACTTCCTATGACGCCTTCGTGGCAGAAGAAGTATTGAACAGCTGGAAATTCACGGCAATGTCATTACGCAGCGCTATCCTTACTGCTTCGCGTGGGCCGGATCGCCCGTGCTCTTGCCGTCCACGAAGCCCTTTCGGGCTCCTGCAGCGACTTATACGGAACATGCGGCCTTCGGTAACACGAAGCGACTTGCCATGGCACGCAGCAAATCCCACGCGCCCGGATCGAACATCGAACAACTCGAGTCCATCGTGTGCGATGTGCTCGACGCCGCGGCAACCGTCACTGTGCCGCTGTTTCGCCGTGTCCTGGCCGTGCACGACAAAGGCGGCAATGCGGGGTTCGATCCCGTGACGCCGGCCGACAGATGGGCCGAGCTTGCCATGCGTGAACGGCTGGCATGCCGCGTGCCGGGGCATCGCGTGGAAGGGGAGGAGCACGACGTGTGTGCCGGCCAGAGCGCGCACGGAATCCGCTGGATCCTTGACCCGATCGACGGAACGAAGTCGTACGTGTCCGGCATTCCGCTGTGGGGTACCTTGGTCGGCGTCTGGGACGATGACGAGCCCCTGGTCGGTGGGATCGATCATCCCATGCTAGGCGAACGTTTCATCGGCAGCGTCAGGGGCGCAAGACGGCTCTGCGCCGGAGCTGTCACCGCGTTGAAGGTGCGTCCCTGCGCGCGCTTGGCGACGCCGTGCTGTGCGCGACCGAGCCCGAGTTCGCCGCTTCGATCGCCCCGCTTGCCCGGATGGCCAGATACTCGACCGACTGCTACGGGTACGCGCTGTTGGCTTCGGGGTTGATCGATGTGGTCGTCGAGTCGAACTTGGCGTTCCATGACTTGGCCGCGGTCGTTCCGGTCGTGCAGGCCGCGGGCGGCATCGTCACGGATTGGCGCGGCGGCCGCGATCTATCGTCGGGGCGCATCGTGGCCGCCGGCGACCGGCGAGTGCACGCAGAAGTACTTGCGCGCCTGTCCTGACGCACAGGCAAGGCGCCATTCCCCCACAATTTTTGGCGTCATTGAACTGTCGCCTAGGCGCGTTGTAATTTGTGCACGAGGTGTTGTCGTGCTGCTTCAAAAGACAGAAAAGGCCCGTGCGGAATTGCGTCCAGGCGTGCGTACGCTGGGACAGCGTGAGCGCACCGTGCTGCTGCTTGCCGATGGAACACGTACGCTGGTCGACCTGAAGAGCCTTTATGAAGGCGAAGGCGCGGGCCTCGCCGCGAAGCTGATCGCCGACGGGTATTTGACCGAGCAGTCGACACGTTCGGAACGCCGTGCCGAAACGCCTGTGGGGCCACGCGCCGCCATTCTCTCAGCCCCGCAGCCGATAGAAGCCCCCTCGCGCGCGCCGCCCGTCAGCGCCGACAGTTTTGAGGGCAAGCGGTCGCTGGCGACCACGCGGATGTTCCTTTTCGACCTGTGTGAGCGCATGTTCGCGCGCCGGGATCCGGCTCTCGCCGAATCATTTCGCGACGCGCTACGCCAAGCCAAGGATCGAGACTCGATGCTGGCAGCGGGGCGAGAAATGATCGCGGAGATCGAACGCATTGCCGGTCCCGAGCGCGCGGACTCGATCGCCGGGCGCATCGCCATGCTGCTGCCGCCGGAAACGGTGTAGCGCGCAAAGGCGATTTCGCGCAAGCCAGAGGAGAAATTGATGATGAAAAAGCATGAGGCCGCGCTTGCCTCTGGCGGCGAGAGCTGTATGCATCCGTTCTGGCAAGGTCCGCGAATCGCCGGCGCACGCTACGAAATTCTCGTCGAACACCGCGATCGGTACCAGGTCGCCCGCGTGATGGGAGAACTTCCGATCGAGTTGTTCATCTCCACGTTGCACATCCTGGGCATCGAAAGCGACGGCGACGGCGAGTCGTCGATGCTGATCGATCTGCGCGGCCTGTCGACGGTCTACTCCGCGGCCGACCTGGTTCGCGTGGGGCAGGAAATAGCCCTCAGCTTCATCCACATGAAGCGCCTGGCGCTGCTGGTGGCGCCGCGGCGAGTCACCCGGATCAGCGAGCGTGCCGCCCGGCGAACCGGTATGAACATGTGTGTGTTCAAGGAAGAAGAGGACGCGACCGGCTGGGCGTCGGCCGCGTGATCGTTGGCCGCCACGGACAAGTCGAGCTGATCCTGTGCGGCCATCTTCACCGCAACATCCAAGCGAGGGTCGGAAGTCGCGCGGCGATGACTTGCCCAAGTACCGCGCACCAGGTGACGCTTGATTTGCGGCCCCGTGCTGCGAGCACATTCAGCTTGGAGCCGCCGGGCTATGTGTTGCATCACTGGACCGGCAAAGGGTTCATTACCCACCAGGTCAGCTTCGGCGACTATCCCGGACCATTCCCGTTCATTTCAGAAGACGGTCGCCTGATCGACTGAACTGGCCAGCGTTGAATAATCGGCTCTGAAATCAGGGATTCAACTGCTTGAGCTGCAAAGATATGTCGAACAGCTTGGCTTTGCCCATGTAGTAGCGGTCAAGCCGCCACTCGCTGAGAATCTCGATCGCCAACTCGAAATGCTTCGAACCGAGCGAATACAGAGCCTCCAGATTGAACGGGGTTTCCCCGGCCAACGCGAGAACCAGATCGGCGAGGACTTTCGCCCCCTCATCGTCGGGGTTGGCTTCAATGAACTTTCGCGCTGCCTTGATGGCGATCATTCGGAATTTCCTCTTGTAATAGGCCGCATCACGGGACCACGTGTCGAATGTGCCATGACTGGCCAAGGGATGTCCAATACCTGCCAGAATTCATTTGGCTGAAGCTTCCCAACCATGAGCGAGAATTCCAGTCCACTTATCAACAGAATTTGTGGATAACCCGCCAGCAATCGACAAAAATGCGTCGGATGCCCCGAATTGGATCAGTCACGGCTCACTGTCGTGCTTTGTGACGATGTCACTGAGTCGTAATATTTCCGTCATGAATGGAGTGATTGCTGTCATATTTGTTTCGCGACGCAATTCGTTGCGCAGTGTTCTGGCGCATTCGTGCCTCGAAGCCGTCGGTAAGCAGCGGTTCAAGGCTTATTCGTGTGGCGAGCCCGGAGCGAATTCGAACGGTTGAATGCGCCAAGATTTGATTTTGCGATCACGCTGGACGAATCGGTGTTGCCGCTAGAACCCCGATAACGGCCAGCCGACATCCGCGCTGTGGACCTACCCCGATATTGCGGCCGAGGACAACCATGCCGAAGACTTGCTGCGACCGACGAGCTTGATGCTCGAGCAGGAGTGGCACCCAGACCACCCCGGCGCGCGTCAAGGTAGTTGTCGCCTCATTCATGCAGCCAACGGCTGTTTATCGACGTAGTCCGAATGCGACTTGATGATCGAGTCGCGTTCGGGGTTGAGCGTCACGGCGCCGATGGGCGTCCA
>Ga0255338_1006360_pt1 | contig 10068 bp, 10 predicted proteins | sample MeOH1_35cm_T4_19_FD_203715 | JGI IMG/M metagenome (GOLD analysis project Ga0255338, IMG submission 203715) | Sandy soil microbial communities from University of British Columbia, Vancouver, Canada - MeOH1_35cm_T4_195 | ecosystem: Engineered > Artificial ecosystem > Sand microcosm > Unclassified ...
ACCTTGTCGTGAACGAACACGACGTCCGCGTCGCCGCGGCGCGCCATGTCGAGCGCCTGACCGGTGCCGACGGCCACGACGCGCACCTGTATGCCCGTTTTCTTTTCGAACGCCGGCAGCAGATGCTTGAACAGGCCTGATTGCTCCGTGGAGGTCGTCGATGCGACGGTGATGTAGCGATCGGCCGCGTCTGCCGTTTGCGCACCCCATGTCGCACACAGTAACGCAAATGCGATGAACATCCTCCTCGTCATTGCCATGGCAATTCTCCTTTGATGAATGCGGCAGCTTCGGCTGAGGCCGGCTGGGTGAAAAATTCCACAACCGGCGCGCGTTCGGCAAGACGGCCGGCGTTGATGAACAGTATTTCGTCGCCCAGCCGCCGGGCCTGCCCAAGGTTGTGCGTGGTCATGATGATCTTCGTGCCGCCCGCGTGGATTTGCCCGATCAGGCTCTCCACTTCGCGCGTGGCGCCGGGGTCCAGATTCGCCGTGGGCTCGTCGAGAAACAGCACTTCCGGCCCGAGCGCCCACGCGCGAGCGAGCGCAAGACGCTGCTGCTCGCCGCCCGAAAGCACGCGCGCCGGCTTGTCCGCGACCTGCGCGAGACCTACGGCTTCCAGGACATCCATCGCACGCAGGCGGCGCTCGAGCGCTCCCACGCCCGCGAGCGCGAGCCCGTAAGCGATGTTCGCCCGCGCCGAGCGCCGCAACATGACGGGACGCTGGAACACCATGGCCTGCTGACGCCGCTTGCCGTTGCGGCTGCCGAGCCAGCGTATCGTGCCGGACGTCGGTTGCAGCAACCCGTGGCATAAGCGCATGAGCACGCTCTTGCCCGCGCCGTTGGGACCGAGTATCACCGTGCGCGGACCGGCATCGATCTCGACCGAGACGCCGTCGATGATGGTATGACCGCGTATCGCGAACGACACGTCGGTAAGGACGAGCGGCAGCAGCGCGTTAGCCATAACGACGGAGCGCTGCATCCTTCACGAGTTGCGCCAGCGCGTTCACGCCGAGGACGATGCCGACGAGTATGATCCCGAGGCCGAGCGCGAGCGGCAGATCCCCCTTGCTCGTCTCGAGCGCTATCGTCGTGGTCATGACGCGCGTCACGCCGTCGATGTTGCCGCCGACGATCATCACGGCACCCACTTCGGCCGCCGCACGGCCGAAACCGGCCAGCACTATGGTGATGAGCGAAAAGCGGCTGTCCCAGAGCAGCGTGAGGGCAGAGCGGAGCGGCCCGGCGCCGAGCGAGCGCAACTGTTCCTCATACTCGCGCCAGGCATCTTCCAGCGCCTGGCGCGACAAGGCGGCCATGATCGGAGCGACCAATATCGTTTGCGCCATGACCATTGCGCCCGGAGTAAACAGCATGCCGAGCTCACCGAGCGGCCCCGCGCGGGAGAGCAGCAGATACACCACCAGGCCGACCACCACGGGCGGCAGCCCCATCAGCGCATTCATCACGACGACGGTGGATTGCCGTCCCGGAAAGCGGCCGACAGCGAGCATGGCGCCCAGAGGCAGCCCGACCATCGCGGCGAGCGCGACGGCAGCAAGGCTCACTTTCATGCTGAGCGCGACGATCGCCGTCAGCTGAGGATCGAGACCGCCGATGAGAGCGAGCGCTGTGGTCCAGGCGGTTGCGATATCGTTCATTGCGTTGTCTTGGAGCAGTACCGGCGATGCCGGTCGCGGCGCCCATTCTAGGGGCGGCTCGGGCGTTGCCGAATATGTTGTATATTGCATATATGGCGCTGACGGCGAACGTACGATGGCAGGTGCACGGCGTGGACCTCGATCCGCGCGTGCTGGAGGTCTTGCGCGCGATAGCGCGTGTCGGATCGCTCAACCAGGCGATACAGGACGTGGGGCTTTCGTATCGTCATGCATGGGGGCTGCTGGGCCGCTACGAGAATTTGCTCGGACAACCGCTCGTCACGCTGGAGCGCGGACGCGGCGCGCGATTGACCGGTCTCGGCGCAAGGCTTGCCGACGCGACCGCGGAATGCGACCGCGAGCTCGCACCGCAACTGGTGCGATGGACCGCCGCCTTCAATCGCAAGGTCCGGCGCGGGTCCGCAACGGCTGCTGCCGTCGTGGTGAGGGCGAGCCACGATCTCGCACTGGCACAACTGCGCGACACGATGGCGAGGAAGCGCACCATCGCCCTCGATATGAGCTTCGAGGGCAGTCTCGACGCGCTGCGTGCCCTCGCCCGTCATCAATGCGATTTCGCGGGCTTCCATATTCCCGAGTCCCCCCTGCGATCGCTGATGCTGGAGCCGTTCCGGCCGCTGCTCAAGGACGAAGGACTGCGCGTGCTTCATTTTGCGGACCGCGAGCAGGGCCTCATGGTGGCGGCCGGCAACCCACTCGGTATCCGCAGTATTCGGGACGTCGCGGCGCGCAAAGCGCGCTTCGTGAACCGGCAGCCCGGCTCGGGCACGCGCTTGTTTCTGGATCAGCTGCTCGCCGCGCATGGTGTCCGTCCCGCGCAGATTGCGGGCTATCGCAGTGAGGAGTTCACTCACGCGGCGGTCGCGGCCACCATTGCGAGCGGCATGGCCGATTGCGGCTTCGGTATCGAGGCGGCGGCGCGGCAGCATAATCTCGACTTCGTGCCTGTGGCGGCGGAGCGGTACTACCTCGCTGCCCGCGTCGGCACCCTGGCCCGGCCCGGTCCGCGCGTCCTCATCGATTTTCTGCGGAGCGCTGCGTTCAAACGCATGATACGCAGCCTGCCCGGTTATCGCGTTGCTCCAAGCGTGCGGCCGATGAGCGCCGGGACATTGTTTCAATGACCGGCTGCGGGCTGCTGTACAATTCAATTTCCTGACTCGACGCCCCCGATCACGAGAGCCGCATGAGCGCCATTGGACCTACGCTGCATCAACTGAGCTGTGCCGACGATTACGATCCCGACTCGATGCCGGTGACCAAGGCACGCGAGCTGATCCGGCAGTTTTTGACGCCGGTCAGTGTCGCCGAGCGGGCTCATGTGCGCGCCGCACTGGGCCGAGTGCTCGCTGCCGACGTCGTATCGCCGCTCGACGTTCCCGCCCACGACAACTCCGCCATGGACGGCTATGCGGTGCGCTATGCCGACTTGAAGGACGACGGGGCCACGCTGCGGGTCGCCGGCACCGCTTATGCCGGTGTGCCGTACACGGGCACCATCGGTCCCCGCGAGTGCGTGCGCATCATGACGGGAGCCGTGGTTCCGGCAGGCACCGATACCATCGTCATGCAGGAGCACGTACAGGCGCAGGGTGATCAGGTGGCGATCGGCAAGGGACACAGACAGGGACAGAACCTCCGGCGCGCGGGCGAGGATCTCAAGGCCGGGCAGGCAGCGCTGAAGCGCGGGCAGCGGTTGCGCCCCGCCGAGCTGGGTCTCATCGCATCGCTGGGCGTTGCCGAGGTGAGCGTCTATCGTAAGCTGCGCGTCGCATTCTTCTCCACCGGCGACGAGCTCGTGTCCATTGGACATCCTCTCGCTGCGGGACAGATTTACGACAGCAACCGCTATACGCTGTACGGCATGCTGACCCGGCTCGGCTGCGAAGTGGTCGACATGGGCGTCGTGCGCGACGATCCGGAGCTGCTCGAGCAGGCGTTCCGCGAAGCGGCGGCCACGGCCGACGTCGTGATCACGAGCGGCGGCGTTTCGGTCGGCGAAGCGGATTTCGTCAAGGACCTCCTCAATCGACTCGGCGAGGTCGTGTTCTGGAAGATCGCCATGAAGCCCGGCCGCCCGCTCGCTTACGGCAGGATCGGAAGCGCGCACTTTTTCGGCCTGCCCGGCAACCCGGTGTCCGTGATGGTGACGTTCTACGAATTCGTGCGCGAGGCGCTGCTGAAGCTTGCAGGCCTCGATCCCGTCCCGGCGCTGCCGACGTTCCAGGTGCCTTGCGTATCGAGCCTCAAGAAGGCGCCGGGCAGGACGGAATTCCAGCGTGGCATCCTCGAGCAGGACGCGGCAGGCGCCTGGACCGTGCGCGTGACCGGCGAGCAGGGATCCGGGATCCTGCGCTCGATGTCGGCCGCCAACTGCTTCATCGTGCTGCCGGAGGCCCAGGGGAACGTAGCGGCGGGGACACTCGTGGCCGTGCAAGTGCTGGAAGGCATCGTCTAGCACTCATGGTTCCGATGGCCCCTCCCAACCAGCGACGAAACGGAGGAACGATATGCCGGTCGCCTACTGGCTAGCACGCTGCAAGATCGACGATCCGATCGAATACAAGAAGTACACCGACCTGGTGCCCGGTATCGTTGCCAAGCACGGAGGCAAGGTTCTCGCGCGCGGAGGCAGACATCGAATCATGGAAGGCACCGACCGCTTCCACCGCTTCGTAGTGATCGAGTTTCCCTCATTGGAGCAGGCGGTGGCCTGCCACCAGTCGCCGGAGTACCAGCAAGCGGCCGCATTCCGGCGCGCTGCGGGCGTGGGAGAAATCGAACAAGTCATCGTCGAAGCGGGCGACGCTACGACCTGAAATCCTATCGGAGGTGAGCCGTGCCCTTGAGCCATATCGAACACTTTCTGATCCAGACCGCCGACGTGGCCGCAACCCGGGATTGGTACGTTCGCGTGCTAGGCATGCGCGAGGGACCGCATCCCGACTTCAAATTCCCCGTCTGCTGGCTGTATCTCGGCGAGAAGGACATCGTTCATCTCACCGCCGGCGGCAACAGCGTCAGCGAAAACCGCAAACGCTATCTCGGGCAGCAGTCGGAAGATGTGCACGGCAGCGGCGTCGTGGACCATATTGCATTCCGCTGCACGGGCCTTCGGGAAATGCTGGAGCACCTGAAGCGCGAGGGGGTGTCTTTCACGCAGCGCCAAGTCGGCGACCAGGGCCTGTACCAGCTTTTTCTGCTCGACCCCAACGGCGTGAAGATCGAGCTGAATTACGCAAACGCGGAATCCGCGGGGCTTACGCCCGAACTCAAGGCAAGCGACCTCGCCGCCTAGCGTTCGGTTCCGCCCCCCAAAAAACCCGGCGGTGCCGGGCTTTTGTCTTACTTCTTCTTCGGTGGCGCGGCAGGCGTCGCCGCACTGGCCACGGCCTTGCCTTTGCCTTTCTTGTAATTCTCGGCAGCCCGGTCCTGCGCCTTGCCGAGGAGCTCGGCCTGGTGCTTCGCGGCGTCCGCTGCTTTCGCTTTCACCTCTTCGGCCTTGGTTTTCTGCTCCGGGGTGAGCTGGGGCAGCTTCGCCTCACCGACGGCCGGCAGGCCCAACGCAAGCAGGATCGCTACGCCACTTAGCGCGTGTGCGGCTCTCATAGTTTCCATCCCTCCTTTACGGACGCCGCCGGCGCGGTCGTCGGCGAACCGCCGGCGCCGCGTCTCTCGCCGCGCATGACTTCCTCATACCAGTACACGTGATGCTCCCTCGCCCAGGTCTCGTCGACGTAGCCGTGCCGCATCGCGTCGTATGCGCCTTCCATGCCGATGGTGCCGATGTAGATGTGCCCCAGCGAGAGCGCGATGAACAGTACCGCAGCGATGGCGTGAATCATGTTGGCGATCTGCATCGCTCCGCGGGTCTGATCGAAATTCGGGAAATCCATCACGAGACCCGTGGCGCTCACGATGATGCCGAGCAGTATCACGCCGGCCCAGAACCAGAATTTCTCCATGGCGTTGAAGCGCCCCGCCGGCACTGTCTCCCCGCGCAGGAAATCGCCAAAGCGGCGCACGTAAATCCAGTCGTAAGCCTTCGGAACATTGTCGTGCAGATAAGTGACCGCCATGACGATGAGGCTCACCGCGAACAGCGGCCCCAGGAAATTGTGGAGGTTCTTGCCAAGCATGGCGAGCCAGGAAAACAACGTGTATCCGAGCACGGGCAGCACCACGTGCTTTCCGAACAGCATGATGATCCCGGTCACAGCCAGGATTATGAAGGTGATCGCCACCGTCCAGTGGACGATGCGCTCCCAGGTCGAGAAGCGCTCGATCAGCCTGCCGGTCCGGGGCTCGCGCATGCGGAGCTTACCGCGCCGCCAGTAGAAGAGCAGGATGGCGAGGAACACGACGACGATGAACCAGCCGCCGTAAATCGTGATAGGCCCGTTGCGGAACTGGCGCCACATCTCTCCTTCGCTCTGTATGAGGACCTGCGTCTCGGGCCCTCTGACCTGTGTCGTCTGATACGGGTTGTTCTCGCCTTTGCGCACTTCGCGCCAGAAAGGCGCGTTGTTGAGCGGCTGCGTCACCTGCCTCTGCGCCTGCGCCTGCGCGGGTTGATCTTCGGCCGCCGGCGCGAGCCCGGGCGCGAACATGCACAGAAGCAAAGCGATGCGCGCCAGCAGCGGCCACGTTCGATAGATACGCATCATCATGCCTCTCCTCTCCTCACTTCGCGCCGAGCCGCACGTTTTCGTTCTGGCCGTTGTTGCGGGCCTTGATTGCTTTTTCCCAGGCGACCTGGTCGCCTTTGAAGCGATCGTTGTCCCACGGCTGGTTGTCCGGCTTGCCCTGATACTTGCCCTGTTTGAAAACGGTGACCTGGGTCTTTTCCCCGCAGCCGGCAGCGCCCAGAGCGAGCACCGCCGCGACGGCAATGGTCGTCCATACGCCCTTCATCATGATTTGGTCCCCGGTTGCGGTGCCGCTTTCTGATCGGGCCTGCCGTATGCCGTGCCCCAGCCCCACACCTCGGCGCCCTTGCCGCGCGTCGTGACGCGGTTGCGATAGATGTCCGCGATGACGTCCCCGTCGCCGCCCAGCAAGGCCTTGGTCGAGCACATCTCCGCACAGGCAGGCAACTTGCCCTCGGCGAGGCGGTTGCGCCCATACTTCTGAAACTCTGCTGCCGAGAAATCCGCTTCCGGACCGCCGGCGCAGAACGTGCACTTGTCCATCTTGCCGCGCAGCCCGAATGCGCCTTCCTGCGGAAACTGCGGCGCACCGAACGGGCAGGCGTAAAAGCAGTACCCGCAACCTATGCACAAATCCTTGTCGTGCAGCACGACGCCTTCGGCCGTGTGGTAGAAGCAATCGACGGGACACACCGCCATGCACGGCGCGTCCGAACAGTGCATGCAGGCAACGGAGATCGATTTTTCCCCGGGCACGCCGTCGTTGATCGTCACCACCCGCCGCCGGTTCACGCCCCACGGAATCTCGTGCTCGTTCTTGCACGCGGTCACGCAGCCGTTGCACTCGATGCAGCGCTCGGCATCGCACAGAAATTTCATTCTTGCCATGGCTAGAGCTCCTCCGTCCGGTCCGTGTTATGCCTTGGCGACCTGGCACAGCGACGTCTTCGTCTCCTGCATCATGGTGACGATGTCGTAGCCGTAGGTCATGGCGGTGTTGACAGCCTCGCCGCGCACGATGGGCGCTGCGCCTTCCGGGTAGTAGTTCAGCATGTCCTGCCCCATCCACCAGCCCGCGAAGTGGAACGGCAGGAACACCGTGCCCGGCGCCACGCGCTCCGTGACGAGCGTCTTCACCTTGAGGCGCGCCTTTTCCGGCGTCTCGACCCAGACATACTCGTCGTTGCGCACACCGCGGTCGTTGGCATCCTTCGGATTGATCTCGACGAACATTTCCTGCTGCAGCTCGGCGAGCCACGGGTTGGAGCGCGTCTCGTCGCCGCCGCCCTCGTATTCCACCAGCCGTCCGCTCGTCATGATGAGCGGATAAGTCTTGACCGCTTCCCTGTTCGCCTGCTGCACGGTCTTGAACAGCACGGGCATGCGCCAGCGCACCTTCTGGTCGTCGTGCGTGGGATAGCTGTCGATCAGATCCGGACGCGGGCTGAACAGCGGCTCGCGATGCAACGGCACGCCGTCGGGGAAGTTCCACACCACCGCGCGCGCCTTGGCGTTGCCGAACGGATGGCAGCCGTGGTTCTTCAGGACGACGCGCTGTATGCCGCCGGAAAGATCGGTCTTCCAGTTCTTGCCTTCGGCAGCCTTTTTCTCGTCCTCGGTGAGTTCGTCCCACCAGCCGAGCTTCTTCATGAGCACATGATCGAACTCGGGATAGCCCGTGGTGATGTCCGCACCGACCGAGTGCGAGCCGTCCTCGGCGAGCAGGTTCACGCCGTCCCGCTCCACGCCGAAGTTCGCGCGGAAATTGCCGCCGCCGTCCATCACGTGACGCGAGGTCTGGTACAGGTTGGGCGAGCCCGGGTGCTTGAGGTTGCCGTCGCCGTAGCACGGCCATGGCAGGCCGTAGTAGTCGCCGTCGAGCACGTACCCGGTCTTCGCGTCCTTGCCGCCTTTCGCGCGCAGCGTCTTCACATCGAACACGTGCATGTTGCGCATGTGCGCCTGCAGACGCTCCGGCGTCTGCCCCGTGTAGCCTATGGTCCAGCAGCCGCGGTTGATCTCGCGCAGCGCGTCTTCCATGTCCGGCTCGTCCATGCCGCCCTTGCCCTTCACGAGCTTGATGCGCGCAACGAACTCCTTGCCGTAGCCGAGCTTTTGCGCGAGCTGGTACATGATCATGTGATCGGTGCGCGAATCGAACATCGGCTCGATCACTTTTTCACGCCACTGCAGCGAGCGGTTCGACGCGGTCACCGAGCCGGCGCACTCGAGCTGTGTGGCGGCAGGCAGCAGGTACACGTTGTCCTTGCGCGCCATGGCCGCCATGGCGGCAGTGGCAGACGGATAAGGATCGATCACGACGAGAAGATCGAGCTTCTTCATCGCGTCGAGCATCTCCCGGCCCCGGTTCTGGCTGTTCGGCGCGTGGCCCCAGTACACCACTGCGCGCACGTTCGGATCCTGATCGAGCACCTCGTTCTTCTCGAGCACGGCGTCTATCCAGCGCGAGACCGTGATGCCCGGTTTCTCCATCATCGTCTGGTTCTGGAACTGCTTCTTGATCCACTCGTAGTCCACACCGTACACCGCCGCCCAGTGTTTCCACGAGCCGGTCGCGATACCGTAGTAGCCCGGCAACGAGTCGGGATTCGGCCCCACGTCGGTCGCGCCCTGCACGTTGTCGTGGCCGCGGTAGATGTTCGTGCCGCCGCCCGCCACGCCGACATTGCCCAGCGCGAGCTGCAGGATGCACGATGCGCGCACGATCGCATTGCCGTTGGTGTGCTGCGTCTGCCCCATCGCCCAGACGATGGTGCTCGGGCGGTTCTTGGCCATGCTCTCGGCGACGTCCCGCACCTCGGCTTCCTTCATGCCGGTGACCCGCTCGCATTCCGCGGGGTTCCACTTCTTCGCCTCTTCGCGGACCTTGTCCATGCCGTAGACCCGCGCCTTGATGTACTCCTTGTCTTCCCAGCCGTTCTGGAAGATGTGGTACAGCATCCCCATGATGAACGCGACGTCGGTCCCCGAGCGTATGCGATAGTACTTGTCGGCCTTGGCGGCGGTGCGCGTGAAGCGCGGATCGACCACGATCACCTTCGCGCCGTTCTCCTTGGCGTGCAGCGTGTGCAGCATGGAGACCGGGTGTGCCTCGGCCGCATTGCTGCCGAAGAACAGAATGCACTTCGAATTCTGCTCGTCGTTGTACGAGTTGGTCATCGCGCCATAGCCCCAGGTATTCGCGACGCCTGCCACCGTGGTCGAGTGGCAGATGCGGGCCTGGTGGTCCATGTTGTTCGTGCCGAAGAAGGACACGAATTTCCGCAGGAGCGCGGACTGCTCGTTGTTGTGCTTCGAGGAGCCGATCCAGAACGTCGCGTCCGGGCCCGATTCCTTCTTGATCTGCAGCAGCTTCTGGCTGACTTCGTTCAGCGCCTCATCCCATGAGATACGCTGCCACTTCCCGCCGACCAGCTTCATCGGGTACTTGAGCCGGTGCGAGTTGTGCGTCATGCCGTGCTCGCGTATCGATGCGCCCTTGGCGCAGTGCGCGCCCATGTTGATGGGCGAGTCGAACACCGGCTCCTGCCGTATCCACACGCCGTTCTGCACGACCGCATCGATCGCGCAGCCGACGGAGCAATGTGTGCACACGGTGCGCTTCACTTCGGTCTTGGCCGCCGGGTCCTGTGCCGCTTCAACTTCGGAAACGATGTTGAACGGCAATTGCGAGACCGCGGCGCCTGCCCCCACAGCGAGCCCCGAGCGCT
>Ga0255338_1006361_pt1 | contig 10068 bp, 5 predicted proteins | sample MeOH1_35cm_T4_19_FD_203715 | JGI IMG/M metagenome (GOLD analysis project Ga0255338, IMG submission 203715) | Sandy soil microbial communities from University of British Columbia, Vancouver, Canada - MeOH1_35cm_T4_195 | ecosystem: Engineered > Artificial ecosystem > Sand microcosm > Unclassified ...
TGGATGTGCTGGTACATGGTGAAGCAGAACGAAACGATATGGTGGAGTTTTTTGGTGAGCAGCTTGCCGGCTATGTATTCACCCAAAATGGCTGGGTGCAGAGCTATGGCTCACGTTGTGTAAAACCTCCTATTATTTATGGAGATGTACATAGACCTGACCCCATGACAGTGGATACAGCGAGCTTTGCACAATCACTCACTACCAAACCAGTAAAAGGCATGCTGACCGGGCCAATCACCATGTTGCAGTGGTCATTTGTACGTGATGACCAGCCGCGGGAAACCACTGCACTGCAATTAGCGTTAGCGATACGTGATGAGGTGCAGGATTTACAAGATGCAGGGATTGCCATTATTCAAATAGATGAACCCGCCTTACGAGAAGGGTTGCCGCTACAAAAAGCCGCTTGGGATAAATATTTAAGGTGGGCAGTTCGTGCATTTAAACTGAGTGCCAGTGTGGCAAACGATGACACGCAGATTCATACGCATATGTGCTATGCAGAGTTTAACGATATTTTGCCAGCCATCGCCGCGATGGATGCGGACGTGATTACCATTGAAACCTCACGTTCAGCAATGGAGTTGCTAGATGCTTTTGGTGACTTTTCATACCCGAATGATATTGGCCCTGGTGTTTATGATATTCACTCGCCACGTGTGACGTCAATTGAAGCCATGGAAAAACTCATGCTTCGCGCTATCAAGGTGATTCCAATTGAAAGGCTTTGGATTAACCCAGATTGCGGACTTAAAACACGTGGTTGGAGTGAAACAGCACAGGCACTGAAAAACATGGTGAGCGTTGCAAGGCATTTGCGTAATGCACTAGTTTAAAAATGACTTACAAAACATAGATATAGTAATTGTTATACAAAATATATCAATATGTAGTGTTATTACTATTGAATTAACTCCATATATTGCGTTATAGTTCAGTCATACGGTTCTTATTTTTTAGTCAAAACTTAAGATAAAAGGGAATCTGGTGCGCGGTTTGCCAAGTAATAAACGACGCAAACTGTTATGCCAGAGCTGCCCCCGCAACTGTAATCAGCGAGTCGTCTTTCATCACTGCCACTGCATAAATCATTATGTGGGAAGGCTGAAAGACGACATAGACCTGAGAGCCAGGAGACCTGCCGTAGACATTTTTCACATGCTGTTTGCATGCGGAATTATTTTTTATAACGTTTGAGGCGGGGTGTCCTCGGCAGATGAAATGATGTATTTACATCATTTTGACATGCTGTTTTTATTCAACAAAAATTTATCATCATGAGTGATGTTGAATAATGCGACCTGCCCTTTAAAAAAGGGAGTATTCCATGGATGACTTAAGACCATCGGCTGGTGTGCCACTGGCAACTTTACAGGTAATTCGCCGTAATGGTGCAGCCGTTGAATTTAATCTGGATAAAATATCAATCGCCATCACCAAAGCTTTTCTTGCTGTAGAAGGCAACCAAAGTGGCGCTTCGCAGCGTGTGCGCGATCAAGTGGCCGTTTTAAGCCAATTAGTCGGTAATGCGCTGATGCGTAGATTACCTAGCGGCGGCTCCATTCATATTGAAGACATTCAAGACCAGGTAGAGCTTGCGCTGATGCGTAACGGAAATCACGATGTGGCACGCGCCTATGTGCTTTACCGTGAAAAACGCAACGCAGAGCGTGCCGCAGAAAAAGCAACGATACCTGAGACAACCCATGCACTTAATGTCAATATCGAAGGAAAGTTAACACCACTGAATATTGCCGAGTTAAATACCATGGTGGCAGAAGCCAGCCTTGATTTAGGCGAAGCGGTAAACCCGAAACTGGTTGTTGAACAAGCTGTGCGCGATTTATATGATGGCATTCCATTTACAGAGGTCTACAAGGCATTGATATTGTCAGCGCGCAGCTTGATTGAAACTGAGCCAGCTTATAACTATGTCACAGCACGCTTGCAGTTAGATTTAATTCGCTCAGAAGTATTAGGTGGGCGCGTAAATCATGCTGAGATGGATATGCATTACATCGAGTATTTTCCTCGTTTTATCAAAATAGGCATTCATGCAGAATTACTTGATCAGCGCTTAGCGCAATTTGATCTGGATAAACTGGCAAAGGCACTAGTAAAACAGCGTGATTTTCAATTCGGTTATTTGGGTATTCAAACACTGTATGACCGCTACTTTTTACATATTGAAGAGCGTCGCATCGAGCTGCCGCAGATCTTCTTCATGCGTGTAGCGATGGGCTTGGCAATCAATGAGATTGACCGCGAGGAACGCGCAATAGAATTTTACAATGTATTGAGCAAATTCGATTTCATGAGCTCAACACCCACTTTATTCAATGCAGGCACATTACATTCACAGCTTTCTTCTTGCTACCTGACAACGGTGAGCGATGACCTGGATGGCATATACCAAGGCATCAAGGAAAATGCCTTGCTGCAAAAATATGCAGGTGGCCTGGGTAACGATTGGACGCCAGTACGTTCACTGGGTGCACGCATCAAAGGTACCAATGGCAAAAGCCAAGGCGTCATTCCGTTTTTAAAAGTGGTCAATGACACTGCAGTAGCCGTGAACCAGGGTGGTAAACGCAAAGGTGCAGTGTGTGGCTATTTGGAAACATGGCACTTGGATATTGAAGAGTTTTTAGATTTACGCAAAAACACTGGGGATGACCGTCGCCGCACTCATGACATGAATACTGCACATTGGATTCCTGACCTGTTCATGCTGCGCGTTATAGAAAATGGTGACTGGACATTGTTTTCACCATCAGACGTTCCGGACCTGCATGACAAATATGGTAAATCGTTTGTGCAAGCTTATATTGAATATGAGCGTCGTGCGGATAGTGGTGAAATCAAACTATTTAAGCGCATACCTGCCGTGCAACTGTGGCGCAAAATGCTCTCAATGCTATTTGAAACCGGCCACCCATGGATCACTTTTAAAGATCCATGCAATATCCGCTCACCACAACAGCATGTGGGTGTGGTGCATAGCTCAAATTTATGTACCGAAATTACACTCAATACTTCGGATACTGAAATCGCAGTATGTAATCTAGGTTCTATAAACTTGCTGCAGCATTTGACTGAGGTTGATGGCCGCTTAACGTTAAATTACGAAAAGTTAAAATCAACAATTCAAATCGGCATGCGCATGCTAGATAACGTAGTTGATATTAACTTTTACCCAGTGGGCAAAGCGCGCAATTCCAATACGCGACATCGCCCCGTAGGTTTGGGCATTATGGGCTTTCAAAATTGCTTGCATGCTTTACGCTACCCTTATGCAAGCCAAGAGGCAGTTGAATTTGCAGACCGCGCAATGGAGGCCGTCTGTTACAACGCTTATTATGCTTCTACCATATTGGCAGAAGAACGTGGCCCATACTCTAGCTTTAAAGGTAGCTTGTGGGATCAGGGCATATTGCCATTAGATACACTTGATTTGCTATTAAATGAGCGCGGTAGCAATGTTGAAGTGGATAGAAGCCAAACACTGGATTGGGATGCATTGCGAAGCCGTATTCAAAAAGTAGGCATGCGTAACTCCAATTGCGTAGCAATTGCACCGACTGCAACAATTTCCAACATTGTGGGCGTATCTGCCAGCATTGAACCTGAATACCAAAACCTGTATGTTAAATCAAACTTATCTGGCGAATTTACTATTGTCAATGAACAGTTGGTGAACGATTTAAAAGCTCGCGAACTATGGGATGCAGTAATGGTAAGTGACCTCAAATACTACGATGGCTCACTACAAAAAATTGAACGCGTCCCAGCTGATTTAAAGCAACTGTACGCAACTGCGTTTGATGTTGACCCGAGCTGGCTGATTGAGGCAGCAGCACGTCGCCAAAAATGGATAGATCAAGCGCAATCGCTCAACCTCTATTTTGCCGTACCTTCAGGCAAAAAGCTCAACGACACCTATTTACTGGCTTGGCAGCGTGGCCTGAAAACCACCTATTACCTGCGGTCACTGGGCGCAACAGCGGCAGAGAAATCAACAGGTTCAGGTGGTGAATTAAATGCAGTTTTAACAACACCAGAGCCGGCGCCCAAAATGTGCAGTATCGATAATCCCGATTGTGAATCTTGCCAATAGAATTTATCGATTAATAATAGGAAAAAAATATGCTTTCATTTGAAGAAAATACAGTCATAACACAAAGCAAACCGGAATCACATCCTCACTTAACAGTAGTGACAGAATCGCCAGTTAAATCAACTGCGGCCAATCAACCATCGCATTCAGGTCGAATCAACGCCTCTGACAAGCGCATGATCAACGGCCAAACCGATGTAAATCAACTCGTGCCTTTTAAGTATCACTGGGCATGGGATAAATATCTGGCCGGCTGCGCCAATCATTGGATGCCACAAGAAGTTTCAATGAGCCGCGATATTGCACAGTGGAAAGACAGCACAGCACTTACTGAAGACGAGCGTTTGATAGTAAAACGTAATTTAGGCTTTTTTACAACCGCTGACTCACTTGCGGCAAACAACATCGTGCTTGGCACATATCGCCACATAACCGCGCCAGAATGCCGCCAATACTTGTTACGCCAGGGGTTTGAAGAGGCTATTCACACCCACGCGTATCAATATATCGTAGAAAGCTTAGGTCTGGATGAAGGAGAGGTATTTAATGCTTATCAGGAAGTCGCGAGCATTAAAGCCAAAGATGATTTCCTGATCCCCTTTATTAACACACTCACCGACCCCGCCTTTAAAACGGGGACGATTGAAGCAGACCAGCAATTACTGCGCTCTCTTATCGTGTTTGCCTGCATTATGGAGGGCTTGTTTTTCTATGTAGGGTTTGTGCAAATTCTGGCACTTGGACGTCAAAACAAAATGCAAGGTGCGGCAGAACAATACCAATACATTCTGCGTGATGAGTCCATGCACTGTAACTTTGGTATTGATGTAATTAACACCATCAAACTCGAAAATCCACATTTGTGGACAACCGCTTTCCGTGAGGAAATCAAGCACTTAATTCAACAGGGTGTGGAGTTGGAGTATCAGTATGCTGAGGCAACCATGCCACGTGGCGTGCTGGGCTTAAATGCCGCCATGTTTAAGGAATACTTACGTTTTATAGCCAATCGTCGCTGTACGCAAATTGGTTTAGATGTGATGTACCCGGGTGCCACTAATCCTTTTCCATGGATGAGTGAAATGATAGATTTGAAGAAAGAGAAAAACTTTTTTGAAACCCGCGTTACTGAGTATCAAACTGGTGGCGCACTAAGCTGGGATTAAAAAATCCATACCGGCTGCCTTCCATGAAGGCAGTCTGCTAAAAAATAAAATTGCCTTTTATCTCTTGAAGATATCCAAAAAATGAAGTATGTAATTTCTAAAAGAGTTTAGAAGTTACATGTCTGCCTTGTCTCGCTAACATGCCTAAGACGTATTAATTCGCTTAGATGACTGTCAATTTTAATTAATAATCAAATGACATCGAATCAAATGCGTCTAATAATCTAGTGGCGATTCACTAGCGCAATAATTAGTGCGAGCGGGATAAGCCATACAAGCAACATTCCGAATCCCATGATGAATCCACCTCCATAAACCCAATTCCAATCTTGGTTGATTAAATTTGCCTAATTTAATATAGAGAGCTTAAGTCAATAAAAAACTGATAGGTAAATATTCAATGATAAATAGATGGTATGATTATAGAAAATATGCGTAGAGCGAGCGAAATAGCGTAGCGCCGTCCGAGAACCCGGATGCCACCTGGAGTGGCTAGGTGTGGAAGCACTGAGAGAGTCTCGCATGCAACGGCCGCTTCTGCGGCCGTAGTCTTTTTTAGCTTTAATTGCTAACCCTTCATAATAAGTCTATCCGCGGTTTGTTAGACATCTATTCTTGGTTTTGCCAAACATCCTTAAGTGTATTAATACTGATTCTATGAGTGGACTTTACTAGCTTTAAATGGTGGATGGCAAACGGGAGCAAACACTTAAAATGTCTATCCGCTTTATCCCGCTAATATGTCTAAAACCAGTTAATCCGCATAAGAGATCTTCGAGTGAGAACACTCTACTTCCGGAGTCGACCCAGCTGAGACATTTGCCTAAGTTAACTAAATAGCGCAAAAATCTACTCAGCTGACCTTTCAACTTTAACGGATCATCGATAACAGTCGACCGAAGGTGACATACACGACAGGCAAATAAAATTAGATTTTTAGTCCAATCATGGTCATTTATATTAAACTTAATTAAGCAGAATAATACTTACGATTAAGGCTACTTGGTTATCAGTTTACTCAAACAATTTATATTGCGTTACCCGAATGAGCAATTTAAGCGCATGAAAGTTCTTTGCGCTGGCATTTTCAGCCTAATCCTTGCTATGGGAATAGCTCGATTTACTTACACACCACTTCTTCCTTTAATGCATGAGCAAGCTGGTCTCGGACTTCCACATGCAGGATTTCTGGCAGCCATCAATTACACGGGCTATTTGTGCGGAGCACTCCTAGCCTCAGTGATTAACGACGTTGTGATTAAAGATCGCCTCTACCGAATTGGCATGGTCATCGCTGTTGCTAGTACAGTAATGATGGGGCTTACTGACAACTTTACCATATGGTCAATATCGCGCTTCATAGCTGGACTGAGTAGCGCAGCTGGCTTAATGTTTGGTAGCGGCCTAATCCTGAACTGGCTAATTCGTCATAATCATCACAGCGAACTTGGCATACATTTCTCTGGAGTTGGTTTAGGTATTGCAGTTTGCTCTGCAGCCTCCATCGTAATGACCCCTTCAATTAGCTGGAATGATCAGTGGTTTGTATTTTCTGGCATTGGATTATTGCTACTTATTCCAGCCCTTGGTTGGTTGCCACATCCAGATCGAAGCATCATTACCAAGTCTGGTAAATCCATGCTGGACTGCCCCCCTAGCCAAGCTTTTCTAAGACTTTTTATGGCAGCGTATTTTTGTGCAGGCTTTGGCTATGTGGTCACCGCTACATTCATCGTTGCAATCGTGAATTCAATCCCAGGGCTCGAAGGCGAAGGTAATTTGGTATTCCTTGTCATTGGCTTAGCTGCTGGGCCTTCATGCATTGCCTGGGATTTTATTGCTCGTCGCATCGGCGGGTTGAACGCACTTGTAATAGCCGCAGTCATTCAAATAATTGGAATCTTACTTCCAATTATCGGAGGTGGATTGGTAGGTGCTTTAGCTGGTGCACTCTTATTTGGTGGCACATGTATGGGAATCGTCAGTCTTGTACTTAGTATTGCAGGACGCTATTATCCAACCAGACCGGCCAAGATGATGGGGAAAATGACGATTGCTTATGGTGTTGCCCAAATCATTGGCCCCGCAATTACTGCCCAAATAGCCGCTATATTTGGGAATTACTCAGCAGGACTTTATATTGCAGCCGGAGTAATGGCATTAGGTAGCTTTTTATTCTTTTTACTTAGAAGAATGCAAACGGTCAATGCTTAGTCTCGGACTTTCTTAAAGCAGACGTTAAGTTTAGTTGTTAATGGATTTAGCTGTAATTCCGTTAAATTTAGCGAAGGTCTCAAATATGGCCGCGAGCCGAAGCTGCTTCGACAAATCCATGCGGCAGTTTTGTCCCGCGCTGCGGTCATTTTTACTCAGATTCTAGTATCAACAATGGTGCTTTATAACAATTCTATGAATGGCAACTTTATTGCAATACGGGTTTTTTTTGAGTGAATGACTGCTTCGCGGCAATCAGATTTTAGCGCTCTTTGCCGTAACGAGTCATACAAGAATTAAGTATGCTCGACTGCAACTTCCGCAAAGCTGACGCTAGAAATAATATAAATTATTCAAACTATATTTGGTGGCCAGTTATGTGTTTCTTGTTGGCAGTCCTTACACCATGTATACAAGGCATCATATAAAATCATCCCATGTTTAAGCATCTCATGGTCATTAGAACAGCTTTTAGATAAACCTAGTGAGATTGCATACAAGCCTGCTGACTGAGGTGTAAGGTCAAGATTTGAAGTATCAGCTCCTCGCACAATCAATGCAAGCTGTAGCAACGCAGGGTCCGTCAGATTGTATTTCTTAAGGAAAGCATCAAAGCTGCAAAGCTCACCAACATGCGAGAATTCAACATTAGGGATGTCATAAGGAATAGCCCCTGTTTCTTCTGCAACTTTAAGCACATCTGCGCTAGGTACATATAAAAACTCTGGTTCTTTGTCTATGAATTTAGCAATGAGCCAAGGGCAAGCAATGCGGTCAATCTTTGGACGTTCACGTGTAACCCATTTCATAATTTGTGTCTCCTCGATATTAAGCAAACAACTTGAATAGCATACCTAAGCCACCGCAGGCTAGTATCACGGGGATTACATTCAGCTTGAAACGGAATACTGCCACTGTAGCGATAGCGGTAAGCCCGACAGAGAACGAGTCTATGCGCCACTCAACCCTGTAGGCCAAAACACGTGATAAGCAAAGAATAACGCCAGATTCAGAATCACGCCCACAACAGCCGCAGTAATCGCACTTAATGGCGCAGTAAACTTGAGATTGCCATGAGTCGTTTCAATGAAAGGCGCACCCATAAAGATAAACACAAAACTGGGTAAGAATGTGAAGAAAGTTACAATCGCAGCCGCCACAAAAGCAGAAGCAAAGATAGCGTCTGGGCCAAACACTTGACTTACCCAACCTCCCACGAAACCGACAAAAGTCACCACCATAATCAATGGTCCTGGAGTGGTTTCACCTAGCGCCAAGCCGTCTATCATCTGCGTTGGATTTAGCCAATGGTAATGCTCAACAGCTCCTTGATAGACATAAGGGAGTACAGCATAAGCACCACCAAATGTAAGCAAAGCTGCTTTAGTAAAAAACCAGCCCATTTGAGTAAAGGCTGCATCCCATCCATAAAGCACCATCAATACAAACATTGCAATAAGCCAAATAACAATACCAATCACGGCAATACGCGCCATTTTTGTCCAGCTAAATCTGGCATGCTCAGGTGTGGGTGTCTCATCATCTATCAATGCAGCGCCATAATCTTTCTTAGCACCACCATGCCCACCACCGACCTTGAAATACTTGGGAACATAGCGGCCACCAAAATGACCAATCAAAGCAGCGACAGCCACAATTAAAGGGAACGGTAGATTTAATACAAAAATGGCTACAAAGGCTAATGCTGCAATAGACCATAGCACTTGATTCTTTAGTGCTCTAGAACCTATGCGGTAGGCTGCAAATAGAACGATAGCAACAACCGCAGGCTTAATGCCATACAAAACACCTGCTATTGCTTGCACAGAGCCATAAGCCATATATACCCATGCAAGCCCTGTGAGAATGAAAAACGAAGGGAGCACAAACAGCCCCCCCGCAACGACACCACCCCAAGTGCGGTGCATTAACCAGCCAATGTAGGTTGCTAGTTGCTGGGCTTCTGGACCCGGTAAAACCATACAATAGTTCAAGGCGTGCAAAAAACGCTTCTCTGAAATCCAGCGTTTCTTTTCAACCAAGTCATGATGCATTATTGAGATTTGCCCAGCCGGACCACCAAAGCTAATGAAGCCTAGTTTAAGCCAGTATATAAATGCTTGTGCAAATGAAACAGTTTCAGGTGTTAAATCAGAAACTGGTAACGATGTGTTTTTATTTGTTGCGTCCATAAGCTCTCTTCTCGTTGGCATAAAGCCCAAGATATTAGAGCAGACCTTGGACGCAATGCGTCTTGAAGCGGGGAGGCTGCTAAATCCCCAGTGCATGAATGTTAGTTTTATTTCGTAGTTATTGCAAGGGATCCGTATGCTTTGTCCGCTAACATGCCTAAGTCGTGTTAATCCGCAAAGCTGACAGTCAACTTTAGACAGTAAACCACTTTCATCGACTCATGGCTGACATTGCCTTCAATAAAAATCAGTCTTTCATGAAGTAAGTGTTTTCACTGTTTTACAGAAGGTACGTCGATAATCAGATGGAGATATACCTAATTGAGCTGAAAATTGCTGCCTCAACGAAAGGGGTGTGCCAAAGCCTGCTGTGCCA
>Ga0255338_1006362_pt1 | contig 10066 bp, 8 predicted proteins | sample MeOH1_35cm_T4_19_FD_203715 | JGI IMG/M metagenome (GOLD analysis project Ga0255338, IMG submission 203715) | Sandy soil microbial communities from University of British Columbia, Vancouver, Canada - MeOH1_35cm_T4_195 | ecosystem: Engineered > Artificial ecosystem > Sand microcosm > Unclassified ...
CGCGACCGCTTCCCCGCGATCTGTTTAGAAGACGGAGAAACCGCGATCTTTCAGAAGGAAAGCGGCTTCCTCCGCGCCTCACACTGCGTCCGCGCGAACGCCCGGCTGGCCGTGGCGTACGGTGCAACGCTGCGAGAAGAGACCCCGGTACTCCGGGTAGATTCGCGGAGGGAAGAGACCCTGGTCATCACGGAGGAAGGCGCCGAGCCGTTCGATCGCGTGATCCTCACCGCCGGCCCTTGGATGTCCCGGCTCGCCGCCTCGCTGCAGCTGCCCCTCGCCGTCACCCGGCAGCAGGTGGTCTACCTCCAGATCGCCCGAAACCCTGAGCGGTTCTCACCGGATCGGTTCCCCATCTGGATCGACGCGGCAGCTCGCTATTACGGTTTCCCGTCCGACGGCATCTTCTCCGGTGTCAAGCTTGCCGCACACCAGCCGGGTGCCGTAGTGGATCCCGGCCACTGCCTACGCGCGGTGGATGAAACGTACATCCGGGAGGCCGTCCGGCTCGGCACGCGGCGGTTGCCGGACTTGGCGCCCGCCATCACGTATTCACACACCTGCCTCTACACCAGCACACCGGACGAGCACTTCATTCTGGACCGTATTCCCGGCTCGCCGCACGTCTGGCTCGTGAGTGGCTGCTCCGGTCACGGCTTCAAGTTCACCGTCCTGCTCGGGAAGATCGCCGCCGACCTCGCCACCGGCGGCAGCTACCCGCGCGACCTCTCCCGCTTCGCCGTAACGAGGTTCTCCCATGCCTGACGAGAGCGAGTTTCACCCCACTGCCAGCCACACGTTCTCTCCGGACGTGATCGCGGACATCCAGGCCAAGGCGGAGCTCGGGCGCTATCGCATCCGCGGCTTCGGCACCTTGCGGGAACGTGTCTGGTCCACGTTTGATGACCTCACCTTCGTACCGTGCACCCTCACGCGCATCCCGCTAGAGGGCTACCGTGAGCGTTGTTCCGCCCGCACCGTGCTGGGCACCCGGTTCGCCGAAAAGCCGATTGAGCTAGACGTGCCGATCATGGTCACCGGCATGAGCTGGGGTGCGCTCTCCCTAAACGCCAAAGCCGCCCTGGCGAAGGGTGCCGCCCAGGTCGGCTCCTCCAACACCACGGGGGATGGCGGCATGCTGATGGTGGAGCGGGAGCACAGCCGCACCCTCATCTACGAAGTACTTCCGTCCCGCTATGGGCTCAACATTCATCACCTACGGATGGCGGACGCCATCGAGCTCACCATCGGTCAGGGCGCTAAGCCCGGCACCGGCGGATTGCTCCTCGGCTCCAAGGTGTCACCCACCATCGCGCATCAAAGAGACCTGCCCATCGGCGTGGACCAGCGAAGCCCCGCCCGGCACCCGGACTTCCTCGGGCCGGACGACATGAAGATCAAGATCGAAGAGCTGCGTGAGGCCACCGACTGGAAGGTGCCGATCTTCGTGAAGATGGGCGCCTCTCGCGTTTTCGACGACGTGAAACTCGCCGCCAAAGCAGGCGCAGACGTAGTGGTAGTAGACGGGATGGAAGGCGGCACCGGCGCCTCCGCCGAGATCTGCCAGGAGCACACCGGCATCCCCACGCTCGCCGCCGTCTGCGAAGCCCGTGCCGCGCTGGAAGACGTGGGCCTCTTCGGTACCGTGCAGCTCATCATCGCTGGCGGCATTCGCAACGGAGTGGACGCGGCAAAGGCGTTGGCTCTCGGCGCGGACGCCGTCTACGTCGGCACGGCCGCTCTCGTCGCCCTCAACTGCAACCGCGACCTCTACCGCGAAGATTACCACCAACTCGGCGCTGCACCCGGCCGCTGCCATCACTGCCACACCGGCCGCTGCCCCGTGGGCATCACCACCCAGGACACCGAGCTGATGGCCCGCCTGGACGTCGACGAAGCTGCGGAGCGCGTTGCCAACTTCTTCCGGGCCGTCACCAGCGAGATCCAGATCCTCGCCCGCGCCTGCGGGAAGTCGGACGTCCACCACCTGGAGCCCGAAGACCTCCGCGCCCTGACCATGGAAGCGTCGATGATCACCGGCCTCCCGCTGGCAGGCACCAACCGCGTATTCGGAGGGGGGCCTGGCTGGAAGTAGGAGGAGTGGTGCCGAGTAATTCGTAACGCGTAAGGGTCCACTACCGAAATTCATTTCTTACGCATTACGCATTACTCGTTAGCCCCATGCGCCTCCTCTTCATTGGCAACAGCCTCACCCAGCGCAACGACCTCCCCGGCCTACTGACCAGCATGGCCGCGGCCAGCGATCCGCCGCGCGAGGTGGTCACCGAGCGCGTGGTCGTTAACGGAGCCAGCCTCCGCCTCCACTGGAACGCGGGCACGGCGCTGGAGTTGATCCGGCAGGGCAGCTGGGACGCCGTAGTGCTTCAGGAACAGAGCACCCTCCCGATCAAGAACCGCAAGCGCTACCACGAGAACGTGCGCCTCTTCCACGAGGCAATCCAGGCCAGCAGCGCCCGCACGCTGCTCTACCACACCTGGGCGCGCCGGAACGCTCCCGAGACACAGGATGACCTCGATGCCGCGGTCGCCGAGATCGCGGGCGAGTTGGAAGCGCAAGTCCTACCCGTCGGTCGGGCGTGGAGGCGGGTCCTCGAAGGTGGAACCGGACCGGACCTTTACGACAAAGACGGCAGCCATCCCAGCCCCGCCGGCACTTACCTTGCCGCCTGCGTCCTCTATGCCACTCTGTTCGAGCGCAGCCCGGAAGGCCTCTTGGCACCGCCTACCGTCCCGATCACTCCGGATGGCGCACTCTCGCTTCAACGTGCAGCCTGGGCGGCGGTGAATGATCTGGGTGACCGTTCCTAAGTAGGTCCACAATATTGATTCCGCCAGATTGTAGGTAGACCTGGCTCCCCAAAAGGCGCTAGTTCGGAGGGGGAGTACTGGAGCATGGGAGTGCTGGAGTAGATGCTTTGGGGCCTTACTCCCTTACTCCACCACTCCATGACTCCCCTCGGGAGGCATATTGTAGTGCCAACGAGCATGCGGAAAGACTTGATTGATCCTACTTAGTGGTCGTATTCAGAAATTCGTGCGGGATTGAACTCCTGAACCCAGAGAGACTGGCAATCGTTAGCGTCATTCCGGCGACAAGAGGAAGCTGGGCATCTGTCCTCGGGCCGGTGGAATCTCGGCCGTCCCGCCCACCTTCCGGTGCAGGAGCGAGGCGATCGGTCAGCTGGGAGCAACCGCCTCTCGGAATAATGAGTCGCATCACAAGTCGCGCCAGTCGGCTGCCGGGGTATCCTGATCTGGATCCCACAACGGGTCCGAGCTGTGAACGAAGGTAGAGGGGCTGAACGGATGAAACACATCGACGAAGCACGGCTGGAACATGACCTGGAGTACCGGTTCGGATATGTCGCCGAGTTTATGGGCTTCGGCGCCGAAGACATTGCCGTGATCCACGGCGCGGCAGGATTCCTCGCGCCGCTGGTACCCGCCCTGGTGGACGTAGTCTACGAAAAACTACACACCTACGACGCGACCTGGCGCCATTTCGTGCCGCGCCAATCCGGTTACGAGGGAGAGATCCCGGAGAGCCTGGAGACCCTCACGCTGGACCATCCACAGATCGCCTTTCGCAAGCAGCACCTGGGGCGCTACCTGGAGCGACTGGTGACGGTACCCTACGACGCAAAGATGGTCACCTACCTGGACAACGTGGGGAAGATCCACACCACAGCGGCCGGAAGTGGTCGCATCAATGTGCCCCTGGTGCAGATGAACGCACTGCTGGGCTTCGTGGCTGACGCGATTAACGCCACCATCCTCGGCTCGAACCTGCCCAACGAGGCCAAGGTTGCCGCCGTCCGCGCCTTCTCCAAGCTGCTCTGGATCCAGAACGACCTGATCGTACGCCACTACGCCGCCCCCGGTGCGTAATCGCTCCCACCTGATCTCCGCAAACAAGACGGCGGAGGGAGAGGCTTGTAACTCCCGTTCCGCCGTCTTCGTGGATCCTGGCTCCAATCGTGACCTGAAAAGAAGGTACTGCGTTGATGACAGCGCAGCTACTTCAACTCCGTGGCTTTACTGGGCGCGGATTTCAGGCCAACGCTATTGACAGCGATGACCCGGTAGCTGTGCTTCTCACCCGCGTTGGCGGTGGTGTCCGTGAATCGCAGCTCCGGCAGCGGCTTCTCCGGGGTGTCGTGGTACGACATCCGCTGGAAGAGCGGGCGCCCGAACCGGCCGACCGGCTTCTCCGGCACCTGGGACAGATCCTGCCCGTCTCGCTGAACTACAAACGCCTGCAGCCCGCTCTCGAAGTCGGCTTCTACATCCCAGGTTACTTCGACGCCGTCCGGCTTCACTGTCGCCTTCACGTTGGTCGGAGCGGGTGGGGGAGTGGTATCCGGGGTGGCGCCGGTCTGCACGTACTCGCTCCACGCCTTCGCCACCTGCGCGTTGGGCAGCCAGACCGCCTCTTCCAGCTTGCCCTTGAACTCGGCCATAGGCTGTGCGTCGTGGCTCTGGACCGGCGCAAGCCAGCCGGAGGATCGCTTCACCGGCTTGAGCGACTGGCCGGTCTTCGCCGGCAAGCGCTGGGCGAGGCAGGCGTCGAAGAACGGGATGGCGAGGTAGCGGGAATCACCGCATTCATGCGCCGTGCGCGGGTCCGGAGCGAAGCCGATGGGTGCCCCTTTTGCCCGGTACGCCTTGAACATCGCCATGCTCCCGGTCCAGGCGCCGCTGAAACGGGCATCGCCGTTCTCCTTTGCCCCCGGGTTAGCCATCATCGGGATCTCCATCGCGGCGGCCGGCAGCACCGGCTTGGGGATCTGGCCCTTCTCCCAGGTCTCGTAAGCGGTTCCCGACCGGAACCAGATCGCCGCAATCCGCTCGGGGTACTTCGCCTGCATCAGGCTGGCCCAGAAGCCGCCACCGGAATGGCCCCAGAGAGCCCACGGCGCGCGTTCCAACTCCGGATGGCCGGACTTCTCCGCCAGGTCATGCAGCGACTTCAAGAACGCCCGGTCGGAGCCGTTGCGCGGGTCGCACCAGAGCCGGCATTCCTGCCCGTCTTCCTGGCGGTAGGAGGGACCCAGCAGTGCGCAGTCCCACTTCTTCGCCAGCGCCTGCCAGTGGAGGTCGTAGGCGGCCGTCTCGCCGCCCTTGCACGCGCCGGAGCCGCAGCCATGCTGGTGCACGATGACGCCGCGGATTGCCTTTACCCCGTCCGGTACCCAGACCGTGTAATTGACGCCGAATTGAAGCTCGCCGGCCACCGTGGAAGCCGGATATTCCACGGAGTAATATTTACCGGGGCCAGCCATCGGGGCGGCGGTGGCGCGGATGAACGTGAGCGAGAGAGCAACGAGGGTGAGACTGGCGATCAGGTGCTTCATGAAGTGAACCCGTAAGGGATGAAGAGGTGGGAGCGGACCTGGTATCACATTAACCAGTGCGCACGACCGACCCTGCCCGCGACGTGATTTCCGGAGTAGCGCCGGCCAAGTGCGCATCGATGATGCCTTCGCAGTCGACCATGCCTACCTTCACGGCGGAGCTTCGAGCCACACGAGGAATCTGGTGGAGTGCCGCCGCCTCGGCCAGGCGGGGGGAATTGAGCGGTTAGCGATCTGCCGCAACCGTGTCGCCGAGGTTTGCAGGTATCGTTACAAAGGAAGTCTGTTCTGGATTTACTTGCAACTTGATGCGGCATGGGCCACAAGTGAGAGGGGGGAGCCACGGCCAGGAGTTATCATCTGGCATCAGGCAGCCCCCTCCTCGGACATACGTTAAATGAAAATCGGTCGCACACTCCCATTTCCCGTGACGCTGGCTGGCGTCACGCTGCTTGGTTTGGTCTCGGCAGTCCTCGCCGCGCCGACGGTCACGGCCATCCCCTTTGCGCCCTCCGGCGATGGCAGCGAAGGCTCCATCTCCGCCCCGATTCCCCTTTCGTCCACCAGTTTCCTATGTGGAGCGGAAGGTGCGGACGGAGCGTTCACCACCGTGGACGACGTCATGTTGTTGGTGAATAACGTGGGGACTACCCCCAGTGTCACCGCACTTCCGACCCCCTACCTCACCGGCTATTCGGGTCGCCCGGTGCGCCTCTCCGCCACGCGCGCGCTCGTGCTTAGCGCCGGGGTAGATGGCGTGTATAGAACCGCGGATGATGCGATTCTGCTGCTGGACCAACTTGGCTCCGCAAACTCCGTCACTTCCATCGTCATCGGTGGACTGGATAACAGTGATAGTTACGCTCCCGTGGCGCTGTCCGCAAATCGCGCGGTTGTGGCGAGTCGTGGGGCGGACCTGCTGCCCAACACGGTCGATGACGTCCTGGTGCTGCTTCAGAACCTCGGCGGTACTCCCACCGTGACCCCTATCTCAGCGCCGGCGCTGGACAGCGGCCAGTCCCGCGTGACCCCTTTGTCGCCCACTTCGTTTCTAGCGGCTTCGAACGGTGCGGATCGAGCTCTTCTCACGGCCGACGATCAGGTGTACCTGTTTACCGGCGTCGGCAGCACGAATACTCGTACCAACCTGAATGTCCCCTTCATCTTCCAGCGCGCGCCGCGGCAATCGGTTCGGCTCTCCGCTACCCGCGCCGTGATCACCTGCGCCGGCCCTGACGCCCTCCAGTCGACGGCGGATGACCGGCTCGTATTGTTGGACGGGCTCGGCACCACCAACACGGTGACTCCGATCCCGGTCCCCAGCATCCACGACTACGGCAACGGCGTCGCGGTGCAGCTCTCCGATACCACCTTAGTCGTGGGTACGGAGGGACCGGATAGCAGCCAGAACACCCTGGACGATCAGGTCGCGGTCGTTACCGGGCTGGGGACCACGAACACGGTCGCACTATTGACCGTCCCGGGCTTGGACGAGGACCAGGAGTGCCGGCCGGTACGTCTCTCTCCCACTCGGATCGTGGTGGCCACCGGCGGCCGGACGACGCCTACGATGAATAACGCGGACGACGAGGCCGTGGTAATCGATGGCGTAGGCACCACGAATACGATCCTGCGTATCCCGGTACCCGGCATTGGCTACCAGGCGGCGAGCGTTCCGCTACCGTTGTCGAGCACCGCGTTCATGATCAGCCACGGTGGTCTCAACGGAGTAATGGACACCGGCGCCGACGACCAGGTGGCGCTCATTACACTCGCGAACAACAGTTATACCATTGAAGAGAGCCCCGTGGGCGGCGAGCTCGACCCCGGGGCGGCATCCGCCACGCCGCAGGCCCTCGGCCGGGGGCGAGCGGTCTACGTAGGCAGTGGCCCCGACCTGACGGTCGGCACCGGCAACGATGACCAGATGCGCGTGATCAGCGGGCTGCCCCAGGTGCGCGGGATTGAAGTCAAGAAGCTGAGTGTCAGTTACAATCCTCGCCAGGCGTCGGCACCGGAGGCATTCTCAACTTCGGGAGTCTTCGGCACAGATGATCCCAGCGCGTTCTTCGCTGGAGACCTGACCGTGTCCGTAGGGAACGTGGCTCAGACCATTCCGGCCGCGCTGCTGAAGCGGAGCCGCTCAGGGGTCTACAGCTATGCCGATACCAAACACCTGAACGGCGTGATCACCAAGCTGACCCTCGACCCCGGCAAGCACAAATATACGGTGACGGGGAAGGGCACCGGCACGGGCCTCCGCACCTTCACGGCGGCCTCGGTACCGGTATCGATCAAGGGCGACCGGATCTACCTGGCGGATGCCGTCAGAGTGAAGAGCAGCACCAAGGGCTATCGCTACCCGTAAAGTGCAGGCGTTCCACACCGGTTAACATTCCTTACGGGATGAAGGCCGGTGTGGACGTCCCGGTCAGACCTACTGTCCGGCTTTCAGGCCCATCACGGTATCCACCGTCTCGGGCGCTCTCTCTGAAGCCACTGCGGCAGGCAGCGCGCGCGGCGCGTCGAAGCCTAGCTCGGGACACTTTACCGAGTAGCTGCCGGATTGATCAAAGTTCACCTGAAGCGTCCAGCTCTTCGACTGGGTGAACTTCACCTGATCGTACAGGGAGCGATCGGCGGCGTAGTTTTGGATGGCCTGGTAGAGAAACTTCCGGCGAAACGGCCACTGGTCGCCAGTGGCGATGCCCGGCAATTCGCCGAAGCCGATCTCGTATTCCTTAACTACCTCCCGGCGGTAGCAATCTCCGAGGCCGAAGCTGCCGAAGTGCTGGTCCGGGCGCTTCAGGGAGCCGCCTTGCAGCTTGAACGCCTCCACCAGGAAGCTCTCCTGCACCCGCGGATTCCGGTCGTCCGCCGAGGCGTAGAACCGCTCGATCTTACGGATGCGCTGGAGGAGGTATTGCCGGGGACCTGCCGCCTCATCCACGGTTTTATAGAAGACGTAGAACAGCCTGCGCCCCGTGTAGGCATGTACCAGCAGCGGATGTGCGGGCTGTCGCACGTCGATCCCGGCCGCCTGTCCGGCATCAATGACGTCCGGCTCGTCCGCCACACCCTGCGTCACGGGAACCAAGCGGAGGCGGAGTCCGCTCTCCGCGCCCACCGCGGTGGGCAGCCCAGCCGCGCCGAGAGCCGCGACCAGGAAGAGCAGTCCGTGCTTTCTCATTTGCGCACCTCGCTAAAACACCAGGAGGTAAGGACCGAGGGAGGAGGGGAGCCGCTTGCACTTTGAGACGGTAGTGCAAAGTTATGTCACGGCAAAGAAATATTGAGCGCCGCGGCCTCCCACTACAATACTTGGCCAATGTGCCGGAGACCCGTTGCGGGGGCGAGCTCCATTTACCGGTTAAGTCGCGCCGCAACCGGGGTATGACTAACGAGCGCCAACGGGTCAGAGATAGCATTACCCGACAATTCATCTGACAATGAACTGTCCGCGTCCCACCAATGGCAGAAGTAAGTCTTCTTGTTCCCACGACACAAACCCTCCGTGTCGTGGCACCTTAACTGCAGCAGTATTCGGGCTGCTGTAACCTTCACGAGGTAGATATCGTGCCTGCCTGGTTGCGCAGTTCGCCCCTTTCGCTCGCCTTGCCCCTGCTGTTGGGGCTCCTGATCCCACCTTCCGAGGCACTCGCAGCTCATGCCACCTTTCACGTGAACGGCACGGTGGCGAGCACCTCCTTTCCGGACTATCACGTGCTCCCCGGTGTGGCGCCCGGAGATGCGATTACCGGGGTGTTCACCTATGATGCGGCGGCTGGCGCGCTGCAGGGGCCTCCGAGCTCGTTCGATTTCTACGTGGGGCAGCTCCGGTTTCGCACCGGATCAGCAGGGGTCCGGATCACGTCCGGGCTGACTACCGGTCCCACCGGCCCCAGCTTCGCCCTGCAAAACGGCGGCCTTGGCTCCACGATCAGCAGCGACCTACGGCTTCAGGATGTGTTCACGCTGCTTCAGCTCCAGAATGGCGCCGGCACGCTGAACTTCTCCGGGCTTGCCAACGGCGCAGGAGCCGGACAGCCTGCGGAGGGCTTCCGGATCGGAGGAGCGGTGGCACTGGTGCCGGAGGGCGACCTGGTGCCGGAGGCTGGCTCGCTCGTCCTCTTCCTTCCGGGCGTCGCGCTCTTGGGCCTACTCCGTGGGAGGAAACGCAGCGGCTAATTCAAAGGGGACCGGAGCCGGTTGGCTCCGGTCCCGTCGACCTACTCTTCCCCGTCCACCGGCTCACCGACTCCGAAGTGGCGGCCCACCGCCTGGCACACGTCATCCCGCTCGATCTGGTCTCTCCCTGCCTCTGCGGCGAGCTGCCGCGCGAGCTGCTGGATGCGCGCCGACGATACGGCCGGCAGTCCGTGTTCTACGCTCCGCATCTCCGCCAGGGCTTCTCCCGACCAACGAGTTACCGGCATCCAGGTCTCCTTTCAGGTCGCGGGGGTGATCCAATTCCCACTAGAACAATACTGAATGCGGCATTAATTGCACTGTGAGAAGATCGATTGCGGGTGGGGTCGGCCGAATGCTACGATGGGTTGAGTCATCTCTCGCCTCCACTCTCCTGCCGGCAACCCACAAAATGTTCTGAACATTCCAGAGGAGAAGTGTCCCGGAAGTCGAATGAGACAGTAAATGTTGAACTTGGGAGGAAGCTGCCATGAAACCGTCGA
>Ga0255338_1006363_pt1 | contig 10065 bp, 6 predicted proteins | sample MeOH1_35cm_T4_19_FD_203715 | JGI IMG/M metagenome (GOLD analysis project Ga0255338, IMG submission 203715) | Sandy soil microbial communities from University of British Columbia, Vancouver, Canada - MeOH1_35cm_T4_195 | ecosystem: Engineered > Artificial ecosystem > Sand microcosm > Unclassified ...
TGCTCGACAAAGCGGGTCGCGTGCTTTCGGCCAACCGCAGCGCGCAAGCTCTGTTCGGCTACGAAGCGGTGCAATTCGGCGAGATGTCGTTCGGCGATCTGTTCGCGCCGGAGAGCCGGCGCAGCGTGCTCGATCATCTCGACCGGCTGACGCGCGAGAACGGCGCGCGCATGCTCGATGCCGGGCGCGAAGCCATCGGCCGCGTCGCCAAAGGCGGGCTGGTGCCGCTCTACATTACCATGGGCCGCATCGAGGGCGTCGACAACGTGTGCGTGGTGCTGCGCGACGTCACCGTCTGGAAGCGCACCGAGGAAGAATTGATCAAGGCGCGGCAGGAGGCGGAGCGGGCCTCCACGGCCAAGTCCGAATTCCTGGCCAAGATCAGCCATGAGATCCGCACGCCGCTCAACGCCATCATCGGCTTCTCCGATGTGATGATGAACGAGCGCTTCGGCGCCATCGGCAACGAGCGCTACAAGCAGTATCTCAAGGACATCTATTCCTCCGGCGGACATCTGATTTCGTTGCTGAACGATCTGCTCGACCTGTCGAAGATCGAGGCCGGGAAGCTCGATCTGTCCTTCGTGAGCGTCGACCTCAACAACGTCGTGCAGCAGTGCGTCGCGCAGATGCAGGAAGAGGCGAACCGCGAGCGCGTCATCATCCGTACCTCGCTGCCGCCGAGCTTGCCGCACATCATCGCCGATGCCCGCTCGGTGCGGACGATCGCTCTCAACCTCTTGTCGAACTCGATCAAGTTCACCGGCGCCGGCGGACAGGTGATCGTCTCCACCGCGGTGACCGATACGCAGGAAGTGGTACTCCGCGTGCGCGACACCGGTACCGGAATGAGCGAGAAGGAGCTGCAAACAGCGCTCGAACCGTTCCGGCAGTTGTCGACGTCCACGCATTGGGGTTCCGGAGGAACCGGTTTAGGCCTTCCCATCACCAAGGCATTGGCCGAAGCCAATCACGCGCGCTTCCGCATCGTCAGCCATGTCGATGACGGCACCTTGGTCGAGGTTGCATTCCCCGCCACGCGGGTGCTGGCGCAGTAGCGCTTTTCGGGTAAGCTTACGCCTCGGTCCGTCACGCGTCTGCGGTGACGGAGAGAGGCGCTCATGAAACGTGCATTGCACTTTGCACTCGCCTTCATCGCAATTCTCTCGTTTGCTCTCCCCTCCGCGCGTGCGGCCGAGAAGGTCGACCTGCTCCTGGTGCTCGCCGCCGATGTCTCGCGCAGCGTCGATGCGCGGAAGTTCCAGCTTCAGCGTGAAGGCTATGCCGCGGCGATCTCCGACCGCCGCGTGCTGGAAGCGATCCAGGCCGGACGCAACGGGCGCATCGGTTTGACCTTCATCGAGTGGTCCGGCTTCGGCAATCAGAAGATCGTCATCGACTGGACGATCATCGACGGGCCGAAAGCGGGACAGGCTTTCGGCGACCGCTTGCTGGAGTCGCCGCGTTCCTTCGCCGATCGCACCGCGATCAGCGGCGGCATTGAGGCGGCGGTGGCGCAGCTTGCGCGCGCGCCGTTCATCGCCGACCGGCAGACCATCGATGTCTCCGGCGACGGCACCAACAATGCCGGCCGCGACGTGATCTTCGCGCGCGACGAAGCGCTCAAGCTCGGCATCACCATCAACGGCCTGGTCATCCTCAGCGATCAACCGCTGCCTTGGAATCCGGAGCACACCAATCCGCCGGGCGGCCTCGCCAAATATTATCAGGACAATGTCACCGGCGGCCCCGGATCGTTTGTGATGGAAGCGAAGGACTTCAACTCCTTCGGCGAGGCCATCATCAAGAAGATGATCGCCGAGATCGCGCAGGCCACAGGACCCAGACAGCACGCGGCCTTGCCGCGGCGCTAGCCCGGGCACTTTGTCGCAAGAGAAGCCGCGTCCGCGCATCCCGATACAGCGTCGCGGCTATCCTTATGCCGACACGCGGTATTTCGATGGCGCGCCTTACGACTTTCGTACACTAGAACTATTCTAACTTATTGATCTTTCATACAAAATATATTGACCTTGATCAGGCTCACGCCTCACATCGCGATGCTATCCACACGCGCGCGTCGGCCATAGGCCAGCGCAGATGTGCTGTGAATTCTTGCCAGGAGATCAAACCATGTTCGCTGCGGCCAAGCCTCTCGTATGGGCCCTCGTTGCGCTCGGCGCCCTCACGGCTGCCGGCGGCGCCTTCGCCCAGTCCGGCGAGGTCAACGTCTACACTTATCGCGAGACCAAACTGATCCAGCCGTTGTTCGACGCCTTCACCAAGGATACCGGCGTCAAGGTCAACATCATCTCGGCGAGCTCCGGCCTCGAGCAGCGCATCAAGTCCGAAGGCGAGCGCAGCCCGGCCGACGTGCTGCTCACCGTCGATATCGGGCGCCTCGAAGACGCGGTGCGCGCCGGCATCACGCAACCGATCGTCTCCCCCGCGCTCGACAAGGTGGTCGCTGCGCAATACCGCGATCCCGAAGGCCACTGGGCCGGCATCTCGTTGCGTGCGCGCGTCGTCTACGCGTCGAAAGAGCGCGTGAAGCAGGACAGCATCACCTACGAAGAGCTTGCCGACCCGAAGTGGAAGGGCAAGATCTGCATCCGCTCCGGCCAGCACATCTATAACAACGCGCTCATCGCCGCCTTCATCGCCAAGCACGGCGAAGCGAAGGCCGAAGAATGGCTGCGCGGCGTTAAAGCCAATCTGGCGCAGAAGCCATCCGGCGGCGATCGCGAGACCGCGCGCGATGTTGCCGCCGGCAAATGCGACCTCGGCATCGGCAACACTTATTACTGGGCGCTGATGGCGACGAGTGAAGCGCAGAAACCCTGGGCCGACGCCACCAAGGTGATCCTGCCGACCTTCGACGGTGGCGGTACGCATGTGAACGTTTCCGGCGTCGCGCTCGCCAAGTACGCGCCCAACAAGGCCAATGCCATGACTTTGATCGAATGGCTGACCGGCGAAAAGGCGCAGCACATCTACGCCGACGTCAACTACGAATACCCGCTGCGCACCGGCGTCGCCGTCAATCCGATCATCGCCGGTTACGGCACGCTCAAGCCTGATACGCTGGAATTGTCGAAGGTAGCGGTGGCGAAGAAGGCGGCGGCGGCGCTGGTGGACAAGGTCGGCTTCGACAATTGAGCGCGATCCCGTCCGATCTGAACGACCCCGCCACGCGCGGGGCCGACTTGCTCCGCCGTCCGCATTGGACGCCGGCCGCCGCGACCGGCATTGCGCTGGTCATCGCTGCGCTGCTGGCGCTACCGCTCGTCAGCCTCCTGCGCATCGCGGCGATCGGTGATGCGGAGATCTGGCCGCATCTCGCCGCCTATGTGATTCCGAATGCGGCGGCGCAGACGGTGCTGCTGCTGGCCGGCGTCGCCGTCGTCACCACGGTCGCGGGCGCCGGCGCCGCATGGCTCGTGACCACCTTCCGCTTTCCTGGCCGCGGCATCTTGTTGTGGCTGTTGCCGCTGCCGCTCGCGCTGCCGACCTATATCGCGGCCTATGTCTATGGCGACACGCTCGATGCCGCGGGTCCCCTGCAGAGCGCGCTGCGCGCATTGTTTGGCTGGCACGCCGCCAGCGATTACTGGTTTCCGCCGGTGCGCTCATTGCCAGGTGCGATCCTGATTATCGGCTTCGTGCTGTACCCTTACGTCTATCTCGCCGCGCGGGCGATGTTTCAGACGCAGTGCGCGATCTTCATCGACGCCGCGCGGGCGACCGGCGCGAGTTCCGCGCGCGCGATGCGCGACATCGCTTTGCCCTTGGCGCGGCCGGCCTTGGCGGTCGGCGTCGCGCTGGCGCTGCTCGAGACGCTCAACGACATCGGCGCCACCGAATATCTCGGCGTGCAGACGCTGACGTTGTCTGTCTTCACCACCTGGCTCAACCGCGGCAGCCTGCCCGGCGCCGCGCAGATCGCACTGGCGATGCTGGCGATTGTCGCCGCGCTGATCGCCTTCGAAGCCTACGGCCGCCGGCATCAGCGCTATCAATCGGTGCAGGACAATCGGGTCACGGCGCCGGTCGTCTTGCATGGCGGCCGGGCTGCGCTCGCGCTCATCGCGTGCCTCGTGCCGGTCGCGTTCGGCTTCCTGATCCCGGCCGGCTTCCTGTTGCGCGAAGCGATCTTGCGCAGCCTCCGCGGCGGCATCGATCCCGCTCTGCTGCGGCATGGCGTGACCACCATCACGCTGGCGGCGAACGCCACGCTCGTCATTCTGCTGCTCGGTCTTGCCGCCACATTGGCGCGGCGGCTCGTGCCCTGGCGCTTGATCGCGGGCGGCGTGAGCATCGCCACGCTCGGCTATGCCATTCCCGGCACGGTGTTGGCCTTGGGTCTGCTCGGGCCACTGGTCGCGATCGACGACACCATCAACTGGCTGACCCTGCGCGTGAGCGGGACGAACATCGGCCTCATCCTCGCCGGCTCGAGCGCCGCGCTCATCATCGCCTACAACGTCCGCTTTCTCGCCATCGCCATCGGCTTCATGCAGGCGGGGCTTGCGCGCATTCCCAACGAGTTCGACGAAGTGGCGCGCGCCTGCGGCGCCGGTCCGGCGAGGCTCGTCGGCGACATCCACCTGCCGCTGCTGCGGCCTGCACTGTGGGGCGCGGCGCTGCTGGTCTTCGTCGACTGCCTCAAAGAATTGCCGATGACGCTGTTGTTGCGGCCGCTGAACACGGAGACCCTGTCGACTTACATCTACCAGTTCGCCAGCCGCGGCAATTTCGAGGACGGGGCGCTGGCCGCCCTCCTGATCGTGTCGGTCGGCCTCCTGCCCGTCATACGCATGGTCCATCTGGCGGAAGCCAACCCGGCCGCCCGGACGAAGCGCGGAAAGTAAGCTTAACCCTTGGGAAAGTCGGCCCTAAAAGGGTCACAGACCACCCCCAAGGTTGGCTGCAGCGGGCCCGATGATATAGTCCGCCGGCGCTCGGCGCTGAACCACAACCGGAATCCTTCCCTTTGAACGCCGCGGCCGGCTTAAAACGCCTGGGACTTGCGCTGCTTGCCGCATTTGTGGCCGCGGCCGGCGTTGTCATGGCCGGCAGCTACCTGATCTCCGCCGATACCGTACGCAGCCAGGCCCTGCGCGAGATTAGAGCCGCGACCGGCCTCGAACCGGTGCTGCGCGGCTCCACCAAGGTCGATCTATTTCCGAGCGGCGGCGTCAGCTTCGAGGACGTGGTGCTGGGCGACGAAGGCCGGCCCGCGCTCGTTGCCGAGCGCCTGACCGCGCGTTTGCGCTTCTTTCCACTGCTGATCGGCCGCGTCGAAATCGCCGACGTGTCGCTCGAACAGCCGACCATCCGCATCGACTTCGACGCCGACGGACAGACCAACTGGTCGGGCCTGATCGCCGCGCTCGCCCGCGGCCAAGTGCCGGGCGCCGCGCGCACCACCGGCCTCTCCGAAATGCGCATCGACAACGGCACGGTTATCGTCCGTGACATGACGCGCAAGAACGAAGAAAAGCTGACGGACTTCGACTTCTCCCTGGCCTGGCCGTCGATCTCCAAGAGTTTCGGCGCGACGGGGCACTTCGTGTGGCACAATCAGCCGGTCGACGCGACGCTGACGCTCGCCGACTTTCCCGCCGCGCTGAACGGCAATCGCACCGGCGTCAGACTGCGTTTGGCAGGCGCGCCGCTGAAGGCCGCGTTCGAAGGCTCGATCAGCGTCAAGCCGACCTTGCGCATCGAAGGCACGGTCGCGGCGGACTCGCCGTCGCTGCGCACCGCGTTGATCTGGGCCGGACAACGGCCACTGCCCGGCGGCGGCTTCGGCCGCTTCACGCTCAAGGCGCAGACCAATGTGGTCGGCGGCACGGTGGGCCTCGCCGGCGTGAATGTCGAACTCGACGGCAATAGCGCCGAGGGCGTGCTCACTTTCGCCACCGATGGCCGGCAGACCCTGCAAGGCACGCTTGCCGCCGACAAGCTCGACCTCACGCCTTACGTTTCGACCGCGCGGCTGCTGACGACCAATCAGCGCGAATGGGACAATGCGACGATCGCGCTCGACGGCCTGAACGGCATAGATCTCGATCTGCGACTGTCGGCCGGCAGCGTGACGGTGTCCAACGCCACGCTTGGCCGTACCGCCATCGCAGCCAATCTGCGCAGCGGGCATCTGGTGATCACGATCGGCGAAGCGCAGGCCTATGGCGGCGTCATCAAGGGCTCGCTTGCGCTCGCCAACTTCGAAGAGAGCGTCGACGTCAAGTCGCAGCTTCAATTCATCGACGTGGACCTCGAGAGCTGCCTCGGTCAGCTCTTCAATCTCAAGCGGCTGGAAGGCCGGGGCAACATGTCGCTCGCCGTCGAAGGACGCGGCGACAGCGTGCTCGCCGTGACGCGCACCTTGCACGGCGAAGCAAGTCTCGTCGGCCAGAACGGTGCGCTCGCCGGTCTCAATGTCGAGCAACTGCTGCGGCGGCTGGAACGGCGCCCGCTCTCCGGCGCTGGCGACTTCCGCAGCGGTCGCACGCCTTATGAGAAGATCAGCGTCGGCCTGAAGATCGAGAAAGGCATGGCCAACGTCGAGGACGTGAAGATCGAAGGCTCGGCGGTCCATCTCGGCCTCGTCGGCTTCGCCTCCATTCCGCAACGCGAACTCGATCTGAAAGGCACCGCGACACTCGTCGCGGTCGCGCGCCCCGGCGCAACGCCGTTCGAACTGCCCTTCATCGTGCAGGGTTCGTGGGACGATCCGCTGATGCTGCCGGATCCGGAAGCGCTCATCCGCCGCTCCGGCGCGGCAGCGCCGCTGCTCAACGCGGTACGCGATCGCAGCGCGCGCGATCAAGTGCGCTCGGTGATCGACCGACTGACCGGCGGTGGTGCTCAACCCGCCGCGGAACAACAGCCCGCGCCCGCCGCCAAGGCCGACTGAACAACCGGACTTTTGATTTGCTTTCGCGTCGACGATGGGCGGCGCGCCTATCGACGTGGCGATTGATCTCCCAAAGGTCGTACCCACAATGAAGTACGACCGCGATCGCCTTGCATACAGTTCGAATCAATAGCTCAAAGACCGCGCAACGTGCGTGCGCGCATGTATGTCTACCGACATATCGCCCGTGTTGCATTTTCATCTGTCGAATTACGCACGGCGGTCCGTAAAAATGCCCAAGTTCCAACCGAGATTCGCCGCTGTCGGGATTATTCGGGGGCAAGGCATGGCACGGTTTCATCCGCAGGCCACGACAATCAACGTGGTTCCACAACGGCCGTGTCCGCATTGTGGCGTAAAGATGATGCTGGCTCGCATCGAGCCATCGCGCCCAGGCTTTGACCTGCGTACCTTCGAGTGCCGCGAATGCGATTACACGGAGAGCGTGGTCGCGAAGATTTAGCGCGGGATTGAGTTAAATCGGGTGCAGCGGTCACACCGCCGCGCCGAGCGTGGTATCGCGTGCACGGCGTACGGTTCCGCGTTTCGTCAGCAGCGACGCTATGACAGTCGCCACCGCGACGAACACGATCATGAGCGTGCAGATCGCGTTCACCTCCGGCTTCACGCCGAGGCGCACTTCCGAATAGATGCGAATCGGCAGCGTGGTGGCGCCCGGCCCCGTGGTGAAACTCGCGACCACCAGATCGTCGAGCGACAGCGAGAAGGCGAGCATCCATCCCGCGGCGATTGCCGGCGCGATCAGCGGCAAGGTGACCGTCAGGAAGGTCCTGAGCGGCGGGCAGCCGAGATCCATCGCAGCTTCTTCGAGGCTGCGGTCGAAGCTGACCAGGCGCGAATGCACGATCACCGTGACGAAGCACATGGTGAGCGTGGTGTGCGCGGCGGCGACGGTCCAGAAGCCGCGATCGACATTGAGCGCAACGAACAGCAACAGCAGCGACAGCCCGGTGATGACTTCAGGCATCACCAGCGGTGCGTAGACCATGCTGGAGAACAACAGACGCCCGCGGAAAGCGCCGAAGCGCGTGAGCGTCACCGCTGACAGAGCGCCGAGCACGGTCGCGGCCGTCGCCGACAAAGCCGCGATGCGCAAACTCGCCCAGGCCGCCTGCAGCATGGCCGCGTCCTGCAACAGCGCGCGATACCAGGTCAGTGACCAGCCGCCCCAGATCGTCACCAGCCGCGAGGCGTTGAACGAATAGATCACCAGGATGGCGATCGGCAGATAGAGAAAAGCAAGACCGAGCGCGACAGCGGTGATGTTGAACAGAGAGAGCCGCCGCATCACCGTACTCCCTCGATCGCGCGCCGTTGCAGCCGCTCGTAAACCATGATCGGCACGAGCAGTAGCGCCAAGAGCGCGACGGCGATGGTGGAGGCGACCGGCCAGTCGCGATTGGCGAAGAACTCCGTCCACAAGGTCTGACCAATCATCTGCGTCTCCGAACCGCCGAGCAGATCGGGAATGACGAACTCGCCGCAGATCGGGATGAAGCACAAGAGCGCACCGGCGGCGACGCCAGGCAGCGACAACGGCACCGTCACCTGCCAGAACGCTTTCCATCGCGGCGAGCCGAGATCGGCCGCCGCTTCAAGCAAGCTCTCGTCCATCTTTTCGAGCGTGGCGTAGAGCGGCAGCACCATGAACGGCAGATACGAGTACACGACGCCGATATAGATCGCGGTGTCGGAGGCAAGCCATGCCGCCGGCTGATCGATGATGTGCAGTTGCAGGAGCACGGCGTTGAGCAGACCGTCGCGCTGCAGGATGTTGACCCAGGCATAGACACGGATCAGGAACGAGGTCCAGAATGGCAGCACCACCAGCATGACCAAGAACGGCTGCCACACGCGCGGCGAACGCGCGATGCCGTAGGCCATCGGATAGCCGATCACGAGCAGGATCAGCGTCGAGACGAAGGCGACCTCGAGGCTCTTGAGATACGATAGGATGTAGAGCCAGTCGGAACCGAGCATCGCGTAGGCATCGAACGAGAGCTGCGCGACGAAGTCCTTCAGACCCTCCCAACCGGCCGAGAGATCGAGCACGGGCAGATATGGCGGCTGCGCCATCGCTGTCTGCGATAGGCTGATCTTCAGCACAATGGCGAACGGCGCCAGGAACAGCACCAGCAGCCAGGCGTAGGGGATCAGCACGACGAGGCGGGCGGGTAGAGATTTTCGACGGATGATACCTTCGCTCATTGCGGCGCTCCGAATGAGCTTTGGCGGCGCCACGAGCACGACCGAACTCCCTCTCCCCTTGGGGGAGAGGGTTGGGGTGAGGGGGCAAGTGACTCACGATAATCATTTGCCCCCTCACCCGGCGCGCTCCGCGCGCCGACCTCTCCCCCCAGGGGAGAGGTGAACCGAGCGCGTGGGAAGGTCCTTCCAAACATGCTCATCGCACCAACACCACGGCGGCCGAAGGCGGCCAGGACAGCCACACATCATCGCCGACCGCAAAAGGCGGTGGGCCGCCGCTGTTGGCGAGCGCCGCCTTGATCGACGAATTGTCGCCGAGACGCACCTTGTAGATCGACATGTCGCCGCGATAGCCGATCTCGTGCACCTTGCCATTGACGGCATTGAGCGTCTCGCCGGTCGCGCGCCCGCTGCCGAGCCTGATCTTCTCAGGCCGCAAGGCGAGCCACGCTTTGTCACCGACCTTGGCGACATTCTGCTCGACGCGCAGCGGGCCCAGCGCGGTCGCCAACATATCGGGTTGCGACAGCGTGCCCTCGATCAGCGTCACCTCGCCGATAAAATCGGCCACCCAACGCGAATTCGGCCGTTCGTAGATTTCGGCCGGCGTGGCCACTTGCGACAAAGTGCCTTGATCCATCACCGCGATGCGGTCGGCGACGATCATCGCCTCTTCCTGGTCGTGCGTGACGATGACGAAAGTGGTGCCGAGCTTGCGTTGCAGCTCCATCAGCTCGAACTGCGTTTCGGCGCGCAGCTTCTTGTCGAGCGCGGCGAGCGGCTCGTCAAGCAGCAGCACGCGCGGCTGCTTGATCAGCGCGCGCGCCAGCGCCACGCGCTGACGCTGGCCGCCGGAAAGCTGGTCGATCCGGCGCTTGCCGTAGCCGCTGAGGCGCACCAGCGCCAGCATCTCC